>JABLTT010018699.1_pt1 | contig 25112 bp, 45 predicted proteins | sample 7160061 | NCBI WGS metagenome assembly JABLTT01 (sample SAMN14651232, study PRJNA627086) | human gut metagenome | isolation source: feces | host: Homo sapiens
ATCTTTTCTAAGTTGTTCGGCTTTCACTCTATTAGCTTCTTGCTCTATTCTATTAGCTTCATTTTCAAGCCTTACATTTTCACTAGATATTCTAGCTTCTTCATTGATTTTTCTTATATTCTCATTACTTTCTCTTGTAGCGTCATATTTAGCTCTATCTGCTTCCTCGTGTTGTCTAATTAGTTCAGCTTCTACTCTTTTAGCTTCTTCTATTTTTCTATTTTCTTCTGATAATATTCTTTCAGCTTCATTTATCACTCTTTGCTCTTCTGATATTTCTATAGCAGATAATCTGCTTAACATATCAGTTAATAATGTAAACTCTTCTGAAGTTCCTACAGTATCATTTAATAAGCTAAATATTTTATCTTCTTCAACTTCATAGCTTATAACATCAGTAACTACTCTTTCATCTTCTAATATAAGCATAGCTTGAGCGGTATATATTCCTATTTCATCTCTCATATTAGGCTTTAAATCTGCATATACAAGACCATTTTCAACTTCTACAAATTGACTTGCTACTTTTCCACTTGGCTTTATTATTGCTAATACTACTATAGCTTTTTCAATATCAACTAAATTTCCACCATTAGTTATACGCATAAAAAAATCAGATGTATTATTATCAAATTGATTAAACTTCATAGTCGAATTATTACATCTGAATTGTAAATCTAATTTTAAATTGTATTTTCTATTCATTTATACACCTACTTTCTAAAAGTATTATCAAAATCTTCCGGATATAAAATATATGCTAAACTTTGCATATCACCTCTTAAAACTGCTCGTAGTCCTTCTTTTAGACTCTCATTTTCGGCTTCTAAAATGGATATTTTTTCACCCTGTTCTTTTTGCAATACTTCAATAGGAGGTGAATCTGAAAAAATTAAATATTTTTCATTATATAATTTAGCGTGTTCTATTAAATACATATCTTTATTTTCTTCTAAAATGATATTTTTCTCTTCTTCACTATAGTAATTAATTTTTTTAATCATAACTAAACCTCCTCACCTTCTACTGGTCGCCAAGAATAGCTAACAACAAGGTTTTTCCAACCTCCATAAGATTTATTTCCCGCATAGTTTTCGTTTGTTTGAGCGTACATTAAAATCTTATCTCCTACTTGCAAGTCCATTATATCTAAAGTAATTTTAGTGCTTTGATCACTTGTTGAATTTGAAGTTAAAATTTGATTACCTCTTATATGTTCAATTTTAGATGTAAAGCCAAAGACCCCCACAGTTATATATGACATCCGAATTCCATGAAAATATTCTTCTATAGGTATAGTTCGTTTTAATTGCCATACCCCTACTACCTCAGTAGATGTGCATTCACTCCTGTCATTAATTATCTCTTCGCTTGTGCCTGGAAATTTTTGAAAAAGCTTGAATTGACTTACCTTATTAACTAATACACTCAATTTATCAGTAGGCAAACATTCAATGCCTTTAATAGCTAAATTATTTCTAAAATTTTCTGTAAGTGTATCTATCTTAGTTCCCATAGTTGCAAAAGTATCACTCGCTTGAAGTGGAGAGCCAATAGCGGTTGCAACTATATTTTTACCGTTACTGGCAGATTGCTTTAAATTTTCAATTTCTTTAGCATTCTTTGATATACTTGCTTTATTTTCCAAAAGCGCATCTTCTACATTAGTAGCTTCGAATAACCCTTCTGTATCTGATATAGTAACTTTTTCAGCTTTCAACTCTAATCCGTCTACTTGCCCTTTTATTTCCTTAATAGATTTATCTATTTTCTCCATATTCCTATTAAATACATTTACATCATAATTCTCATTTAATAAAGGTTTTTCAAGTTGTAAATTATCAGTAGTTATTGCTCTAACTAATCCTTTTCCATTTTTCAAATATTTACTAGCCATTATTGACCACCTCTCAATTCTGGGGCATTCCTTAGTTCTTCATGAGTATATTTAGATAATTCTTCATGTGTGAAATTCGATAAATTTCCATGATTATTATAAGTAAATGTGTATCTATGACCTAAATGACAAGGTTTAATCTTCTCAATAGTCTTATCCATTTCCTCAAATCCAGCAGGAATACCTATACTACCAATAAATTTAATCTCAAAGGCTAACTCATCATTATGCATAACAACTTCAACTTCACCATTACTGTAAGCTTCACAGATATTCTTAATAGCCTTTTTACTAGTTGTACCTTTAATTCTTCTTTTAGCTTTTATATTTTCCCGTCTAGTTTGTATATCTAAATTATTTTGCTTTATTCTATACATTCGCTCCCATAAATCTAGTCCCCAGGTTGCTCTATCTATAAAAAATTGATTTATAACATCATCAATTTCCTTATTTAAAATATCCGCCTCAATTCCATAAGCATGTTGAATTGATTCTACAATATGGTTATTATCAAACGAAGGCAAATTAGATAGTAAATTCACCTATATCACCTCACTTAGTTGTATATCAGATATATTAATTATTTTATCTTCTGCAATAGTTATATTTGAGTTACTATCATTAATCTTAAAGTCTATAATATCCTCTACACCTAATGTATTAGCCATAAATCCATATAATTTAGCATATACTAGCTCACTAGTTATATCTTTTATGTATTCCTCAACCTTATCCCAAAAATCATCTTTTATACTTTCTATGTCATATCCTTCTGATACTTCAATAGAAGCAGTTATAGTTACATTTAAAAGACTTGGTGTAACTACAGTAACTATAGTTTCAGATATAGGTCTCTCTTCTTCGATGTGTCTTATACATTCATTTATTACATCTTCACTAACTGGTGTATTATCCTTACCTATAATCATAACTTTAACAGTACCATTACCATTTTTACCATTGCTCTTATCCCATCTAGGAGTTACTATAGCTCTATCAACTCCATCAACTTCAGTTGCCCATAATCTATAGTGAGCTGCATTACCACTAGTTGGAGGATCATCCATAAAATCAAAATATCTTTGTCTTAACTCATCATCAGTTTCAATATCAATTCCACCGCTAAAATCTTCACTATTTGTAATGTTTTCTACACCATCTATATTTTCATATAATGTAAATGTAGAACTAGCAAATACATTATACCTTGACCCTACTTCTAAAGCCTCTAAATGGCATATATCACTTTGACCTAAAACAACATCATTGAGCATTACAAACTTTAAGTCATTGCATAAAAAAATAGTACCATTTTCTATAATAGTACCTTCTTTACCAGCAACAGTAACTTCACCATTAGCTCTTTTACCTTCTTTTCTATAAATACCTGATTCTTTTACTCTTTCGTCTAAATAATCATTAAAATTAGTTTCTATAAATCCTATAGATAATATATCATCCATACGCATATGACTTTTAGCTTGTTCCATTGCTACTCCACTATGCATATTGCATAAAAAAGAGCCTTCTCTCTTATCTATAGTCAAATTAGTATTATCTAACATTCTTTGCCTTATTGCCTCATAAGTATGATCCTTATACATTAACATTCACCTCCCCATAGATAGTATCAACTTGAATAGATACAGATAAAGTATCCTCGCTAAAGTTAATATCAATTATTTTTACATCTGTAACATAAGGATTAATCAAAATAGCCTCTTTAATATATCTTTCTGCTTCACTTTTAGTAAGTCCATTAGTGTATTTCTGACCTATAAGACTACTAATTTCACAACCATAATCCCATGAATAAATAGGGTACTGATATCTTGCCGTTTTTATGGCCTTATATATCCATACTTTAATAGCCTCATTACCTTCAACAATAACAAACTCATTATTTTCTATAAGTGGTTCATCTTTAATATAATTCCAACCTACCTCATAATACATAGGTAATTCACTGTTACTATTTTCAATATTAACTTCAACTTCATCGATATTCATAAAAGGAAATATACTCATAGACTTACCACCTTTGAAATTATAATAAATTCATTTTTATTTCTAAGAATAACAACACTATCGCCTATATCTAAAGTATTTTTAAGTGTCTCTCGCATCTCATGTTTATGAGATCCTGAACCACTTACATTTTCATGACTATGATTACCTTCATCAGAATTCTTAAATGTCTCTGTTGCTCTATCAAGTAACCATTTATCAATTTTTAAATTATTTTTATCTAAATCAATATCATTAACTTTAATTTTCAAATTAGGTAATGGAGATATAACTTCTCCAATAAAAAAAGGAGGTTCATTATGAAATGATCCTTCCTCTCTCATTAAACTTAATATTTGATTATAAGGATCATTCATTATAATACCCTCCTTGCATTAGTAAATTTATTATAATAATATCCTGAAGTTATACTGTCATGCCTTACACCTTTTTTACTATTCGCAGCATGTATCATTTGACCGTTACCTATATATAAACCAACATGGCTTACTCCGCTACCACTAGTATTAAAGAATAATAAATCTCCAGGTTGTAAATTACTTCTACTTACTGACTTTCCGTATTTACTTTGATCTTTACTTACCCGTGGAATATTAATACCTACTTGTTTATATAACCATTGAGTAAATCCGGAACAGTCAAAGGTATTCGGCCCAGTAGCCCCCCAGACATATCTATTACCAACCTTACCCTTGGCAAGACTAATAACCTTATTAACCTTTTCATTATTAGAACTAGCACTAGAATTACTACCAGATGAAGATGTAGTATTACTACTTGAACTATCTTCACTTTCTTCTTGTCCAGCTGATACTTCATTCATTATATTTTGTAACGATATTTCTAAATCTATTTTATACTCGCCATTATCCCATGAATGACTGTCCGTATCAATATAAAATAAACCATTCATCTTAGTATAACTATCTTGTACCATAACTCCGTATCCAGTTAAACAGCTAGTATTACCATAACCACTTAATGTATGTGTCTTTTCTACACCTTTTAATTTGTTTTGTGCTTCAGTTTTTGCATCTTTCCCATCTTGTACTTGAACTACATCTTGAATAGATCCATATAGTTTTATCCATTCATCATTTTTAACTTCTTCTTTTTTATTGCCCTTATCATCTACTATAACAACTTTATTTATCATATTTTCTAAAGTAGATTTAGCATTACTTTCAATTAAGTTTTTACCTTCTTCAAATCCTATATTTAGCTTTATTTTACCTTTTTCTTCAACATACAACTTATCATCTTTGATATAACACATATACTTTTTGCCAGTCTTTTTTGATGCTTCAGTATAAGCTGTCATAATAATTTCATAAGCACTAACACCTAAAAATAATTTAGTTATATTAACTCCTGTGCTAATTATATTACCAACTGTAATTCCTAAATCAGCACATACTTTAGATGCTATACTTTCTGCTTTAGTATCCTTGAAATTATATGCTAAATTATTTTTTAATAAATAAATACCATTATCATAAGCTAATACACTCATACTGTCTCCACCAGAGCCTATTGAAGTTTCCCATACAATACCTTTAAATACTTTTTCGTTATTTACATAAAACAAAATAAAATCACCAACTGAAATACTTATATCAGTTACTCTAGTTAAAATCGAAAAATCCAGCTTCCTAGCAACACTTTTATAGTCACCACTCCACTGGACTTTTTCTAATATATTTGTAATATCATACTGTTTATCTTTTTTTATTAAACATATCTTAATATTATCTGTCATACTTACACCTTTGGTATAACTAATTTCCAATTAACATAGATTCTGTTATTTTTCTTCAATGACGTATATGTATTCCAATTAGCTTCTTTTATTTTATTATATAAACTACCTTTACCAAGATACTTTTGAGATATGTCCCATAGAGTATCTCCTTTTTTAACTATATGAGTTTGTTGAGTATTAGTATTTTTATCATCTGTAGGTCTTTGATTATTTTGAGTTGAATTATTAGATGTACTTTTGTTTATTTCTGGTACTTCTATTTTTCTATATTCTTTAAATTTTAGAGTAAAATAAATATCTTGAGTACCGTCTTTTCGTCCATAGTTAAAACTTTCAATAAGTACAGGAATATTTATGTCAGTATCAGTATATATAAGCCTTGGAATTCGCTTATCCTTCATTAATTTTTTTATATATGCTACACATTCAAGAGGTTTTGGAAAATCTGAGTACTGACAAAATGAATAGTTTTTAGATGGAAAAAAACTATTTATTTCTAGTGGTGATAAATTATCGCCACCATAAAATCCAACTTCACCTAATTTAGTAATATTACTAGAATTAATAATATTAGATGTTTCAAAATCAAAATCATTAGGAACTACAGGGAATCTAAAATCTTTAACATTTTTATCATCCAATTTTAGCCATATCTCCATATATTACCCTCCAAATGCAACTCTTCTTTGTTGTAATTTTGATACTATAGCATTAGCTATTTTATCTATATCAGATTCTTCTCTAACTACTATTGTATCTGCAATCTTAGCTATAGTAATAGAACTATCAACTGTAGTACCTGTATTAGTACTTTGTCTTCCTTGTTTATATGAATTAAGTATAGAATTAGTTTCAGTATTGGTATAAACCTTACTACCACTTGGCATTTGAACTAATTCAGGACCATGCTCACCTACAACAGATAAACCACCGCGCCAATATTTAGTACCAGTTGCATTTCCACCTATTTTATTAGCAATCCATCCAAGACCTGAACTAACAGCTCCACTAATACCACTAACTGCATTACCTATACCATCAATTAAAGGTTTTACAAAGTTATAAGCCTTTTCAACAACATTTTTTATACCATCAAATACGCTTTTAAATATTTTACCCATACTTTCTAAAGAACTTCCAACATTTTTAAATACAGGTTTCAAAGCATTAATAAGGCTACTAACAATAGGCGCTACAGCTTGAACAACTCCACTTATACCTTTCATAGCAACACCAGCTACAGATAATAACCCTGTAAATACAGGACCTAAGGCAACTAATGCTTGACCTATTATAGGCGTTACTGTAGTAACAACAGTTTGAATAGCTCCAAATATATTAGAAAATATAGGTTGTATGGTTGGCATATTTTCAGTAATCCAAGTTATACCTTGCCCCAAACCTTCGCCTATCTTAGTTCCAAATTCAAGCATTTTTGGAGTAACTTGATTGATAAATTCTATAACATTACTCATAACAGGCTTTAAAGGTTCTAACATACTTTGTCCAATGTCAGCCATATTAGACTTTAACTTACCAGTTATAGTTGATAATAGACCTGACCCACTATCCGCAAGTTTACCTGCTCCACCAGCATACATAGTCTCTAATTGCTTTTGTACTTCCTTAGGATCATCTTTACTACTAGCTTTTACACCGAATTCAGTCAATCTCGCCATTTCACCAATGTTCATATCAGCTATGGCTTCCATAGCATCTCCAACTGTTTTACCTGGATTAAGTGCAGCCATATCCTCGGCAAGTTTAACCATATTCATAGCTTCCTTTGTATTACCACCAGCTATTTGTAATGCTCTGGTTCCAGCACTTATTACTTCTCCTGTCTCAAACGGTGTCACATTAGCATTTTCTCTTAAATCTTTTAAATATTGTGCACTCATAGCATCAAGTTCTTTATCTGATTTTCCTGCATTTCCGACTCCCATAAAGTGTCTCATACTTATTTGCTGTTGTTCTAGTTCCATACCACCTTTAATAGCCGCACCCGCACCAGCTGTAGCTATAGTAAGTGGAATTGCTATTCCTTTTGCCAATGCTCCTAGTTTACTACTAATCCCTTTTATCATTGATGTAGCCTTATCTTTTGCCATAACAATAGGTTTAGCAACTGCGTTACCTAAAGATTTCATAGTTGATTGAATTTTCTTTAGTTTAGCCATAGCCATATCTTTAGCAACTACAACTTGTACTAATTTTTTCTTAGCTTCAATATACTTAGTATTTTTCTTAAGTGCATTAAATGCTTTATTTGCTTGAGTAGCATTAAGTCTTACATTCATCTTCTTTTTATTTAAAGCATCCATAGCCTTACGAGTTTGAGCTACTTCTTTTCTAAAAGAATTTTGCTCTCTTCTAACGCCTCTAAGACCTGCACTAAAGTTATCTTTAAGAGATATTACAGCACTAATATGCTTTTTCTTAGCCATAATCCACCTCCTTTAGAGGCTAAATTTATTAACTTCTTCCTCTTTATTTACACAAATACTAGCGATATAGAATTGTTTTTCAATAAAACTTAAATTAATAAGTTTATCTAAGTCTATTCCTTTATTAAGGTAATAGCTATACATATACAACTCCATATCGCTTTTAATTAGTTTTTTAAATCTTCAACAACCTCTACTCCATCATAAAATCCTGCAAATTTCATTCCTTCAGTACAGATTCTATTGACTTCGCCTGGATCGAATATTTCATCTATTATATCTACTGGATCCGCAACTCCAAATTCTTCATGTAACTTACTATCTTTAAGATTCGGCTCTACAACTATTTCATACATGAAGTATTTATTCGTATCATGATTATTGTCCATATCAGCTATATCTGAGCATAATTCTACATCTGGTTTAGATATAACTATATTTGCATCTAATCTTTTTATATATAACTCTCTAGTTTCCTTATTTTTACCTTTAAAATACTCTTTTCTGTTTAATATATCTTTAAGTGTTAAAACATTTTTATTAGCCATTTTGACTACCTCCTAAAATTTATTTAAATATAAAAGGTAGCCAAAAATGGCTACCTAAATTAAATTAAGCTGCTATAGTATCAACGAATGATGCATCACTTGGAGTAAATCCAAATGAGAACTCTTCTTTAGATGGAGTTCCTTTTTCAAATTGCATCAATACTAACTCGTTAAACCAAACATTATCTATAGTAACAGTTTCTGCTTGTTTCCCTTTAGTATTAGGGTCTTTGACTTTACTTACAAACTTAGCCCTTGGATCTTCTCCTTTTTTCCAAGCCTCAAGCATCTCATCTTTACCCCTAGTAAAAAACTTTTTTAAAGTAAATGTACCTTCTCCTGAAAAACCACTTATCTTAGAATCTACATCCATATCTATTTGAACTTCTTCTCTTTTAGCAACTACTTTAGCTTCAAAAGCTTCAACTTCTGCTATTAATAATCCATTCCAATAAAACTTTCCAAAAGTACCTGATACTTGCTCATTACCTCTTAATGACATATACAACACCTCCTACATAAATAATTTTAAATCTAAATCTTCCATTGCATCGACAAATTGAACTTTACCAGTTGCATATACATTTGAACCTGTATTAGTTTCCTTTATTTGCTGCTCTGAAAGTGTATCTATATCAATACCTCTATCAGATAATATCTCCATATGCTTATTAACATCTATTTCAACATAACAATCATAACTTCTATCCATTATTTCCTCTTTTTGAAGTCTAGAAAAATAAAGGTTAACAGATGATAAGAATATTATCTTATTATCATAAGTATTAGGAACTTGACCAACATAGTTATCTTCAAAAGTTGTATGTATATCATCCCTAACCATATCCATAGCCTCTATAATTTTTATTTTCTTCATATCTTCTGTCTTAGGCTTAGATACAGTAGTTAATGAATTTACACCTCGACCTATCTTTATTTTAGATCCATCATTTATTAATATTAACTTACCTGCATCTATGTCTGTATCAGGATCATCATGTTGAGTTATTTCCGTAACATCTTCTAAAACAAAATAAGTTGCACTTCTAGTTAAAGAAAGTCCAGCAAATACACCTGCTAACCTTGCACAATACTCAGTAGTTGTATAAGACTTTTCTCCTACTTTAATACCAGTAGTTGTAAAATTAACTATACCTTCGTCATTGGCTTCAGTATTTGCAAATATTGCTTTATATGTTTTACCTAATTTTCTCTTAGCTTTTATCCAAGTTGTAACCTTACTTACTTCACCAGTTTGTATTCCAGGCATAGTAAACCAATTAAATTTTTTAAGTTCTAAGTCTTTTAAAACTGTATCTAAAGTTCTAGAGTTTTCAGAGTTTATAACTTCAACTAAAACTTTATTTGGATTACCTAAAAATACTAATCTCAGGTAATCTAAATTCTTTTCAGAAAATGTACCTTCTTTTATATCTTCAAACCTTTTAAATGCATAAGAGTTATTTTTAGCAACATCATCATTTATAACGATAGCTACAATACCTCTTTCACTTCTAAATTTTATAGTATTTGCTAAACCTTCAAATATTATATTAATTTGTGGTAAACCCATATCTCCACCTCGCTTATAAAGTCATATATAATTCTTCCATATTTTCATACTCTTCAACTTCCTCATCAATAGGAATAGGAGTACATTCAGTAAATCTTAAATCAAATTTAAACTGTAAAATATTATCATCAGTCTCTGACCTTTTTTCATATAAAGTTAAAACTCTATCATCAACCTTTAAAGTTGTAACAAATAAGCTATTTAGCTTATCATCCATCTTTAAATTATCTAAATCAGTCTTATCCTCCGAAAAATAATGGATATTTACAGTTATAATTCTTTCTTGGTACCCATCATAAGAATCATTAGATATAGGCATTATTTGAACAAAAAAAGCAGGCTTTTTAAACCCACTTCTTATATCACTTGATATTACATTAATACCTAACTTTTTTAATTTACTTACAATAGCCTTTTTTATACTAACTAGACTTATCATAATTTTTCTCCTAAAAATCAAATACCTCATCTATTAATTTATCAATGGCCTTATCTATCTGTGGTTGCCTATGGGTCATAGTATTCTCAAGCATATGCTTACCTTCCCACCATCCACCATTCTTTGTTATATGTCCATTTTCAATTAAATGAGCATGAGGAGATGCATTTCTTAAAACAGCATGAGCTTTTCCATTTTTAACTGTAATTTTAGTTTTCCAGTTATCTTTTAAATGTTTACCTTTCTTACGGCCTTTAGACTTGCCCTTTGGGGTCCTATATTCAGCCTCTGATTTACACTGACCTATTTGATATTCTAAAAATTTTTTTGTTTTTTCAGGATATTCCTTACTCAGTTTGGTAAGCATTTTATTTGTATACTCATCTAAACCGCGTACATCATAACTACTCATTATAAACACATTCCTTATGATGTACACAATCTATATGAGTCTCGTAAAGATTTAATTCATTGATAGGATTAATATGCTTAATATCATATATAATCCCTTTATGCACTATTCTCATACTCTCATCTAAATCTTCTCTATATCTAACTTTAAACCTATAAGTATATTCAATACCTTCTTTATTGCCTTCAAAAGTATTAGATCCTCTTAGTTGTTTTTTTTCCGCCCACAATTTTTTATATGTAGACCAACCTTTAGTCATTTCTCCTACTTCATTTTCGATATCTGAATATACTTGAATTTCTATTCTGTGTCTCATTGATCCAGCATCCATAATATTTATTCCTCATTTTCATAACAATATTTTAATTGAGTTATTATACTAGCTAACGAAAATTCAATTTTCTTCGTTGTGCTTCCTGCAGCTACAGCATCTCTATTCTCATACCAATGACAAACAAGCATTTGAACTGCTAATGTATATAATTCGCTTTCTTTCGCTTTTTCTGATTTAATACCAGCATTGTGTAGATATATCTTCACTGCTGGTATTAATATTTCTGCTATCCAAATATCTTCATCATCAGAATCTAGTCTGAGATAATTTTTAATATCATTTAAATTTATCATTATTCTTCAGTTGGTAAAGTTAAATTTGCTATTACTATTGAGTTTTCATCTATTATAGAACCATCAAACTTCATTATAACTCTGGTTTTAGTTGTATTAGTTTCAAATGCACCAGCACCTATGTTAGTAGTAGCTAGTTGGTAAGAAGCATCATCAAATCTTTTGTATGCTTCCTTCAAATCTCCTACTATTATTGGAGATTTCCCTTCTTTAGTAACTAATATCTCATTTGGTATTTCTATAACTTGTTTTCCTAAGAATTTATATTTTGTTGGTTCTTTTGGATCTGGCTGTAAATACGGTCTTCCCATTGCATCTTCTAAAGAATCTAAGAAGTTAAATCCATCTTGATTAACTATCCATTTCGAAGTAGGTTTAAATACATTAGGTAAAGTTACATTAAGTAATTTTTTAAAATCCTTTATAGATGATTTAGCTGCTAACTCTACAACAGTAAACCCTGAACTTTCACTAAATATACCATCTATATTATCATCTGAATCCCCTTCTAATATAAGTGTATTTCTAGTCACTCTGACCTTGTCTACTAACCAATCTATTATATATCCTTCTAAGTCAGGTCCCCCAAATTTTAATATATCATTAGGTATAGTCATTATTCCTGCAAAATCAACTAATTTAAACGAAATTCTTTCTAACTTAGGTGTATCTGTTCCACTTATTGTTCCATAACTTTGTTTAGCGGCATCATATTCTCCAAGTTTTCCTAATGCAGTTTGAGTTTGTCTCTTTTCATATGTTCTTTGTCCACTTCTAGTATAAACTTTTTCATAGCTTACTAAGTTTGATATATCAGTATAATCTTTTAGTCGCTTATTTATCTTTACTGAAATATCCTCTGGTACTGCATATCCTCCATCTTCATCTACGAATTCAGTTATTGCCATTCTTTGTTCGTCAGTTAAATCTAACCCTTTTTGGCCTTTCTGTCTAAGTGCTGCATCAGCTATTGCTTTACAGAATAATTCCCCATTGTATACTACTTTATTTTCTATTTTATTTATTTTTTTAGCTTTTCCATTATTTATTTGATTATTTATATTGTCTATTTCGTCATCCTCTAAAGCTATTAGCTTATTATATATTTTTTGTAATTTTTCAGTATCATTCATAAGCGCATCAGCTTCATCTACTTTATTTTCAGCTACTAAATCTTTTATTTTTTGCTTATTTTCATCTATCGTAGCCTTCATTTCTCTAGTATCTTTGCTCATAAACACATTATTTGATGCTAATTTTAATAGTTTTTTATTTTTTATCATATTGATTACCCTCCAATGTTTTTTAGCCTTTGTAGTATTTCTTGTTTTTTTAATTCTTTTTGATTTTCTGTATTATTTTTGCTGTTTTTTTCTTCGTCGCCTATTTTCCTTGGCGTCTTATTATATTTTTCTAAAATATCGCCATTACAAGCTACTGCATCTACAGAGTCAGAAACTTCTATATTAAAATATTTAGAAGCTTCTTCTCCTGTTAACCAAGTTTCATCTTGCACCATTTGTTTTATAACTTCTAGATCATCTTCATTTTTTAGATTTTCTTTATATATCGAAAGTGCAGTTTCTTCTATAGCATCTAGTAAGTCCGCTTTTTCTCGAAGTTCATTTGCATCTCCAGTAACACTACCCCACGGTTTGTGTATCATAAAAAAAGCATTAGCTGGAATAATTATCTTATCACCTGCTAATGCTATAATACTTGCTATGCTCGCTGCTACTCCATCAACTCTAACTGTCTTAAACCCAGTATGCCTTTTTAACATGTTATAAATTGCCATACCTGCAAATACACTCCCTCCACCGGAGTTAATATATATATTTAAGTTCTTACCCTCTTGACCTTTTAAGAAATTTTGTATTGCTAATGGGTATTGGTCCTCTTGTTCCCATGCTCCCCAACTACTCGATACTATATCTCCATAAAAATATAAATCTGCACTATCACTTGTACTATTTTTTATTTCTAATATTTTTTCTAAATTATCTTTTTTATTCTTCGGCATTTTCTTCACCCCCTTTCATATATTGCTTTCCAGCCATATCAATTGGCATATAGTTACCATTTACTAAAAGTCTATCTCCACCCTCTTTTGCAGGCATATCCAGTATCTCTCTAGCTTCATTTGATGTATATATACCGTTATTTACATATGTAGATAAGCATTCAGATTGTGTCTTCATATCAGCTCTTAATATAGCTGCTTCATTAAATTTCAAGAAGTATCCTTGGTTAATCTGTTGTGTACTCAATAATTTATATGTTATTTCTTCTTCATACTGTTTTAATATATATTGAAGTGTATCTACATAAAAAGAAAGTTGTTGAGCTTCACTATTGCTATAACTACTTTTTTCATAGTTATTTAAATGATTCGGCTTAAGACCAAATGCTCCAGCTATTTGAAGCGCATTATATTTCTTTAAATCAAAGAATTGAGCATCAGTAAGCTTAAGATCCAAAGGTTGAAGTTGCATTCCTAATGGAATAGGTATAATTTTACCTGCATTTGATTCTCCGCTTGAAAACTCTTCAAGACCTTTAATTAATCTTCTTTTTGCATCTTTATCTAAATCTCCAGTATATTGAAGTACAGCCCTGGCAGTTAACCCTTCTTTATATAGCTTATTCATAAACTTTTGAGAATTTAATCCACCTGATATACTATCTTTCAATATATATCTTACAGGTTTGCCTATTATCCCATCGAATGTACTAGATGTTTTAAAATGCATAACATCATCACACTTAAAAACATGTTGTTTCCCTGTATCTGGGTCATTATATACATACCATATTTTATTCTTTTTGCCCAAATAGCCTTCATTGTCTATATATACTTCAACGCAATCACTTTGCATAATCCATAAGTCTTGCAAATTATTGCCCATCCATCTACATAATACATATGCATTTCCAAAATGATTTCTATTTTGTTCAACAGTATTCCAGAATACACTACTTGTCATATATGGGTTGGGCCTTAATTTCAATATGTTTTGTATATTGTTGGTCTTAACCTTTATTCTGCCTTTTTCTGTATTTTGATACATTTTTATTGATAATTTACCTAGTGTCTCACTTAATATTTTTAAACATGTAAAATATGTTACTTCTGAAAGTACGTTTTTAGGAGTATCCTCGCTTATACCTAACCAAGATAATATATTTGGATCATCTAAAGCAATTGAAATTTTTGGACTCATAAAATTCTTTATCCTGTCTATAAATTTCAATTATCTCGCCTCCTTTCTACCAACCCATCATATCTAAGTAATCTGATGTTATTTTAGTTATATCAATTCTATTCTGTTGTATAGCTATAACATGAGCATTTATTAATGCCGCTAAAGGGTCTATCTTATCCCCACTTTGGCTCTTATCAATCATAAAGTTAGCATTAGCATCTTGCTTTATAATTGCGTTCGAACAAGCCCAGTCCAAAACTGGGTTATTATTGTGTTTTAAATTTCCTTGATAGGCTTCTTCCCGAAAATCTTTGCTAGGTTCTCCTAAGCTTCGTATACCTTGTCTTACCTCAACCATATTGTACCCTTCATTATCCATATCATTAGCAAATTGAGTAGCATTCCAAGGGTCATAACATATATCAGTTATAATTATTCCATATTCTTTTTCCACTTCTTTTATATATGATTTTATGTAGTTATAATCTACTACCATCCCTTCTGTTACAGTAATATGCCCTTGTTTTTTCCATAAATCAAAAGGTAATCTTCCTTCATTTAATCTTTGTTTGTATGTAAATTCAGGCATAAATGAATGACTAAAAACATAATATTTGCCATCTTTTATGAATTCAAATCCTATACTTGTTAAGTCTAATTTCGCAGATAAGTCTAAGCCAGCTATACATTCCATATTTCTAAAATCTTCAAAGTTGAATTCTTCTCCAGCTTCTTTCCATTTAGTCATATTCATATATCCACCGTCTCTCATATCAACCCATTTATTCATATTCTTCGTTAAGAAATTCCTTAATTTTTCAGGTGCATCAAGTGCTGCCTTAAGCTCTCCTCTTAAATAATTAATTCCTTCTTCATATGTAGCTACTATAGGATTTGCTTTAATCCAAACTGTTTCATCTTGTATGCTATCTTCTTTATCAAGTTCACACACTATAGCAAAATATTCCTCATTATCAATATTTATATTAGGATCAAGTATCTTAGTCACATATTCATATTCTTTAAAACAAGGTCTACTTAAATCAAATCCTGCAGTAGTTATGATAGTCATTAAAGGTTGAGGTCTTGCAACCATACCAGATAATATGACATCGTAAATTTCACTTGTTTTATGTGCGTGGTATTCATCAACTATACCAACACTAGGATTCGTACCATCTCCTGTATTTCTAGCCTCTCTTGATAGTGGTTTTATAAAAGATCCATCTTTAATTGATGTAACTTTACCGTATGAATCTTTGTATTTACCTTTTAACCTATCGCATCCCTGTAGCTGAGTTGTTATTTCTCTATAAACTATACTAGATTGTTCTTTATCCCATCCAGCTAGATACACTTCTGCTTGTTCATCTGATAGAAAACATTCGTAACTTGCTATTAAAGAAAGTAACTGTGATTTTGCATTCTTTCTTGCTAGTTGAATATAAGCTTTTCTAAATCTTCTGTATCCATTATCTTTTCTTTTCCAGCAGAATAAATTTGCTATTATAAATAACTGAAAATCAGTTAATTCTATTATTTTATTTTTTAATACTCCAGCTCTATGCCTAAATTGTCTTGACCAAACATAAAACCTAACTAACTCTTTTTTATCAAAAACATAGTTTTCATTTTCAAAGTCTTTTAGATATCTCTTAGCTGCCCAAATATGCTTTTTACATGCTATTATCTTACCATTTACTATATTTTTCGCATAATTATTAACTCTAGAAAATAATTCTAATGCTAGTTTTTGAACTTCATTCATAACTATAAGCCTCCAAATAATTTATCTTCTAGAGTTTCTTCTTTATTTTCTTCTTTTCTAGATGGTATAACTAATTTGCATCTACTAGATATAGTTAAACCTAAGTCTATAGCATGTTCTCTACATTGCTTCCTATGCCTTTCTTCAAAACGTGAAAGTTTATCGTATTCATCGCTATTTATTAAAGGATCTAATTTGTCTAATTCTTCTTTAACTTTATCAAATCTGCCTTTAGCTATAAGATAAAAACCTAAAGAATCGCAATCTAGATTAGACATTATTTCTAATTCTATTAACTGTTTTGATATCTTTTTGAACTCTTTTTTTTGCTCTTTATTTAGATTAGATGGGGGTTTTATATTATCTGCTGGGGCTTTAACTTCTGTAGATTTACGTTGCTCAATCTCTGATTTTGTAAGGTGTTTCCTCCCTTTTGCAATTACCAATTCTATAGGTTGTCTTTGCCCTGCCATACTATCACCTCCATTTCTAAATATTATTTATAGAAAAATCTCCGTGGGGAATTTTTTGTAATGAAAACTGGGGCAATGGTATTTTTATTAAGCTAAAAACTTTTTAAATACCCCCCTGCCCCTTTTAAAATTCTTCTTTTGATGTTTTTATCATATTTACAAGTTTCTTCTGCATAATACTTTTATTTGCTTCATTCGTATCATATACTGCATGTACTTGCTTATGATGTTTATTACATAAGCATATAAGATTGCTATAACTTAACCTTTTATCATAGTTATCTTTAATCGGATCAATGTGGTGAACTAAATCTGCAAACTTTATCCTATTCTCCTTCATGCACATAACACACATTCCTCCGTTATCTCTAACCCGTATAGCTTTCTTTACTTTCTTCCAAGCCGGACTATTATAAAAGTCATGAGTATCCTTTCCCCTTATATTAAGGTCATAATATTTATAATCAGATTTCTTTTGTTCATTATGCTTAGCTTCACATTCATTACATCTAGTCGTTCCATATTCAATTACTTTATTACATTTGCTACATAATTTTTTTAAACCCATAATTAAACCTTCCATTAAAAAGGACCTGAAAATTAAATTTCAAGTCCTTTTAAAAATACATCTTTGAATTAGAAAAAACATAGATAAACTTTAATTATTTTTATTTTGTTTTTTCAGTCTACTTTACCCAATAGACTGTTCTCTTTTACGTTAAGTTATCATTGTAGCAATGCCCAGGAATCGAACCTGAGTAATCCTTTCATTGCATGTTAGGTAGGTTAGGGATACCTACCTATAATGTCTTTAAATTTGTTGGGAATAAGAAATAGACATTGCATAATTTTATAGCACTTTATTTGCTATATTAACATATTAACATTTGCAAATCCCTATTTAAACCCCACGTTTTCCCTATCAAATCCCTAAAGCATCAATCCCCCAAAGCAATACAGATAATTCTCTTGTTACTATATCATTCCATCTCTTTGGAGTATTTTTACCACAATTAAATTCCTCTTGTATATCTTCACTTGTCTTGCCTTCTATAAAGAACATTTCAAATGATCTATATTTCTCAAACTCACCTTTTTCTATAAATTTTGTTTTTAAATTAATCAACGCTGCATCTATATACTCTATCATCTTAGCCGTTCTAGTTTTACTTCTCGCTATACTTTCTAACCACATATAGTCTACTTTAACTTCACATTCATCTACAAAATTAAACTTTATCTCAACACTATCGCTATTATTTAAATGTTCTTTTAAAGTATTATAATTTCTCATTAATAATCTTGTGTTATGAAATCTTTTATCTTTACCTTCAAACATAAGCTCTCTTAAAGCCTCTCTAGCTACTTCTTTGGCTAATTGTTTTATTTCTTCATTACTCATAAAAATCTCCACCTATCTTATATATTCTTCTATTGTTAATCTAGCTTCATCAAATCCATTACATACTACAGCTTTATATCCTTGAGCATTAAGGTTATTAATCCATTCTTTCTGCTTAGTAGTCGCTTTATTGCTTCCATATTTTAATTCTATAAATAAACCATTGTATCCACGCCTAGCTACAGGTAAAAATAAGTCTGGAACACCTGCTTTAACCCCTTCTTTTTTTAATTTAATAGCTTCTAGTTTATTTCGTTTCCCACCGTTTGGGATATGGAATATCAAACCTAGTTCTGGATACTTACATCTATTTATATCGCACCATTGTATTAATGTTATTTGCTCACTAGCTTCACTTCTTTTCATACTCATCATCCTATTATCATTCAGTTATCATTATCAATATATCGACCGAGAATGACCGCTAATCGAACTCAGTCGATACTAAATTATTGTTTTAAGCTCTTAGTTATAAATCTAATCATCTTATTGTAATATTTCTTTTTAGTTCTTTTTTTCTTAGTTCTGTTATATATTGTCATTAACTTTCTAAATTCTTTATTATTAGAATAAATTTTAAACAATGCTTTCTTTGCACCATCCCATATTTGAGTAAATATCTTCTTAATATTTCCAAATGCAATTTTTATATCTTTAAAAATTCCACTTGCTTTAAAATTATCAAGTTTTGTATATATTCCATCATTAAGATCATCTTTTGATTTTTTTAACTCTAACTTTTTTATTCCATCCACTTGAACTCCATTTATATGAAAAGTTCCTTCCTGTACTGACATTTCCATATTAAAACCTCCCTTCGTCAAATAAAGTCTCCCTTTTATTATCTGATTTTTCTTAAAAACTTTATTTTAAGGGAAATGTCTTTATATTTCTCCCATCACAGTTTTGACCCAAATAGCTTTTTGAATATATTCTTCATCTATTTCAAATTTAATTCTTGACTTCTTTTGACTATCAATAATTTCATAAATAACACCAGATACTTGTTCTACTGATAACTGTGTAGATGGTGCTATATTTTTAGCAAGTTCTAATATTTCTTTCTCCATAATATCCTCCTGTATATTTAAATAAAAGTTTTATTTTAATTAGACTTACATTCATCAAAATACTCTACGCTATACATATCAGTATGACCTTCATACACTTCTATCGTAATCATATCGCAAGAATTAACTTTTAATACCTTATACTTATGTCCTTCTTTTAACCCAAATTCATCTGTGTTGGCAACCACAAAATCACCTACACCAACTTCTATTTCTTCTGAACAGCTATCATGCATATTTAATATTGCTTTCATATTATCCTCCAACTTTCCTTAAAATTTTGATTTTACTGACTTTTCTACCACCTCAAGTCTAGTATCCTTTATAACTTCTTCTACTTTATCTATTGTTATATAGCATATATCTTCATTTTCAACTAAGTATTTAGCTTTGTATTTAAGCATATCTAAACTACCATACGTATAATGCGTTCTAGTATCTCCTGCAAACACACCATATTGCCATCTTAAAACATATTTATTTTTCATACCTTATTCTCCTAAATATAAAAGTGCGTTTATAATACTCAAAAAGCCATTTAAAACTAAAATATTCATATTATTATAATTAACTAACATTACAAATACGCATATCATTGTTGCAATTAAATTTATTGACTTCATAATCTCCCCCTCTGCTACCGACATTAATGTCATTACCAAATTATTTTATCTATTTATATTTACATAGAAATTATCTCTTAAATATTTACAACTGTTTAAATATTGCTCTCTTATTCTTATATCTATTCTATTATCTTCTAACATAAATATAAAAGAACCTATTATATCTTTAACTTTATCTATTTCAGTAACTTTTACTTCTACTGTTAGTACATTATTTTTATTACTCATAACTTCCTCCTATTTTAAATACTTGCTCAATTTATCCATGTCATGACCATTTGTGCTCATTATTTTTGATGTTCCTTTTATTCCCAAATCCAATGCTCCCAATATTTCTTTTACATCTTCTAAAGAATTTATCTTATCCGTATCTATTTTAAATATCCTTTCAACATAATCTGTATCAATAGCATATGTTATACAATTCTCGTTTAAGTTATCTTTCATAACTTCCTCCTAATCTTTACTTAATGTTATTTTGTAGCCGTCAACCTCTGTTACCTCTGTAACCGAACACCACATAAAACAACTATAATCATCGCTTTTTTCTTCTATTTCTTTTTTTATTTCATCTTCGTTTTTGTCTGATACTTTTAAATAAGATATTTCATCCATATCATCTTGCACTGTTATTTGAAAAAGTTTCATGTTCTAATTCCACCACTTCCTTTAAAAAATTTATTTTATTAAAAGTTATTCCTCTATCTTTTCCATCTTTTCTAATACTTTGTTTAAAGTCTTATCCATAGCATAATATATATTAATTAATTTTCTTCCTTCTCTATTTTTAAGCCTTTGATTTTCTAATTTTTTTAATTGGTTTTGCCACTCTAATATACTTATCTTTAATTCATTCCAATTATCTTTATAGTCCAAATTCATTTTTAACTCCTAATATTTGAATTTTTAACAAAATACAATTGCCATACTTCCCAATATGGTTATACAAACAATTGTTATGATATATAAATAATCCTCTTGCATATCATAACTCCTTAAAATAAAATTTTGATTTTAATCAGAATATTAATGAATAAATGTCCTAAAATTGTCTCAAAGGACATTTATTTGTACATTATAAAACTCCTCTTTTAACTGTATACCTTATCTTTATCTATAACCAATAATCTTAACGCTAGTACACTTTCATGTGAGTTGTAATCTTCACCTTTATTACAGAATATAATCGTATAATCTATTTCTGTAATATACATACATGCAAATCTTTCAAATGCTTTATCTTTATTTACAAAGTGTGATTTATCTTCACCTTCAATTTTTATACTATAATTCTCAAAGTTCGATATCCTTAAAAGCTCTTTTACTTGCATAATAACCCTCCTATAAATTTCTAAGCCAACAACCGCATTTATTATCTATAACTTGCTGTCTACAATAGAAACATAATACTTTTCTTGTCCACCACTTATTTTTAATCTTCATACTAAAACCCATCTTTTATTTCGTACATTCTATCTCGAATTTTCTTCATCCCTTCGCTAATCATTTTAGCTGCTTCATCTGCACTAATGCCTCCATATGTATCCATTGTATTTATCTCATTTTTTACTTCCATAATTTGCGATGTATCTTCTATTAACTCTATAGATTTAACGGCTTTCCCTTTAAATGTCATGTCAACATTTGTTCCGTCTGTAAAAATAACTCTATATCTCATAATTTCCTCCTCTTAAAATCCAACTTTTCACTTCTATACTTATATAAAACTCCCTTATTTCTTGAAGTTCACACTCTTTATTATCAATTTGATATCCTTGCATAATTTACATGCATTCTCTTTTATCAAAATCATAACAGATAGCAAAGTTGCGGCTGCAAACAATATCAATATTGCTAGTACACCTAATAAAACTACTACTGTAGGTGTTAAAATAATAGCTGATACTGCATATATTAATACATCTATTGAACTCATAGATTATCTCCCTTTTATTTGTCTAAAATATGTTTTTTATTTTCCTATACGCTCTGGTAATACTCCTGTTTTCAAGTAATGATCTAACTCTCTCTTATTTAATTTATAATTTTTAACTTCATTTGAGTTTTCATCCTTATAATCATATTTTAAGCTAATATCATGTCCCCAATCTGAGAGTAATTGATTAGAACCTTGTTTTATAAAATCATCTTTAAGCTTCATTTTCTCCATCCTACTTTTTATATTTTCTAGCTGCAATAGCTAGAGCATCAATGCTCCAACTACTGCAACAATATTTATTACTAATATTATTAAGATTTTCATTACTACTCCTTGCTATATGCTAATTTTCTCATCATATAGTCTTCTATTTTACGTTCACACTTTTCTTTTATTCTGGTCTTCTTAGTTCTACTTTTGATATTTTCATATCTCTTTATCTTATTATCAGCTTCAAGCGTTATTAAAGTTCTTACAACAACTATTTCTCTATTTTTATCCTCTAGCTCATTATTTAGGCAGCAATTATCTATTAGTAACTTGCTTATTTGTTCTGCCTTACAATTTAATTTATATGTAGTTTCATTCAATTTCTTTGTTTTAAGTTCACCCTCAGATTCTAAATGCTTTATTCTTTTCTTTAAGTTTTCTATCTCATTATTTTTTTCTTCGACAACTCTATCATATCTCTTCTTAGGTACAACAAACATAATTACAACCTCCTATATTTCATCTACTATTGAATCAAATGTTTTATGATAGATTATTTTTTCATTAGTTTTTTTATTGTAAAATACCGTAAATTCCGAAGTGTTTCTCTCTACTAGGTAGTCTTTACTATCAACGCCTAATCTATTTTCTAAAAACTCTTTCTGATTTCTAGTTAGTTTCTTTAATCTCTTCATTTGCTTTACTCCCAACTTATAAATAATTTCTTGTCTATTCCTGATTCATAATCAAACAATTCAGAATCAGATATAGATGTTGTAATGCCCATTTTTGCAAGTTCTTCGGTTATGCCGTTTAATATTTCATCATCTACATCTTTAAAATGAACTTCTGTTGAATATCTGCCGTCTAATATAGCTATATTTATTGAGTTTCTGACTTTATTTATAATATTTATTTTTCTATTTTGTTCAGTTTTTTTCTTTATTTTATCTCTGTATGAAACCTCACTATCTTCATCTTCATGAAAATAAGGTAGTAACGGTGTTATTTCTAATGATTCTTTTAATAGTTCTATTGGACTTGTATATTCATTTTTAGTAACTAATTTATTTAATGTTTCATCTATTTCATCATTACTCTTACACAACATACCTTTAATTGTTTTTAATATATCTCTACTCATACTAATCCTCCTTATATTTATCATTTTTATTTTTCTGTCTTTGATCATATTCTCTTACAGCTAGTATATATATGTCATAACATTTAGTTGAATTTGGAATCTCATGTTTTTCTATTCCCATATCTTTGGCTATTTTTTGTGCTATCTTTATAATCTCATCCTTACCTTTAATTATTGACACCTATACCACCTCAACATGTTCTATATTTCTTAGTATCAAGTCATATGATCCTTTATCATTTTCTTTTATTATGAATTTCGAATTATCTCTAATATGTTCTAACTTGGCTGATATTTTAATCCCTGTATTTGTTTTTAAATACCTATCTTTTAGCATCTTTTCTGCTACTTTTTTATCTATATTAAAACTAGATAAATTATTTTGTTCCATGCTATTTATAAACTCTGTTTTAAGTTCTTTATCTTCAAACTTAAATATTCTATCTGCTAATTCTCTTATATCTATAACTGAATTATTTAATAAAACATGTTCAAGAACTTCTATTGCTCTATCACTTTTTATTATGTCTCTTACATAACCACTCTTAATCCATGCATTAGATAACCATACTTTAGCTGATGCTATAAATATTCTAGTTTTATATGTATCATCTTCTATCTTGTATGCTTCTAAAAACTCATTTATAAACTTAGAACTAATACGTTCTTTCTCCGAATCCTTATCTAATATTTCTAAGTCATACTCGCTATTTAAGCTGCTAATGCCTACTAATGCACATTGCTTAGGTTTTTTAGTATCTGATATTACTTCTTCATTTAATTTTATCTGTATATTAAACTTATCATTTTTAAACTCTATGGAATGATTATAAGATGCTTTATAGTCTAATTTTATTATTGCTACTCTTCTTTGGTCTTTAATTGTATATAAACATATAACCAAATCACATGAATCCATATCTGAATTTATTTTTATTAAGTCAAATAAATATGATGCTATTTCTTTTGAGTTTTCTATAAATGTATTTTCATTATGTATTATAGATTCACAACATTCTCTAACTGTATTTTCTTTTTTATAATCAAATTTAGCTCTTCTTAATAAATCATCTTTGCTTACTTTCTTTATAATGCTTTGTAAAAACTTATCTATCTGAGGATTTATATTACCCTCAAAATCATTTAATATTGGTTCGTCTGATTCTTTCGATAACACGTGAGTTATATATCTATGAATTATCATTTCAATCTCCCTTTTTCTATGCACTTGTCACATATAATTTCATTTTTTATTTTTTCTAGTTTTATTGCTTTATTTTTATCAACTAGTATATTTTGCTTATCATCACAACATTTACATGATAATGTAAATATCACTCTAGTTTCCTCCATATTCAATCTCCTACTTGCACATTATGTAAGACACAGCTAAATAAGTTAATATATAGATGCTCATAAACTTTATAACTGGGTTCATATTTTAATCTCCTATTTTAATAATTCATCTACTGTTACTCCTAAATAATCTGCTATCTTTTTTACAACTTTTATTGTTGGGTTTGAGTTCTTGCCATTTAAAA
>JABLTT010022736.1_pt1 | contig 25039 bp, 19 predicted proteins | sample 7160061 | NCBI WGS metagenome assembly JABLTT01 (sample SAMN14651232, study PRJNA627086) | human gut metagenome | isolation source: feces | host: Homo sapiens
GACGGATGTTTTCCTCGATTTCTTTCAAGCATTCCTGATAGATTTTTCGGCCAAACTCAATCATTACATGCATCAAATCTTCCTCAAACCGAAGCATATTTCCGGCAAAAAGATATTTTTCTAAAATTTTTTTAATTTTGGTAGTGTCATTTTCGATAAAATCAATTATACTGTTATACATAAGGCAGTTCTCCTTTGCGTTTTTTGTTTCGTCACTTAAAACTTTATACAAAGGAGCTGCCTTTTTCAATATTTATTTTTCCGAAAGTTTTTTTACGCTAACATCAGATATAACCTGATAATCTTTTCTTATTGCACGCAGTATCTTTTCATACTCTTCCTCCGTAATCATATTCTTTAACTTTAGTTGCTTGAGTATTGCCAACTGCATACTATATCTTATGATTTTGTTCACATTCATTCGCATATCATTCCTTTTCTATATCTGCTAATAGCAAACAACAACATAACTTATTACCTGCTATTAGCAGATACTCCATATAATCTCCAGTTGGAATCACCACAATTCCTCTTTTGCATGGATGTTATCGCCCCCCGGCATCTCACATCAGGCAGATTGATCATATGTATATTTCCTCTCCATCAATTCATCCTTACCGACTATAACCATCCTGCCTTTCCATGATTTTGAAATCTGTCCTTAACCTGCTTATCGTTTTAATTTTCGATATTCGCTCGGAGTAATTCTATAGCGTTCCTTAAACGCTCTATTAAATGTTCTCTGGCTATCAAAGCCACTATCCAAACAGATATCAAGAATTGTATCTCCCGAATTCACTAGCCTTGTACATGCATAGCTCAATCTGGCATCATTAAGATACTGATTGAAATTACGATGAAATGTTTTAGAAAATACTCGTGACAAGACATACTTACTTACTCCAAGATCATGCGCCATCTCCTCTAGAGAAAATTTTTTCCTAAAATTTCCCGACACATAAGATACTGTTCTGTATATCAAATCATCACTCCCCACGCAACTTTTTTCCACCAATTCCATTTTTCCTATACATCTTGCCAGCACAATTTGAACATAAGCTTGAACAATCATAGGTTCGTTTTCTTCCATTTGGATAATCGCCTGAATTGCATTATAAACATCTGGTTCAATCTGCCCCGCACGAATAACCGGATATTTAGGAGCATATCCTTGTATTTTATCTTTAAATACTCCTGCAAAAGAAGACGGAACCAAGATATAATCCGCTCGGCTCGTTTTTTCTGAAAACACTTGATAATGATGTATAATATCAGAAAAGACAAATCCGATATCACCCTTTTCCATATGATATAATTCCTGCCCCACTCCCATCTCAAGTGTTCCTTCCGTTACGCACACAATCTCCAATGCATTATGTAAATGTGGAGATACATGTTTTGACACTCTTTGCGCCGCATATACCTCTTCCTTTGTTTCCTTAAACGTCAAATGCATTGATGCATCTCCCCTTTATTACTTAATTGTTGATTTCCTCTGCAACATTTGTCTACATTTTCTTTTAATTTGGCAAGCATTCTTATCCAGCCTGTCCTATAATGAACTTGCAAACAAGGAAAGGAGGAATACAAAATGAGCAGATTCAAAAACTATATGAACAACCTTTTAGCTTTCTATGAAGAATACTTTGAGCATGTATATCATGCATAATCTGGCTAAAAGGACTATTTGTGAAAACTGAATACTGAAAAAGCAGACCACTTCACAAATGTGAAATGGTCCTTTTTTTATATGCAGTCCAAAAATCGCTGAAAAGCTGCCTTACCTTCCGGTGTTCTCTTATAAACACCTGCACATTCCAAAACTTTTGCAAAAACAATTCCTATTTCCTTTTGCACGATTGCATGAATATTCTCTTCTGTAATTTCATAGTTTGGCAGCCATTTTTCTGCCCAATCCGCATGCGTTTTGGTCAAATCGCTTTCCCGCAGATCCTCATTCTGCAGAATTCTACGTTCCAGCTCCGCCATTTCCATTTGCAATCTAGCCGGGAGAACTGCCAGTCCCATCACTTCGATCAAACCAATATTTTCTTTTTTTATATGGTGATATTCCGGATGTGGATGATATACACCCATTGGGAACTCCTCTGTCGTAATATTATTTCGCAATACCATATCTAACTCAAATAGGTTGCCCTTTTTTCTCGCAATCGGTGTGATCGTGTTATGTGGTACTCCATTGGTTTCGCTGAAAATAAATGCTTTTTCATCTGTGTATTCACGCCAGCAAGACAGGATGCAGTCAGCAGCCCCTACCAATGACTCTGTGTTATTCCCTTGTAGACGAATCACAGACATAGGCCATTTCACAATTCCTGCATGAACGTCCGGAAATTGTTTTAATGAAAATTCCGTCTCATATGGAGCCTTTGCCATTGCAAATTCGTATCCGCCTCCTTGAAAATGATCATGGCTCAGTATAGAACCACCTACAATTGGCAAATCTGCATTTGAGCCTACTGTATAATGTGGAAACTGTTTTACAAAATCCAATAACTTAGCAAAAACTGCTTTATTAATTTTCATTGGAATGTGCCAATCATTGAAAACAATACAATGTTCGTTATAGTACACATACGGCGAATACTGTAAATTGTACTGTTCTCCACACAATGTAATCGGAATAATTCTGTGATTTTGTCTTGCCGGATGAGAAATATGTCCGGCGTAACCTTCATTTTCTTTGCATAGCAAACAACTCGGATACCCCGATTTTTTTGCTTTTCCTGCCTTTGCAATATCACGAGGATCTTTTTCTGGTTTTGATAAATTGATGGTTATATCCATTGCACCAAATTCTGTATTTGCTGTCCATTTCTCATCCTTTGCAATTCGATCTTTTCTAATATAATTTGTTGCCTGGCTAAACTGATAATAAAAATCGGTTGCAGCTTTAGGAGATATATTGTATTTATCCCAAAACTGCCTGCGAACCACAGAGGGATGGGGTGTCAATATTCCCATAATCTTTGTATCAAACAAGTCCTTTTCCGTAATTGTTTCTTCCTCCAGCATCCCCTGCCGACATGCATATTCCAACATATCATTTAAAATCTGTGACAATTCTCTTTCTGATCTAACCTCTTTCGCTGTTCCTTCATGCTCTGTCAATTGAAATAATTCCAGAAGGCGATTCGTCACATATACTTCATCTTCCGGATCAACCAATCCCTGGTTCAATCCATACGCCACAAGTTCATTGATATACTCATTAATCATGACACTCCCCCCTTTACACATTCTGATATCCATTTGGATGACTTTTATGCCATTTCCATGCCGTACCGATAATTGTTTCCAAATCTGCATATTGTGGATTCCATCCTAACACTTCCCTTGCTTTTGCACTGGAAGCGATCAACATAGATGGATCTCCTGCTCGACGCGGTTCTTCCTTCGCCGGAATTGGATGTCCTGTCACTTTTCTCGCAGTTTCCACAACCTCTTTTACCGTAAAACCAACTCCATTTCCAAGATTAAATATATTGCTGTCATTTCCATCACAAAGATACTTCATTGCAAGAATATGAGCCTGTGCAAGATCATTTACATGAATATAGTCCCTGACACAAGTACCATCCTTTGTGTCATAGTCCGTTCCAAAAATAGAAATATACTCTCTCTTTTCATTTGGCACCTGCAAAATTAAAGGAATAAGATGTGTTTCCGGATTGTGAGCCTCTCCAATCCTTCCATTAGGATGAGCCCCACAAGCATTAAAATAACGCAAGGACACAAATCTTAAGTTATGTGCATTTGCCGTCCATTTAAACATTTTTTCCATAGACAATTTTGTTTCACCATAACAATTTGTCGGAAGTGTACGATCCGATTCCATAATAGGAATTCGCTCCGGTTCTCCATATGTTGCCGCCGTAGAAGAAAACACTATCTTATCTACGCTATGTGCAACCATACTCTCCAACAGCACTTCTGTACCACAAAGATTATTACTATAATATTTCAATGGTTTTATCATACTTTCGCCCACTTGCGAATTAGCTGCAAAATGAATAACTCCATCAATATTTTCTTTATCAAATACAGAGTCAATAAAAGCCCGGTTACGAATATCTCCTTCATAAAACTTTGCTTCCGGATGAACCGCTTCTCGAAATCCTGTTTCAAGATTATCTACAACCACCACATCCTTTCCTGCCTCGATCAACTCATAAACAGTATGTGAGCCAATATATCCAGCTCCACCTAATACTAAAATGCTACCCATAACCATTCCTCCTTGTCTTCTTTGAGTATCTTACATCACTTGAATTCCACCATATTTGCGAATTTTAAGTACATCACAAGCACCATCTCCAAACACCTTTTCCATCTCTGTTTTATATAATGTAACAATATCATTTGGTACAAATGCCTGTATTGTTCCGGCAAAGCCACCACCATGCACCCTGTTTGCTCCCTGCACGCCTAAAATCATATCACTGACCGCCAATGCAATAGAAACATTCTGATGTTCCACATCATGGCACACATACACATTCTGCAAATACTTATAAGAAGAATCACCTGACTCTTTAACTAATCTTAAAAATTCTCCAAATCTATTCTCTCTCAATGCTGCCACTTCTTTTTGCACTCGCTCATTTTCACACACATAGTGAATTGCTCTAAGTGCTGCCCGATCTCCTGTCTGTTCTCTGATGCGCGGAAGATTAGTAAGTACTTCTTTTCTCGTAACCTGTCCAAGCACTTCTTTTCCCAAACAAGCTGCTGCTCTTTTCATTTCTTCCGGAATTGCTGCATAATCCGATGTCAAATCCGCATGTGAGCCTTTTGTATCGGTAATACAAAGACTATATCCGTATCCATCCAAGTCAAGCTCAATCCGCTCCACCAATGGTGCCGCCGGATTCTGAAAATCAATATGCGCCAAACTTCCAACGGAACACGCCATCTGATCCATCAATCCACATGGTTTCCCAAAATATACATTTTCTGCAAATTGCCCAATCATGGCTATTTCAATAGGCGAAATCTTTCCATCATTAAACAATTCTGACAGGATTGTTCCCATCAATGTTTCAAACGCTGCTGAAGAAGACAATCCAGCTCCTATCAGCACATCACTGGTAACAACAGCCTGAAAACCACCTATCTGATATCCATATTCTTTTGTTTTTGCCAACACCCCTCGAATTAATGCAGTTGTTGTTGCTTCCTCATCTTCTCTCCTACATAGATCATCCAGATATATCGTGATCATCTCATATCCTGCAGATATAACTCTGACACACGGTTCTTCCAAATTTTGTACAATAGCTATTGCATCATTGTTAATGGAAGCTGCCAGCACCTCTCCACATTGATGATCTGTATGATTCCCACCAATTTCACTTCTGCCCGGTGCACTAAAGACAAAGACTTCTCCCTCTCCAAAATGTTCTGTATAACTCTCTATCGCCTTAATATAACGCTCTCTTTCATACGCTATTTTCTTCTCATCCACATAAATATCTTTCAATGTTTCATCATACATTCCATTTTTTATTTTTTTTATCAAATCATGTGTTACCACAACCCCATCTCCTTTTCTTTTTTGATCTTTACATTTGTCTCCTCCACATTCATTCTGGAAAGGATAAACATAATAAGTACATCAAAGATCAGTGGCAGCCAAAGATACATAAACTGCATCATATTCAACGCAGACTGTGGCTGAACAGCATGTGTTCCCACATAGCCACTAAGTTCTAAGAGCCATCCTACGACCGCCGTTCCAATACCTCCGCCAATCTTAACGCCAAGTGAAGTACATGAATACATCGTACCCTCCACATGCTTTCCCTGTGTCAGGTAGGTATACTCGGAACAAGATGCGATCACTGCATTCATGTCTCCCTGCCAAGGTCCCTGTCCTAATGCTGCTAATGCTGTAAATGCCATCATCAAAGGAATACTTCCCATATATCCGGCAACAACAACAAGAGCTCTGCCAATCACAGCAAGGATGTAACCTCGCAAGTTCAGCTTATACATACCATTCCACTTTCCAACCAGTGTTGGTGTAAAGATTAATGCAATGATAAGAGGAATGTTTACCGCCCAGGCAAATTGTCCAAACAGATTTTTGTTTTTCAAAACCCAGGTCATATAATAAATACCGGCACCGATCATTGCACTGTATAACTGCTGTAAAATATAAGTACCACAGATCATCAGATAAAATTTATTCTTTACCAGCAGCTTGAATGCCTGAACCAGCCCATATTTTTCCTCTTCACCTGTTGTGTCTCCTTCATTTAATTCCTCTTCCGGAAGTTCTTTAACAGATAATGCGGAAATAGTATTCACAACTAATCCGATCACTGCATAAATAATTGCAACCATACGCCATGCGGCTGCATCTCCACCACATTTTGCAACGAATCCAACAGTAACTGCTTGAATCAGAAGACTGGTTGAAAAAGCAAAAATGAAACGGTAAGAACCCATCTGCACACGCTCTTTACTGTTCTTGGTAACAAGTGATGTCAGAGCAGAATAAGCAATGTTATTTGCCGTATAAAACACGCCATTCAACAGCGTATACGCAATAAAGAACCACGCATACTGTGCCGTCCTGCCAAGACTTGTTGGAACTGCAAAACAGGCTACCAATGTAATTGCACAACCAATGTAACCATACAGCATCCATGGTCTTGCCTTTCCCATCTTACTATGCGTCTTATCAATCATTAATCCAAAAAAGATGTCTGTAAATCCATCGAGTAATTTGGAAACGGCAATCAGTGTTCCCACTATACCGGATGCCAATCCAATCGTATCTGTCAGATATACCATCACAAATGATGTCAGGAATGCATACACTACATTTCCCGCAATATCACCAGATCCGTATCCTATCTTGTTGTACCATTTTAAGTATTTCTTTTCCTCCATAAGAATCGCTCCTTCACTATTTGTTATTTAGAAACAATTTTACCCTCTTACAAACGGAATTAATTCAAACTGAAACTGAAATGCTTCCTCATCAAACCGATATTTATCCATGACATCCGGTCCGCAGCTATTTGAACCAATTCCATTCATTGCATAATCCATACAGAATACGGTGCTATCCGATTCTTTCAATTCATAATTGTGCGATACCCGTTCCAACTCCTCCTGTGTATAAACAGAAGCGTTAAACGAAAATGGATTCTTTGAAACTGCTGCAATTCCACATTGACCATTTGTAAGCTCTACATAATCACAGTCATAATGGCTTCCATTCTCCTGTGGACGAATATAATCTTCATGCATCTGAGCCACCTTCGAACGGAACAATCCATGACAGGAAGCCTGGTGTTTATCCCGGTAGCTTTCCTGTGGTCCCATTCCAAAATAAGTAATCTGATCCATTTTCTTATTCAAAAACATCCGAATTCCAAACCTTGGCAGATCCGGGAATTCTTTATCTTTTACTGCCTCTATAACCGCCTCTATTTTCCCGTCTTCATTGATCTTCCATGTCATTTCCACATCCAAAATCTTTTGTACGGTATCAGCTACCACTGCCAGATGCTCCATGATCAGCACACCGTGCTTGTTCTGAAGCACCTCTATACGGTATGCTCTGGTATAGGCAGCATCATAATGTGCCTTTTCCCATTCCAGTTTTATATACATATCGTTATCCGTCGGAGCCCGCCAAATATTCAATTCCATTGGATGGTTAATATAACTTCTTCCGGCAAACTGCATGTCCTCAAACAATCCGGTACGCTTATCTAAAACATAAGTAAAATCTTTTGCCTGTAACACGATCTGCTTATCGTTTTCCTTAACAGCAATGGTTCCGATTACTTTTTCCTGCTCCAGCCACTTTACAGCCTGTCTGTTTCTATCATCCTCATTTGCAAGCTTCATTTCATCAAAACCTAATTCATACCCCTGTTCAAGCAACGGCATTTCCTTTTTCAACCGGTAAATAAGCTTCAGATAAATCTTACCGGTATTTGGGACCTGCAGCTTCAACTCCACTTCCGCATCGCTATGGGGTGATGCAACAACATTTGCCAGTTTTCCTTTTTCCACAGTCAAGCCATCCTGTGTCATTTCATAGAAAATATCCACATAATCCTTCAAATCATCAAAATCCATATAATTGTGAAGAACCATCTGTCCGTTTTCTTGGTCATAAGATACGATTCTCACCGGACGATAGACATTTTTATATTCCAGCAGTCCCGTATGCGGCGTACGATCCGGATAGACCAGCCCGTCCATACAAAAATTGCCATCATGAATGGTTTCTCCATGATCCCCTCCATAATAATATCTGGTCTTTCCATTTTCTGCCGTTCCATGTGCGATTGCATGATCACACCACTCCCAGACAAACCCGCCACACATCCGGTCATCCTTATGAATCATCTGAAAATAATCTTCAAAATCTCCCGGTCCGTTTCCCATACTATGGCAGTATTCTACCAGCAGAAACGGTTTGCTTCCGTCTTTTTTCAGATAATCCTCTATCTCCTGCAGTGACGGATACATCCGGCTGTAAAGATCCAAATTGTCATAATCATAGGTAATATCATAATTACGGTATCTTGCACTTTCGTACTGCGTGATCCTGTCCGGATCAAACTTCTTTGTCCATGCAAGCGCCTTTTCAAAATTACATCCATACGCACTTTCATTTCCCATAGACCACATTACAATGCTTGGACGGTTTTTGTCTCTCTGTACCATAAGCTGGACACGGTCCACAATTGCCTTTTCCCATGCCGGATCATCTGCAATCTTTTCATTCCAATGGTGAAAACGGTTCTGGTCTGTATCCTCCTTCCGGTACAGCATAAATGGTCCATGCGCCTCAATATCTGCCTCATCAATCACCATAAATCCATATTCATCGCACATCTGATAAAAATATGGTGCATTTGGATAATGACTGGAACGAATAGCGTTAAAGTTATGCTGCTTCATCAACATTAAATCCTTTTTGATCTGCTGGGCATCGATCACAAATCCTGTCTCCGGATCAGAATCATGGCGGTTGACTCCACGGAATTTAATCTTTTCTCCGTTAAAATAAACAACTTTGTCCTTAATTTCAATCGTCCGGAAACCAATCCGATCAACGATCACTTCATCCGGCATTGTCAAAATAACCTGATACAAATAAGGATTCTCCGCATTCCATAAAACCGGATTTAACACGGTCAGTTCTAACACACCATTCTCTGCTGTTTCCCCTCTTGCTACGACTGCTCCATATTTATCTTCTATAGTAACTTTCGTTTCCACCGGTTCTGCAAAATGCATATCCAATTTCACAACAACGCTGTCTTTTTCTACATCTGTCGTAATGTAATAATCTCTGATTGTCGTTTCCGGTCTTTTCAGCAAATAAACATCTCTGAAAATGCCACTCATCCGAAACTTATCCTGATCCTCCAAATACGATCCATCACACCATTTGAGCACCAAAACCGCTAATGTATTTTCCCCTTCATTCAACAAGTCTGTTACATCAAATTCACTGGTAGCGTGAGGCACCTGACTGTATCCGGCATAAGCACCATTTACCCATACATAAAAACAGCTATCGACACCTTCAAAATTCAGAAATGCTTTTGATGCCTTTTTTTCTCTGTGATATTCAAAGTTATGAACATATGCTCCACATGGAATATCCTGTGGCACATATGGTGGATCGAATGGAAACGGGTAACGAATATTCGTGTACTGATGCGTGTCATAACCATCCATCTGCCATACACCCGGAACAGTTACCTGATCAAACCCGGAAACATCATAGCCTTTCTCATAAAATGATTCCGTTACGTCATAAATGCTGTTATAATACTGAAACTTCCACTCTCCGTTTAACAGCTGAAAACGATCCGATCTTTCCCGATGCTCCACTAGATCATTCATACGAACTGATGCCGGAATGTAATATGTCCTTGCCGGCATTGTCTTGTCATGCATAACATTCAAATCTTCATAAAAGCGTGGTACGAGCATTGTGTAATCCTCCTTTAATATATATTTTTTTATTCACCGCATTAGGCGATCAATAAAATACCTTCTGTGTCTCATTATCTTCCGTCCTTGTATTACCTTGAAACCATCATACATTTTTGCAAAGAAAATGTCTATAAACAGAAATGGACAAAATATGCACAAAATGATACACTAAAGTAAACATCGTTTTAGTTCTTCTCAAATATTGACTACTTGTAGTCAGATATTTAGGAAGGGCTAAAACTATATGAGCGTAGCTCTCACCGAAAAACCGTGGATTTTGAGGTGGCATTCACTTTATAACTCCGGTTCACCATTGACTGCTAACAGTCAGATATTTCACTTTCCAAAGGAGGACTCAAAATGTATATAAATTCCGGTTATCACAACCACTCCCTTATCGACTTCAAAGACAAAAGCCGACCACTTATTGTAGGAAGCTGTGGCACCTATCGCCTATCCTCACACTCAAAGCTTCCAACTTATCGTCCCAGAGGAAGACTTGACTTTCAAATCATCTATATAGCAGCCGGACGAGCTCATTTTCATTTTGACAACACAGATGACGATACTGTCGTTACCGCAGGAAACATAGTACTTTACCGCCCCAAGGAATTTCAGAAATATGAATACTATGGCATTGATAAAACAGAAGTTTACTGGGTACATTTTACCGGAAGTGATGTAAAGAAGATTTTAAGAAATTATGGTTTTCCGGATGACCAGCGTATCTTTCATGTAGGAACCTCTTTGGAATATGAGCGTGTTTTCAAACGAATTATTTTAGAATTACAAAGATGTCAGGAGGACTACGAAGAAATGCTGACACTACTACTACGCCATTTACTGATTATTTTTCACCGGGAGCTTACTCGTAAACATGTACTAAAAAACGAATACCTCGATCATGAAATGGATACTGCAGCGTCCTATTTTAACGAAAACTATAACCGTGATATCAACATCGAAGAATATGCTGTTTCCAGAGGAATGAGTGTCAGTTGGTTTATTCGGAATTTTAAAAAATTTACCGGTACAACACCTATGCAGTTCATCACCTCCATCCGAATCACTAATGCTCAGATGTTATTGGAAACCACAAATTACGCCGTAAATGAAATTGCACGCATTGTCGGTTACGACAACCCTCTGTATTTCAGTCGACTGTTTCATAAACAAAAAGGCTGTTCACCATCTGAATATCGAAAACTTTTAAAATGAACCAATAAAAGAGGCTCTTTGAGTGAATGATTCTCATTAGAGTCTCTTTTAATCCTATCATGTTATTTACGGCACTCTACTTCCCTTCCTGTTCCTACTAAGCCAACCCCAAGATTTGCGGTTGTAGTGGTCTTGGATACGCCACCTTTCTGATTGCATATAGCGATTACTTTACACATAATTCTGACCCTCCGTATTCTCTATTTTTATAAACTGTATGTCTTTTTTTCTTTCTTTCGGACTGTTATATAAATCCGATAGATTCCCGGCTTGTCCCAACATGCCTTGAAACAATAACGCCCATGTTCTGCATCTCCTTTCCTAAAATTCAAAAGGCATCCCTGTTAGGAATGCCCTTATATAAAAATAGGGACACTCTGTTACAAGTATCCCTACATTCATCATAATTGATGATCTCTAAGTTATTAACCACCACTTCAAGTGGTGGTTTAATATTGGCCCTCCTAAGGGCCATTGATACTGCTCGCCCATAAGGGCGGTGCCGCAAGCATTGTTACTGGTCCGCTATAAAGCGGTACCTCTCGAATCTTCTTTCCTTGATTCTTCTGCTTGCTCTTTAATATATTTCTGTACTGCTTCATCGGTTATATTACCGATTGTTTCCACATAATAGCCTCTCGCCCAAAATGCCTTATTCCATTTGCTCTGCAACTCTGGATGTCGATCGTATATCATAAGGGTACTTTTCCCCTTTAGATATCCCATAAACTGTGACACACTAAGTTTCGGGGGAATCGCCACACTTAAATGCACATGATCGATGCATACCGCTCCTGCTATTATGTCGACTTGTTTATATTCGCATAAAGTTTCGAGAATCTCTCGAACATCATATAATATTTTTCCATACAATATTTTTTTCCTATATTTTGGAATAAACACAATATGATACTGGCATTTCCATCGAATATGTGATAAACTTCTATTGTCCATTTGGACCACCTCCTATGATTTTGAATTTGGCTTGCGACACCATTTTCATTATATCATAGGAGGTTTTTTATCGATATACTCTCCGCTTCCGCTTACTCCATTCTCCCCAGCATAGCTGGGGGATTAGGCTCTTCATTCAACTGTTCAAAAATATCATTTGCCACACTATCTTTTTCAATAATTCCCATACCACACAATAAGAACAGACAATCTATATATCCCTGACAATAAGCCTGTTGAGCCTCTAGTGATGCATTATCTTCCAAGCATTCTATCCATTTCTGAATAATTCTTTGTTCGGTTTCCTTCATATGCTTCATCCGCTCTTTTCCAATCGCCTGTATCTTTTCCAATTCATTTTTAGCATTTTTCTGTCCTGGTATCTGAATTATTGATTTTTTCGATAAATTTTCGCCACGCAATTGTTGCATAAATTTCGCCACTTGGTTCCATATCTGATCACTTTCCATACTTTCGCCTCCATTCTTGTATGTAGTATTTACATATTTAGAATTGTTACACCACACAGTTAAAAACGGATTTTAATCACAAGACATGTTTCTTACGCTTGTAATATTTTAATTATTACACGCGTAAGATAAATAGTCAAGTTTTTATTTGACTTTGTATATAGTGGGCTTTATAATAAAATATGTATATTACACTCGTAAGAATTAGGAGGTGTCTACATGAGTGCATTACCACAAATATCAGAAGCTGAATATGAAGTGATGAAAATTGTTTGGAAGTATGCTCCTATTAACACAAATGAGATTACTGAAAAACTTTTAGCAACATCTTCATGGAGTGCAAAAACTATACAAACCTTAATCAAACGCCTTGTTAATAAAGGAGTTCTGACCTACGAAAAAGATAGCCGGGTATTCGTTTATTCACCTTTAGTGAAAGAATCTGATTATATTGATCAAAAAAGTAAATCTTTTTTAGAACGATATTTTCATGGGGATATCACCGCCATGTTATCCACATATATTGAAAATGACCACTTATCCGAAACAGAACTGGAAGATTTACGCTCTCTTCTTTCCAAAAAAGATCCTACAGGAGGTTCCACGCATGGATGAATTTATAACCCATTTTTTATTATGCAATATTGTTATCAGTATTATTATTGGCATTTTTTTAGTATCCAAGTGGATCTTTAAAAACACTCTGACAAGCCGGATGCAGTATAATTTATGGTATTTTTTACTTGTTCTGCTTTTAACACCATTTTTCCCAGTACAAAGTAAACAGTTTCCTGACCTTTTTTCCTGGCTCAATCATGTAATTATATCACCGGCATTTCAAACAGATCAAAATAAAACCGTAGTCTCCCCTGCAACCCTCTCCAATTCTTCTGACTGGATGAACGAATTTACTATCTCTGTAAATTCCAGCACTCCGGCAATTATCAGAAGCATTTTGTTATGTGTATGGATTGCCGGTATGTTTGTAATGCTCGTGTTGGTACTAAAGTCCTCACTGCAATTGCGTTCTTTAAAAAGATCCGCACTTCCTCTTCAAAATACCACTATATGCAAACTATATAAACAATGTTTATTCGAGATGAAAATCACAAGGAATATCCCCATTTATAGCACTGCTTTCCTAAAAACACCTATTATTACAGGCATTTTTAAAACCAGAATTTATATGCCAATTCATCTGATATCGGATCATCAGGAAACGGATGTGCGTTATATCTTGCTGCACGAATTACAACATTATAAACACAAAGACTCTCTTGCCAATTATCTAATGTTTCTTACAGCAATACTATATTGGTTTAATCCTATCGTCTGGTATGCGTTAAAAGAAATGCGTAATGATCGAGAGATTGCCTGCGATACTTCCGTTTTAAAAATGCTTGATGAATGCGATTATGAAAAATATGGAAATACACTGATTAATTTTGCTGAGAAGATTTCCTCTTCTCCTTTTCCGTTTGCTGCAGGTCTTGGTGGAAATATCAAACAGATAAAACGGCGTATCATTAGCATTGCTTCTTATAAAAATCCCTCTTTTCATAAGAAGGCAATTGGAATTATCGCCTTTATGCTGATTACTGCTGGAATTATAAGTTTTACTCCTTTTATTTCATCCTATGCTGCTATCAACGAGCAATATAACTGGAATTATTCTTCAGAAAATATAACGCAGACCGATCTTTCTTCATACTTTAAGAATTATGAAGGCAGCTTTGTTTTATTTAATTCCAATCGTGATAGCTGGACTGTGTATGACATGGAACATGCCACCCATCGTATATCTCCAGACTCCACTTATAAAATATATGATGCACTTTGGGGATTAGAGGAAAATATTATTACACCACAAAACTCCCTACTTATATGGGATGGAAAAGACTATCCTTTTGAAGCATGGAATACTGATCTGACACTAGATTCTGCTATGGCAGCCTCTGCTAACTGGTATTTCCAGACAATAGATGAACGTCTTTCTCTTACTCGTATTCAAAATTATCTAAACAAAATTGAATATGGAAATAAGAATATAATGGGCGGATTACCTTCCTATTGGCTTGAATCCACCTTAAAAATTTCTCCTGTAGAACAAGTGGAACTTCTGAAAAAATTACAAGCCAACAATTTAGAATTCCATTCCAACAACCTTCAGGCAGTAAAGAATTCCATTCTTCTTTCATCTGTCAATGATAAGAAACTTTACGGAAAAACCGGTACCGGACGCATAGATGACAAAGATGTGAACGGTTGGTTCGTAGGTTATATCGAAACAACAGATAATACCTGCTTTTTTGCCACCAATATCAGTGCAAATAGTGATGCTACTGGAAATAGTGCAGCACAAATCACCATGTCTATCTTATCTGACATGAATATCTGGAGACAATAAAATTTCACATGTCTTTTAATTATCAAAGAGATTGGATAAACATACATTATATAATTCTTTACCCAATCTCTTTATTTTTTATCTTTTCGATTTCTCCTTCAATATTCTATATTGATACTCTGGTATTTTCTTGATACCACCATTTAAGATCTTATTTCCCAAATAACGGAAACTACCATCTTTATTAAATTTTACAGTTAGCTCATGAGTAATGACCGCCTCATTGCATAACACCATTTCGCAAACCGCATCCACGGTAAGAGTAACTGTTCCATTGGAATTATGTTTAATCTTTGTTACTTCCGGGATAGAAGTTCCAAAAAAATTAGGAGCATAATTAAAACATCCCAATCGCATCCAATCATATGTCTTTTTCTTTTCATTATAACTTGCATACTTTTCAATATCTTCTCTGGAAACAGGTAAATATTCCATGATCAATTGCTCAAATTGATCTTTGGGTATTCCACTTGGATATTTTTTTCCATTAAATTTCTTTTTATATTTCATAGCATATAAATATTCATATAAACCATTATAATCTATCTTTTGCATATGTTCTTGATCCCAATTAGAACATAAAATATTATTGCCCTGATACGCTAAACCACGAACGCATTTTCTTGATAATTTCCGCTTATTATCACTCATTGGCTTAATCCTGATCAGACAGCTTCCATCTACCATTTCCGTCACTTCAGGATATTCCGGCACACACAATTCATAGCAAAACCATCCTTTTCTCGAATATCTCCATTTCTTTATCCTTGTGTAGGAAACAAATGTAATAATTGGCTTACCATTATCATCCCACGATGCATTTGAAGCCAATAGAAACATCTCCTTTCCGTCATAAATAAATTTTTCTCTTCCAATGCTGCCCTCGGAATGAACTTCATAAATAACACCCGACCCTTTCTGTTTCTTCTGTGCTTTTGCAAGAAATGAAGAAAATCTTTTATAATTCTCCATATTAGAATAATCTTCAGAAACTGTAACAGAATAACCCTGTTGTTTTATCTTTTTAATCATTTTACATATCGATTTGTTATCTAAAACAACATTTAACGAATCTCCTTTATCCGCATTTCTATATATATGTTCAAGTCCCGACATTATCTGCATAGAATCTCTTGTAGCCTCTTCATTCTCTTGAGCGGATACCGGCAAGTCATATCCTTTTTCCAGATCTTCTTCCGATATAACATCTTCTTTTGTATTATTATTTGGGACACTTTTTAGCTTTTTCTCATGCTGACTTGATGTCTTTTTCACATCATTTGTCTTTTGACTGCACGAACAGCAAAAAACACAAAGAGTCATTACAAAAAGGATTAAATATAAAAATTTTCTCATAATTCTGCACACTCCTTCCTGTTTTCAATTTTTACCAAACCATTTATCCAAAACAGCCTTATCTTTTTTTACCACATAACCACTTCCTCCTATTCCCTTTACATCTTCAACCATACTGACAATAAGAATAGGCTTTTTGTTTTTCTTATCTGGTGTCATAACAGCAAACCACCCTAATTCAGTTCCTGTCGTATCACTCTGCGACTCTTTAATTTCAGCAGTTCCTGTTTTTCCTGCTAAAATCATATCTTTACGATGTATGGCGTATCCCGTCCCGTGTGAATCATTCACTACACTTTTTATACCCTCTAACACTTCTTGGGATACGGATTTGGAAAAGGCTTCTGAAATCCACTGCTCTGCTTTGGCATTTTCTTTATACAATAAATACGGTTTCAACACATTTCCGTCATTGCAAAAACTTGTGTAAATACAAGCCAAATGAAGTGGATTGACAAGTACCTGTCCCTGACCATATCCCGTATCCGCTAACCCTACCTCACTTTGAATATGCTTATTATTTGAGAACTTTGACTCCGCCATCTTTATTTCAAATGGAATAGATGAATGAAACCCCAACATAGATAATGACCTCTCCATCTCTTCTGTTCCGATTTTAAGTGCTGCTTTGGCAAAATATATGTTATCTGAATATATCAATGCATTTTTCAGTATAACGGGGCTATATGTATGAAGTGTCGTAACATGATATGTCCCCCATGTTTTATCTTTTTGCCAGCTATGTCCTTCATTTCCAAAATTATCTGTTCCGGTAAATGCTTCAGACTGTAAACCAATCGCCGCAATAACAGGCTTGAATGTGGATCCCGGACACCATACTTGTCTAAAACGGTTATACAATGGTTGTTTCTTATCTTTATTTAATCTATCCCATTGCTTTTTACTCATTCCCATTATAAATGCATTCGTATCATAGGAAGGTGTACTAACCATTGCCAGCACTTCCCCAGTAAATGGATTCATGGCAATGGAACAACTTTTGTCACTTTTAAAATTTTTATATAATTGCGCCTGTAAATCCGCATCTATCGTTAATTTAATGTCTTTTCCATCTTTCACTATTTTATATGCCAGCTGCTCTTTCTCTTTTCCTTCTGAATCAGCAATATATATTTTGCATCCATTTTCCCCCTTCAATTCCTTTTCATATACCCCCTCTAACCCCGTTTTTCCAATGACACTGGCATTTGTATATCCTTCTCCTGCATGCTTTTCTAAATCTTCTGCAGTTACATTTTGTACATAGCCCACTAAATGTGCAGCCTCATCCTTTAATGGGTATTCTCTGACTTCTACATCCGAAATCATTACACCAGATATTTTTAATAATTTTTCCTGTCGTTTTTGTTCCTCAACAATTGTTTCATCCGGATCCAGTGCGAGTAAATCAAGTTCTTTTACTTTTGCAATTTTTTTAATCGGGACAAATGAATCTTCTTTTACCCATTTTGCCGTTAATTCCTTTTCTATATCTTCTGGTTTTATTCCCAACAATTTCGCAATTCTGACAATGGATTTTTTCCTATTTTCTAACTTTCCAGGTATAATTCCAACAGATGAAGCAACACCCTTTCCCGCAAGCATTCTTCCATTCCTATCCAGAATTTGACCTCTCTGCGCCTGTATTACGGACACACGCACTTTGTCATCCTCTGTAAGCCCTGGATAGATTACTGAATTACTCCATACCATTTTGTACTGATCATCTTGTTCTAAAAAAGCAACTTCGTTTTTAAAATCCACTTTTCCGGCTACTGTGTCAAAAGCTGTATTATATTTAACTGTTAAACTTTCTTCTTCATAATCTATAATTTTTATATTGATGTTTTTTGCTTCAATCCCCTCATAAATAGCAGAATTGCGCTTCACAAAGTCCTCTTTTTCAATGGTTTCTTTACTCTCATTTGTTATCATTTCATACATTTCGCTATAGTTTTTCTGACAAATGCAATTCATATATGACTTCAAAACCTGTTCAGGACTTTTGACAACCTCTTTCTTAGTTATCCCTTTTATAGTAAACAGGACTACACCAGCTATAAATATTATACTTAGCACCAAAAAGCCAACACGGATCATTCTTCTTTTTCTATTATGTCTATATTTCATAATTACTCATTTTCCTTTCATTTTTCTTTCATCCAATCTATGCAACCTAACACCTTTTTTCCTGTATGACCGGATTAACTTTTGATCTACAGGAATAATACACATACGAACACTTTCGCCGTATGCGAAATAAGGATAAATTCCTACTCCATCTCTATAATACAAATCGCTTGGTAGATTATAGCTATGAAATCCTTTTTCTGTCTGAAATATATGATCATATGCCTTTTTATTTAATTTTTTATACAAACTTGTTATCTTATTCTTCTCCATATTCGGAAAAAGCATTTTCAAACAATAAAAGCATAATTTCTCATATTTCTTATACATTTTTTCTGTATAACTATGATCATCAAAATTAACAGTAATAGCTTCTATGTTTTTTGTATGTTTTATAGTGTACACAGCAACAGTGGGTAGTGTCAGTATTTTCTTATTTTCCGTATATTCATAACACATATCTCCTTTCAGCCTTCCAAAATCTTGTTTATATGAATACCATGTTACAAGCGACTGAATATATTTTTTTCCATAATCTTGGTAATAGCAATAGTTGTAAGCATCTATAAAATCTTTAATCTCTATTGCAAAGTACAATTTCCCATTTTTCCTGGCAACACTGTTATTCCAATCAATATAACTCTGCTCACAAGGTAAAGCCGTGCTTTCTGATGTTTTGGTATCCTTTCGTTTATCTTCAATCACTTTTTCGTTTTTGCAGGCAGTCAAAACAAATGTACATATCGTCATATACAAAACCCATTGTACTATATGTTTATTCTGAAACATCTTTTACTCCCTTCTTGCTATTCTTACATTTGTAAGAATTAAGGCTAAAAAAATATATATGTTTTATATTACACCTGTAAGATTTAAATGTCAAGATACAATATACTTTTCTTGAAGCCTAAATATATTATATCAATATACTTCATGCCGATTGGTTAATATATTCTTTTGCCTTTTTACAATCTTATTTGGCTTCTCAAATAAATTATAATAATTCATATACACATATTCCGGTTCTGATTCTTGATACAGCTATTGAAATTATTCTTCCGATGTACCTCGCTTCATTTCCCGTTGTTTAAAATCCTCTTTCCCATCAAAATATAAAATATATTGGTCATCATTCTGTTCTTCACCACTAATAACGACTTTTACATAGGTATCCGTCCATGTTACCTTCCAGGAATCCTGATGAACACTGCAACCATCATTAAGAACATAAAACGGATACTTTGTAATTATTCCTGATTCGTCTCTCAAAACCAACCTGGCATGGGTAAAACCAAATGGCCACTCTGGATCTCCTATTTGCTGAAACAACAATTCATATTTTCCATCTGGTGATACAGAAGAATCAACCGGATTTATTCGATACTTTGTTGCATATGTAAAGCCTCCAATCAGAGTAGCCATCAATCCGCAAAAGACACCGACATCCATCGGCAGCTTTCCGCCAAAGAATCTTGCCTGACGGTACAACTCCTGAAAAAGCAGGGTATAAACCATGCCCGGCACGAAATTAAAGGTGTCATCGTCATCCGGAATAATGATGAACAGATTGCTTTTTGTTTTCTTATCTCCGTCAATTCCGGTGCCAAACTCATCCAACGGAATGTCATTGGATGAAAAGATTTCCAACAGTTCCTCATTATCGAAAGGCTGCATACGGACATTTACCGTCATAATGACGGAACGGATCGTTTCATCCGGACCACCCCGGTATCGCTGATAGGCTTTTACCGCCGGATGATCCGGCTTCTTTTTTGCCAGTTCTTCCATACGCAGATCCAGTTTCGGCGGTGTGTCCGCATCCACAAACTGAGCCTCATCTAACAGATATAAAATCGTTTTCCAGTTTTTCTGCAATAATTCCGCCCGCCCTCTTTTCTGATTATATACTCCCTTGGGACATTCCATCCATACATAGAGGAAAAGGCTCTCCAGAAACATTCGTTCCGCCTTCTCCCAAAATGGGTCTGCACTTAAATTTTTGATGTTTGGAGAGTTTGTATTCTGTATCAGATTCGTTACCCGTTTAGTCACATCACTTTTACTGCGGATTGAGATGGTCAAGCATTTTTGTAACATTCACACTAAAAAAAATAATGCAAATGATAAAAAAGCTGTTTGAAAATGCACACGGACATGTTATTATAGTAATAGTTTTTATAGAGAAAAGAATTACAATGAAGAATATCTTTCAGAACTCCAGTTCAAACTGGGTACGATATGATAAGTATGAATGGCGCACTTCTGCAGATGGGAAATGTTATATAACCCCTGCAGCCGATGCCAAGCCATCCATCTACAATCCTATCAAGGATTATTAGAAGCTGGTGCTGACCGATGACGATTCCAGTCTGAAGGTATGTAAACACTGCGGCAAAGCATTTGCTGCCACACGGCCAAACATGGAATTCTGCTCTCCACAATGCAATGCAAGAATCAGTACAATGTATATAAGAGTAGAGCAAAGAAAAATGATACACCAACACAGGAGGTCTGATTGTATGAGAAATTCAAGCATAATTATGTACACAACCGAAGATGGCTTAACCAAGATAGAAACTACATTTGATGAAGATACTGTATGGCTGTCACTAGACCAAATGGCAGAGCTTTTTCAAAGAAATAAATCTACTATCTCAAGGCATATCAAAAACATATTTGAAGAAGGTGAATTACAACGAAATTCAGTTGTTGCAAATTTTGCAACAACTGCCTCTGACGGAAAAACATATCTGGTAGATTACTATAACCTTGACGTCATTATCTCCGTAGGCTACCGTGTAAAATCCCACCGTGGTACACAGTTCCGTATCTGGGCTATGGGAATCTTAAAGGAATATATAAATATTCTGGAGAAAGGTTCTGGAAATCTATGCTACCAGCATTGATTATGATCCCCATGCTGAAAGCTCTGTCCTGTTCTTCAAACAGGTACAAAACAAAATGCACTGGGCTGCCCACAAGCACACCGCCGCAGAAGTAATCTACGAGTGTGCCGATGCTGAAAAAGATAACATGAGACTTACCTCGTGGGCTAATGACACTATCCATCGCTCCGATGTGGAAGTTGCCAAAAACTATCTTACTGAACCGGAGCTGGATGCTCTCAATAAGATTGTTACCGCCTACCTTGATATTGCTGAGGTACACGCTCTTAATCAAGAACCTATGTATATGAAGGACTGGTTGGAAACCATTAACGATTATCTGAAAATGACCCGACGTGATATTCTTACCAGTAGCGGACATATCAGCCATAAGCAGGCTATTGAAAAAGCTCATGCAGAATATGATAAATACAAGAATCGACTGGATGATACCCTCTCTCCAGTCGAAAAGGATTTTATTGAAAGTATCGGTATGTTAGAACAAATCAGCGACAGTTCAAAAAAGTAGCATTTTTATCCTATATTCTGAATGTATATTTTTTGCTCTCAGAATGTAGGATATCAAATCAAAAATGCTGATTTTGAGATATTCCACCTACTCTATTTCATCAAATGTCACTCTTTTTATATCGTTTTTTCTCTTTACAGCACTACGATATCATCATATAAACAATAGAACATATCCTCTACTTCCGTATCCTCGTGAAAATGCCCGAAATACCATGCTGTAAAAGCTGTATTATCGGCTACTCTCTGGAGATACTGTCTTAACTCTACTTCATCATCCGACATTTCTCCATATCCCATAGCTGCAACAACCTCTCTCGGTCCGGAATGTGTCAGAATATAATCCACTTGAAAATCTACTTTTTCAAGATTGTGCCACCCCTCTTCATATTCCATACGATTAGGTATCTCCTCTGGAAACCACGATACCCCTTCCGTACGATACATTTTATCAATACTATAGGCACCGCCAAAAGTAAAGAAGCGTGTTGCATCTATCTCAAAAACCTGCCCTCTCATCAGATGGATTATTCCGCTCTCAATAAAGTGCACCTTCCCACCATTCCATATATCTATACCATATGAATTAAGTTGTTCAAAATTCTCATGATTCCCATCTATAAATAATGTAGTAACTGGAAGATTTCTAAATACCCTTCGGGTTTCAGCCTCTTCTGATGCATAGAAACCACATACACCTACATCACCGCATATAATAAGATAATCTTCCGATGTATATTCACCTTCATGTTCATTAAAGAATTTAACAATCTTGTTAATACCAATCATCCCATAATAATCTTAGTTTTTCTGTTGTTAACTCGTTTTTTCTCACTTTTTCAAAAATTACATTTGTTCTGATTGTCTATGTCATCCCCTTTGGCCTCGTATTCATGGATGAACGGATCTTTTGGGGTACACGAAATAAGACGTCGTCCTCTTTCGTTATAGTTGGCCATTCTCTTCCCCAAGTCCTTACGGCAGCAAACCTCCCATGTCATACTGGATATCCCTTCACTCCAGGGTTCCTAAATTCCTTCGTTCTGCTTATCCATAAAGGGGCGTCATGATGCTCCTTCACTGAGTCATTGCTCGAATGGAGTAAATTCTGACTTTCGGCTCTTCATGTAATTCTTCTATCGATTCCGACTACCAAAGTACATTCTTTTACTTGATTGATTTTCTGATTTTGTTTACAATACATATGAGGGTACCTCCTGAATTTTGTTGTTTAACTTGCCGGTTAACAACTTAATTCTATGGCTGGTACTCTTTTTTGCAACCCTGTCATTTGTCACCTAACAGGAATGCTCCTTGTGGTTTACTTTGTTTATTTGCTACTGAATTACTGTTCCGTTTCTTTGTAAGTACATCATAACATCTGTTGCATTTTTTACAATATTTCCGTCAGTTATAGCAACGATATTCAACTATGTTGCAACTAGTGTTATTTTTACAGCAATATATGCAGCAGCATGCACTTATCTGCAACAAACAATGATAAAGCACCTGGATTTGCAACTTTTCAAAGCTTTTTGCAACAAAAAGGCGTAAAAATAGACTGTTCAGAGCTTATTCCAGCCCAAAAACAGCCTATTTCTATCAATATTTTCATATTAAATTGCAACTTATCATAATCTTGTTGCAACAAAATCATTTCAATATCGTTTTTCTATTAAGTTAAAAAGTCTATCTGCAGTATCCGGTCCTATTTTGCCAGTTTGCTTTGATTGATTAACTCCAACAAATGAATTCCTCGAAAGCCTTGTTGCAAACACGAGATAATCCTTAAACAACTCGACTGCTTCATTCTGAATAACATTTGCAGCGATAATAACGTCAATGCCTGGATTATGGTTCTTTATCTCATCAATAATCCTCAATATTGATTTTCCAGTATTAATCACACTATCAACAATAACTACTCTCTCTGTATTAATCACAGGAGTATCATCTTGCTTCGGGTTCATCGAATAAAAAATGCCGCCTGCTCCCATATATACTCCGTCACCAAAAAACCTGCCACCTCGTTCCAAAACTAAGATTGACATATTTTTCTCTGGGAATACGGTAGCAATGCGCCTTCCTATTTTTTCTCCCAAACGCACATGTGCCGCTGCCAGCCTACTTCCACTTATCCCTGAATTCGATTTGCAGATAGTAATATCAGCTTGTACTTCTTCGTTCTCATCAGCCAATACCACCAAAGAATGATCGTAAATCGGCACCAAGCCTGATAAGCTTTCATTCTTCAATGATCGGCTTATTCGCTTACCAATATACAGAAATCCTTTATCAGCCTCGCGTAACATATATAAATCAATCTTGCTATCTCCATAGGCAAAAACAGTGTATCCATGTTCTCGCAATTGCTTTACAACATAATACTTAACATCTGCGCTTATGTATGGACTAGCAAATATAGTTCCAAGGTTCTTAACATTAGCAATATCGCTCCACAAATCTTTTATCCCAGAAGAAAGCACAACATAATTATTCGATGCAACTATGTCATATACTTCATTATTAATCGTTATTTCTGCAATTTTAGATTTGTCAATAGACGCAGCTTTTAATTCCCTTTCAAAAAGAAACGACTGATAGCCAGTGTAAAAATCTCCATCGAAGATCTTTGTATTGCCATTACAACAGAACCTATATGAATCTTGAGTAATAATGGTTTTATCTCCGTCAACCATATACAAGGTATCCTGCTTGTCGAACTGCTCTATTATTTGATTACAGATATCTGTCGCTAAATCGTAGGAGCTGAAACCTTCTCGAATTAAAGATAAGAAATCAAAAAACTTATTCTGGTCTTCTTCATTATCACTTACAACGTAGAAGTCCTTATTTCGCCTATGGCATTCCTCTCTAAGATTATTTATTTCAAACTCCTGCCATTGCCTTAACGACTCCATGGACTCGCCAGCAAACTTAGCATTTTTCTCTGACAAAGCATATCTTTCCTTAAGAGTTTCCGGAGAACAATACAGATAAATAAAGATATCGTACAAATCTCCGTCAGCCTCAGTAAATGCAACATTCTCCATAAAGGAATAGTGTCCATCTGAAACAATTACTTCATC
>JABLTT010082559.1_pt1 | contig 24832 bp, 28 predicted proteins | sample 7160061 | NCBI WGS metagenome assembly JABLTT01 (sample SAMN14651232, study PRJNA627086) | human gut metagenome | isolation source: feces | host: Homo sapiens
CCTTCGAAAAATTTATCGGCATAGAAGGCTTCATAGACCTCTGAGAAGGTCTTTTCCGGCTCATCCGGTTCGATTCCCTTGACGCGGTTGTAATCTGCCAGGAGCTTCCCGGTCAGCTTATCAAGTTGGTTGGTATCATCCGGGAGCAGCAGCGTGGCCTCCATGCCGGGGGTATAGGTGCCGGCCTTGTAGGATGTGAGGACGATGAAACCCTTCATCCAGTCATCCACGTAGCAGAGGGCCGGGGGACGGTTCCCATCAATGTCTGCTGGCGGGTGGACTGCATATGGGTTCTTCCGGCTCTTGCCGAGGTAGCGGATGGAGCCGTAGCCATTGGGGAGCCTGGGATGTTTCTTTCGTTTTGGCATGATATCATTCCTTTCTGATTTTGGGTAAAATAAATACGCCCTCTTGTCAGGACGTCCCAGGAATGATATAATCCAAGTGTGATTAGTTGGTTATATCTTCCTGGATTCGTTCGGTAAGAGAAAATCTATGTGAGGGCGGTTCCTGCCGGTAACAGGGCCGCTTTTCACATTTGACAATTTCGGTATATTTGATATAATATACTTAACAAGACAGCCAGTAAGGGAGGTCAAGGCTCCCCGCCCTGGTGATTAAGCTTTAAACTATTGAAAAATAGCTCGTCGACTTTTGCAGGGTCGGGATGGGCTATTTTTTATGCGTATAATTCAGAATTGCAACAATGAGTAAGGCAACGCTTACTATCAGGTTTAATTCCTCATATGTACTCATTGGCACCACCTTCGACAGGCTCGGAACGGGTGCAGCACGTCCCCCGGCTCCCCGGTTAAGTATATTATATTGTCAAGGTGTCGGCCTCTGCCGTATATTTGACAAATAAACAGATTTGGCATATAATACACTTAACAAGAGAGCTGCTGGTCAGCGTACACCTGACCGCCGGCAAAATAAAGAGTTATGAAAAATAGCGCCTTATCTTACCAGGACGAGGGCGCTATTTTTTGCGTGTAAGGTAGATCACAAGAGTTATAACAGCGCAAAGCATAATTACAAACTGAAATAAATCGGAGTATGTAACCATCAGCACCAGCCTCCTTCTGTAAAAACGTCCGGCGGCTGACATAACGCCCCAGCAGCTCCCTGGGTAAATATATTATATTGTCAATGTGGCGGGTATCCAGATCTTGCCCCCCTTGGGGTGTCAACAGTATTGACAGCTGAGCTGTTACTATTAGTCCATCCGAAAGTCTAAGGTCTGGAATACCGACTTTAAAGTATGCGGTAAAATACCGTATACCCTTTGGGCGGTTGGTTAAACCAACTTCCGGGATCTGTAATATGAAGTCCTGTTTTAGGATTCCACAGATAGGAAGCCCTGTCCGTTTCTGGATTGAGCTCGGTGAACGATTCGCTCAGCCTGATACCGGTGGTGAGGTTTCACACCTGGACGCAAAATTGCGCTCGTGGCTGAAAATTCAGCTGCCACATTTAGGCCTCTGCCCCTCAGAATCAACCCGCTCAAAATTGAGTTGGTTCGTTTTCTAAAGGGTGTCCCACAAATGTCCTACCCTTGAAGGAGAATAGGGCTATAACGTTTCGCTCTGGCAGCCTCAAGTACCAAAACGGTAGGGGCATATGGCAACCTCAGCAAAAAAGGTGTCGCGTTTCACGACAGCTCAATAACGTTTTGTTATTCAGTGGGGTAACGTTTTGTTACTCCATGGCGTTGCGACGTCGCAACAATCACAGTAGCTGACTGATATTGATAGACAGATCGGAGAAGATTCCAACCTTTATACTGCTTTCAAACGGGAAGATAATGGGGGCAAACTCTGCCGGGTCTTGATCATTGAGGTATACAGTAGTATATTTTTTTAAGGGATCTATAATCCAGTATTCACGGACACCGGCATCCAGATAAAGGGAAACTTTATGGGCGTAATCCATGCGGCGGCTGCTGGGAGATACTACCTCAACAATAAAGTCAGGAGCACCGGAACATCCCCGGTCAGTCAGCTTATCAGGATCACAGATAACAGAAATATCCGGTTCCACCCAATTTTTATTATCAGCATCCAGATTTACAGCAAAGGGGGCGGGATATACTTTGCAGTTTCCTTCTTTTGAATCAATATAATCCGCCAGTTTACGAGCTAACTGGAATGTGATTTCCTGATGGATACGGCTGGGCGGGGCCATGTTGTAAAGCTGTCCGCCGATCAGTTCAGCCCGTGAACCTTCTGGCAGGGCCCAGTAATCTTTTGAGGTGTACTGTTTTTTTGGTAATGGCATGAAGTACCGTCCTTTCTTTGTTGGGATCGTTTCTATTTGCGCAGAGGAGGTTTTTATTTAATTGAATTGATTAAATTATTGAGATGTTCTCTGTCCCATAATATAACATTATTTTTCGAAGCAAGTTCTATTGCTGATTTTGTAAAATGTTGGTTTGTCAGTACGACAGGCACATGACAATCATAAAATCTAGCACCTGAGAAAGCCTCTTGGACAGCTTTATTGCCGATATCAGAAGAGTAGCATTTGCACTGTATTCCATATTTCACCTTTTCTTTATAGGCTATTACGTCAATTCCTTGATCTCCGCTTTTGGGCGTAACTTCAACGTTTTTATATCCATTTTTTCGTAAGAGATTAGCACAAAAACATTCAAAATCGTGACCTTCCATGCAATCATATTGATTATTATATAGTTGAGCTTTATGAGATATTTCGGAGTTGATTGCATAATATATATTTTCATAATCAGAAACAAAATATTGAAATTCTTGAAGAGAAACGAGGATTTTTCTTGGATTGATTCCATTTTGCCCTTCAATTACTCCACAACTGGTTAACTGATCTATAATTTTTGCAGCACAGTTGAAATTTATTTTGAAAGCTCTTTGAACCATTCCGATAGAGGCTTTGCCTCGAACTATAATAAATTCTCCAGCTTCTTTAAATTTTGGATCTAATTCATTGGGAGATATTTGGGCTTTAAGTTCGTATTTTGTTTTTTTGAAGCAGTTCTCTTTAAATATAAGTGTAGGGGCATGCTCTTTTATAAAGAATACTGTTCTCCCGATAGGTTCATTAGCGGATATGGTAAAAGCAAAGTTTTGTATTTTATCAGATTTTAAAACAAAGTTCATGTATCCTGAACGAATGGCATTGGCATAACAATAATCAATACGTTTCATTTCTGCATATTCAATAGATATCCTATTTCCCATAAAAGTAATGATATTTATTCCGCTTTTCCCAACAAAGAGCTCCTGAGACTTGCCTTTGATACTCATTTTCTCCCCCTTTTATTTATTTTTGAAATTTTTGTAATATCGAAATTCTTGGATTAGCATATCGGTTCACTAGGATGTTATGGATCTAAGGATTTTCCTCTGGCTGTTTTTGGCTTAATTGTGTAGCTAACTTTTCAAGAACTTTCAACTCATCTTCATTCATTTTTGCAAGTGCTTCAATTAGGCGTTTTTTGAAATTTTCATCCTCTTCTTTTATTAAATCACCAGTAAAATCAGAGTTTATGGCTATTATATGTGTAGATTCTTTGTTGACTTTTGAGGCATTAAGATATTGGTTTGGTATATCTCGTTTTTGCACGAGAGGTTTAGGTGATGGTTCTGATACATAGCCATTTATTGTTTGAATGTATTGTGAAGGTTTATTTTCAATTTCTGAGGAATGGAGTTTCTGTATAGGCATACTCTTGCAATCTGTGGCGTCTTCAAGTGTAAGTAAATCTCCAACTTCAGTGTCAAGTGCTTTGCAAATTTTAAATAGAATATCGTCGCTAGGAAAGCGAGTATCCCTTTTAGTGATCGAATAAAGAGTGTTTACCGATATGCCTGTTTTTTCAGATAATTCTTTTATTGTCATATTTTTTTCTTTTAATACTTTTTTTAATTTATTACCAAATCCCACAATTAACTCCTTTACAATAGTAGATATTTATATTGTAAAACGAATTAGTGCAAAATGCAAGATGAATAAAATAATGTATTGACAAATAGTACATTATGCACTAATATTTTTAGTACATATAGCACTAAAATAAAAAGAGGTGAATAACATGAGGCTTAATGTAACCAAGGTTTGCCTGCTTATGGCGAAACAGGCAATCAATCAGGCATCTCTTGCCGCAAAGGCCGGGATTAGCCGTCAAACGCTTTCTGCTGTAATGAATGGCAGAAACTGCCGTCCAGAGCTGCTAGGGAAGATCAGCAGGGCTCTGGGAGTAGAACCAGAAGAAATTATCGAATAACGCTCCGGGCTGGGGCGCATGGATGAGGGGACGAATCATCCCTTCGTTGTACTGGTACAACTCTGTACTGGCTCCCGATCGGGTAAGGGCTGGCCGTTCTGGTCGGTCTGATGGATGGAGAATTTAAAATATAACATAGGCAGAACACGCCAGAAAGGAGTGATTACATGAAAATGCCAGCGTGGGCGGTAGAGTTTAAGGTGGATCTGTATGCATTGAAAGAGTACAAAGGTTGGACAGATGAAGAGCTGGGGAAGCGTTTAGGAGTTACGGCTCGGACGGTCGGCAATATGCGCCGGAATCCCAGCAGCGTAAACGGCGCTTTGATCCTTAAAGTGCAATCAATGCTTAAAGAAGCAAAGGGGAAATACTGATGGCTAATAGACGTATGTTTTCTATGGATGTGGTGAACACGGATAAATTTCTGGATATGCCGTTAACTACCCAAGCATTATATTTTCATTTTGGCATGAGGGCAGATGACGAGGGCTTTTTATCATCTCCCAAGACAGTAGCAAGAACGGTTGGTTGTTCGCAAGATGACATTAGGATTTTAATATCAAAAAAGTACATTATCCCGTTAGAAGATGGCGTTGTTGTAATCACTGATTGGAATGTAAATAACTGGGTTAGAGCAGACAGGAAGCAGGAAACCCGCTTCAAAGATTTAAAAGATCAACTAACCCTTTGTGATGGCGTTTATAAATTACCATCTGTCTGTCTAGAAAATAGTGTGCAACCAAATGCCAACCAAGTGTCATACCCAGTATAGTATAGGTGAGGATAGTATAGTTAAAGATAATATAAATACTATTAGCTCAGAACTACAAGAAAAAATGGGGACAGGAATCAAGATTCCGTTAGCAGATGGCACTTATTTTGACGTTCCAGAGGATAAAATACCGCTATGGAAGCAGGCATATCCGGCTGTAAACATAGATCAGGAACTGAAAAAGATAATTGCCTGGTGTGATGCCAATCCCACAAAGAGGAAAACCCGAAGGGGCGTTACAAAGTTTATTAACTCATGGCTGGATCGGAGCCAGAACCAAGGCAGAGGCACAAACGGCCAGCAGATAGGAGTACGCAGTGGAGAAAACAAACAGGGATACATTGATTCATACATATAACTGCCGCCTCTGCAATGATACAGGCTATGTTATCCGGTCGGCAATCGTACCGGAGTACGATCCTAAAACGCCGGTAGAGATCGGTGATCCGTGCCCGGTATGCAAAGGGCATTGTCAGGATGATGCAACGGGAATCCCGGCTGTATTTTCTGAGGCAGATATGAGGCATTTTGATTTCGGGCGGTATAAAGCCATTAACCCGAACTTTGAAAAAGTAACCTCCAACTTCTGGAAACAGTTTGAGCGCTGGGAACAGAGAAACAAGGGGCTGTACCTTTGGAGCCAAACGAGGGGGAGTGGGAAAACGCTTCTGGCCTGCTGCCTTTCGTCCTCTGTACAGGTGAAATACAAACGGCGTGTAAAGTTCATTTCTTCCCCGGAGTATCTTTCCAGAGTATCCGAAGCGTACAAAAGGGAGCCATGGCAGCAGGATGGCTTATACGCCTATATGAACTGCGACCTTTTGGTGCTGGATGATTTTGGGAGTGAAAAAAGGGGAGAGTGGCAGGATCAGGAACTATTCCGGCTGATTGATTATCGCATGAATCACGGGAAACTGCTGATTGTGACCTCTAATCTGCCGATTTCGGAATTGAAATGCGATACAAGAATTTCAGACCGCTTAAACCGGCTCTGCATCCCTCTGCATTTCCCGGAGGAAAGCATAAGGGCCAAAACGGCAGAGGAAGAAAACCGGAACTTTATACAGAGCATATTGCAGAATGGATAAAGCCCCCATTGATGCAGGAGGGGGAGAAGGTGGATATTATGGACCGGATTTCACGGATCAGAAACGAGAAGAAAAGAACCAGAGAAAAAGCAGGATTATTTATCAACACGCTGTTGGCCTCTGCCGGGGCCGGAGCAATGGCTTTTCTGGTGACAGCGGCAGTATTTCAGGCTGATGGCCTGGTAGCGTTTCTGATGGCCTATATTGCCGCCTGTATGGCTGCGGTTATCAATCCGCTGTGGCTGTCGGGCAGAGGATAAAACAAGGCTTTATAAATGAACGATATAGCTTTGAAATTGAGGTTGATGGAGAAAATTATTTCGTTGGCAAGGATGCTGCAGAAGCGTTAGGCAAATGCAAGAAATGCAGTCCCGAACCATGTCAGCGATGAGGATAAGCTGACTCGGTGTTTTGCCGACTCAGGTCAGAACAGACAAATGTATATCATTAACGAATCCGGCCTTTATTCTTTAATCTTTGGAAGCAAACTGGAATCAGCTAAACGCTTTAAACGCTGGGTAACATCTGAGGTCCTTCCGGCAATCCGCAAAAACAACCTACAACGCATAAAATTTAGGAAGGAGGTGATTATGGTGAAGGAATACGGATTTACGAATTACATTGATATAGGCAACACGGGGAATGACGTTCCTATGGATTCTCTTACTCCTGAGGAGCGTAAGAAAGTTGCGTACGCCCTGCAGGAGCAGGTTATGAGAGTTTCAGGGATGAGAAGAGTAACAAAAACCAACAGCGAGCAGTCAGAAAGGACAAGCAATACAGGCAGAAACAATTAAGTATGAGGCCCCATTGGAGATGCCTTATTAACTGGATCAGAGAAAGGATGAAAAAAATGTATATAAAAAGAATAACACCGGAAGAACTTCCATCAGAGTATGTATTTTATTTAGAATATCGCTACCATGTGGAATTAAGTGAATTTATCGTGATGGTAGATGACAGGAAAGAAATTCTGTTCGTCAATAAAGAGGTTCCGCAGAGGGATATTGACGGATTTGTAAAGATAATTACGTTTCCTGAATATTGGGTGTGTGATGATGAATCCCCAACAGGAGAAATCCTTGATTATGTGTACAAAAAATATGGACATTATGTATACATGGCATTAACAGAGGCTTATGCGTGGCGTATGGAGCAGAAAGAGAAGAAGCGGGCAGCGGAAACCGCTGAAAAGATTATTCCATTGATTGAAAAGGAAATAAACAACGAAAATCCGATAGTGAAATATGACGAATTTCTTGCCCATGAAATATGGAAACAGGGATATGATCTCAACAGACCCACTCCAAACAGACTAACAAATTATGGTAATATGTATGAATTTTATTTTGGCCATCTCCTGGGATCAGGAGCGCTGAAAGATATTATTAAATAGCGGCTGATAGACGTAGCACGGATATTATAGGGCCGGATTCTGGCTGTGTAAGTGAAAATACTTAAAACAGTGTGAATCTGGCTCTGTTTTCTCTGAAAATGTGGGGATGGATGATTACTGAAAAGGTAGTAAAATAGTAGTAGTGGCAGAAGTTGAAGGAGGAAAATCATGTGCAATGAAAAAATCCGTCAGGAAATGAAGCGGTCAGGTGTTTATTGCTGGCAGCTTGCAGATGCGCTCAATGTGGCAGAAAGTACATTTTACCGAATGATGCGGCATGAACTCCCGGAAAAACGCAGAGAGGAGATACTGAAGACAATCGGAAAGATAAGGCAGGTTGATTAAGTGGCAAGAAAACGGGCTTTTACAGAGAATATGATAGCGGCCTTTCTGGAACATGATAAGATCTCCGATATTATGCGGGCAACTGGCCTGAGCCAGAATACTGTGACGCGGTACCGGGATGATCCGCAATTTCAGGATATTTTGAACCAGCGCAGGGTTCAGGTTATCCGAAGAAGCGTCCAGAAGATGCAGCAGTCGCTGACAGATTGTGTGAATGTATTGAATCGAATTATCGCTGATGACAGTATTTCTCCCCAAATAAGAGTGAATGCAATTCAGATCATGATGTCACAGTGTAGGTCCTGGACAGAGACGGCAGATCTGGCAGAACGGGTAGAAGCATTAGAAAGGCCGATCTTGTGCTGGATAGTACAAAATTCGGGCAGTTAGTAGTTAAGTTCGGAAATAGCGAAAAGAACCGTGTAGGCGTTCGTATGGTAACAGAGGGAGTATAATCATATGAGAATCAGAAAAATGAAATTTTGTGATTACGGGATTGATGAAGAGGAAAAAAATGTGCTTATGGAGCTGGCAAAACGGGAAGAGAATGCGGTCTTTATAAGAAAAGCTGTAATGGAAAGCAATCCGGGATTGTCAGAAATACTGTTTATTTCATTGACAACAGGGATTGGGTATGATGCTATGGGACACAGCAGATACATTCCTATAAAAAGAGATGATTTTTACGCATACCGGCGCAGGGCGCTGTATATTTTCAAGCTATTATTAAAAAGGCAGGATAACAGAACGGGGCCTTGCTGCTTTGCTGCGATATCGCAACAGGGCGGAAAAATTTGGTTTACCCTTGAATGGATCGGAAAGATGTGGTATAGTGTAGGTACAAAAAGGGAAAGCCAGAAGCACACGGCCTACCCATAATCAACAGCTTAATTTAACTTAGGCCGTCACTATTGGCAGTAGTGGCGGCTATTTTCTTCCCCTGAAGATTGTGTAACACAGTCCTATAAGGGATACAATGAAGATACCTATCTGGATCAGATCCGAATATGTAACATACATTGGCAAGCCCTCCTTTCTTTCGTCTGGAGGGTTAGCCCCTCCGAAAAATGGGAGGGTAGGCCGCCTTTATGTGCTCTGGCTTTCCGTGTGGACAGTATAGCACACAAAACAGGCTAACACAATAAAAAATATCATGTAAGGCCACAGAAGGGCGGGAAAGGGCCTTTCCGTGAGTCAGAGAGGCATTGCAGAGATGAGCGGGGAATCTTCCCCAGTCAAACCAGAGCACAGGAGAAATCACTTCATAAAACTTCATTTTGCAAAAGCGGACAGGGAAAAATGCCCTGTCCGTATCTCTGAATATAAAAGGGATATATACCGCTTTATTAAGTGCTATAGTTTTCTGGTGTATCTGGAATATACTCAATAATGTCACCAGGTTGGCAGTTGAGAGCACAGCAAAGAGAAGCTATTGCGTCTGTGGTAATTCTCCCGCCGGTGCGTATGTTTTGTAAGGTGCTTTCAGATATGATTTTATCTTTTCTAATCCGGTATGATGTAAGGCCTTTTTCAGTCATCATAGTTCGCAGTTTATCATATGAAATGCATCCTGCCATTTTATAACGCCCTTCTTTCTGTTCCGTATTCGTAAATCGTGTCACTGGGAAGGTCAATCATGTCATTCCAAAATACGCAGGTACGGCTTTCATCTACTTGGGCCTGTTTAAATAAGCCGTGAATCGTTTTTAAATCCTGATAGCTTGGTATGGCCTCAATATCCTCCCCAACATTATAAAGTACGTCTTTTCCGTCATCAAAGAGAACCTGCAGCATGAAGCCGTCTAAAGGCTTTAGGTTTTTTATTTTAGGTATCATCGTGGCACCTCCTTTTTTATAATGAAATTTTTGAGGATGATAAAAAGAGGCCAGGGAGGCTCATGCTTCCCCGGCCTTTATATTACTATCCGCTGTCTTTTGGCTGTCCGTGTGATATTTTGCCCTCTGCAATGGCCCTGAAACCCTTACAGAATCAGGCTTTTCTGGCTCTTTTTTTGTGTGATATTTCGTGTGATACTTGCCCGGAAAACAGGGGTTTTTTATTACTTTCTGGCTTCCTGTCCTTACCCCATCAAACCACGAAAAAACCGCCTAAACACTGGCTTTTCCAGCATTTACGCGGTTTCCTTAAAGTGGAGCTGAGGGGAATCGAACCCCTGTCCGAAAACCAATTCCCTGTTCTTCTACTATCATAGTCTCTTATTTAACATTCCCTCCGCCGCCCGGGAAAAGACACTCTGACGGTTTTAGTAGCTTCATAATACGCCCATATACTCAAAGCTTTGTATACGTCGTTTCCCACATAGTCGATGCCAGGGTCTTAAAGTGTGGGTGCCTTAAGTCTGACAGCTGCCATTAGGCAGCGTATGCTAATTCGTCGTTAGCGTTTATTTTTAATTTTGCCATTTAACCCATCGCATAGGGATAGCTTCACCAGCTGCATGATCCCCGTCGAAACCAGTACAACCCCTGAACATTCAGATTGGATTCTGGTATGCCAACGAAGCAATTCACTGTTTATTATCTTAGCAGGTCAAAACCGGACTGTCAAGGCGGTAAACATAATTTAAGCGTAAATGTAGGTGCAGACACAAGGAATGAAAAACATTAAGAAATTTGTAAATATAAATATTTTGCCTGTAATGGGAAAATATGATACACTTATTCCAAGATACTGACAGCTTAAATGTTAAAAGTGCACAAAAATAATGCCGTGTGAAGGAGAAGGGGGGAAGAAGATGCTGCAGGCGTCCGGAATCTGTAAATCATATGGAAAGCGCAGGATTATTGAGCAGGCAGAGTTTTTTGCCGGAAGGGGAAGCTGCGTGGGGGTCGTGGGAGCAAATGGCTGCGGAAAAACGACCCTTTTATCTATTCTGGCCGGAACCAGGAAAGCCGATAGGGGAAGTGTGAAGATTGACGGAGAAGAGGCTTTTGGCCATCCATCGGTATTTGCCCGGAATGTGGCGTATGTTCCGCAGGAAAATCCTCTTATGGAAGAGCTTACGGTAAGAGATAATCTCCTCCTGTGGCACAGGGGAAATAAAAAGCAGATGAATGAGGATCTTGAAACAGGTTCCGCGGCTCTTTTGGGAATCCCTGCTATACTGGGGATGAGAGCAGGCAAGCTGTCTGGAGGAATGAAAAAACGCCTCAGTATTGCCTGTGCTCTGTCGGAAAATGCACGTGTCCTTATTATGGATGAGCCAGGAGCAGCGTTGGATCTGGAATGTAAGGAGTCTATCCGGCAATATTTGAAAAATTATGTAAATGAAGGTAAAACGGTGATCCTTACTTCCCATGAGATGGAAGAGCTGTCGCTTTGTGACCGTCTGTATGTAATGAAGGACAGATGTCTGAAAGAGATTGAAGCAGGATTAAGCTCCAGGGAACTGATCCGCTATTTTTAAATGGCAACAAACAGATAAAAAGGATTGGTGAAGAACAAAAAAGCGCACGATGGCGTGTGCTGTTAATAATGGAGGAAAAGTGTATGGAAATGACAAAAAAGATGAAAATGGCAGCGGTCGGAGCGGCAGCAGTGGCAGTGGTTGGCGGAGGGATATTTGCTTATACCCGGCTGGCCGGCGGCGATCCAAAGGAAACGGTGATTCAGGCCTTTGAAAATGTTTATACAGAGGAACAGACCGACCCTATGGAGGAACTGTTTGGCCTGTCGGAGTTTGCGGAGGCAGGGATTTCTGCCAGCCAGAATGCGGGGCTGATGTTAAAACTGGACAGCTGCTCTGAGCCTGCGGTAAATGCCTATGCAGGGAGCGGACTGCGGATCGATGTGAAAAACGATGTGGAAAATAATAAGAGCAGTGCTAATATGGGTATCATTTATAATGGAATGGATCTGGTAAATCTGGATTTTTATTATGGTGATGATACGATTGTGGCGGCTGTGCCTGAACTGAGCTCAAGAGTATTTACACTGGATCTTGGTGAGGGACTGGAAGAACGGCTGAAAAATTCTCCTATGTTCGGACCGGCTCTTGAGCAGAGTGGAGTAGATGCGTCGGTGCTGACAGAGTATATGGAGCTGTTGGCAGAGCAGACCAGACAGACGCAGGAGGGGCAGGCGGCTTCCTTTGATCTGAAGGCTCTTATGAAACGCTACCGGGAAGGCTGCAAGGCGGAGGATGACTTTAAGGCAGCCCTTGCTGTGGAAAAGGGAGAGAAAGCTTCTTTTACCATAGACGGAAAGGAGCAGGCCTGCAGAGGATATGAGGTTACAGTCAGCAAGGAGGCGATGATCAACTTCCTGAGAACCTCCTCTGATTTCTTTCTTCAGGATGAGGTTTTAAAGAAGGATTTCTTAAATCGTCTGGAACTGAGCGTGAAATTAAGCCAGCTGGCAGGTGCGCAGATGGAAGGACAGGATTTCCCTACAGCTCAGGAGATGCAGGAGCAGACCTATGAGGAGGCCAGAACGGAAATTGACGGGATGATCGCATTTTTAGACAGCTCGTTAAATGATGTGAGTATGACGGTTCACGTGGATAAAGAGGAACGTCTGGCATCTGTAAAGGGAACAACCTCCTTTAACAGTACCGGGGCGGAGGCTGAACCGGTTCAGCTGCAGTTTGGCTGTGAATTAAAGGGAGGCGCTTATCTGACTCAGAATATGAGCGCTCAGGCAGTGCTGGAAAATGGGGCTGCATCTATACAGATTGGGGCAGTGAAAGAGGGCGCCTATGATGGGAAACAGCTCACATCCGGTTTCGATCTTTCCATAGAAAATCAGGGAGAGATAGCTGAAAAATGGGATATCACCTTTGACAGCTCCTATAACAGCGAGGGAGGCGGCTTCGATGTCCAGGCAGCAGCGGCTCAGGATGGAATGGAACTTTTGGGTTTTTCGGCTCAGGGTATTGTGGATGAGCTGGAAAAGGGAAAGAATATTCATTTGACCCTTGATTCTTTGGATGTTTCTGCAATGGGAGGCACGGGAAATGCTGTTTTAAGCGGCGAATATTATATAAGACCGTTGACGGAGGAGATTGTTCCGTTAGAGGGTGACACCATGGATGTACTGGCAGCAGGAGAGGAAGAGTGGAACAGCGTGCTTATGGAGGTACTGTTCAGCTTTATAAGTCTCAGCGGCCAGATGGATACAGGAAATTAAAGGACAGGATAATATGCGTGGATGTCTGTGTTATGCAGGAATGGAACTAAAGCGGGCATTAAAACGGCTTCCTCATATTCTGGCAGGGGCGGCTGTGCTTGTGGTACTCATGGGCGCAGCCGCCCTTTTGGCAGGAAAACTGCTCTACGGCGGACAGGCTGTGGAACGTATTCCGGTGGGGGTCGTTCTGCCTGAGGAAGATGCGCTGGCAAAGCAGGCCATGCGGATGGTCAGCTCTCTGGAAAGTGTAAAAAGTCTCTGCGATTTTACCTATATAGAGGAAGAAGCGGCCGGTGAAAAGCTGAAAAAGAGAGAGCTGTTTGCAGTTCTTAAAATGCCGGATGGGTTTATACAGGATATTATGAGTGGTATAAACACCCCGGTAACCGTCATCCTGCCAGAAAATGCAGGAGCAGAGAGCTGCATTTTTAAGGAGCTGACGGATGCGGGAGCAGAAATACTGGGTTCTGCTCAAGCCGGAATCTACAGTGGTGATGAACTTTTATCCGAGTACGGTCTTACAGATAAAATGGCGGTATTTGAGCGGGATATGAATCAGATTTATTTAAGTTATAGTCTTCCAAGAATGGATTATTTCAGAAAAGTGATGGTAAATGCGGCGGAGGATGTATCTGTTCCGGTATTTTACGGAATAAGTGCGTTTGTTCTGGTGCTGCTTTTGGCCGTGATTTCGGTATCTGATCTTTTAAAGAGAGAGCCTGCTGTTATGAGGCAGAAGCTGTCTCTGATGGGAATCGGACCTTTTACGACGGCGGGAAGCCGTATTTTGGGAGTATCAGTGCTTTTGAGCGTGATTTCCGTTCCGGCTGCTGCGGCAGCTGCTTGGACAGGAATGATTTCCATTGGATTAGATACGATTCTTACAGGATTTCTTGTTTGTCTGGGGGCGGCATCCTTTAGTGTGTGTCTTTTTCAGACCGCAGGAAGCAGGATCGGCGGCATTTTTCTGCAGTTTTTTCTGGTGACGGTATTTCATTTTCTTTCGGGAGGTTTTCTGCCGGAAGTGTTTTTGCCGGAAAGCATACAAAGAGCTGCTCCATTTCTTCCTACCCATATCCTGATGGAAGGTGTAAAAATGGCAGTGACAGGAAATGAGAGCCTGGTTACAGCAGTGGAACTTGCAGCTCTTGGAGTGGGCGGCTGGCTGATTGCAGCTGCAGCGGAGGTGAAAGAAGCATGAAAAGAGCAGTTATTTGGTTTCTTCTTTCCTGCAAACGCTGCCTGAGAAAGGGGACTTTTCCGCTTCTTTTGCTTCTTATGCCGTTGGCGGCCTTTGCGGCCGGAAGGCTCTCAGGTGAAGAAGAGGGGGAGATTCCGGTTGCTGTCAGCGTTTCGGGAAAGGAGGATGTATCTGAACGATCGCTGGCCTGGAGGCTTGCAGAACGCCTGGCACACCGGAAGGATGGGATGTTTGATTTTTATATCTGCTCGGATGAAGCCCAGGTACGGGATGAGGTGGCGTCCAGAAGAGCTGAGTGCGGATATGTGATTGACTCAGAGTTGGAAGAGAAACTGGATCAAAAGCAGTGGAAACGGGTAATTCGTTTGTATATGGCTCCTTCTACGGTGGCCGGCTCTATTTCTACAGAAACGGTATTTTCAGAGCTGTCAGCTCTTTATAACAGAAATTTGCTTATGGACTATGTGGAAGAAGGGGAAGCTTTTGCGGGGATGGGGCCTGTTAATAGCAGTTCCAGAGCGAAAGCAGCAGAAGAAGCGGGAGAAAGGTATGACCGTTGGAATCAGGAAGAAGGCCTGTTTCATTTCCAATATATATATGAAACGAACGGAGGGGTCGAATCAGAAGACGGGATGGAGACACAGAATCTAAAATCTGATGCAGCTGGCAGTATTTTTCCGGTTCGCGGTCTGGGGGCCGTCATGGTTTTTATTCTGTCTCTTTACGGTGGCGTGATGGTAGGAGAAGACGAGAGAAGGGGATTGTTTGCGTCTTTGGGGATCGGACTGCGTCTGCCCTGTCGTTTGGCAGCAGCAGCAGCGCCCGGAGCCTTGGCCTGTTTATCTGTTTTTTGTGCGCTTCTGCTGGGCGGCATGGCAGAGGGAGGAAGTTTTGGGGCTGTGGGAAGAGAGCTGGGGCTCTTGCTTTTATATGGATGCGGCTGTACGGTATTTGCCTTTGGGCTAAAGCTGATTGTGCGTTCACCGGAGCTTCTCTGCTGTATGATTCCGTTTTTTATCATAGGTAGTCTTTTATTTTGTCCGGTTTTTGTAGACGCAGGGGGATGGATTCCGGGGATGGAGCAGCTTGGAAGACTCTTTTTGCCGTACTATTATCTCAGGTGTTTTTAGGGAGAAAATGCCCTTTGAAATTATTTTTGAAAAAATTTGAAAAATTTAAAAAAAGGTATTGCCAAATCGAAAAGTCTGTGCTATATTATAACACGTGCTGCGGGAGTGCTGGAATTGGCAGACAGGCAAGACTAAGGATCTTGTGGGTGTATGCTCGTGTGGGTTCAAGTCCCATCTCCCGCATATGCAGAAGTGGCGGAATTGGCAGACGCGCACGGTTCAGGTCCGTGTGGTAGTAATACCTTGAGGGTTCGACTCCCTTCTTCTGCACTGGATGATAATCCGAGACTTAAGGAAACTTGAGTTTCGGATTTTTTTATTGGAAAAAGCTTGACATTATACCAGGTATAAGCCTTATGCTGACTGTGTAAACAAAGAATATTTCCCTAAGCCATGGGGGTAAGGAGGAGTGTATATGTCACGAACCATCAAAGAAGCAGAGGAGTTGACAAAGGTTACCAGTCAGAATATCCGGTATTATGAAAAGCAGGGGCTGCTGGCTCCCAAAAGAGATAAAGAAAATTCATACCGTTTGTATTCAGAGGAGGAGATCAGCCGCTTAAAGCTTATACGGCTGTTTCGTAAGCTTGGTATGCCCATAGGAGAAATCCGCCGGATGTTTGAAGGGGACATTTCTTTGGAAGAAGCCATTGGGGATCAGATCAGCCGCCTGCAGTCCCAGAAGGAAGAATTGACGGCGGCCCTGGAATTTTGCGGAAGGATAAAGGAGGATCAGCTTGCAGATGTAGACCCTGATCTTTATCTGGAAGAAATGGAACGGGAGGAAAAGCGGGGATCGGTATTTATGGATTTCGTCAATGATTATGCCAGAGTTGTAAGGTCAGAAGCGATCAGGGAGTTTTCCTTTATGCCTGATGATCGGTGTGATGAGCCAGATGCCTTTGAGAGAGAGCTGTTAAAGTACGGAAAAGAAAATGAAAAAACGATCATTATAACAAAGAAAAGCAGGTCGCCGCATTTTATGATGGATGGAAAGGAGTACAGAGCGTACAGAACCTCTTCAAGGTTTGGAATTGTGGTGCACTGTGAGCTGATCCATCCGGAGGACTATGTGCCGGAAGGAATGGGCAGAAGGAAATACCGCCTGCTTCGCGTGATTTCTATTGCAGCCCTTCCGCTCATTCTGTTTGCTGCTTCTAATCTGTGGATCTTCAGAGAGATGGATTTTGGTTCTCCGCTCACCTGGCTGGCACTGTTTGTTCTGGCAGTGGTGTTATTGGCAGATCTGTACTTTTTGTACTACAGCTGCGGAAAGAATTTCAGAGGATAATTTAATACAATTTTAGTACGAATGCCTCACACCGGAGGTGCTAAAGCAGCTCACAATACAGCTTTGAGTGTGAATGATGCAGCTGAGGACGCTGTTAAAGGGATACCGGCCGGGCAGGAATGCGTACAGTAACCTCAGTACCCTGACCGGGAGTACTGGTAAAGGAAAGACCGTAGGCATCTCCGTAAAGGCTTTTTAAACGCAGATTGGTGTTGGACACGCCGATGTGCCTGAGAGAAGTTAAGCCATTATCCGTTGAGAGGCTGTCTAAAAGCGTATCCAGCTTTTCCGGCGCAATCCCGGCCCCGTCATCGCTGATCACAAGGACTGCATCTTCTCCCTCGCGCCAGCCGGTAAGAAGAATACAGCCCTTTTTTTCTTCCTTCATTAAGATACCATGCAGAAGGGCATTTTCTACAATTGGCTGGAAGGTCAGTTTGGGAATCGTGAGGCTGCCAAGCTCTGGAGGAACATCTGCTATAAAATCGGCACAGTGATTGTAACGCATATTTTGAAGCTGCATATAAAGCGTTACATGGGTAATTTCATCATCAATGGTACCGAAAAGCTCTTTTTGTCCAAGCGTCAGACGGTAAAAGCGGGTGAGTGCCTGAACTGCCTGGCTTACCTGGCTGATCTGGCCAGACTTTGCCAGCCAGTTGATCATATCCAGAGTATTATAGAGAAAATGAGGATTGATCTGGGCCTGCAGGGCGCGAAATTCAGCCTTTTGCAGTTCTTTGGCAGCCAGCTCCTTCTGGTTTAGGAGTTCATTGATCTCTGCAGTCATAAAATTGTAGGCACCGGAAAGAATGCCGATTTCGTCATTCCCGGCATTTTTCAGAAGAAGAGGTCTGGGACGTCCGGAGCGGATGGTTTCCATCTGCAGGGCAACATGAATGATGCGGTCTGCAAAGGACTTTGAAAGACGGTAAGCCAGAAACAGGGCCAACAGGGAGATAACGCCATAGAATGCAATAAATTGGAGGATCATAGAGACGCCTGCTGCCTTTAGGCTTTGCCTGGGGATGACAGACATAAGATACCAGTCGGAGCCATTGATGGAAAATGATGCCGCATATACAGGAGAACCGTCCAGATCAGCTGGAACGAATTGTTCTTTTTGTTTTAACTGTTCAAATAATGAGCGGGGGATTTTTGGAATGGATCTGGAGAGCCGCTCGTCTTTCATATCAATCGGTTCACCGGAGGCGTTCATAAAAAAATTGATTTCTCCCTGGATCAAATGCGTATGTGTGATCAGCTGCTGCAGGGAACTGCGGGAAAAATAAACAGCCACATAGGCAGCTGCTTCTTTTTCTGCCCTTTCATCTTCGGAAAGATAATTAAGCCGCACCAGATAGGCCAGATTCCCACAGTATTTTTTTTCATTTTCCGACAGATCCGGAGCTGCACACAACAGTCTGTCCTCCGGAGAGGACTCAAAGCGGTCGAGCCATCCGCTGTCTATCGCAGAGAGAGGGATAAAAAGGCGTTGGCGGCCGTTATTTAAAATGTCAAGCTGCGGATAGGAGCTGTCATCGTAATAAATCCGTATGGTGCGGATTAAAGAGGGCTCCGCAGCCATATCCGCCAGCTGATACAGATTGTTCAGATGCGTGCGCGACAGGGCGGCTCCGGGCGCCTGTTTTTTTGTGACGGAAAAGAGCCGCTGGATCGGAAGGGAATAGGTGAGTGTATCAGAGGCATGAGCTACATGGATCATAAGATTTTCTGCCGCAAGAGCGGACTGGGAATGAAAGGCCTCTTCGGAGCGCAGCGTGTCATTTAACACAATGCGGAAAATCCGGGTAAATAAAAAGAAGGTCACAGTCAGCGTGGGAAGCATAAAGAGGATGGCGAAGGACAATGCCAGCTTCTTTTTCAGCTTCATATCATAAATGTAATAATGTAAAAACTGTTTTATGGGACGTTTCATCAGAGCATTTTCTCCCTGTATTCCGATGGTGAAAGGCCTACGATTTTGCGGAAGGCCTTGCTGTAGTAATTGCCGTCGCTGTAGCCGACTTTTACGGAGATATCTGTGATCCGGTATCTGGGATCGCTCAAAAACTGCTTGGACATTTTAATCCGGTAATCGGTCAGATACTGGTTGATCGTCTGGCCGGTTTCATTTTTAAAAAGAGTGCAGATATAGCTGGAGGAGCGGTTTACATACTGGCTGATATCCAGCACAGACAGGGTAGGAACCGCAAAATTCTGGCGGATATATTCCTTGATCTGAAAGACGACCGGATGCTCGGACTGATTAAAGATCAGGGATTGAAAATAGTGCCTGATCCTGTGGCAGAGAAAATCATGGAGTTCTCCTAAGGTAGCGCAGCTTATTACATCTTCCCAGATGGATTCTGATTCGATACCTTCTCTTTTCCACAGGGAAATGTGATTAGCCAGACTGATCTCATCCAGCTTGTTCAGATATCGGAAATATCGGTCTCTTACCTGAGCTTCCGGAAGAGGAGGGCTGTTTTTTAGAGTATTATAAAAGCTTCCGGCGGCTTTTAGTGCTTCCAGCTCTCTTTGGGCTGCAAGGGCTGCTGTAAAGTCTGCAAAGGGATCTTCGGCAGGCTGCAGAGGGCCGGCAGGAGGTGTTTGTGTTAAGATGGAATTGTAATCATGATAAAAGCTTTCGCTTAAAAGACTCATGGCGCTTTTATACGAAAATGCAGCCTGGTCCATGCCCTGTACAGAGGGGCCTGAGGCAATAAAAAAACGGCAGTAGGGTGTGATCCGCTCTTTGAGAAAGCTGGTAAAGGCGCGGACTGTTTCTGGTTCCTGGCGGTTGGAACTGCACAGAAAGCTTATGATATAGCGGTCTGCCTTGGGCACCAGAATCCGCACGATTCCCATTTTTTTCAAATAGGAAGAAAAAAGCTGATTTTCCCGGATCAGATCTTCTGAGGGAAGCTCGGAAAGGGGAATGAGACAGCTTGTGATTACACAGGTAAACCAGAAATCCGTTTCGACTTTCGGAGAAACGCAGGCTGCCAGTTCCAGGGCTTCCTCTAGTTTGGCAGAATCGGTCAGGGCCAAGGCAAGGTGACCGCGCAGATCCTTTTCTTCCAGCATAGCGCCGGCTTTTGCGGCTCTCAGGGTACGGAAACGGTCGGCTGCTTCCTTTATGGTATCCTCAAGTTCCTTTTTTTCTACTGGTTTGTCAATGTAGTTTACAGCTTTTAGTTTAATTGCCGCTTTCAGATATTCGCGGTCTGAGTAGGCGCTCATGAAGATAACGGCTGTATCCGGAGCCTCTTCCAGGTACAGAGAAGCCATCTCAACCCCGGTCATACGGGGCATCCGCACATCAGTAAGCAGGATATCCGGGCGGTGCTTTCTGGCCTCTGTAAGGGCGTTGACCCCGTCGTCTGCCAGGATTACCTCTGTAATGCCGTATTGTTTCAGATCCAGCAGGCTGCATATACCTTCACGGGTAAGTTTTTCATCATCAGCAATCAATAATTTCATAGGATATAGGTTCTCCATTTTTGTGATTCAACAATCGCTCTGTCTTTATTTTATTTGAAAGCCTGCACTTATGCAATGGAAATCAAAAAAAATTACAGCGAATGAGAGGATTTTACCATGGTTTTTTCCAAATGCAGCTGTTATCATATGAAACATAAAACGTTATCACGCATTGCCGGGTATTGCTTACCGTAAGCGTCATCCCCGTGTATCCGGCAATGAATTTTATAAATATCTGCTCTCTGTGATGAGGGTATTGCGCAGATGATGGAGGTAATGAATATGAAGCGCGTTGCAGTTAAATTCGATCAGCCGGATCAGATTATTGATTTTGTGCGGATCATGAATCGGTATGAATATGATGCAGATGTAAAATGCGGAAGCAGGATCGTAGATGCAAAGTCAATCGTAGGTGTGCTGGCTCTGGCCAAATCCAGAACAGTAGAAGTGATTGTTCACACAGATGAGTCCTGCGAAGATTTGATGGAAGAAATTTCCAGATATGCAGCATAAAAGGAGGCTTGCGCCTGTTCTGTTTAAATATAAGCAGAATGGGCGTATTTTGTTTGAGTGCGTGTTATGCTTCTTAAAAAAAACTTGCATATCTTCCAAAAGCGTGTATAGTTATGTGTGAAAAAACAAATAAGCAGAGTAGGTTTATGCGCGTTAAGTGCCGGCTGGACAGGGAGTTGCCAGCCAGACGAAAGTAAGGAGCGGCTTTGTGCCGGGCCTTCTGCGGTGCATGGGCCGCATCCCGCTGCATCAGAGAAGATCACAGGGGTTTGATTATCTCCGATTGTAGTTTGAGAGGTCTGCAAAGGAGGTAATTTTTTTATGACAAGATTAGCAACTTTGTTTACCTGTTCCTTCCGCCAGTTAAAAGAGGTAAAGACCGTTACCGTCTGTGCCATGCTGGGGGCCATCGCTATCGTGCTGGGGTCATTAAGCATTGATCTGGGATCGTATGTCCGTATTGGCTTTTCAGGTATTCCAAATGAACTGGTCCACTATCTGTTTGGTCCTGCGGCAGGAAGCCTGTTTGCGGGGGCGCTTGATATTTTAAAATATATGATCAAGCCTGTGGGCGGATTTTTCCCTGGTTTTACCCTTGTGGCTATGCTGGCGGGTGTAATCTACGGTTCCTTCTATTACAGAAAGCCCTTAAGCCTGGGGCGTGTATTTGCCGCTCATCTGGCGGTGAGCCTGATCTGCAATGTGCTGCTTAATACTCTGTGCCTGTCCCTGCTTTACGGAAAGGCATTTCTGGTGCTTTTGCCGCCAAGAGTGATTAAAAATCTTATCATGTGGCCCATTGATTCCCTGATCTTCTTTCATATTGCAAAGCTCCTGGAAGCAGCAGGAATATTCCGGTTCCTGGGCGGAAGGGATCAGAACCGTTTATAAAAGGAGGAGTTGCCATGAAATTAAATATCGGTATGCGCTGCCATGACCTGTGTGAAAAAATGGAGATGGAAAAGGTGTTCCAGCTGGCAAAGGAAAACGGAGTGCACCAGATCCAGCTTGCATTTGCCAAATCCATCAGCAATTATGACTTTACCACCGGTCATTACAACCCTGGATTTGCCCGCTACATTAAAGAACAGCTGGATAAAAACGAGATCCATGTGGCTGTTCTTGGCTGCTATATTAACCCTACTAACCCTGTAGAAGAGCTGCGCAAAAAAGAGGTAGCCCGGTTTATTGAACATTTAAAATATGCCCGCATCATCGGAGCAGATATGGTAGGAACAGAAACCGGCCGTCTGTCCTCGGATTTTCGTGTGACTCCTGAAACGTATTCAGAGGACGGTTATCAGCTTCTGTTAAAGAGCATGAGAGAGATTGTCTCTGCTGCTGAGAAGCTGGGAGTGATCGTAGGAGTGGAGGGCGTATTCGACCATACCCTTTACAGTCCGGCGCGGATGAAGCGGTTTTTGGATGACATTGATTCCCCGAACGTAGAGGTGATTTTAGACAGTGTGAACCTGATCCATCCGGATGAGGTGGCGCCTGAGGCTCAGGAAAGAGTCGTTCGCCAGGCTTTTGAGTATTACGGCGACCGGATCAGCGCCCTTCATGTGAAGGACTTTGTGTTTGATGGCCAGAATCAGCTGTTTAGGCACGCTGGCGAGGGTCTGTTCTGTTATGAGCCACTGATGAAGCTCATTAAGGAGAAAAAACCTCATATCCCGGTGCTGCTTGAAAACTCCAGCAGAGAACGTTTCCACAGCGATGTGGCCTTCCTGCAGGAGATTTATGATCGGGTATAATAAAAAAGAATAGAAACAGACGGATGATCCCGGACAATTCTGCGTGCTGGAAAGGGCAGAGTTGGCCGGGATTTTTCACTTCTTTTTGTGAAACAACACTAGCATCCCGCCATACACCAGGCTGATAAAGCCAATCTGCACGGCAGCATTCAGAAAAACAGGAAGGGAGGACAGAGCGGGGATAAAAGCGCATAAGGCGAAATTGATTCCAAACGCGATCAAAAGAATCAGCACTGGTTTTACAACCATGGAAAAAACGTCCCAGCCAATAGGGGCCAGGCGGTTAAGGCTTAAGCAGCACATAAGGGCCAGAGCCAGTTCGCTTGCCAAAAGCCCCCATAGATATCCCTGGATTCCAAAGGAGGGAATGGCAAAGAGGACAAAGAGCAGTCGAAGAACCATGGCGGCTACATTCTGGAAAAAAGTGGATGAAGTCTTTCCGAGGCCGTTCTGTATGCTTCCCAGCGTGGTTGCAAGGTACATAAAGGGACAGAGCCAGCAGAGGGTGGTGATAAAGGCTCCGGCCTGCTGGTTGTGAAACAGGCTGGTTCCCAGCGTATTGCCAAAGCGGGTAAAAATACCGATGCATAGGATTCCCATATAGCAGCTGCAGCGGATGGAAAGAGCCAGCATGGAAGAGATGCGCTCCTTATTTCCGTGTGACTGGGCCTCTGCCGCTGAGGGGAGCAGCAGAACTGCCATGGAATTTGTGATGGCAGAGGGAAAGAAGATAAAGGGCATGGCCATGCTGGTCAGGACACCGTAAAGGGACAGGGCCTGGGAATCTGAAAGGCCGGAGGCGGTTAAACGGTCCGGGATCCAGATGGCTTCTGCGCTTCCGAGGATATTTAATACAAGACGGTTTCCCATCAGGGGCAGAGCCAGGATTAAAAGAGCGGACAGTACCTGAAAAAAGGGATGTTCCGTCCCAACGGAGTGTTCCGTCTCAGGGAAAGATGGATAGGTAGTCTGTGACAAAGGGGGAAGACTCTGAGAGCCTGGAGCAGGACGTTTTTCAGACCGGGGCGGAAATGCTCCCAGACACATAAGGGTAAAGAGGGCAGAGGCCATTTCACCGGCCAGATGGCCGTAAAAAGCCAGATCTACCGTAACAGGCCGGCCTTTTTCTGTCCAAACACAGACGATCAGCCACACAGTCACCATGCGTATTCCCTGTTCAGCCACCTGGGAAAGAGCAGGAACCCTTGTTTTCTGCATCCCATAATAATATCCGTTAATACAGGCGTGAAGGGCGCAGAAAGGAACAGACAGAGCGATAACCGGAAGAAATGGGGCGCATCGGGGCTCCAAAAGCACATACCGGGCCAGGGGAGTGCGAAAGGAAGTGATGAGCCAGGCTAAGAGGACAGAAAGGCTTAGAGATACGGACAGGGCAGCCATAAGAGCCTTTTTGCCCTGAGATTGACGGGCAGCCACATATTGGCTTAGTGCGGTTTGGAGGGAACCGGCGCAGAGTGCAAAGCAGATGCCAAAAAGCGGGTGTACCATCTGATAAAGTCCCAGACCTTCTGCCCCAATGGTACGGGAGAGATAGATCCGGTAGAAGAATCCCAGAATCCGGCAGATCAGGCCGGTAAACGTCAGAAGAAGGGTGCCGGTGAGAAAGGCTTTTTTGCGGGGAGTCAGCTGGAGCATGGTCGGGGCCTCCAAAACCGGAAAATTATTATTACTATATGAAAAAAATAAAAAGTTCAGAACCGGATTATTTTATAGTATTCCTATTGAAATTGTAGGAATAGTATGGTATAGTAAGGACAGAATGAAAGAAACAGAAAGGCGGAGCGTTTTAATATGGAAAAAATGATATATCTTGATAATGCGGCAACCACAAAGACCCGTCCTGAGGTAGTAGAGGCCATGCTTCCCTATTTTACAGAATCCTACGGAAATCCCTCCTCTGTATATACATTTTCAGCAAAAAGCAAAGAGGCTGTAACAAAAGCCAGAGAGATCATAGCAGACTCCCTGGGAGTAAAGAGCAATGAAATCTATTTCACAGCAGGAGGAAGCGAAGCGGATAACTGGGCCCTGGTGGCTGCGGCAGAGGCTTATGAAGCCAAGGGGAAGCACATTATCACAAGTAAAATTGAACATCATGCCATCCTTCATACCTGTGAATATCTGGAAAAAAGAGGGTACGAGGTCACTTATCTGGATGTGGATGAAAATGGCGTAGTAAAACTGGATGAGCTGAAAAAAGCCATCCGTCCGGATACCATTCTTATTTCTATCATGTTTGCAAACAATGAGATCGGAACCATTGAGCCGATCAAGGAGATCGGAACCATTGCAAAGGAGCACGGCATCCTGTTTCATACCGATGCGGTACAGGCGTATGCGCAGGTTCCCATCAATGTGGACGAAATGCATATTGATATGCTCAGTGCCAGCGGTCATAAATTAAACGGCCCCAAGGGCATCG
>JABLTT010021140.1_pt1 | contig 24576 bp, 21 predicted proteins | sample 7160061 | NCBI WGS metagenome assembly JABLTT01 (sample SAMN14651232, study PRJNA627086) | human gut metagenome | isolation source: feces | host: Homo sapiens
CCAGCTGGAGAAGGAAGTCACCCAGCTGAAGAACGAGATCGACCGCATCGCTGACTCCGCCAACTTCAACGGCATCAAGCTGCTGGACGGCTCCATGGCCGGCTTTGAGAATCCTGATAGCATGGCGATTACTCAAACTACTCCGGCTACTGCCAGTGCTGCTGCTGTCTATCAGATCGATCTGACTGGCTTCTCTGTGGAGAAAAGCGGCACTATGTCGATCAGTCTGGGCGGCGTGACTGTTGATGTAGATGTGACCGCTGGTATGACTGCCGGTAACTTTGCGACTGCCGTGGCAAATGCCCTGGCCAGCAAGGTCGACGATGGTGTTGGCGGTCATTTTACTGCTGCTGTTACCGGCGGTACGAAGATTAAGTTGACTGCTTCTGCTAACGGTACTGCGGCGAACGGTGTCCTGAGTGGAAACTTCTCTCTTTCTGCCGGGGATGGCATTGGCGGTCTGACCCTTCAGATTGGCGACACCAGCGACAGCTGGAACCAGCTGGCGGTCTCTATCTTGGATACCCATGTAGATTCCCTGGGGCTGGACGACATGAGCATCGCCAACCAGACCGACGCCGCGGCGGCTCTTGACAAGATCAAGAACGCCATCAACTACGTGTCCGACGTGCGCGGCACCCTGGGCGCCACCCAGAACCGCCTGGACCACACCATCAACAACCTGAGTGTGATGGAGGAGAACATCCAGGACGCCGAGTCCACCATCCGCGACACCGACGTGGCCGAGGAGATGATGGCCTACACCAAGAACAACATCCTGATCCAGTCCGCCCAGGCCATGCTGGCTCAGGCCAACCAGGTGCCCCAGGGCGTTCTGCAGCTCCTGCAGTAAGCTGAAAGCGGCGTAGCGGGCCGCCGAGGGCGGCGGCCCCTACAAGCAATCCTCCGGGGCCTATTGTAGGGGTCGGCCCCCTGGCCGACCCGTTGCCCCACCCCGGGAATGAGGCCCCCGCCGAAGCCCAGCGGGGTAAGTAGGGCCGCCATACATGGCGGCCGCCTGTAGGGCGCGGCATCCTTGACGCGCCGCTCGTTTACCGGGTCCCCTCGGGGGGAGCCCCCGATGAGCAGGCGACCACAGGTCGCCCCTACGGACGGCGCGCCGAGTCGTCGCGCCCTATGGGATCTGGCGGATGATATCCGCCCCTACCGTACATTGCGTGGGGCGGCCCGCCCGTGGCGGCGCGCCCACTATCCCACAAACCAATTTCCGATGATCGGAGGGGCCGGCCGAAAGGCCGGCCCCTCTCTCTATAATCTGACTGAGGTGATGCCACCGTGCAACCCATTGAAATCGCCCGCCGTCTGGCGGAGCTGGGCCAGAAGGAGGACGCCCAGAGGGCCTACAAGCTGGCCATTGAGAAGGAAACCCTGTCCCCCCTGGAGCGCTTCGAGGCGGCCAGCTACCTCTTTTTCTCCCAGGGGGATCACAAGGTGGCCTACACCGTCTTTGTCCAGCTCTACAACGAGGGGCAGTTCCAGGCCCAGGCCATGGACCTGATCCTCCAGGCTTTCTACCAGCCCAACGAGGCGGAGCTGCGCCGGCGCTACGCGAACAACTGCGCCGCCCTGGCCGCCTACCCCTACTGCTTTCGGAAGGACTTCCCGGACTTTGACGACCTGCCCCTCCGGTTCTTCCCCTTTGACGACGAGGGCTATCTGCCCTTCGACCCGGCGGAAAACCGCTTTGGGGCCTATATCGACTTCAACGACCCGGTGATCGACCGCTATTTCTTCAAGGATCTGGAAAACCCCATTCTGGCCCAGGATGTTTATTCCCAGTATCAGCTGGAATATCTCAACGACACGGTGCGCAAGAGCGAGTGGGTGGGGCGGGAGAACCACATCTACCTTCACTACACCGACTGGGGGCAGTTCTGCGCCCGCCTCCAGTGTCTGGAGCTGGCCCCCCTGCTGAGGGAGGAGAAGTTTGTCTTTCTCATTGAGGCGGAGGTGGGGCAGTACCCCATCGACTTCCAGGCCTGCTTTGGCATCGACTACAGCCAGTACCCGGTCAGGCCCGTGAGCGCCCGGGAGGTGAACCGGCTGATCTGGCACACCCAGCTGGCCGCCCACAACGGCGGCGACTTCTTCAACGAGATCTTTTACGGCCACCCCAACCTCATGTCTCTTGAGTCACTGATGTTCGACAACGTCACAGGTGAGGTGGCGGCGGCCCGGGAGCAGTACTACAAGCACACCCTGGGCAACATGGCCATCCACCAGCACCTGGCGGGGGTCAAAAAGCCCACGGACAAGGATTTCCTGGTGGCCTACTTCCTTACTAAGCCGGAGATGAGCGGTTGGCTGGACAAAAATGCCCGCGTGGCCCCAGCCCTGTTCTTCCAGCCCCACTTCTCGAACATCCACTACAGGCTGGACGTGGCAGCGGGGGAGGGAGCCTGCGCCAATTTCGCCCCTGAGTACGAGAAGATCAAGAAGTCCCCCATCTTCAAGGGCTTCAAGTACATCAAGACCTTTACCCCCATCCGCCGGCCCACCACCAGCTACGCCGCCACCGTCCGCTTCATGACCGCCCAGCTGGGCAACCCCGACAAACCTGTACGCATCCAGGATGAAGTGACGGAGCGGGTGCTCAACCGGAGCTACCTGCGCGACCCGGACGACCGGCTGTACCGGGACAGCGCCCTGGTGCGCTTTGAGGACGGCAAGCTCAACCCCAGGGCCACCTTCCCCGTGCTGGCGGAGTTCCTGGACATCCCCTACACCGAGAGTATGACCTACTGCTCCAGCCGCCTGGGCCTCAACCCCGAGTCCATGGCGGGCAACGCCCGGGGCTTTGACCCGGCCACCGTCTACCGCACCTATGACGAGTACGCCAACGACGACGAGCGGGCCTTCCTGGAGTACTTCATGGGGGACATCTACCAGGCCTGCGGCTACGACTTCCACTACTACAAGGGGGAGCCGGTGGACGCGGCCTGGGTGGAGGAGCGGATCGCCCATTTCACCACCCTCAACGGCTGGATCACCCGCTCTCTGCGGGAGATCTACCAGGCCCGACGGGCCAAGGGGAAGCGGGTGGACAACGAGGACCAGGAGATCCGGCGCCACATCGAGGCCTTGGACCAGAACCGCCTCCGCATTGCCCGGCTGCTGCTGAAAAACCCGAGGTTTGTCAGCTACCAGGGCCAGCCCCTGCGGATGATCCCGGTGCTCCGGCCCGACCCGGCCCTGCTGGAGCAGCCGCTATACCATTGATGGGGAGGAGCCTATGGAAAACAAAGGAACTGTCTACTTTTTTACCGGCCTTTCCGGCGCGGGCAAGACCACCCTTGGCAGCCTGTTTTACCGCCGGCTGAAAAACACCAAGCCAAACGCCGTTTACCTGGATGGCGATGAGATGCGCGTTGCCTTTGGCGAAGACATCGGCTACACCCACGAAGAACGCCTGCGCTGGGCCGGGCGCATTTTCCGGGTGTGCAAAATGCTTGCCGACCAGGGGATCGATGTGGTATGCTGTTCGATAGCCATGTATGAATCGGTGCGGGCCTGGAACCGGGCCCACATTGCCAACTACAAAGAGATCTACATTCGGGTGAAAAAAGAAACGCTGCTGGCCCGCAACCAAAAGGGCCTTTATACAGCCGCCCACAATGTGGTGGGTATCGACCTGCCTTTTGACGAGCCCCAGCACCCCGACCTGGTGATCCAAAACGACGGCGCCCAGACCCCTGCCGCCCTGGTGGAACAGATCGAGGGGCAGCTCTATCCACAGATCGTGGAAGACCCGATCGACAACCGGGCCTATTGGAACCAGTATTATCAAAACAAGATCTGCCCCACAGAGCCATCCCCTTTTGCCCGGTATGTGGGCACGCTGATCGACCCCGGAAAGACCATGGTGGATCTGGGGTGCGGCAATGGACGGGACACCCTTTATTTTGCCGGGCTCGGGCTGCAAATGACGGCGATCGACCTTTCGGATTCTGCCATCACCCTTTTGAAACAGCAGCCCATTCCCCATGTGTCCTTTGTCTGCGGCGATTTCGTCCAGCAGCCTGCTCCCCATGGGGAACGCTACGACTATGCGTACAGCCGGTTTACCATCCATTCCATCAACCAGCAGCAAGAACGCGTTCTGCTGCGCTCGCTGTATCAAACCCTCAACCCGGGCGGCAAATTCTTCATTGAAGTGCGCAGCATCCACGATCCTTTGTTTGGCAAAGGGGAAGCTTTGGAGCGCAACGCCTATTTTTACGACAACCACTACCGCCGCTTCATCGTGCTGGAAGAACTCAAGGCAGAACTGCAAGAATACGGTTTCCGGATCGAATACGCCCAGGAGCAGACTGGTTTTGCCCCCTATGGCAACGACGATCCCCCAGTCATCCGCATTGTAGCCTGCAAACCATAAAGGAGGCTCTATCATGGAGCAATTGGTGGACCTGCATACCCACAGCACCGCATCTGACGGCCAATATCCCCCCGCTACCCTGGTGGAAAAAGCCGCAGCCGCCGGCATACAGCTGCTTGCACTCACAGACCATGACACCATGGATGGGCTGGAAGAGGCTATTCAGGCGGGGGCAGGCCTTTCTATCACCGTTTTGCGCGGCATCGAACTGGGGGCCCGTGAAGACCGCCACATGCATATCTTGGGCCTCAATCTATCTGCCGATTGCCCAGAGCTGGCCGAATTGTGCCGCGTGCTGAAAGCCAGCCGCGAGGAACGCAAATACCGGATCTTGTCTTTTTTGGCGGAACGGGGCGTGCCGGTCTCTTTGGAAGAGGTGGAAGCCCAGGCAGGCGGCGATGTGATCGCCCGGCCGCACTTTGCGCAAGTGATGGTGCGCCGGGGCTATGTCTCTTCGGTGCGGGAAGCCTTTGACCGGTATCTGGATACCGATGCTTTTCAAAAGATCGAGCGCTATAAAGCCCCGGCAGCCGATTGCATCCGCCTCATCCACCAAGCAGGTGGAAAAGCCGTGCTGGCCCACCCTTACCAGCTGGGGCTTCCCCACGATTCCTTGGAGCAAGTCGTGGGGGATCTGAAGGCAAAAGGGCTAGACGGCCTGGAATGCTTTTACCCCAAACATACCCCCGCCATGGTGGCAGAATATTTGGCCCTTGCCAAGCAGTACGGGCTGCAGGTCTCCGGCGGCAGCGATTTTCACGGCGAGCAGATCAAGCCGGATTTTCCTCTGACGCCCACTCCGCTGGATATGGAATGGCTGGGCATAGCAAAGACCTGATGGGCGCACAGCCGCTGTTGGACCTTTGCTGTAAGCGGAAAACGATCAACAAGTTGTGTTAAAAACTGTGTTACTTGCAAAAAGAAACAGCCTGGAATCTTTGGATTCCAGGCTGTTTTCATGGCGGAGAGAAAGGGATTCGAACCCTTGGTCCCTTGCGGGATCACTGGTTTTCAAGACCAGCTCCTTAAACCACTCGGACATCTCTCCATGCTATATATTTTATAAATTCCCATGACCATTTATGTGCCGATTTCCCACGGGGAGAACGATCGCTCTTCGTTCTGTTTTCAAATAGCCTATACAATATTATTATATCACGTTTGATGTATTTTTGTCAAACAATTCGGAGAAAAATCACACTGAACTTTTTCAAACCGGCTACAGCTTATCTGCTTTCAGTATAGCTCTTTTTGTGCCGCTTTACAAGGGACCTTCTGTCTCTTTCGTCTTCGCCCTTTGACATGCTGTGGCCAGCTGATTTTACCATTTTCGCTGGCAGGAGTCTTCGGGATGGCTTCAGATGGGATCACGCCGCCCAGCTCCTTGAGCAAATGTCTGCAGGATGCTCCATTTTCTCTTTGCCGTGGCCCTTTCTGCAAAAGGAAACGAGGTGCAGCCGATGCCGCACCTCGTTTTGCTCTTTTCTTTGGTTGTCGCAGGAAACCTGTATGCTATGCCCCGGTATTCCGCGTCACATCCACGGCTTTGGCCACGCCGTCCACCACTTCGCTGTCGTATGTGATGGTCACGCTTTCGCCTACGCTGAGCACAGGCAGCGATGTGTCGTGCTCCACCGACATGGCAAAGTATTCGGGATAACCGATGATCTTCAAGTAATACCAAGTGTACCCATTGACCACCGCGCTGCGGATGTCTTCAATGGAGCCCGCTACTTGCAGCGTCTCCTGAGGCACATAACTGCCATCGCTTTGCATGGTCTGGGTGTATTTCTTTTCGCATTCCGCCACGCTATTGCCTACAGCGACTCGCTGGTAATTCTCCACATTGACCATGGCGTACATCTTCACCAGACCGGCACTGTCTTTCAGCGACATAAAATAGGTGGGCTGGTTGTTGATATTCAGCAGAATAGGGAATGTGGCCGCATATCCCAGATCTTCCACTGCGCCCTGGGCCGAAGATTGGGCCGATTGCTCTGTGGCGCCCGATACCGGATAAAATTTCGCCGCTTTCGTCCGCTGGTTCACCAACAAAAAGCCGATGTTGGATTGGTCGCTGTTCACCGACGTCACACCGGTATAGACGAATACATCGTCGTTCATGGCAATGTAGTTATAATCCTCTGTGGTGCGGGTCACGCCCCGCTGACCGATGTAGGCGTTGAAAAAGCCATCGTTATAGGCGCCGTAGTAATCGTACTGCTGCACCAGCAGATCCGCCGGGCAAATGTGGTCTGCCCAAGTAGGCACATCCTCCAGCTCATAATACTGGTGCTCCCCTGTCACGGCGTTGACGAATACCGCCCCTTTCACATCGGTACCACCCAGCATACCGATCCGCTTTGTCAGCCGGGGCGCCACAAAATAGGGCACGCCGTCGTCATCAATATCCAAACTGGGCTGGCCCAGCAGATAAGTGGGGTACCGGAACCGCATGTACCGGTTGATGTTCCGTCCAAAGTGTTCCGAAGGCGAATACTTCATGCCCTCTTCCAGCCGGACCAGCTCGGTCTCTTGAGTCACCATATCGATCATGATATAGCCGGGCAATCCCTCTTTCCGGTTGGTCAGCCACTTGAACAAGTCTGCATACTCCAGCTGGGTCACCCGCATGGGCCGGTTGTTGTAATTGATCTGGATGTAATCAGGCGATACTTCAAATTGAGAGACCAGTGATTTTTGCTCCTCGTTGTTGGTGGCCGCCAGTTCGCCCATTTTCCGGTCTCCCAACCGGCGGGCGCTCTCCGTATCCAACATGGGGATCTGATCGTAGGTGATCTGGGGAATGTCAGTGGCAAAGTCCCCCTCTTCCACCGTCAGCAGCTGGCTATACCGGGAGGCGTTAAAGATCGTCAACGACAAAATGCTGAACAGCAAGAACAGCGCTGCCAACAACCCTGTGATATACAGCGGGAAAAAGGAATAGATCCTCTTTTTTCTCCCCTGTAGATCCGCCTCTTCCACATGCACCGATACCGTGGGTACCCGCACCAGGAACCACACCACCATCAGTGCGCCGGCAAAAAAGTAGAACTCCCGGGATTGCAGCGACAGCGGCGGCAAAAAAATGTAAAACCCTAAAAACCCCACCAGCAGTGTGATCAGCAATGCAAGCCCTTCCCGCCGGATGGTTTTTCCCATGCTTTTCAATCCATGACCTCCCGCCTTATGGCTGTTCCTGTGGCTCTTCCCTCTTTGCCATGCCCATGATGGCATGGCTCAGGCTTTCCAGATCTTCATTGCCGTAAAATTCAATGGTGATCTTGCCCTTTTCTTTCCCCTGGCTGATGTTGATCTTGCGGCCCGTGGCCTGGGCCAGCCGGTTCTCCAGCTCTTCAATATAGATCTGGTTCATATTGACCACCAGCGGACCTTCTTTTTCTTTGCGCATCTGCTCCAGTTTCTTCACCAGTTTTTCCGTCTGGCGCACCGAAAGCCCTTGGTCCATCACCATCTGAGCCGCTTGCAGCATGGTTTCAACATCCGAAAGGCCCAATAAAGTGCGGGCGTGCCCTTGGGAAAGCTGGCCGGCACGCACCAGATCGGCCAGTGCCTGAGGCAATGTCAGCAGGCGCAGCACATTGGCCACAGCAGGCCGGCTCCTGCCCACTTTTTCCGCCACTTCCTCTTGGGTCAGGCCAAACCGTTCCATCAATTCTTTATAGCCCTCAGCCTCTTCCAACGGATTCAGGTCTTCCCGCTGCAAGTTTTCAATCATGGCCATTTCAAAGGCAGTCTGGTCGTCTACTTCCACCACCAACGCGGGGATCTCGTCCACACCCGCTTGGCGGCATGCCCGCCAGCGGCGCTCCCCTGCTACGATCTGATATCCGGCGTCTGTCTTGCGCACTGTGATCGGGCTGATGACGCCGTTTTTGCGAATGCTCTCGGCCAACTCTGCCATGGCCCCTTCGTCAAAATCCCGGCGGGGCTGGGCCGGGTTGGGCTCGATCTCCCGTATGGGGATGCGGGAGATCCCATGGGTCTCCTCTGCCTGCAATTCGCCGCCAAACAGTGAATCCAGGCCTTTGCCCAATCCTTTGTGTCCTAGTGCCATAGAGTCCCTCTCCCCTTCCTATCGGTTGCGGCGGAGGAATTCCTCCGCAATGGCTTGGTATGCTTCGGCGCCCCGTGATGTGCGCTCATAGGCCAAAATGGGCATGCCGTGGCTGGGTGCTTCAGAAAGCCGTACATTCCGCGGCACCACGGTCCTATACACTTTTTCTCCAAAAAAGCGTTTGATCTCCTCTGCCACTTGAATGGTCAAATTGGTCCGTCCATCGTACATGGTCAAAATGATGCCTTCGATATCGATTTTGGGGTTCATCCCCCGTTTGACTGTCCGAATGGAGCTGACCAGCTGGGTCAACCCTTCCAATGCGTAGTATTCACACTGCATGGGCACGATGACGGTATCGCAGGCCACCAGGGCATTGATGGTCAACACCCCGAGAGAAGGCGGGCAATCGATAAAAATATAATCGTACCGGGGCGCCAGCTGATGGAGCGCCTCATAGAGCCTGCGCTCACGCCCGCTCACTGTAGCCAGTTCCACTTCTGCCGCTGCCAAGTTGATATCCGATGGCAATACATCACACCATTTGGTGGATAGGACCGCAGCGCTTGGGTCCAGATCCCCTGTGATGACATCGTAAACGGTCCTGCGGACCCGCTCGGTCAATCCAAAGCCAGAAGTCGCATTTCCTTGGGGATCAAAGTCACACAACAACACCTTTTTCCCCATACTGCCCACATAAGCGGCCAAATTGACAGCTGTTGTGGTCTTGCCTACGCCGCCTTTTTGATTTGCAATTGCGATTATTTTGCCCATGGTCTCCTCCAAATCTTCTGGCTGCGTTCCTCGCCGGCAGGCCAGTTCTCCGCCTGGTCCTTGGTTTCCGCACAGGGTGTTCCTCCTCTGCTCCTTCCAACCAGGGCAACCAGGCTGGTCACCCTTTTATTATAGCACGTGCCACTTACTTTGCAAAACAAATTCCGCCTCATTTCCGGCATTTCTTTGGCTTTATAGAGGCGTCTCCCCTCCCCTGCTGGCTTATCCTGCATTTGTTTTGGGGCAAAAAAAATGTTTCACATGAAACAAGAAAATTGTTTCATGTGAAACATCAGAGAGGAGGATCCCAAAAGGAAGATCTATTGTGATACGCGGCTTGCTTGTGCCGATTCCCCTGCGGGAATGCGGATGGTGACTATCATTTCATCGCCTTCGAAGCTGCGTTTCATGTTGGCGCCCACACCGGCCTGCCGCATCAGATCGACGGCCCGGTTCAATGTGTTCAGAAACAAACGCACATCCCGTAAGGTTTTGGGCCGCACCTTCGGCGGGCTGTGTGCTGTTTTATCCAGCAGCTGTTCCACATAACGCTCCATCTGTACCACAGTGAATCCAGCTTGGGCAGCTGCCTGGGCAGCTTTCATCTGTAAAGCCGGGTCGTCTAACCGCAGCAAAGCACGGGCATGGCGCTCGCTGAGCCGGTTTTGCCGCAATACGCCGATCACGTCTGCTGGCAAACGGAGCAAGCGTAATTTATTGGCGATGGCCGATTGGGTCTTCCCCAGTTTTTGGGCGGCTTGCTGCTGTGTCAAATGGTGCTGCTCCATCAACTTGGCAATGCCTAGGGCTTCTTCATAGAAGTCCAAGTTCTGTCGCTGCAAATTCTCTACCATAGCCATTAGGGAAGAATCTTCTTCGGTGGCGGACAGCACATAGCACGGCACATGCTCCAGCCCGGCCAACTGGCTGGCCCGCAGCCGCCGTTCACCGGCAATGAGCTCGTAACCTTGCTCTGTTTCCCGCACTGTCAACGGATTGAGGATGCCAAACAGACGAATGCTGTCGGCCAGCTCTTGGATGGCTTGGGGGTCGAAGTGTTTGCGGGGTTGGTTGGGGTTGGCGGCAATTTGATCTGCCGGCAGCTGTTTGAATTGCCGTTTCTCCTTGGAATTGCGACGGATGGAAAGCATGTCCCACTCACCTCCATGGTTCTATCATACCAGGCCATTCCCAAAGAAAAGGTCACATTTTGGCCCCCGGCCAAGGATCTCCACTCTTTTTTGTCACAGCCTCCCCTCCCCTGCTGCCAAAGCTTCTCCACCGCCCTTTGATCTTAGCAAAAAAGAAGAGCCGCCGGTCGAACCAGCCGCTCTTCTTCTCTCCTACTGTTCTCTGTTTTACAAAGGTGCGGATTCGATCTTGGCATAACGCCGCGGATATCCGCTGGGGGTGTGGCCCACCTTTTCCACCACTACCACCTGGTGATCGATCTCTGTGCCGGGCAACCGATAGGAAGCCTGCTGCACCAGTTTGCCCCCTAGCTTTTGGATGGCCTGGCCTGCTGCCAGGACCTCTTGCTGCGCCGCCGGGTTATGGCTCTTCATGGCCAAAAAGAACCCGTCTGGTTTGACAAAGGGCATACACAGCTCACACAAAATGTTCAAAGGCGCTACAGCCCGGGAGACTGCCACGTCAAAGGATTCCCGCATCCCCTTTTGCCAAACCACCTCTTCTGCCCGGCCCGCCAGCGCCCGGGCTGGCAGGCCCATGGTTTGGCACACTTCCTGCAAAAAATCCACCCGCTTTTTCCGGCTATCCAGCAGCAAAAACCGGGCTGTAGGGTTGGCGATCTGCAAAGGCACGCCGGGAAAACCTCCGCCGCTGCCCACATCCACCACCTGCTTGCCGGCAAAATCCACGCATTTCATCTGGTACAGGCAGTCCAGCATGTGGCGCAGCGCCACTTGCTCTGGTTCGGTGATAGCTGTCAGGTTCATCACCTGGTTCTTTTCCAGCAGCAGCTGGCTGTATTGTTCCAGCTGCTCAACGGCTTCTTCTGGCAAAGGGATGTTCCACGTGGAACACCCTTGCCGGATCACTTGTGAAAAACTCATTGTTCTCCCCCTCTTTGGGCCAACAGAATCATCAGCGCCCCGATATCCGAAGGGCTGACGCCGGAAATGCGGGCCGCTTGGCCCAAGCTGCGGGGCCGCATCTGGTCCAGCTTTTGCCGGGCTTCCAGCCGCAGTGTCTCCATATGCAGGTAATCCAGATCGGGCGGCAGCTGCCTTTCTTCCAGCCGCTTGTGTTCCTCCACCTGGCGCTGCTCCCTTTGGATGTATCCCTGGTATTTGATTTGGATCTCCACCTGTTCCCGCACTTTGCCCGACAAAGGCGGCCGCTCTGGATCCACTGGCGCCAAGCAATCATAGCTGATCTCCGGCCGGCGCAGCAGGTCTGCCAGCAGGATGCCATTGGCAGCCGGCGCGCTGCCCCGTTCCTCCAGTAACTTGGCCAAAGCGGGTCCCTTGGCTGCGGTGTGGGACAACCGCTCGATCTCAACCGCTGTTTGCCGGTAGTCCTCTTCCATCCGCTCCAGCCGTTCTTTGGAAACCAGGCCCACCCGGTATCCCAGGGGCATCAAGCGCTGGTCTGCATTGTCCTGGCGCAGCAACAAACGGTACTCCGACCGGGATGTCATCATGCGGTATGGCTCATTGGTGCCTTTGGTCACAATATCATCGATCAATGTCCCCAAATAGCCGTCTGACCGGTCCAGCACCACCGGCTCCTCCCCATCGAGAAAACGGGCGGCATTGACACCGGCCAGCCATCCCTGCCCTGCCGCCTCTTCATAGCCCGAAGTGCCGCAGATCTGGCCGGCGGCGTACAACCCGGCCACTCCCCGGACCGCCAAGCTGGCCTCCAGCTGGGTGGGATCCAAACAGTCATATTCAATGGCATAGCCTGGCCGCATGATCTCCACATGCTGGAGTCCCGGGATAGTGCGCAAGAATTCCAGCTGCACATCTTCGGGCAAACTGGTGGAAAGGCCCTGTAAATACATCTCACCAGAATTTTTCCCACAAGGCTCGATAAAGACCTGGTGTCTTTCTTTTGTAGAGAATCTTACAATTTTGTCTTCTATAGAAGGACAGTACCGTGGGCCCACCCCTTGGATCTCACCGGTATACAAAGGGGAGCGGGCCAGCGCACGGCGGATGACTTCATGAGTATTAGTATTAGTATATGTCAAGTAACAGACAGCATCGTTGTACAAAGCCTCCTCTTCCCCATCGAAGGAAAAAGGCTGGGGCGGCTGATCGCCCCGCTGCACTTCCAACTGGGAGAAATCGATGCTCCTGGCATCCACCCGGGCCGGGGTGCCGGTCTTAAACCGCCGGAAGCGCAGACCCAATCGTTCCAGGCTGCCGGTCAGCTGGCAAGCGGCGGCCAACCCATCCGGGCCGGAGGCCTGGCTGTGTTCGCCAATGAAGATGCGGCCGTTGAGGAAGGTACCTGTGCAGACCACCACTGCCCGTGTCTGGAACCGGGCGCCGCCCCGGCAGTGCACAGCGCATACTGCTCCATCCTCTGTCTCCACATCCACTGCCTCGTCCTGGCGCAGCCGCAGATGGGGGCAGTGTTCCAACACCGATTTCATGTATTGCTTGTAAGCCGCCCGATCGGCCTGCGCCCGGGGGGAATGGACCGCCGGCCCCTTGCCCCGGTTGAGCATGCGGAACTGGATGCCGCAGGCATCTGCCGCCCGGCCCATTTCACCGCCCAGCGCATCGATCTCCCGCACCAGCTGGCCTTTTGCCGTGCCGCCGATGGAAGGGTTGCAGGGCATATTGCCCACACTATCCAAATTGGTGGTGATCAGCAGCGTTTGCTTCCCCAGCCGGGCAGAAGCCAAAGCGGCCTCGATGCCCGCGTGGCCCGCGCCGATGACCACCACGTCGTATTCTCCTGCATGATAATCCATAATGAACCAACCTTTACTTGCCTACGCAAAACCGGGCAAAGATCCCATGAACGATGTCTTCGGATACGCTCTCGCCCAACACCTCATCCAGCAAATGGGCCCCTTGTTCGGCATCGGCCAAAAAGGCGTCTGCCGTAAAGCCCTGGCGGGCGCTTTCCGCCGCCAACCGGCAGCTCTGGGCCGCCTGCCGCAGCAGAGAGGCCTGCCGGGCGCTGGTGATGAGCACATCCCCCGTATCCCCTGTCAAACCGGCCAGCCAGCGGCACAGCTCTTCCACGCCCTCCCCTGTCTTGGCCGAAAGGGAAAACACTTGTTCAAAGCCGGGCCCCAAGTCCATCGGGCCGGCGCCCAGATCTCTTTTGTTGCATACCGCGATCCGGCGGAGGCCTTCGCTGGCCTCCAAAACTTGCCGGTCCTCTTGGTCCAAAGGCCGGGAGCCGTCGAACACGCAAATGACCAGCTGGCTCTGCTGGGCGCTTTGCTGGGCTTTGTCAATGCCGATCCGCTCCGCCACATTCTCCGCTTGCCGCAGCCCCGCCGTATCCGAAAGGCGCAGCACCGTATCGCCGCAGCGGACCACTTCGGTGACCACATCCCGGGTGGTGCCCGCCTCACTGGTGACGATGGCCCGGTCATAGCCGGCCAAGGCGTTGAGCAACGAGGATTTGCCCGCATTGGGCTTGCCTAAAATGGTGACGGGCAGCCCCTCGTTGAGCACCCGGCCCCGCTCAAAGCCCGCACAGAGTTTGTCCATAGCCTGGGCACATTCCTCCAGCACCTGACAGGCCTGCTGGGTGGTAAAGGGGTCCAGATCCTCATCCGGGTAATCGCACACCGCATAAAAATGGGTGATCTGCTCCATCATCCGGTCCCGCAGCTGGCGGATGGGCCGGGCGATGCCCCCCTGCAGCTGGGCCGCTGCATTCTTGGCGGCGGCGGCGCTCTGGGCGTGGATCAAGTCGCCCACCGCCTCTACCTCAGTCAGGTCCAGCTTGCCCGCCAAAAAGGCCCGCCGGGTGAATTCACCGGCCTGGGCCGGCCGGGCCCCCAGCTGGCAGGCCCGGTCCAAAATGCCGGCCACGATGGCCTGGGAACCGTGGCAGAAGATCTCCACCAGATCTTCCCCCGTGTAGCTGGCCGGCCCTTTGTAGCAACAGGCCAGGCAAATATCCAAGGCACGGCCGTCCGTATCCAATACGTCGCCATAGCGCATGGTTGAAAAAGGCCCGGCGCTGAGAGGCCCGCCTTTCTTGGGGCGGAACAGCTGGTCCGCCACCGCAAAGGCCTGGGGCCCGCTGACCCGGCAAATGCCGATGGCTGCCGGCAAAGCCCCGCCCGAATGGGCTGCAATGGTCTGCTGCATATTCCCTTTCCTCCTTTTTCGCTCCTGAAAAAAGGGCGAGGGACCCTTGGCCCCTGCGCCCCGTTGTTCGTCTATCGGTTGTTGTTTCCCCGGCGGCGGCCGCCTTCCCGCGGGCGGCTCTCTTTGACGCCATCGGGCACCACGATCACCTTGCGGTTGGGTTCTGTGCCCACCGAATGGGTGCTGACCCCTTCGACCTCCTGCAGTGCAGCATGGATGATGCGGCGTTCCTGGGGGTTCATGGGTTCCAGCGCCAGACTGCGCTTGTAGCGAATGGCTTTCTGCGCGGTGTTGTTGGCCAAGCGCTCCAATGTGGCGCGGCGCTTTGCCCGGTAGTTCTCGGTATCCAGCACCAAGTGCCACCGCTTTTCCTCATTTTTATTGGCCACGATGCTGGTCAAATATTGGATGGCATCCAGGGTATCGCCCCGGCGGCCGATCACAGCGCCCATGTTCTCGCCGGTCAAGTTGATGTTGATGGTCTCATTGATGTCATCCACCGAACACTCGATCCGGGCGTTCACGCCAAAACGCTCCAGCAGGCCATCCAAAAAATCCACTGCGGTATCAGCCGGGGAAGTCTCATAGGAAACCCGCACCAGGGCCGGCTGGGCGCCAATGCCAAAAAAGCCCGATTTGCCCTTTTCCAGCACTTCTACCGTCACTTCGTCCCGTTCTTTTTGCAGCTGCGCCAATGCATTGGCGATGGCCGCATCAATGGAATCGCCTTTTGCTTCTACCGTTTTCACCATTTTATTCACAGCCTCCGTGCAATTTAAACTTCTCCCTGGTCCTGTTCCTGGGCCTCTTCAAAACCACCGTCGTCCCCGGTGTCTGTACTGTCCTCTGCGTCATCTTCGGGCTGAGAGGGGGCTGGGTTGGCTTTTTTGCCGCTGTTGTTCTTCTTTTGGTTTTTGCCGTTTTTCTTCTGCCCTCCGGCATTGTTCTGGGCTGCCAGCATCCGCTGCTGCTTCAGCTGCTCTTGTTTCTTCCGCTTGCGCTCCTCTTCCTGAGCCAGCAATTCCGCCTCTTTCTCATGGGCTTTGCGGATAAAATAAGGGGTGAGCAGCAGCTCCTGCACAATGGAGAACACGTTGCGGGCGATCCAGTAAACGCCCAAACCGGCCGGCAAAATAAAACCGAAGTAGATCGACATGGCCGGCATCATCACGTTCATCATCGTGTTCGAAGCGCCGGTGGCCGCATCCTGCACCACGCCCTGGCGGCGCTGCATCAGGCGCATGACATAAGACTGGAGAAACGCCGTTGCGCCAGACAGGATGGGAATGATCCACAGCAGGCCAAAATCCCGGAAAGAAGGGGTAGATGCCAAGTTCAGGCCCAAGAAGTTAAAATTGACTTTCATCAGCCCGGGCACCAAGCCCTGCACTTCGTCAAAATGCTGGTACAACTCGCCGGCTACGGCGATCTGCTGGGTATAGGCGCTGCCGCCGGTGACGCCCAGCGCATCGGCCAAAGTGGCCACTTCTTCCACCGAAAGGCCCATAAAATACCGCAGCGGCTGCGCCACCACATAATACAGGCCCATCATGATGGGCAGCGTGATCAGCATGGGCAGACAGCCCGAAAAAGGGCTAATGCCCTCCTGATCGTATAACTTTTGCACTTCCTGTGCGTATTTTTCACGGTTGTTGGCATATCGCTTTTGCAGCTCCAGCATCTTGGGCTGCAAACGCTGCATATCCATCATGCCCTTTTTCTGTTTCCAGGTGATGGGCAGCATCAACAGCTGGGTCAGCAGCGTAAACAAGATGATGGACAGGCCATAATTGCCCACCAGCTCGTAGATGAAACGCATAACGTACCCAAAAGGGACCGCTATAAAATCAAGCATAGACTCTCTCCTTCTGCCCAAAATCGCAGAATCTCATTGCCGCAGGCTCTGGCCTGGGCTGCTTTATTAAGGGACTGGGTCATAGCCCCCTTTGCAAAAAGGATTGCAGCGCAAAACGCGCCACAGCGCCAAGGCGCCCCCCTTGCAAACACCGTATTTTTCGATCGCCTCAATGGCATATTGAGAGCAGGTGGGAATAAAGCGGCAGGTGGGGGCTCTTTTGAGGCCCGACAAATGCCGCCTATAAAACCGAATCAGTTGCAGTATCAGATTTTTCATTGTTTTGTGCCAGCAGACCCAGCTTGGCAAAGAGGGCCAGCATATCCTTTTGCAACATGGAAAAAGGGCATCGCAGCACTTTGGCCCGGGCCACCACCACAATGTCATAGCCTGGCTTGCATTGGGTCTCACACAGGCGGTAACATTCCCGTATGCGGCGCCGCATGCGGTTGCGCTGCACGGCCCCGCCTAATTTGACGCTGCAAGTGATGCCCAGGCGCGAGACCGTCTTCAGCCGGTTTTTGCTGGCATAGACCACCAAGCTGGGGGCAGAAGCTGTCTTCCCCCGACGGTATAGGTAACGAAACCGGTTGTTTTCACACAGTGACTGGGTGTGCTGCATAACAAATGCCTCGGAATTAAAATTTAAGACCGCATGCCATGCCGCGGTCTTAGTCTTTAGTGAGAAAGCCGGACTCTGCCCTTCGCGCGTCTTCTGGCCAAGACCTTTCTGCCGTTACGGGTCTTCATCCGTTTCATAAAGCCATGTTCCTTGCTGCGCTGACGCTTTTTCGGCTGGTATGTTCTCAGCATTCGGCTCACCTCCCCCTACGATTTAGGTAAGACACCGGCATAAGCCTGATGTTTCAGACGCATGCCGCTGCCTACGACAATTGCGCACTATGTATTATACTGTGTCACCACACATTCTGTCAACTGTAAAAAGGCAGGAAAATCGCGATTTCATGCAAATTTTTGCCGGTATCCCGCCCTTTTCCCCCGAAAAACAGCCAATGAGCCTATTGGTTCTGGAATGGTTGCCCACAACAGGTTGTGGATAAACCTGTGGAAGCTGTGCATAACTTGGGGATAGCGGATTTTCACCCTGTGGATAACTTGTGGACAAAATTTTCGAAACACCCCGCAAACCCTTGGGCCCCAATGGTTTGCGGTTTCCACAACCCCTGTTTGTATCCTTTTTCTCATTTGTGCACAACCTGTGGGGAATTTAGAAAAACCAATATACAGTGTGTGGAGAAAGTTCCAGCCCCAGCTTATTTTGCAGGGATAGGGAGGCTTTGTTATCGGGCCGCACCTGGCAATAAGGGATGCGCCCCTGCTCCAAAACAAAACCAATGATGTGCCGCTCCAGTGCGTAGCCCACGCCCCGGCGGCGGAATTCCGGCACCACAGATAAAATGCCGTAAGTCCCCTCTTGATGGCAGCCGATGAAACCCGCCAGCTTGCCATCGATGAAAGCACCCAGCATTTCACCCCGTTCCAAGGCTGTGCGCAGCACATTCTCCTCGCTGCCATCGTAATAATAGGGGTTCAGAGCATCCAGCCAGCCAATGTCCAGCTGCCGGATCTCCGGCTCTTCTCCCCGGGCAGGGGGCATTTGGGGCTTGGTGTACACGCCATGGTAAAACTCCAGCGGCTGCAGCCCCAGCTTTTGCCCGATCTCTTCTACCAAAAAGTCTTGATGGCACACCAAGATCGTGCCTTTGCGGCATTCTTCCAGTGCTTCTTGGACAAAAGCGGGCTCCCGCGCCGTCAGATGGTACACGTCGCAGCCAGTGTTGTACAGCAATACGCCGCGGCTATCCATCTTCACGATCTGGGCAAAACCCCGGTCAATGCAGTCGATCATATCGACATGGGTCAGTTTATCCTGTTCCAGTTCTTTTCGCAATGTCTCCAGTTCCATACTTTCCTCCATCCGATCAGAGTCAGGTCGGTCGGCTCGGGCCGACGGCCATAACGGGCGGTTTCCGGGTTCCTTCTGCCTCGTTTCCCGTCACCTGGCTTCCGGTTACCTCCCACGTCACGGCTCCAGCGGCACGCTGGGCACGCTGGTTAACGTTTGCTGCCCAGTTTGCCGCCTTTGCTGCCGCTTAAGGCGTTGTTGGCCAAAATATTGGTATCAAAGCTCACAGTCAGCCCATCCTTTTCCCGTTTGCGCTTGATGGCCAGCCAGATCATTTTATCCAGCAAGGCATCAAAGGCCATACCGCTTTCCTGCCACAGGTAAAAGGCCAGGGAGCCGGGGATGGTGTTGATCTCATTGATATACACGGCGCCTGTTTCATTGTCCATCATAAAGTCGATGCGGGCCACGCCGTTGCCGTTGATGGCGCGGAAAGCCCGGCAGGCCAAATCTTGTATGGCCGCCGTCACATCGGCGGGCAAGTCGGCGGGGATCTTGCGGCTCAAGCTCTCCATCCCTTTGGAACCGCTTTTGCCGCCGCTCTCGTATTTGTCGCCAAAAGTCAGAATATCCGTGGCGTTCAGCGGCTCTTCGCACACAGAGGCCTGGCACTCGTCCAGGTCCCCCAGAACGGAACAGTTGATCTCCCGCAGATGGGACACGCAAGTTTCCACGATCACCCGGCTGGCGTATTCCAAAGCAGTCTCCACCGCGTCTTCCAGCTCCACCCGGTCATGGGCTTTGCTGATGCCGATGCTGCTGCCCAAATTGACGGGCTTTACCACCACAGGGTAGCCGCCGCAGGCCTTCTGGATGCGCTCCACTTCGGCTTCCAGCTGGTCGTACCAGGTCTTTTTGTCGGTGAGCACTCCCTGCACCACGGGGAGGCCCGCGCTTTGGAACAGGGCTTTCATCGCCCATTTGTCCATGCCCACTGCCGAGGCGCACACATCGCACCCGGCGTAGGGGATGTTCAAGTATTCAAAAAAGCCTTGCAGCGCGCCGTCTTCCACATTGGTTCCATGGGTCACGGGCAAGATCACGTCGATCTCGCCCACTATGCTGTTGCCCAGCTTTTTGGGCGGATACAACTGCATGACCGCTGTGTTTTCACCGCCCACCAGCGTGATGCGGGTGGCCTGCTTCAAGGCGGCGGGGATATCCCGATAGGCTTCGATCTCCCCCAGGTTGGGGCCTGTGTAAAACTTGTTGTCTTTCGTGATGTAGATGGGTACGGGCTGATACTTTTCTTTGTCTAAGGCGGCGATGGCCTGCATGGCCGATATAATGGAAACTTCGTGCTCCACGCTTTTGCCGCCAAAGAACACACCCACTCGAATCTTCATAGAAACCCTCTCCATTTCGCCATGGCGGCCCGGCCGCCTGATTCGCTTGAAAGGCTGCCTGCGCACAGGCAGCCACCTTCCTCAATATAACACATTTCCCCCTTTAATTGAAGGGGCAGAAAGGCGAAAAGCCGGGGCGTTCCCGGCTTTTCCTATTGGCACCTTGCTCAAGTGGTTTATCCGTAATTGTCCGGCAAGTCGTTTTCCAGCAAGACGAACCGGGGCTCGTTGGGCTGCCCGCAGGTCTGGGCGAACTGGATGGCCTGCTGCAGCGTTTGGGCCACATACAGCTTTTCTTCCGGGAAACCGGCATCCAACAACCCTTTGCGGATGGGTTCGGACTGCTTGGGGTTCACCAGGGCCACATAATCACAGCGGCTGGCGGCAAACTGGCCAAAGGCATAATTGAGCTCATATTCCTTTTCCCCCAGCTCCACCATGCCCGGCGTCACCAGGATCCGCAGCCCTTGGCACAGGTCCAGGGTGCGCAGGGCCGCTTCGGCCCCTTTGGGGTTGGAATTGTAGGCGTCGTCGATGACGGTGTAATTGCCGCCGCCCCGAATCAGCTGCATCCGGTGGGGCACAGCCTCCAGGCGGCGCACGGCGGGCACCAGTTTTTCAAATGGGATGCCCAGCTGGTGGCTGACGGCGATGGCCGCCGTGATGTTCTGCACATTGTGTTCTCCCAGCAGCCGAGTGCGGAACCGGGCGCTCTGGCCATCTGGCCCGGTGACGGTGAATTCCGTCCCCTGCCCGGTGACCACGATATCGGTGGCTTTGTAATCCCGCTCCCCTTCCAGGCCATAGCGGATGACATTGGGCCGGGTCCCATGGCTTGCGATGGCTTCGTTGTCAAAATTCAAAAACACCAGCCCCTGATCGGGCACGGCGTCGTATAACTCGAACTTCGTCTGGATGATGGTGTCCACCGAACCAAAGCTCTCCAGGTGCTGTTCGCCAATGGCGGTGATCACGCCGTATCGGGGGTGTACCAGGTCGCAGATCTCCTTGATATCCCCTTTGTGGCGGGCCCCCATCTCACACAGAAAGATCTGGTGGGTGGGTGACAGCATCTCCCGCACGGTGCGCACCACCCCTAAGGTGGTGTTGTAGTTGCCCGGCGTCATCAGCACATGGTATTGGGTGGACAGCAAAGTATTGAGAAAATATTTGGTGCTGGTCTTGCCAAAACTGCCTGTAATGCCGATGACCGTCAAAGCAGGCATAGCGGCCAACTTTTCCCGGGCCTGGCGCACATACCGGTTTGCAATGGCCTTTTCCATGGGGCTGTTGAGCCAGTTGGACAAAGCCAGCACAAAGGGCGCCAGATAGAGGGCCAGGCCGAAGGCTGCCATGCCGTAGGGCAAAAACAGGCCGGGCAGCAGCGCCAGCAAAAACAGGATGCCTGCCGTGCACAGCATCCGCTTGACCCGGGCTGTGTAGACCAGTGGTTTTTTGGCTTTGTGGGGCCGGTTGAGCCCGCTGTAGGCCAGCAGCAGCAAGGCGTAATACCAGCCGGAATCCGCTCCTCTGTGCTGCAGCACAAAAGGCAGCACAAGCAGCAGCGCCACCATGCGCCGCAGGCCAAAGATGGTCTTGGCGTTTTTTTGGATGTAGTGCCGGTATTGCCCCCATTGATAGGAGCAAAGCTGCAGCATGTGGACAAAATAGACGGCCGCCAGCGCTGCCGCCAAACAGGCGGGCAGTACCCGCAGCAGGCACTGTAATACGATTTCCATGCAAATACCTCTATGCAAATTCAAATGTTGGGGCCCAAGTCCAGCCGGACCCCAGGCTGTGAAAGCTCCCCTTGCAAAAGGGAGCAGGAGACTGCTTTTCCGGCCCACTTGGGGATGGGCGGCAAAGATGCCAGTTTTGTTTTAAAAATTATAAAAAGGCGTCTAACACAGCGGAAAACTGGGCCCAATTTTCCAAAAAGGGAAAATGCCCTGCGTTTTTGATGACAGCCAAACCGCTGTCCGGCAGTTTTTGTTCCATGATCTGCCCATCCCGCAGCGGGGTCGCCGTGTCATTTTCACCCCAGATGAGCAGTGTGCTCTGCTTTACTTGGGGCATCAGCGGCGTCAGGTCCAGGTTGACCAGGTTCACCAGTGTCTTCTTCATCACTTCCGAGGCGTTCCGGTAATCTTCACTGCCTCGGTTTTGGCGCATCTTCTCGTAAAGAGGCCCAAACAAGGGCTTCGTCACTTTGGCCTGGGCCAATTTGCGGGCCAGTTTGTAGGAATACACTTTGACATAATAGCTGGCCGGGCGCTGGGGCAGCACGCCGGCGGAATCGATCAGCACCACTTTGCGGCACCGCACCGGCGGCGTGGGCTGGGACAACATGGAAAAGATGACCCGCCCCCCATTGCTGTGGCCCATGAGCACACATTCCTCTACGCCCAGGGCGCGGCAAAAATCCGCCACGAAGCGGACATAGTCTTCCAGCGTCATCGGGGCCTTTGGCTCCGGTGTTTTGCCGCTGCCCGGCATCTGGGGCGCCAAGACCCGGTATTTTCGGCTGAGCCGGTCGATGATGCATTGGTATGTGGCGATAGGCGCTGCCCAGCCGTGCAGCAGCAGTACCACAGGCCCCTGGCCCTGGTCGATGTAATCCACCGCCAGGCCGTTTAGATCGATGGTCACAGCCTCACCTCACCGGTTGGCGGGCACGATCTCGATCCAGTAGCCATCTGGGTCCTGGATGAAATAGATGCCCATGGCGGGGTTTTCAAAACAGATACAGCCCATTTGTCCATGCTTTTGCCGCGCAGCTTCCATATCGTCCACGGTAAAGGCCAGGTGGAACTCTTCGTCCCCCAGATCATAGGGCTCCGTGCGGTCCCGCAGCCAAGTCAGTTCCAGCTCAAAGGGCGTTTTGGCGCTGTCGCCCAGATAGACCAGCCGAAAAGAGCCGTCCTCCGCTTCTTTGGTGCGCACCGGCTCCAGGCCCAGGGCCTCTTTGTAAAAGGCCAGGGACCGGTCTAGGTCCAACACGTTGAAATTGAAATGGGCAAATGTATATTGCATGTCGATCCATCCTCTCATCCGCAGGCAGGCCGCGGTCATGGTGCTGATTGTTTGGCTCTATCATATCATTTTTTAGCGCCGTCTTCAACGCAGTATTTTGTCGCCCCCCAAACTTCCTCCGGCCTTCCTCTTTCAAAAGCAGATGTTTTGTGTTAGAATGGATAGCAACAGCCGTCTGGGGCAGGTCCCTGTATGCCAGCCACTGCACAGGCTCACATCACGCGGGGATACCCGCCCAGAAAAGGAGTTATGGCAATGCCCTTTCCGTTGGATTTTGACAGCGGCCTTGTGATCTTGATGGCCGCCTTTGACATCTACTTGATCATCCGTTTTTTCCAATTCCGCAAACAGATAATCGTCCGCGGCACAGTGCCCGCCCGGCTGATCATGCTGGTCATCATCTGCATCGTGTTCTGTGTGCAGGCTTACCGGGGTGCTTTCACCCGCTATGCATGGGCTTTCAACATCACCGTCATCCTGGCCGTGCTGCTCATCGCCGTCACGCCCTGCGGCCTTTCCAAAGAAGGCATCCTCTCCGGCGTATTCCCCACCCTGTGGAGCAAGATCTACTACTATGAGTTCGAGCCCTATTCGGAAAAAAAGATCCGGCTGCGGGCCCATTTGGCCACCAGTGAGCGCAACCTGATCTTCGACAAGGACAAGCAGGCCCAGGCAGAAGCCCATCTGATCGCCAACAACGTGCTCAGTTTTGCCAAATACAAAGAGCTGTCCAAGGCCCGCCGGGAAGGCCGCAACAGCGGAAAAAAATGATGGCAGAAAGGTTTGGACCCCGGTCCAGACCTTTTTTCTTCTCTGGCTCGAAAGACAAAACCGTATTTTATTCTGGAATGTGGCTGAAAATGGAATGGGTGGAGGGGATCCCATGAACAAGAAAAGAAAAGAGATCACATTGTACAATGCCTTATTCCCACTTTGGATGCTGCTGCTCTTTCCACAGGTGTGGCCGATCGTCTTATTGGGAAATTTTATCATTGACAGTTTCGTTTTCCTGCTCAGCACACGGTTATTGCACTTAAAAGATATCAAACAATATTATTGGAAGTACATCGCAAAAATTTATCTATTTGGTATGCTCTCTGACATCATCGGTTCGGCCTATATGCTGCTTATGATGGCTGTATTTCAAATTGGTCCCATGGGAGATGAATTCTATTTAACAGTTCCCACCCTCATTCTATCTGCTGTCTCAATTTTTGTGTTCAACTATTTCATCACGTTTCGCAAACTGGAAAAACAATTCCGATATCAATTATCCCTTGTATTTGCTGTCCTCACCGCACCATATACATTTTTAGTCCCATCCAGTTGGTTGTATTAAGCGACTCGGCTGACAAGCATTCCCGTGATTTTGGAAAAATGAGAATTCGAACAGTTGACAAACTGCGCGGGCAGGTGTATCCTAAGTGACAAATCACATCGCACAAACCAAAGAGTAGGAAGAGTAGGCAGTGGCGAAGGCCCACAGAGAGCCGCCGGCAGGTGAAAAGGCGGAGGCGGGAGCGCTGTTGAATGGACCTATGAGGGCAGACCGAACAGCGCCTTTGGGCGCCCAGTAGTGGCTGACGGCGGCTCGAGTCGTTATTCGCAGAGCGCGTATGCTTGTACGCGAAAAAAGTGGGCTTTTGAAAAAGCCAATTTGGGTGGTACCGCAGGATGCTAACAGCTCTTGTCCCTGTTTTGCAGGGGCAAGGGCTTTTTTTGTTGCCTGCCGTCCCCTTCCGCCGGCGCGATGGACAAAAGAAAGTCCAATGGTATGAAGTCAAGTAGGTGATGCAAGAAAATTTCAAATGGGAATGAGTAAAAAGGACCATGTAGGCAGGAAAAAGGCAACACA
>JABLTT010041303.1_pt1 | contig 24186 bp, 24 predicted proteins | sample 7160061 | NCBI WGS metagenome assembly JABLTT01 (sample SAMN14651232, study PRJNA627086) | human gut metagenome | isolation source: feces | host: Homo sapiens
TATTCCGGAATTACAACATCGCCTGAAATTTCGCCTATAACCATACTTGTTATTACACCCGTTTCAGAATCAATCGAAAGACCCTTTTCACCCATTTCCTCTGCATTAACATTATTTATTGGTGCAAACATAAAAACAAAAAATGTTAACGCAAAAATAAATAAAAATCCTGTTATTTTCCTTTTTATACTCATAATTCTTCCCCTTCATTTTAAATACATGTTTACTAAATTATAAAACCTTTTCACATTTTTTTCAACTAATCTTTTCTTTAAAAACACAAATAAAAATTTATAATTTATTAGATTATTTAAAATCTTATTTATAAGCAAAAAAAAATCGGATATACATCCGATTAAATTTCTTTATGGCAGGGGCAGAAGGACTTGAACCCTCGGCACGTGGTTTTGGAGACCACTGCTCTACCAACTGAGCTATACCCCTATATCGCTCAGCGCCTTCATTGTTACGACGCTTGTTTATTATAGCTTCTCCTCTCCCATTTGTAAAGGGGTTTTTTCAAAAAATTTTTGAAAAAGACAAAAAAGTTTTTTCTGCCCAAATTCATAGGGTCCCCTTGAGGAAGAGGACCCTATGGCATCTCGATCAATTTTGCTTTGGTTGTTCCAGCGGCTCATACCCGCTGTTTTGAACGATCTGCTGCCCGGCTGGGCTGAGCAGCAGTTCCCTCATCCGCCGGCCAGGCCCATCTTGGGCCGCATCGGCCCGCAGCACTACATAGACATTCCCTGCCAACGGGTAGCTGCCATCCCGGAAGGACTCTGCCGACGGCGCCACACCATTGATGGACAGCAGCTTGAGTGCGTCTTCTCCCACCAAGATCTGGCTGCTTCCTAAAAAGTAGTAATAAACGCTGTAACCCAAGCCGTAGGCCCCCGCCTGTTCTTGGGGCACAGCGGCCACATCGGTCAGAATATCGGCCATGGCCACGGCAATAGTCTCCTGCCGGATGGCCGGGTCCACCGGTGCGTCCCCCAGGATGAACTGCCGCATCAAGGCTTGGCTGCCACTGCTTTCATTGCGGCAGAAGGGCACCAATGCCGCCTGTCCCCCGCCCAGCTGGCTCCAATCCTGGTAGGCGTTCTCTTCGTAGATCTGACGAATCTGTTCGGTCGTCAGGTTGCTGACCGGGTTCTCGCTGTTTGTAAAGAACACCATGGCGTCGTAACCAATGGGCGTGACCTCCAGCTCTACCCCTGCCTGTTCCGCCATCTCCAATACGATTTGGCTGGGCGGCACCGAGACCACTAGGCAGTCTGCCTCCCCTCGGATCAATCGCTCATAGGAAGCTTGGGTCTTGCTGTGGCCATTGGGATATTGGGGGTGCTGGGTGCCGTTGGTGAACAAAGCCGAATATATGCTCTCGGTGATGGGCAGTGTAGAAGTCGACCCATCGATCACCGGCATCTGCTCGGCAAAACCGTATTGCTCAGCCAATTCTGTGGGATAGGCCGGCACCCGGCGTGCCAGGATCCACAGGTATTCCATGGCGATCTCCCGGGTAACAGTATCCTGGGGCTTGCTCAGGCGCGCGTCCCCATCTCCGCCTTCTATGCTGTCGATGGTCAGCAGATTGTGATACAGCAAGGCGGCATAGGCTTGCCGCCCTTGGGCGCTTATGGCAGAGGCGTCGCTATAAGTCTCTTCTATCAGCGTATCCACCTGATCCGCCGGCGCAGGCGTCAGCCAACCCAAGTGTTCCATGACCGCCACCGACCACACCGTATACTGTTCTTTGGTGGCAGGTTCGTTGGGTTCCAAAACGCCGGAAAGGATGCCCATCTCTCGGGCCTGCTCCACATAGGGGGCATACCAATCCTGCCCCGGCTGGGCGGCCGGTGTATCCAGCAGCCGCATCACCATGGCCAGCGCTTCCGCCTGGGTCACAGGCCGGCTGTATTCCACTTGCCGCCCTGTGCTGCCCTGTACAATGCCTCTGGAAGCCAAATAAGGCGACGCCATGCTGTACTGCGCGTCGGTCTCATCGGCAAACCGCTCCCATTCCGGCAGATAGGGCTCCACCGGCCGGTCTTTGTCCTCTTCCGGCACCAAAGCGTAGACCCGGCCGCCTCCTTCATAATAGCTGGTCGGGATCACTTCTTTGGTATCGGCAAAGCGCAGCACCAACCGGTCTTCTTCATAAAAGTCCAATTCTTTCCCCTTGTATTCCGCCTGTACCACAGCATACCCCTCTGCCGGATAAGAAGCCGCCAAAGCAGGCACTCCCTGGCCGGCCAACAGGCCCGCACACAGGGCCCAGGCCAAGCACTGTTTCCTTCGTTTCATGGTCTCCCTCCTCTTCTCATCTGTCCCGTATCGGTCCTTGGGCCGGTGGCGCGTCCCTCAGCCGGCCCGTACGTTTCCTTATTTATATAGATGCACAGGCTGTCCCATTTGTTTCTGTGTTTTTCTCTTTTGTTATCGATTCGGCAGTTGTGCCAATTTTTCTTTTGCGGTTTTATGCAGGTTTTCCCGGCCCCGCCGGGGCTTGGCCGTTGCAAACAGCCGGTGTTGCTGGTATACTTTTGTGTATAGAATGCTTATTGAATCTGATAGAGAGAAGGGAACAACCATGCAATTTAACGAAAAGCGGGTGTTGGACCGTCTGTTCGAAATGATCCGGATCGACAGCCCCTCCTTTGAAGAAAAACCCATGACCGATTATCTGGAAGCCTATTTCAAAGACCGTGGCTTTGAGGTGTATCGGGACAACGCCGGCGAAGCCTTTGGCAGCAACGGCGGCAACGTGCTGGTGCACATCCCCGGTACTATGGAGGGTGAAGCCATCTGCTTCAACGCCCACCAGGATACTGTGGAACCTGGCCGGGGCATTGAGCCTGTCTATGAGAACGGCGTGGTATCCAGCAAGGGTGACACCATTTTGGGCGCCGACGACAAATCCGGCATTGCTATGCTGATGGAACTGCTGGATGTGATCCAGGAAAACAACATCCCCCACCGGGAGATGTACTACCTGTTTACCATCTGCGAAGAGCAGGGGATGCACGGCGCGAAAAACTTCGACATCAGCAAGCTGCCCTGCCGCAACCTTTATGCTCTGGACGGCACCGGTCAAGTGGGCGGCATTTCCATGGCCGGCCCTTCCAAATACGGCATCAAGGCCACATTCCGGGGCAAAGCGGCCCATGCGGGCATCGAGCCGCAAAACGGCGTCAACGCTGTGTGCATGGCGGCCCGGGCCATCTCCCTGGTAAAGTTTGGCCGCATCGATGAAGAGACCACCTCCAATGTGGGCCGCATCGAAGGCGGCGGCATGACCAATGTAGTGCCGGACGAAGCCTGGTTCACCGCAGAGGTCCGCTCCCACAGCGATGAAAAGATGCAGCAGCAGCTGACCCTCATCCAGGACGCCTGCCAGCAAGCGGCCAAGGAATTCGGCGGCGAGGCCCAGGTGGAGCTGAGCCACGATTACCCGGCCATCAAGGCAGACAAAGACAGCTTCCTCTACAAGCTGAATCTGTACGCCATCGAAAAAGAAGGGATCACCCCCCGCTTTGTCATCAGCGGCGGCGGCGGCGATGCCAACATCTTCTCCGGCAAAGGCTTCCAGTGCGGCGGCATCACCACCGGCATGTTCGACGTGCACGGTGTCAACGAGACGCTGCAAATGGATGTTTTCCAGACTGCTTTCAACGTCGTATTCCGCATGATGACGGAAAACATGGATGCCTAAACAATAGGCATTCGGCTGCGGCGGCACTGGCAACTCGTTGTATTGTGAAAATTTTGTTGCCCCAATTTGTGCACTTTTTCTGTTTTTCGCAGAGGGATCTGCTGCCTTTTCCGTTTTTTTCTGGCAGCTGTCCAACTTGTACAAACACTGCGGCTGCAGTTTTGTCCAAACCGTCAAGGTTACTTTTTTCACAAATAATTTTTTGGCCTTCCATGCTTTTTTCAGGAAGGCCAAAATTTTTTTGGTTTCACAAGGGTCAAATTTGGTATATAATAAAAGCGGGAAATGGGCTGGGTTCTACCAGCTGACTGCAACAACGATGCATATTTATCTATTTAAGGAGGAACGACTCACATGGCTTTCAAATCCGATATTGAGATCGCCCAGGCGACCACCATGGCCCCCATTGGGCAGATCGCCTCTTCCATCGGCCTGACAGAGGACGAATTGGAATACTATGGTAAATACAAAGCAAAAGTGGATTACAATCTGCTGAAGACAAAATATAAAGATACCCCCAACGGCAAGCTGATTTTGGTGACAGCCATCAACCCCACACCGGCGGGCGAAGGCAAGACCACCACTACCGTAGGATTGGGTGACGCACTGCACCGCCTGGGCAAAAAAGTGGTCATCGCCCTGCGCGAGCCCTCTTTGGGTCCTGTGTTCGGCGTCAAAGGCGGCGCGGCCGGCGGCGGCTATGCCCAGGTGGTTCCTATGGAAGACATCAACCTGCACTTCACCGGTGATTTCCACGCCATCGGCGCCGCCAACAACCTGCTGGCCGCTATGATCGACAACCACATCTACCAAGGCAACGCCCTGCAGATCGACCCCCGCCGCATCACCTGGCGCCGCTGTGTGGATATGAATGACCGCCAGCTCCGCTTTATCACCGACGGCTTGGGCGGCAAGGCCAACGGCATGCCCCGTGAAGACGGCTATGACATCACCGTGGCTTCGGAAGTGATGGCCGCCCTGTGCCTGGCTTCGGATATCACCGATCTGAAGACCCGGTTGGGCCGCATCATCATCGGTTACAGCTACAGCGGCCAGGCCATCACCGCCCATGATCTGAAGGCGGAAGGCGCTATGACCGCCCTGCTGAAAGACGCGCTGAAGCCCAACCTGGTACAGACATTGGAAAAGACGCCTGCCTTCATCCACGGCGGTCCCTTTGCCAACATCGCCCACGGCTGCAACTCGCTGACAGCTACCCGTATGGCGTTGAAACTGGGCGATTACGCTGTGACAGAAGCCGGTTTCGGCGCGGACTTAGGCGCCGAAAAGTTCCTGGACATCAAGTGCCGCATGGCGGGCTTCGTCCCCTCCTGCGTGGTCATCGTGGCCACAGTGCGGGCACTGAAGAGCCATGGCGGCGTAGACAAGGCCGATCTGAATGTGGAAAACCTGGAGACATTGGAAAAGGGCTTGCCCAACCTGCTCAAGCACATCGAAAACGTGACCAAGGTGTGGAACCTGCCTGCTGTGGTGGCCATCAACGCCTTCCCCACCGACACCCAGGCTGAGCTGGAACTGGTGGAGCGCAAATGCCGTGAACTGGGCGTCAACGTGGCCCTTTCCGAAGTGTGGGCCAAGGGCGGCGAAGGCGGCGAGCGCCTGGCCAAGGAAGTGCTGCGCATCATCGACAGCAGCGATACATCCAACTTCCAGTTCACCTATGGCGATGAACTGGGCCTGGCTGAGAAGATCGAGGCCATTGCCACCAAGATCTACGGCGCCGACGGGGTGGATATCCTGCCTGCCGCCAAAAAGCAGATCAAGCAGATCGAAGAACTGGGCTTTGCCCATGTGCCGGTCTGCATGGCCAAGACCCAATATTCCCTGTCTGACGACCAGAAGAAAAAAGGTCGTCCCCAAGGCTTCCGCATCACCGTGCGCAATGTGAAGATCTCCGCCGGCGCCGGCTTTGCCGTGGCGTTGACCGGCGATATTATGACCCTGCCCGGCCTGCCCAAAGTGCCGGCTGCCGAGCACATCGATGTGGATGAGCACGGCAAGATCTCCGGCTTGTTCTAAGCCAAACGGAGGGAAATGGGATGTTAACAAGTAGCTGCAATGCGTTTTTGGACCGGCTGGCCTCTGGCCAGCCGGTGCCCGGGGGCGGTGGCGCCTCTGCCCTGTGCGGCGCTTTGGGCGCGGCCTTGGGCAGCATGGTCTGCCACCTGACATTGGGCAAAAAGAAATACGCCGATGTACAGCAGGATATCGAACGCCTGCTGCAGCAGGCCGAATCCCTGCGCGCCCAGCTGCAAGATCTGGTCCAGCAGGACGCAGTGGCCTTCGAGCCCCTGTCCCAGGCCTATGGCCTGCCCAAGAGCACGCCGGAAGAGCTGGCCCACCGGGAAGAAGTGATGGCCCGGTGCCTGCGGGATGCCTGCCAGGTGCCGCTGGACATCATGGAGGTATGTACCCAAGTCATCGCCATGCTGGAAGAGCTGGCGCAAAAAGGCTCCCGCATCGCCCTTTCCGATGTGGGCGTAGGCGCTGCTTTCTGCCATGGCGCTTTGGAAGGCGCCAGCCTGAACGTATACATCAACACCCGCCTGATGAAGGACAGGGCCCTGGCCCAGCAGATGGAGCAAAAAGCCGACAGCATGCTGGCCAAATGGCTGCCTCGCGCTTCCCAGGTGGTGGAAGCGGTCACCGCTTCCCTGCGGAAATAAGGAGGGACTATGGCTGAACTGCTCAAAGGCAAAGAAGTGGTAGCCGCCATGAAAGAGCGGCTGCTGGGCCAAGTGGCCCGGCTGGAAGAACAGGGGATCCACCCGCAGATGGCCATTCTGCGCTGCGGCGCACGGCCCGACGATCTTTCCTATGAGGCCGGCGCTTCCAAGCGGTTGGCCGGGTTGGGCATCGGCCTGCGGGTGGTGGAACTGCCCGAGGACGTGACCCAAGCCCAGTTCACCCAGGCCGTGGAACAGCTGAACCAGGATGACAGCATCCACGGTGTGTTGGTCTTCCGCCCCCTGCCCCCCCAGCTGGATGAAGCCGCGGCCCAAGCTGCCCTGCTGCCCGAAAAGGATATGGACGCCATGACCCTGCAGAACATGGCCAAGGTGTTTGCCGGCGACCCCACCGGATACCCGCCCTGCACCCCGGAAGCCGTGATGGAGCTGTTGCAGCATTACGGCGTCGAGCTTTCTGGCAAGCGGGTCGTCATCATTGGCCGCAGTTTGGTGGTAGGCCGGCCGCTGGCAATGATGATGCTGGCTAAAAATGCCACCGTCACCATTTGCCACACCCGCACGAAAGATCTGCCGGCCCGCGCTCGGGAAGCGGATATCTTGGTGGCTTGTGCCGGAAAAGCCCGCATGGTCACCGCAAATTATGTGTCTCCCGGTCAGACCGTCATCGATGTGGGCATCAATATGGATGAAAACGGCAAATTGTGCGGCGATGTGGACCAGGCCTCTGTGGAACCCATCGTGGCCCGCCTGACCCCGGTGCCCGCCGGCGTGGGCACGGTCACCACCAGCTGCCTGGCTGCCCATGTCATCCGTGCCGCGTCGGCAAAGGCTGCCGGCCACACGGGCTGCTGAACGGCGCCTCTGTATGGATCTTCTATTTTTGTGTTGAAACCCCTGCCCGGCCCTCACGGGTCGGGCAGAATGTTTGTCCGGCTCTGGCTGCACCGGTGGAGCACTGGCTCTGTGGGGCCCACAGCCATGCTATGCCGCTGGCCTTGAGCAGGCCTGTCGGTGCTGTCGGATTCGGCTATGAGAGAAGGTGCGATCATGTATCAACAAGAATTGGAGGCGGTTGCCCAAGCAGCGGAAAAAAAGGACGGTCTGCTCCGTTCCAATCCGCTGGGCTATTGGGTCGCCGCCATGCTGGCCGGTGTATACATCGGTTTTGGCATCATATTGGTCTTTACCATAGGCGGTCATCTTTCCGCCGCAGGCTCCCCCTATACCAAGCTGGCCATGGGCTTATTTTTTGGCGCGGCTCTGAGCATGGTCATCATGGCCGGTGCAGAGCTATTCACTGGCAACACTTTGGTGATGACCGTAGGCGGCCTGGCCAAGCGCGTCCGTTGGAGCCGCATTCTGCTCGTCTTGGTCAGCAGCTATGTGGGCAATCTGATCGGTGCGGTCGTGCTCTCCAGCCTGATGCGCATGGGCAACTTGTACGACCAAAATACCATTGACTACATACTGTCCTCTGCCGCCACAAAGATGAACGCTTCTTTCATCAAGCTGTTCATCGCCGGCATCCTGTGCAATATTTTGGTGTGCCTGCCGGTCTGGTGCTCCTATAAGCTCAAAAGCGAGAGCGCCAAGCTGATGATGATCTTCTGGGGTATTTTGATGTTTGTCACCCCGGGTTTTGAACATTGTGTCGCCAATATGACCCTGTTGTCTTCCGCCCTGTTGCTGCCTCACGATGCAGCGATCACTGTCGGCGGATTCTTCTGGAACATCCTTGTCTCCGGCCTGGGCAACGTGGTGGGCGGCGCTGTGGTCATTGGCTGTGGCTACTGGTTCATTTCACGCAAACGAAATTGACATTCCCTTTGGGAATGCTGTGACAATCGAAAAGGAGCGAGCCACAATGCCCTGTGTGGTTCGCTCCTTTTTTCGGTTTTAAGCGGGCTGCCGGCAACCGATCGTCAAAACGTCAGCTGCCCGGCAAGGCTGCGGTTGCCTTTGCGTTCTGTCACCCGGTCTTCCGGTTCCAGCTTGCCCCATAACAATGGGGAATGGGGATCATGCCCAGCCCTGCGGGCAGCAGCTGCCGCCGCATCGGTGCTGGCGTAACAATAGCAGCACCCGTTGGGGCAGGTATCATAAGCTCCGATCTCAACGCTCTCCACACAACCACAGGCAAGACGCTGGTTTTTGTCCTTCCCCCCACGCAGTGGCCGGCCCAACCATTTTTCCCACAGGCTTCCGTCGATGCAATGGCCGTGCCCAATACCGTAAGCCTGCAGATCGATCTCTTCGGCACAAGTCTCCACCGGAAGCCCATAGCTGTGGGCAATGGCAGACAGCTCCTTTGCCAGTGCTCTCTGTTCTACGGCTGATGGCGCCCAAATGCCTTGCTCCGCCATTCTCTTGGCGATCTTCCGGTACACATCCAAAAAACTGATGGTACACTTTTTCGTATAAGGCGCCAAGCGCTTGGCCAATTCTGCAAAATAACGAATGTGGTAATCCATGGTATAAGTGCTGCTGTATAAGATCGGGTCATACCGCCAGATCACCCGTTCTGGGCCGATGCGGTCGGACAGCCGCTGAAAGGCCGGGATGATCTGCCGGCTTTTGGAGGGTACACCGGGCTCTACATCGGCGCCATAAGAAGTCACGGTGAATTGAAAGCAATACAGATACCCGCGCAGCCTGTCCAACTGCTCCAGCATGGGGATGGGGTTTTTCGTCCAAAAAACGATGCCGTCTACCTGGTCGGATGCCAAGCAGACGCGGCTGACCTGATGGGGGTTCACCGGGTTCCGCACCAAGGCATATCCCTCTTGGAGCCGGTTCCAAAACCACTCGCTGTAATGGGCGGGGATATCCGTCCGCCGGCTGGCGCTGATCAACATGGTACCACCTCCGCTGTTGGGCTCTAGTTTGAAACGCAGGAAGGCTCGGCCGCCTTCTTTCTCCTTGCTTTGTAACTTTTGTTACAGACTTCCTGTCCCCTTCTGTGGTATGCTCTCTTCCGGTGGCAGGCCCACTGTCTCTACGGAACAATAGCGGGCCAAAGCATCGGGGCGCATCACTGCGATCCCCTTCCGCCGTGTCTGGATGATCCCTTCTTCGCGCAGGCGGGCCAAGCTCCTTGTCAGGTTGACACGGCTCATTCCCAGCAAGTCGGAAAGGTCATCCTGGGTGATCTCCATGGAGGCAGCACCCATCCCCGTCCGGTGGACCAGCAGCAAGTAGAGCAGATTGCAAAGCTTGATAAAAGAGCTGTTGTATTCCTGGTGAGCAGTATCGTAGAGCAGCAGATTGGTGTATGTGGCAAACCATTCCACCACCCGGGCCCGGAGTTCTCCGTTCTGTTCGAACATGCGGCGGAACTGATCTTTGGTGAATTCCAACACCTCCATAGGGCTCAAAGCTCTCGTGAGGATGGAGCGTTCTATTTGGAAGTCCTGCTGGTGGTAACCGGGGAACACGGTTCCACAGCCGTGAAAAGACAGGATCTTTCGCCGGCCGTTTTCATGTTCCACGTAGTTTTGGGACAAGCCGGAAAGGATGTAGTGGATCCGCCGGAATGGCTCGCCGGGCTCCCAGAGGTAATCCCCTTTTGCGAATTGCCGCCGGACATGGGGGTTGGCCAAAAAATAATCTTCCAACGGGCGGAAATCCTGGATGAAAAAATAGCGCGGCGTCAACACGCAGCATCCTCCCCTCTCTTGTGCCACTGCCCCTATTGTAGCAACTTTGCCTCCCCTTTTGCAATCCCTTGCCCGGCGATTCAAAAACAACCGTGTTAGGAGGAAAATACCATGAAACATCGCTGCAAAATTACTGTGCTGCGCAAAGAGTGCTTTGAAGACTTGCAGCAGCAATACCTGGCAGACCCCCACTCTGGCCCCTGCCCCTATTTCGAAGTGGGACAAGAATTCATCTTGGAGCAAGACGACTTTTTCCGGTTGCTGCATGGCAGATTCTGCGCCGAAGCCTGGGATGCCATCAGCCGCTATGTCTATGCCGCCCTGCAAGGCGGTTCCATCATGGAGGGCTGGACCAACGACGAAAAAATCATGATCGCCTGCTGCAACGACGGCACCCGGCCAGTGGTCTTCAAAATCGAACGTCTGGATGAGGAGACCGCACAATAACCTGCCCAGCAAGGGACGTTTTTTGCAAGAGGCGCTGACCCAAACAGTGAGCTATGCCTCTGGCAACGACTCAGGAACCCCCGGCGGCAATGCCGCCGGGGGTTTACCGGTTTGGTGAAAAGGGCCGGAAAGGCAGATCAATGACAGCGGCTTGGCTGGGCCCTTCCTGGTATGGCAGATTGCCCAAAATGCAAAACCCAAACAAGTCTGCTATCTCCTCCATCCGCTTTTCTTCCCGCCCGTCGGGCCGCTGCATCCACAAACGGTTGAAGGCAAACCGGTTTTCCGGCTTCATCAAACGGCTGGCCTCCCGTGGAAATCGGCAGACGGCCAGATCGATCTCATAAAACAGCAAAGAGGCCAAAGACCCTCTGGCGTACCAGCAACAAGGGCGCCCGGGGATAGCGCAGCCCATGACCAGCAGCTGGCCACCATCTGCCACTGAAAAAGAAAGGGCCGGCGCGCCGAAGGCCTGCCCATACAGCTGTGCCACATCCAAGGCGATATCGCTTTCCAGCCCCTCGTTGCAGATGGGGTCCAAACAAGTCATCCAGGGGCTTCCATCTGGCTGCACCCCGATGATGCGCTCCGGCACAGGCGGCCTGTTTTCGATCCATTCCGGTATCTCGATAAACGCTTCGTCCAGCGCCTGCGCTGCCCGGCGCAAACCGGCCACAGCCGCCTGCTCTTCCAGTTTACCGGGCAGCAGCAACGCCACATTGCCATAAAAACCGCTCAACTTGCTTCCTCCAACAGCGCCACAGCATAGGCCTTCATGCCCTCTATGGCGCCCGTAAAGCCCAATCCTTCTTCGGTCTTTCCCTTTAGGTTGATCTGTGTTTCATCAATGCCCAAAGCTCTGGCCAGGCACGCCTTCATCTGTGGGAAGTAAGGGGCCAGCTTGGGTTTTTGCGCCACGATGACCGCATCGATATTGCCCACCCGCCAACCGGCTTGCTTCAGCAGTCGGCCGGTCTGCTCCAGCAGGGTGATGCTGCAAATATCCCGGTAGGCCCCATCGGTATCAGGAAAATGGGTGCCGATGTCGTTCAGCCCGGCAGCACCCAGCAGCGCATCAATGATGGCATGGGTCGCCACATCGGCATCGCTGTGGCCCAGCAGGCCCTTTTCAAAAGGGATCTCGACGCCGCACAAAATCAATTTGCGGCCTGGCACCAGCCGGTGTACATCATATCCATTTCCAATTCGCACAGCCCATTCCTCCTCTATCCTTTGTTTTCCAGCCAAAGCTGGGCGATCTCCAGATCCTCTGGCGTGGTGATCTTGATGTTTTCGTAATAGCCGGGCACAATAGCGGGCTGCAGGTGCAGCCGCTCCACAGCGGCGCAATCGTCCGTCACTTCCACCCCTTGGCGCAGCGCATCCACCAGCGCGCCTTTGAGCAGGTCGATGTCAGTGGCTTGGGGCGTCTGCACTGCATAGAGCGACGCCCGCTCCGGCGTCTCCACCACCAAGCCGTCCCGCACCACTTTGATGGTGTCTTTTACCGGCACAGCGGCTGTGGCACACTGGAAGTCGTAGGCCTTTTCGCACACTGCGTCGATCAGTTCTGTGGTGACCAGGGGCCGGGCCCCATCCTGCACCAGCGCGAAAGCCGCCTGGCTGTCGCACTCGCATAATGCTTTGTATACGCTTTCAGCCCGGCTGCTGCCGCCACGGATGACTTTTGTCGCCTTGTGTATGGCAAAATCCCGGCAAATATCGGTGATGGGCAGCAAATTTTCTTCGGATGCGGCAATGACGATCTCATCGATGCATTCGCTCTTTTCCAGCGCCAGCAGGCTGTAGGCCACCACCGGTATGCCGCCGATCTCCTCCAGCAGCTTGTTGATGCCGCCCATGCGGGTGGCGCTGCCCCCGGCCGCCACCACGGCGGATGTAAACGGCCGTTTCTTCTTTTTTTGAAAAAGACGCAAAAAAGCCCTCCTCTCCTGTCTTTGCAGGCCTCTCTGCACTATACCAGGATCTGCTCAATGATATGCTCGATTTTTTGGTATTCTTCTCCCAGTGCCAAGGACAATTCCGAAACCAAGATCTTTTTGGCCACATTCAGCATTTTGCGTTCACCGGTGGGCAGGCTGCGCCGGCCCGTCTTCTCTCTGCGCTGCAGTGTGCGGATCACCACGGCCACTTGCCGCGGGTCGCCGGTTTTCAACCGCTCCATATTTTCCCGGTAGCGCTGGTTCCAATTGCCTTCCTTTTGCAGCGGCACCTGATCCAGCTGCTCTAACAGCTGCCGGGCCTGCTCTGAAGTGATGGTAGGGCGCAGGCCCACGGCCTCGCAGCAGTCGCAGGGCATGAGCACAGTCATAGAGTCTACGCAGAGCCGCAGCAGATAATACTGCCGCGCCCCGGCATTTTCCTGGCGGGTGACGATCTGTTCGATCACCCCAGCGCCGTGCATCGGGTGTGTCACTTTATCCCCAACTGTATACATTCCGCTGCCTCCTTCCGCCAAACGCGATCCAGCCAGCCCCTATTGATTTGTCCTCCGTTTTTTACGCCGGCGCAATGGGCCCTTGCTTTTGCTGCCCGGTGCGCCGTTCCCCTTTCAAACGCCCTGCACATGCCTCCGTTTTCTCTTATTTTTTATTATACCCCATCCTGTGCCATGAAACAAGGATTGGAGACGCTTTCCCAATTTTTCCGACAGATTTCGCACAGGGGATTTGTTAGAATAGAGTTGTGTTAGATGGAAACCTACACAAGCTCCTGTGCCGCCTGCAAAAAAACAGGCTGTGCTTCCTGCGATAAGCACAGCCTGTGGTTGGCGGCCTGGCGCCGATCAGCTGCATTTTAGCTGGAGGCGCAGTTTGTCCGCGATCATCGAGATAAATTCCGAGTTGGTAGGTTTTCCTTTTACACTAGAGATGGTATAGCCAAAATAATTTTGCAACACCTCAATGTCGCCCCGGTCCCAGGCCACCTCAATGGCATGGCGGATGGCGCGTTCCACGCGGGAACTGGTGGTGTTGTATTTTTTTGCCACAGCGGGATACAGCACTTTGGTCACGGCGTTGACCACGTCGATGTCATCCACCGCCATAATGATGGCCTCCCGCAGGTATTGGTAGCCCTTGATGTGGGCCGGTACGCCGATCTGGTGGATCACTTCGGTCACGCGGATCTCCAGCGCTACCGAAGGGTCGACTGCTTTCATGGCGGCGGACACCGGCATTGGTGTGGACGGGATCGTCCGATACCGCTTGATCCGTTCTACCAGCGCCGCACTGTCACAGGGTTTGAGCAAGAAATAATCCACGCCCAGCGCTGCTGCTTCTGATGTGGTCTGTGGGCTGACGAAAGAGGCCACGACGAACACATCCGGCTGTGTGCCCGGGTTCTCCCGGATACGGCGGATGGCTTCCAACCCATCCAGCCCGGAAAGCACCGTATCGGTCACGATGAGGTCCGGCTGCTTCAGCTCTGCCAAGCGCACCAGTTCCTCTCCGGAAGACGCTTCACCTGACACATAGATGCTGCTTTCATTGTCCAGTCTCTCCCGGATCAGCCGGCGAAATTCGGGGCTCTCATCGGCCAAAACGACATTGATTTTGTTGTTCATAGTCATTCCACTCCGCAGTTTGACAAAGTTATATTTTTACAGCGCTGTACTTTTAAAATACCACAACAGATTGTGCTTTTCAAGCAGTATTTTTCAAATATTTGTCATGAATTTTTACAAAATCTCACAAAATATACAGAGTGGAAAACAGATTGTTACAGGCTTCGCGCCGTTTCGAGCATTCGCTCGATCCCAATGCCGTAGCCCCGCTGGGGATCGTTGATCAGCACGTGGGTCACAGCGCCCACCAGCTTGCCGTTCTGCAAGATCGGGCTGCCACTCACGGTTGATGTCAATATGGGACAACAACTTTCTTCAGAGAAAAATTTTCCTGAACAAGCGGCATCATTATTTCCGTTTCCATTTCTGTACCATGCTGCCGTGCCTGGTTGATCCGATCCATGTCAATCCTATCAGGCAGTTCCAACCTGAACATCCATTCGATTTTGATCGAGCCGTCCGGATTTATGATTATTTGCTTTACCAGTTCTTTCGCCAATTCCGGGGTCAGCGCAGATATATTTTGGTACTGGGTCAATGTCGAACTGATTTCCATTTGACTTTCCCCAAGCCTCTTCTTTTCCTTGAGCATCTCAATGCGTTTCTCCATTTCCCCGAGCTGCGCCTTTAATGCTTCTTCTTTGGGGCCTATCTCTTCCCTTTTGCGGATGAACTCCTCTTTGCTCAGGTTTCCACTGACATACTCCTCGTAGAGCCCCATCGTTGATACATGGCAATCCTCGATTCTATTTTTTAATCTTTTCTGTTCTTTGCTCAGAGCACTTTCTTCTAACGCAGCACTTTGATTGAGCCTCGAAATCTCATGGATCTGTTCATCTGCTATCCTACATTGCGTGAGGATCGCACGAAGTAAAATGTCCTTCATCTTCTTATCGTCAATCCGCACCTTGCTGCACTCAGAGTCAGTCTGATATCTGGCCGAAGCGCAGAGCCAGTTTTTGTTTTGGCTCTTCCCCTTGGAAAGCCGGTTCCCACAGCAACCGCAGACCAACAGGGATGTTAAAGGGTTTGGCTCCGCTTTTGGCTTTGATTTCTTTGTTGATTTGATTGTGGTTTGAGCCTTATAAAACATCTCGCGGCTGATAATCGCCTCATGCGTTTCGGGGATCACCTGTTGCAGTTCCTGAGGAATCTGTTTCACCTTGTCACTGCCAACCCGTACCACCCGAGATCGGAAGGGGACTGTATCCCCAGTGTAGATCCTGTTCTTCAAGATATTCCGCACGGATTCAAAGCTCCATATTGGCCGCGTTGGATACTTTCCACGTACTTTCGCCAAATAGACGGATGGTGTTGTAACACCCCGGTCGTTCAGTTTTTTCGCTATCTGTGTAATGGTCACGCCTTCAGCCGCCCACGAAAAAATCTGTCTTACAACATCGGCTGCCTCATCATCCACAACAATCGTGCATCGTTCCTCACCTTTCTTATATCCATAGGGCGCTGTTCCGTAGACATAGGCGCCGCTCAGTTTGCGGAGATCCACCGCAGATTTTATTTTCCGCGAAATATCCCTGCTGTACATTTGGTTGACCAAGTTGCGGATGGCCAGTTCCAATCCCCCTGTGGATTCACCATAGTCCATGCTGTCAAAGCGATCATTGATGGAAATAAAGCGCACATCATATAGCGGGAGGATAAACTCCAGGTAGTGCCCCGCTTCCAGGTAGTCACGCGAAAACCGAGAAAGATCACGGACAATAATTGTCTTTACAACCCCTGCTTCCACGAGTTTTAAGAGGCGCTGCATCCCCGGACGATTCATATTGGTCCCTGTGTACCCATCATCTACAATTTCCTCGAAGGGTCCGAGATCGGGCAACTGCGACTTGATAAATTGCTGGATGCATTTTCGCTGTGACGATATGCTCTGGCTCTCTTCCAGGCCCCCGGTTTCTGTATCTCCGTCTTCCTTTGATAGGCGCATATAAGATATATTGATTTCGCCATCGAGTAAATTCAATTTTTCCATGCTCTCAAGCACTCTCTACCACCTCAATTTCTCTGAGGAAGGATTCCATAATTTGATAGGGATCAGCATACTTTAGATTGACTTTAATATGCTTGTGATCATATACGATAATGCTATCGACCAGCAGGTCAAGGAGCTCTCTGCTCAATTCGGGCAACGCCGCATATTTTCTTACTGCAGATACCCATTCATTTGCCTCATCCAGTACCCGTTTTAGAGCCTCCGTCCTATCGCGCATTTGTTTCTCTTCCTCAACCAACTCTGTCAACTGCTGATTGTAACGCCGCTTCATATACATATACTGCTCGCGGTCAATGAGGCCATCAGACAGGTCTTCCAGCAGGCGCTCAATCTTGCCCTCCAGATTTCTCCTCTTTGTCACAGTACTCATTAGGCTTTGCTCAGATTTATTTTGGAATGATGACACAGAGGGCATTCGCTGCAGGCTCTGCATGAGGTTTTCAATATCACCGGCTATTTTCACCTGTTGATTGAGCAGGTTTGTTACACAGCCCATAACGGTCTCTTGCCGGATATAGTGACTGTTGCAGCGGCTATGATTTGAGTATCGGTAATTGTTACAGTCAAAGTAGATCCAACTTGGTTTATCCGGGCTGCGTGGACACCCCTTTCCCGCTGACATTGCACTTCCGCAGTCAGCACAAAACAACTTTCCGTGGAACAACTTTCTAAAATCCATCTCCGGATCGGGCTGTTTATGATAATTTGACAACCGCCCCAATTCCCTTTCATTGACCGCCTGCACTTTTTCAAATAATTCTGTTGAAATGATGGCAGGATGGGCATTCTCAATGACGGACCATTCCTCTGGGCCTCTTCTTTTTTTCTCCGCGCCGACCTTATCCCTTTTCACGCGGCCGTGGATGCGATGCCCAATATAAGCCTCATCGTTTGTGATTTTTCGTATTGTCCCTCGTATCCATTCGGCATTTTCGTATTTAGGCGCCTTTGAAATGCCCCGCAGAAATCTGAGCTTGCCGGGGCATGGGACCCCCTCCGCATTCAACTGCTTTGCTATGGCATTGAACTTCATACCTTCAGCACGCATCTCATAAATCCGCACAACCTGTTTGGCTGATTCCGGGTCAATATCATAGGTATTCTTCTCTGCGTTCCTTACATAGCCATATGGGATACTGCCTGCTGACGGGAGATATTCTCCGCTTTCAATTTTGGCACATATGCTGGAGCGGATCTTCCCTGAGATGTCCTTCACATAGTAGTCGTTCATGACCATTTTTAACGGCAGTGTCAGCGATGCCGTATCTGCACTCTCTTCATCACTGTCATAATCATCGTTGATGCTGATCAGGCGGACTTGCATCTGAGGAAAAATCCGCTCTACAAGCTCGCTTGTCAGGACGAAATGCCGACCAAGTCTTGAGATGTCTTTTATTATGACGCATCTGATTTTCCCAGATCGCAGGTCCTCCATCATTTTTAGGAAAGCCGGCCGGTTAAAATTCATCCCTGTATACCCGTTGTCAATATAAGTCTCTACAAGAGTGATATCCGGGTGTTCGACCAGATAGTGCCGTCCAATTTTTTCCTGATTTCCAATGGAATTTGTCTCGATATCTTCTTCGTCTTCATCTGACAGCCTGATGTAAAGCCCGCTCGGGATGAGGATTTGATCCTCCACAAAGCGTTCAAGCAACACTTGGACACGACTCTTTCTAGCCATTTACGCACCTTCCCCCTCTGCGCTTTCAACGATCTTCTTACAGAAATTGATTTCGTTTTGAAAATTGAATTCAATCCGAATCCGCTTGTCTTCGGAGACATATATTCGATCCACCAAGGCGATGACCATTTCCCTTGTAAGCTCTGTATCGTCCTTATATTTTATAAACTGCTCCATCCATAGGCGGTCACCGTCCACACCTGCCTGCGCCTCTTGCAACGATTTTTCCATTTCTTCAATGGCTGTCCGCGATTCATCAATGAGGAGCGTGTATTTTGTACGCATTCTTTCATATTCTTCTTGTCCGATCAGTTCATCCCGCAACGCCTCATATAAGTTCATACGGTAGTCCTGGTACCGGTCGATATCCGTTTTCTTCTGGGCGATCATAAGGCCGATCCGTTTTTCTTTCGCGCCTTGCATACTTTGCGCGCCAATCTCTTCCAGCAACTGCTCCATCTCGACTACGAGCATGACCTGTGCGCGAATTGCGTGAAGGACTGCAAGTTCCAATTTACTTTGTTCAAAACTATGGCTGGAGCAGCCTTGGCCGCGCTTATTTGTGGTACAGACATAGTACGAAAATTTCTTGCTGCCCCTTGTAACTGTACGCCTGCTCATAGACCTGCCGCAGTCCGCACAGAACAGCACACCGGAAAGCGGAAAGACGGTATCTTGTGAAGGGGACTTCCGTGTATCCCGTTCCAGCATTTGCTGGACAGCGCGAAAAGCCAGCGGATCGATGATCGGGTCATGGTTCTTCTCCACTATGACCCAATCTTCCTCTTTACGCACCCGCATCTGCTTGATCTTATAGTTTGGCGTACCACGTTTCCCTTGTACAAGTGTTCCGATATAGAGAGGGTTCTGCAGAATACCCCTCACAGTTCCTGCTGTCCATTTCCCGCTGGTCTTGGCAGCAAAGCCGGTTTTGTATTTGAGACCGAGGCTTTTTTTATATTCGGCCGGCGCCAGCACCTGCCGGCGATTCAAATGCTCTGCTATTGTTTGCTGGCTGTATCCCTTCAATTTGAGCGCAAAAATCCCCCTTACAACCTCGGCTGCGTAGTCATCGATGACGAGCTTATGCTTATCATCAGGTGATTTTAAGTAGCCGTAACTTGCAAAGGGGGCCAAAAACTCCCCATTGGCGCGCTGGATTCGAAACTGCCTGCGCAGTTTCTTCGACAGCTCACGACAATAGGCCTCGTTCATGATGTTTTTTACTGGGATGATGATGTCATCACAGGCGTTGTTATGCTCGGAATCCACATCGTCATTGATGGCAATAAAGCGCACACCGCGAGCAGGAAACACCATCTCAAGGTATTTTCCTGTTTCAATGTATTCCCTACCCAGACGCGAGAGATCCTTTACGATAACACAATTAACCCGGCCTTCATCAACTGCCGCCATGACAGCCTGAAAGCCGGGACGATCATAATTCGTTCCGGTATAACCATCGTCATACGCCTCATCAACAAGGCGGATGTTAGGCTTATCCTGCAGATAGGAATGCACCAATTTACGCTGATTTGCGATGCTGTCGCTCTCCTGCCGCCCAATATCCATCTTGGACAGGCGGTAGTACCCCAGCGCGCGGTATTCCTCTTCTGTTTCTTGCACGATAGATTGAAACGCCATAAACGCACCTCCTGATCACGTCACAGGATGATGTCGTTTCTGGCATCGAACCTCGATGATTGACCAAACCACCGACCACGCATATAGTATGCTGGAAGTAGAGCCATTTGTCAATGGCTCTGAATTGATTACCATAAAGTTCCTTTTGCCATGTTGATACTATTTGCATAGGACACAAGGCAATCGTGAAGAGTCACTTTCGTGTCCGCATAGCCGATTTCAACAACGACATCACCATCCAAATAGCAGTAGGGATCACCAATCTGTTTCACATACTGCTTCATGCGCTCCTCGCGCGGTAAGTTCATATCAATGTTGACATCACGAATATCCTTCAGAGCCGAGCGATCAATCATTCTCTTATCCATATACTCCTCTCCTCAAGAAAATTATTTCCAGTCCTTGGAGCTGTTATGCAAACTCATTTTCATTACGCAGAAATAATGGGATACCAACAGGCGGCGGTTGGCTGGACCGCTCCACAGGACTTACCTCCGCGGTCTCCGGTACCCACTACAGCCTGAGACGGATTGGCTACCGCTCGGACTATAGCCTGGGCAGTGTATCATGATTGTGTATATGGGTCGTGGCCTCAAGCTGCCACAGCTTGCTTGTATGCGGCATCCGGCTCCCCTGAAAACGTAACCCCTCCTCCTAAAGCGGATCATGGCCCTGGTCTGCCCATACGGCTCGCCATATACGGAATGTACCTGTTGGCACTATGAGGCCATCGGCCTGTTTGTCAAGGTACAACAGGATGCCTTCCCTGAGGCTCTTTGAGCCTTCATCTCATTCCCCGTCATCAATGCGCAAAATTGCCACAAAAAATCGTCCCCGAGCCATTGCATCGGCTCGGGGACGATTTTTATTGATTAAAAATATCCAGGTTTGAGAGCATTTCATCCAAATCCTGCTCGCTGGGGCCTTCGAAACCCTCCCGCTGATCCTGTTCCATCTGGAGTTGCAGACTGGCCTTCAATTTCTCGACCGAGGCGTCGATCATCCTCTGGATCTGCGCCAACTTCTGCTCGTCTGTTGGCGTGGAGTGGACTGCAATCACGATTTTCGTGTTCTCGGCCATCACTTCCGGATGGTTCCCGATATATTCCCAGACAGCCTGAACAATCAAGTCACTTTTGCGGTTCTTCAGTCTTTCCAGAAGGTCACCAACCGCAATTTTTTCTGTTGTATCCCGGCTCCATCCAAGGCAAAAGCGGTATTTATCATCCTTCAGCAACGAACTCCCCTCCGTAGGCCTGCGGCGCCATCCGCCGCAACTGCACGGTGGCCAGCAGTCCATATCCGATGGCGTTAGCCTTGGGGTCCGGCACAAAGTCTGCCTGTGCCACCAGAGGGGACTCCTCGATAAAGGTACGGAACAGAATGGAGCCTCCGCCGATGAAGATCGCGGGGTTCGCACGCAGGTCTACCTGAAGTTCACGGAGCTTGTCCAGAATACCGTAGGCATAGTTTCGTACCGTGGTGAAGATCATCTCCCGCACTTCCTGAGGCAGTATCGTGGGGTGTCCCTGAATGACATCCACGATATGGTCATCCTCGATTTTCATGTCATAAAGGGCGCTTACCCGCCCAATGATGTCGTTAGACATGGGGATCACCCCCATTTCCAAGCTGCGGCAGAACTGCAGGTCAGGTGCCGCATTGCGCAGCAGCATAACATCCGTGGTAAAGCCACCGATGTCAACGATGAAGGCCCGTGGAATCTCCTTCAACCGGCTCGCTTGCGGCACTACTGCGGCATAAGCCTGAGGATAGACCATGACATGGCGGATTACCAGGCAAATCGGTGCGCCATTGAAGACGAAGTTAACCGTACCACGCTTAAAGTAGTCCGCGAACCTCGTCCTCAACGCATAGTGTTCCGGGGGCAGTCCTACGGCCAGATCCGCCTCCACCATGGGGCTGATTGTGCCTTGACGCTGCAGTTCCTTTGCAATGGCAAAGAGTGTCAGTACAAAATAACGGTCGTCCTTGGTCTTGTCCCGCATATAGGAGATACGCTGGCCAGACAGCGTCCAGTACTTGCCGCCGTACTCCAGCACATCCGTATCTACCGGCGGGCGGATGGGATAATCGGCCAGCCCGGACGGGAAGACGAAATTCGGGGTTTTGATGGCCGAGTTGCCGTGGTCAACAGGAAACAGCATGAGTGATCACTCCAATTCTTATATAGATATTTCATTACACGGGCAGGAATACGTTTTTGCAACTAAATACGCAAACAGCGGGGTGTTCAGTGGAACACCCCGCTGCCTGCAGCTGTCACTCTGGAGGAAGGCCCTTATTCAGGCAGAACTCCCAGATATAGTCGTCCAGACCGTTGTGGTCCGGCACCCAAAGGTAGGTTCCGAATGTAATATTCATGTTTCCTAACAGATTTATTAGTTTTTGATAGGCCACTTCTACATTGTGGTTTTTCATGTAGTCCATATCGAAACAGGTCATGACATGCCGTACACCCATGGACGTCAGTTCTTCCAGCGCCTCCTCCAGGTGCAACAGCGATGTGACGCCTGGGATTGCAAGCAGTGTCTGGCCAGTAAAATGGTTGACGATATCCGCCTTCATATAGCCCTCAATCAGCAGGACCTGGTCACGGACCGGGCCGACCAAATGGCACCAGTTCTCGCCCTTCGCGCCATCCAACTCGTCTGTACTGGAGAAGGTGAGGAACTTTCCGCCCTTTTTCATCTTCTTGTCCAGCCGGATCTGAAAGCCCTGGATCTTACCGAAATGCTTCCCCGGTATCATGATCCCCCGGCAGCGGAATGAGACGGTCCACCGGCCGTCCTTATCCCGATAGAAACCAGGCACGCCGAACAGGGTATGGCCCTCATCCAGCAGGGATTGTGCCAATGCATGGAAGCCCACGACCGGCGTGGACTTGTAGCCCAGTCGCTCTATGGCCTCCTCCGTCAGACCGCGTCCAAGAAGGTTTTTCCGATGATCCGGCGCCAGCGTGAGTTTACTCAACAACGCACGGTACACGCGGTCACGGTCTTCCAAGGGAGCGAGGCTCGCCTGAGGTATCATTGGCGGAGGCTGCAGTTTCTTCCTGCGGTTTCCTTTCCCCGCATAGGTTGATGCATCGCCGTGCAGCCGCGCAGTTACATCTTCCAGGACTTTGTCCCGCGGAACATCGGCATAGTAGGCGTACAGGTCGAAGACGCCGCCCTCGAACTGGCCGCACTTGGGGCACCGGAACACATTGCGCTTGAGGTTGATATTTAAGTGCTTATCCCGTGTGCCCGGCCGATCGCACAATGGACAGGGGATATTGTAGGAGCTCTTACCAAACGGCGGCTGCGGAATCGGGAGCAGAGGAATGATATCGGTCATCTGGTAGCGAAGTTCCATGGAAAGCTCCTCTCCGGGGGACGGCCATGCAGGCCGTCCCCCATATTATCTCAGGCGCTCTCCTCCATGGCCTGTTCGCAGATGAGTTTTGCGGCCGCGGAAATATTGGGATCGCCACTGAATTTATTCGCCACCCACAAGATGGCGTGCTGATCCATGCGAAGCACATCGCCCAGCGTCTTACCGCTGTACTTGCTGATGGGGCATGGCATACTCATGGCCTGCGCCAAAGGGTCTGCCGGCTCCTTCTGAGCCGACGAGGTGTTTGCGAGGGAGTCCTGCGGTGCGGGGACAGTCATGCCGGGCGCCGGAGTGTCCTGGCCTGTCCCATCTTCACTCCAAATGATACCACCCAGTTCATCCACTGCCGGCGCATCAAAAGAGTCGCCGGCGGCAGCAAATTGAAGGCCGTAGCCTGCGTTTCGAAGGGCAATCCCTATCGCGGCTGTCTGCGCCCACTCTCTTGGGGACACTGTCGGCATATCCGCCAAATAGCCCCTTGAGGCCGTTGCCTCGGCCAAATACTGGTCGGGCGGATTGGTGTAATGGGGATAGATCCGGGCTGTAGCAACAAAACAGTTCTGGGCCGCAGTGACTGTGGTTGCGATGCGTCCCTCCGGATTTTTGAGCCGGAACCACGCTATCTGGACCATCACTGGCAGTTTGAGCCGCTTTTCTTTGGTATTGAGGTCTGTATACTCAACTGCCAGCGGCGTGGGGTCGAACCCCTCCACCGCATTGATCTGTTGGATGGCCGCGAGGGCGGCCTGTTTTCCATCGCTCATGACATGATCTCCTCCATCAGTTTTTTTACATGTACGAAAGTATTGCGATACTGCAGCCAGGCCGGGAGCAATGTTGTAATAACGCGGTTGATCTCATTTCGGTATGCTTCCGGCGATGCTGGATGAAAGCTCGCAAACCGTTTCCGGTAATCTTGAATGACGCGCCCCAGGTTGTTCTGGGCTGCCTCACGCTCCTTTTTCGTGTCCGGACCACGATCCGGGCCATAGCGACGCTCCCGTGCCAGACTCTGGACATAGGCGTCCAGCATCTGGTAGTGGCCGAGCAGCGCCGTGGTTTCAATGGAAATTGGTGCAGTGCGTAAATACATCTGACATGTCTCCAGCACGCCCGTCCGGTACAGGATCTCTCCGTAGCACCACATGCTGGCCGCTGTGACGGGATTTTGCGTGATGCGCTGCTCCAGTTCGCGCCGGATCCCATAGTAGTTTTCAAGGACTGTGGCCATCCTTCAGCCTCCTAGTATGATAATGGTGTAGTCAATAATGACTACGGGTTAATAGTTACAAAGTCTAAATGAATAACTGAAGGAGGGATTCTCTCTCCA
>JABLTT010012382.1_pt1 | contig 24067 bp, 17 predicted proteins | sample 7160061 | NCBI WGS metagenome assembly JABLTT01 (sample SAMN14651232, study PRJNA627086) | human gut metagenome | isolation source: feces | host: Homo sapiens
CACGTCGGCGCCGCCCTCCAGCGCCTCCTGCGCGCAGACGCGTCCGCTCTTGTCCAGTTGGGTGTCGATGAACTGCACCTCATGCAGGTTGTGCGCCTCGCAGAACGCCTTGATGTGTTCGCGGTACTGGTCGGCCTGCGGTTTGGAGGGGTTGATGATGAATGCGTAATGCACCTCGTCCTCGCGGCGCTCCACCAGGGTTTCGGCCAATTTGCGCCGCCTGCGGTCCTTGAGCATGGTCAGGACGGCGGTGATGGTCAGCGCGACCGCCGCGATGACGGCGACGACGATGGCGGTGGTGAGGACTGGTTCAGGCATGGTTCCCATTCTTCATACCGCCGCGACCGCGGCACAGGGAAATCGGTGTTCGTCAACGATACCTGCACGCATGGCGGACGGTCGGGGGCCAGTGTCGGCTTGCGGCACTAGTCTTGGAGCCATGCTTGATATCCAATTCATCCGTGAACATGCCGATGTGGTGCGTGAATCCCAGCGCAAGCGCGGCGAGTCCGTCGAACTCGTGGACGAGGTGCTGCGCTCCGACGAGGTGCGCCGCTCCTCGCTCAAGGAGTTCGAGGCCGCCCGCGCCCAGCAGAAGGAGATCGGCAAGAAGGTCGCCGCCGCGCCGGCGGACGAGAAGGCCGCGCTGATCGCCCAGACCAAGGAGCTCAGCCAGAAGGTCGCCGAGTTCAAGGCCGCGGCCGACGCCGCGTCCGAGGAATACACCACGGCCATGTGGAAGCTGTCGAACATCGTCGAGCCCGAGGCGCCGGAGGGCGGCGAGGACGACTACGTGGTCGTCAAGAAGGTCGGCGCCCCGCGCGACTTCGCGGCGGAGGGCTTCGAGCCGAAGGACCATATGACGCTGGGCACGCTGGTGGCCGGCATCGACACCCGCCGTGGTGCCAAGGTCTCCGGCTCCCGCTTCTACTTCCTGCGCGGCGCTGTGGCGCGCATGCAGATCGCCATGCTGACCATGGCCGTCGACCAGGCCGAGGCCAACGGCTTCACGCTGGCCATCACCCCCACGCTGGTGCGCCCCGAGGTCATGCGCGGCACCGGCTTCCTCAACTCCCACGCCGATGAGATCTACCGCCTGCGCGAGCCGGACGACCAGTACCTGGTCGGCACCTCCGAGGTGGCGCTCGCCGGCATGCACGAGGACGAGATCCTGGACCTGTCCAACGGCCCGCTGCGCTACTGCGGCTGGAGCTCCTGCTACCGCCGCGAGGCCGGCGCCGCCGGCAAGGACACGACCGGCATCATCCGCGTCCACCAGTTCGACAAGGTGGAGATGTTCGTCTACGCCCGTCAGGAGGACTCCTACAAGGAGCACGAGCGCCTGCTGGCCATGGAGGAGGAGATGCTCGCCAAGGTGGAGGTGCCGTACCGCGTGATCGACACCGCCGCCGGCGATCTAGGCTCCTCCGCCGCCCGCAAGTTCGACTGCGAGGCCTGGGTGCCGACCCAGGGCAAGTATCGCGAGCTGACCTCCACGTCGAACTGCACCGAGTACCAGGCCCGCCGCCTGAACATCCGTGAGCGCGTGGCCGACGGCGGCACCCGCCCCGTCTCCACGCTCAACGGCACGCTGGCCACCACGCGCTGGCTCGTGGCCATCCTGGAGAATCATCAGAACCCGGACGGCTCCATCGAGATCCCGCGGGCCATGCGCCCCTACATGGGCGGCCGCGAGGTCATCGAACCGAGTAAGTGGGAGGCCTGACCTTCGTCAGGCCTGCTGTGTTCTGCGGCGTGCGCCTGTGCGCGGCGCACTGCTACGAACGGTTCACCGGACCGTTCGTCAAGTGGGAGGCCTGATTCCACGGGTCGTTGTACACTAGCGACTCGTCGCGCCGTTTCGGCGCCCATGGGCAGATGTCCGAGCGGTCTAAGGAGACGGTCTTGAAAACCGTTGAGGTGCAAGCCTCCGCGAGTTCGAATCTCGCTCTGCCCGCTTCAGAACGGCTCCCGTATGGGAGCCGTTCCCGTATTCGTACGTGGGCCGCCCGGCGGACGACGCGTTTCCCGCAGCCATGGCCCGCGAACCCGTTGGAGGCCCCATGAGCGCAACGATCACCGACGTCATCTTCGACTACTGCGATGTGCTGCTGGACTGGCGTCCCCGCATCCCGCTGGAGGGTCAGTATCCGCCCGGCGTCATCGACATGTTCTTCAGCGCCGACGACCCGCACGGCTTCCGATACTATGACCGGCTCTCGGACTCGGGGTGGAGCGAGGAGCGCATCCTGGCCGATTACGAGATCGAGCACGGGCCGGCCGTGGCCTGGGTGTTCCGCATCTACTTCGAGCGGCAACGGCTTGCGCTCGCCGGGCTGCAGCCGGGCATGGGGGAGCTGCTGCGGGAGCTGGACGCTTCGGGCGTCCGCCTGTGGGGTCTGACGAACTTCACCACCAAGTACGTCCGGGCGGCGCATGAGCTGTTCCCCGAACTGAACCTGCTGCGGGACACGGTCGTCTCCTCCGAGGAGGGCATCCTGAAACCCGATCCCGAGATCTACCGCCGGGCCATCGCCCGGTTCGGCGTCGACCCCGCAGCCACGCTGTTCGTGGATGACAAGCCGGCCAATGTGGCCGCCGCCCGGGACCTGGGGCTGAATGGTGAGGTGTTCGCAGGGGCGGACCTGCTGAGGCGTTCGCACTTCCTCGATGTCTCCTGACCGACCCAAGGTTTTGCAAGGGTCCAATCGTCGAACGTCGAGGTAGTGCGAAGCCCCTACTGCGGCTGGTCGGTGAAATTCACGAACAGGTTGTCCCGCCACGTCACGCGTGAGCCCTCCGGATGCCATGTGGTGGCCTTGGGCCGTTCGGTGTCGGATACGAACACGTTGTGCTCCACCACCGCCACGCCGTCGGCGCGGTCCAGCCGCAGCGGGTCGCAGTCCGGCCCCAGCACGAACACGTTGTCATGCACCCAGGCGTCCGGGTTGCGCGGGATGTCGATTGCGCCCATCCGGTCATGATGGGCCACGTTGTGGCAGAATTCCGTGTTGATCGCCATCTCGTTGCAGATCATCACGGTGCCGCCGCTGTTGCCGGATGAATAGTTGTACCGGTACACCGTGCCGTCGCCGTAGTCGGCATCCCAAGCCTGCCCGTCGCCGTTGCCGTTGTCCGCGTTCAGCGTGTCGTAGGCCTGGTTGTGTTCGAACAGCGCGTTCTTGCACCGCCAGGGCCAGATCGCGGCGGCCACGCGCCCGTCGTCGGTGGCCGTGTACACGTCGGTGGAGATCTGCCGCGCGGCGCGGCGGGAGATGTTGCGGCGGATGACCGGCCGGTCGCAGTACATCGTGGTGATGGCATCGCCGCCGGCGTCCTCGACCACGTTGTCCTCGACCACCACGTTCGTGGCGCCGTACCGTGCGATCAGCGCGTCGTCGATGGTGCCGTCGCCGTAGTCGAAGGTGTTGTTCCAGCGGCCGTCGGCGCCCTTGCCGCCGTGGTCGATCATGTTGAGGTACGCGGTGTAGCCGACGGCGATGCCCCAGCGGCTGGTCCGGCGCACGGTGTTGCCGCTGATGCGCACGTCGTCGAAACGGGCGATGTCGGTGTCGATGCGGGAGGGGTCCTCGGGGAAGTGGGCGATGACGTAGATGCCGCCGTTGGCCATGTGCTTGTCGTACACGTTGCCGTCCACGTCGTGGATGTACAGGTTCTTCAGAACCGTGTGGGTGATGGTGCCGCGGTTCTCCGCGATGACGGCCACGCCGGTGCGATCCATGACATCGCGGTCGTTGTACGCCATGCAGTCGGAGTCGTCGATGCGGCGATTGGTGATCTCCAGGTCGGATACCTCGACGTACGGCATGTCGCGGAGCAGCACCGCGGTGGACACCTCGCCGCGGTTGCGGTGCGGGGCGCCGCCGATCGGCGCTCGGTAGTCCTCGAACCAGACGCCCGTACCGTCGGCGTGGATGGCCGGCAGCGGGCCCTGTCCGTAGGCACCGATAATGATCGGCCGTCCGGGGACGCCGGCGCCGGCGGGATGCAGATACTGCCCCTGGAACACCGAACCGCGTTCGAGCCGTACCTCGTCCGCCGGTTCGAGCGTGAGCGCGTTGATCGATTCGAGCGTGGCGAACGGATGCTCGGCGGACGTGCCGGCATTCGCATCGTTGCCGCGGATGGTGGAGACATAGTAGACGGTCATGGAACGCTCCCTTGCTGAACATGCCGAATAATCGGATTGTTAGGAAAGTTTACACGAAGTGAGGGGTGTCAAGGGGGCTTGATGCCGGCGGATTTAGCTCGAACCATAGGGACTCGCCTAATTTGTAAGGTTAGTTGCTGATTTGACGTAATCGAGGTATCCTGAGTCCTGTCACATAGGTGTGGCATCCACATGGAAGTGGAGTCATTTTCGGAAAGGAAGCGGAGAATGGCATTCAACAAGCGTGTTATGGCCGGACTGGCCGCAGTGGCCGTCCTGGGCGTCGCATTGTCCGGCTGCGGTGGCGATACCGCGGACGGCGGCTCCGGCGGCGGGGACGCCAGCGGCGAGCCGATCGAGATCACCTACCTGCACCGTCTGCCGGATTCGGACGGCATGGTTCAGGTCAATGACATCGTGGCCAGGTGGAACGAGGAGCATCCCGACATCCACGTCACCGCCACCAAGTTCGACGGCAACGCCTCGGACATGATCAAGAAGCTGGAGACGGACGTCAAGGCGGATAACGCCCCGGACCTGGCCCAGGTCGGCCTGGCCGAGGTGCCCGAGGTGTTCACCAAGGGCCTGCTGATGGACGTGACCGAGGAGGCCGCCAAGTACGAGGACCACTTCGCCGCCGGCCCGTTCTCGCTGATGCAGGTGGGCGGCAAGACCTACGGCCTGCCGCAGGACACCGGCCCGCTGGTCTACTTCTACAACGAGGCCGAATTCCAGAAGCTGGGCATCACCGAGGTCCCGCAAACCAAGGACGAGCTGATCGCGGCCGCCAAGACCGCCGCCGCGCAGGGCAAGTACATCATGTCCTACCAGGCCGATGAGGCCGGCAACATGCTCTCCGGCCTGGCTGGCGCCTCCGAGCCCTGGTACAAGGTGGAGGGCGACTCCTGGGTCGTCAATACCGAGACCAACGGCTCCGCCGAGGTCGCCGACGTGTTCCAGCAGCTGCTGGATGCCGGCGCCGCCACCACCAACCCGCGTTGGGATCCGTCCTTCGACGCCTCGCTGCAGGACGGTTCGCTGATCGGCACCGTGGCCGCCGCCTGGGAGGCCCCGCTGTTCATCGATTCCTCCGGCGGCACCGGTGCGGGCGACTGGCGCGTGGCGCAGCTGGGCGACTGGTTCGGCAATGACGGCAAGACCGGCCCCGACGGCGGCTCCGGTGTGGCCGTGCTCAAGGGCTGCGAGCATCCGGCCGAGGCGATGGAGTTCCTCGACTGGTTCAACACGCAGGTCGCCGACCTGGTCTCGCAGGGTCTGGTCGTGGCGGCCACCACCGAGGCGGCCGAGACCCCGTCCGATTGGGACGAGTTCTTCGGCGGTCAGGACGTGATGGCCGAGTTCGCCACCGCCAATGAGAACATGGGCGATTTCACCTACATGCCGGGCTTCTCCGCGGTCGGCGCCGCGATGAAGGAGACCGCCGCCAAGGCCGTGGACGGTTCCGGCAAGGTCGCCGACGTCTTCTCCGTGGCGCAGACCACCTCGATTGATACGCTGAAGAACCTCAACCTGTCCGTGGCTGAGTGACGGCGGACGGTCCCGCCGCCACGGCGGCGGGACGGATTCCGCCCCCGTACCATGTCGGGAAAGAGGCCGGGGTCCCTGGGGCTCCGGCCTCTTTCGGGTAGAGCAGGGCCAATGATGTCCTCTTCTCTTTGAAAGCAGGTTTTAGATATGACTGCAACCACACACGCGCCAAAGGCGGCGCGGCGGTCCTCCAAACCGAAGCGGTCCAACGCCGCCAAACGCGAGAACCGCACCGGATGGGCGTTCATGGCCCCGTTCGCCCTCCTGTTCGCCTTCGTGTTCATCCTCCCCATCGGCTGGGCCATCTACTCCAGCTTCTTCCGGCAGGTCGTTTCGGGCGGCGGCGCCTACGGCGGCGGCGAACTGGTGAACCAGTTCGTGGGCCTGGAGAACTTCCGCTACGTCATCACCTCCGGCGACTTCTGGGCCGGCGTCGGCCGCGTGGTCATCTACACGCTGATCCAGGTGCCGATCATGATCATCGCGGCGCTGGCGCTGGCCATGATCATTGACTCCTTCGTCGTCAAGCACATCTCAGGCTTCCGCCTGGGCTACTTCCTGCCGTACGCCATCCCCGGCGTGGTGGCCTCGATCATCTGGGTGTACCTGTATAACGGCCAGATCTCGCCGCTGGTCAAGGGGCTGGCGGCGCTCGGCATCAACGTGGACTTCTTCGCCGACAACATCGTGCTCGCCTCGATGGCGAACATCACCACCTGGACCTTCACCGGCTACAACATGCTGATCTTCCTGGCGGCGTTGCAGGCCATCCCGCACGATCTGTACGAGGCGGCCCGTATCGACGGTGCCAACGGTTGGCAGATCGCCATGAAGATCAAGCTGCCGAACGTGCGCTCCGCCGCGCTGCTGGCCATGCTGCTGTCGATCGTCGGCACCATCCAGCTGTTCAACGAACCCCAGATCATGCAGACCGCCGACCCGGGCATCTCCAAGTCGTTCACGCCGATGATGATGGCCATGAACACCTCGCAGGGCACGCTGACCCCGAGCGGCGACGGCCCGGCCTCGGCCGTGGCCATCATGATGGCGCTGATCGCAGGCGTGCTGGCCATGGCCTACGCCCTGGTGGAAAGGAAGGTGAACGAGGAATGAGCATGTCCATGAGCAAGGAGGCGCGCGCACGCCGCCGCGCCGACCGCATCCGCGACAAGCACGCGAACGACCTGCCCCGCTCGATGCGGCCGAACGCGTTCGTCAAGACGCTGACCATCGTCGTGCTCGTGCTGGTCCTGATCTACTTCCTGTTCCCGATCTACTGGGCCATCATCGCCTCCACCAAAACTCCCTCGCAGCTCACCGGCAGCAACGGCCTGTGGTTCGCGGTGCCGCTGAACGAACTGCCCGGCGCCATCGCGGACAACTACGCCACGCTGCTGGGTTGGACGCGCGGCCAGTTCTGGCGCTGGGTCGGCAACTCGCTGCTGTACTCGTGCACCTCCGCGCTGATCGGCACCATCGTGTCGGTGATGGCCGGATACGCCACCGCCAAGTTCAACTTCCGCGGCAAGGGCGTGGCCATCGGCATCGTTATGGCCTGCATGCTCATGCCCGCGGCCCTGCTGACGATCCCGCAGTACTCGATCTTCCACACCCTGCACCTGGCCAACACGGTGGCCTCGATCATCATCCCGTGTTCGGTTTCGCCGTTCGGCTTCTTCCTAGGGCGCGTGTACGCGCAGACCTCGGTGCCGAACGAGCTGCTCGAGGCGGCCCGCATCGACGGCGCCGGCGAGGCCAGGATCTTCTTCACCATCGTACTGCGCATCCTGGCGCCGGCCATGGTGACGATCTTCCTGTTCCTGTTCGTGGCGACCTGGAACAACTTCCTGCTGCCGTTGATGATGGTCTCCAGCGACGAGCTCAAGCCCGTCACGCTGGGCCTGTACGGCATGGTCTCGCTGGCCACGTTCAACGACCGCGGCGCCCTGATGATGGGCGCGCTGCTCGGCGTGCTGCCGGTGATCGTGCTGTTCCTGGGCCTCCAGCGCTACTGGCAGGCCGGTCTGGCCGCCGGCGCCGTCAAGGGCTGACGGCGGCGGCAAACCCCAGGGAGGGACGGCATCGCCGCCGTCCCTCCCGCCCAGTGCGCCCTTCCTTGAGGGAGGGCCTGATTCCAAGAATTCCCCAAAGGAGCATAAGTCCCATGTCTACCGGACGTTTCACCATCCCCAGCGAGGAGAACTTCGCCGAACAAACCAAGAAGCTCGCCGACCTGTGGGGCGCCGACGCCATCCGCAACTCCGACGGCACCCACCTGGACGAGGCCGTCCTGGCGTTGGGCAAGAAGGTATACAGCGCCTACTTCCCGACCCGCGCCCACAACGAGTGGATCACCCTGCATATGGACGAGACCCCGCAGGTCTACCTGCTCACCGACCGGATCCTGGCCGAAACCGGCACCGTCACGATCCCGCTGATGGACGGCTTCTACGAGGAGCAGCTGCAGCCCAACCGCGACGCCGATCCGCACCGGTACTGGGAGGTCGTCGACCGCACAACCGGCACGGTCGTCGACACCGCCGACTGGACCTACGATCCGGCCACCGACACGGTCACCATCTCCGGTGCAACCCTGATGCATGAGTACACGGCCTCGTTCCTGGCCTACATCATCTGGGATCCGGTGGAGATGTACAACCACCTGACCAACGACTGGGGCGACAAGGAACACGAGATCCCGTTCGACATCTACCACGAGCAGACCCGGGACTTCGTATTCGACACGTTCTCCCGGTGGCTCAAGGACAGCCCCCAAACCGACGTGGTGCGCTTCACCACGTTCTTCTACCAGTTCACGCTGCTGTTCGACGCCAAACATCGCGAGAAGGTGGTCGACTGGTTCGGCTGCGCCTGCACCGTCTCCCCGAAGGCGCTCGACGACTTCGAGGCCCGGTACGGCTACCGGCTGCGCCCCGAGGACTTCGTGGACGCGGGCTGCTATAACTCGGCCTGGCGCGTACCGCGCAAGGCGCAGCGCGACTGGATCGACTTCCTTTCCGACTTCGTGCGCGCGAACGTCAAGCGCCTGGTCGACGAAACCCACGCCGCCGGCAAGGAGGCCATGATGTTCCTCGGCGACCAGTGGATCGGCACCGAACCATATAAGGACGGCTTCGGCGACCTGGGGCTGGACGCCGTGGTCGGCTCGATCGGCGACGGCACCACCACCCGCATGATTGCCGACATCCCCGGTGTGAAGTACACCGAGGGCCGGTTCCTGCCCTACTTCTTCCCCGACACCTTCTACGAGGGCAACGACCCGAGCATCGAAGGTCTGGACAACTGGCGCAAGGCCCGCCGCGCGATCCTGCGCTCGCCGATCTCCCGCATGGGCTACGGCGGGTACCTCTCGCTGGCCGCCAAGTTCCCCAAGTTCGTGAACACGGTGGCGCATATCGCCGACGAGTTCCGTGACATCCACGACCGCACCGGCGGCAAGCCGGCCGAAGGCGAGTTGAACGTGGCGATCCTCAACAGCTGGGGGCGGATGCGCTCCTGGATGGCGTTCACCGTGGCGCACGCCCTGCCGAACAAGCAGACCTACTCGTACTACGGCATCCTGGAGGCGCTCTCCGGCATGCGCGTCAACGTGCGGTTCATCAGCTTCGACGATGTGCTCGACCACGGCGTGGACCCGGACATCGACGTGATCATCAACGGCGGCCCGGTCGACACCGCGTTCTCCGGCGGCGACGCCTGGCGCGACCCGAAGCTGCTGGAGACCATCCGCGCCTGGGTGCGCGGCGGCGGCGCGTTCGTGGGCGTCGGCGAGCCGACTGCGGTGCCTCGCTTCCAGGGCGGTCGCTTCTTCCAACTGGCTGACGTGCTCGGCGTGGACGAGGAGCGGTTCCAGACCCTGTCGGTGGACAAGTACTTCCCCGAGGTCGTGCCGGAGCACTTCATCACCGCCGACGTGCACCTGGCGGACGGCGTGCTCGAAGCCTGGCGCGAGGCCGGGCGCACGCGCGACATCAGCGGTTGCGGCGGCGGCATCGGCGCGACGATCGGCGGCATCGACTTCGGCGAACCGATCGCGAACACGTATCCGATCAACGAGGACGTGACCCTGATCCGCGCCGACGACGGCCAGGTGCAGCTCGCCGTCAACGACTACGGCAAGGGCCGCGGCGTATACGTGTCCGGTCTGCCGTATTCCGCGGCGAACGCCCGCCTGCTGGAACGCATCCTGTTTTATGCCAGCCATAACGAGGACCGGTATGACGCGTGGAGCTCCACCAACCCGGAGTGCGAGGTGGCGTATTTCCCCGAAACGCACCAGTACTGCGTGATCAACAACACCGATCGCCCGCAGACCACCACGGTTCGCCACGCCGACGGCGCCGAAGCGGTCTACGAGCTGGACGGCAGCGGCATCGCCTGGCGCGAGGTCTGATCCGGAGGCATTAACCCCGCGGCCGCCCGCGAACCAACCGCGGGCGGCCGCGGACCACTCCCACGTTCGAGAAGGGACAACCATGACGGGCAATGACGCCAGACTGGCCGCGGCGGCGGCCAGCTTCGCCACGGACGGCACCGTGGAATCGATCACACGGTATGGCGACGGCCATATCAACGCCACCTACCTGGTCACCACCGACACCAACCGGTACATCCTGCAGCGGATGAACGCCGACGTCTTCCCGGACACGGCGGGCCTGATGCGCAACATCGAGCTGGTGACCGAATTCCTCGCCCAACGCGGGCAGGAGACGCTCACCATCATCCGCACGCATGACGGCGCGACCTACGCCGACACCGATTCCGGCGCCTACCGGATGTACGCGTTCATCGAGGACACGATCTCCTACAATTTGGTGACCGACGCCGCGGTGTTCCGCGAGGCCGGCGCCGCGTTCGGCGACTTCCAGAACCAGCTCGCCGACTTCGACGCCTCGCAGCTGACCGAAACCATCGCGCATTTCCACGACACCCCGCACCGGTTCGAGGACTTCAAGGCGGCCGTGGCCGCCGACCCGCTGGGCCGTGCGGACCGCTGCCGGGAGGAGATCGCGTTCTTCATGGACCGCGCGGACCGGTACCCGCTCATCGTCGACGACCTGGAGCAGGGCCGCATCCCGCTGCGCGTGACCCACAACGACACCAAACTCAACAACATCCTGATGGACGCCACCACGCACAAGGCCCGGGCGATCATCGACCTGGACACGGTCATGCCCGGCTCGATGCTCTACGACTTCGGCGATTCCATCCGTTTCGGCGCCTCCACGGCGCTGGAGGACGAACGCGACCTGCACAAGGTCCATTTCAGCACCGACCTGTTCCGCGCCTACGCCGAAGGGTTCGTGGGCCGGATGCGTCCGAGCATCACCGACCGCGAGGGCGAGCTGCTGGCGTTCGCCGGCAACATGATGACCATGGAATGCGGCATGCGGTTCCTGGCCGATTACCTCGTCGGCGACACCTACTTCGCCATCCGATACCCCGAGCACAACCTGGTGCGCGCCCGCACGCAGATCAAACTGGTGCGGGAGATGGAGGAGAAGGCCGGCGAGATCCGGGCCATCGTGGACGACGTGATGTCCGGGGGTGCGCGATGACCGGCGCCAACGGGGATCCGGCGCTCGACCGGCTCTATGCGGCGCTCGACGCGCTGGTCGACCACGCCCGGAACCATCTGGGACTGGACCCGCGTGACGGGGACTGGGCGCGCAACGGCATCCTGGGACGCTATGGCCTGGCCTCCTACCGTCCGACCGGCGCCGTCTGCGGCGGCAGGGGCGTCGACGAACTGGTGGGCGACCTGCTCTCGTGCGGCGTGGAGGCGGGCCTGTTCGGTCCGGAGGAGGCTGCCGGCGAGGCGGACGCGGTCATGGGCGTGCTGTCGGCCCGTCCCTCGGTGCTGCAGGACCGGTTCCTGGCCGTGGAGCGCGAGCGGGGCGGCATGGCCGCCATGCGCTGGTTCTACCGGTATTGCGTGGACAACACGTACGTCAAACGCGCCCAGCTGGACGCCAACCCGCGGTTCGACTCGCACGGGCTGGTGGTGACGATCAACCTGGCCAAACCCGAGTTCAAGAACATGGCCAAGGCCGCGGCCGGCAACGCCGTGGCCGGAGGCTATCCGCAATGCACGATCTGCCATGCCAACGAGGGCTTCGCCGGCCGCAACAAGCGCACGCTGCGCACCATGCCGGTCACGCTGGGCGGCGAACCATGGTTCTGGCAGTTCTCCCCGTACGGGTACTTCACCGAGCACGGCATCTGCGTGAACACCGAACACACCCCGATGCATGTGGACCGCGACACCTTCGTGCAGCTGCTCGACTTCGTCGACCGGTTCCCCGGCTACTTCCTCGGATGCAACGCCGCGCTCCCGCGCATCGGCGGCTCGGTGCTCGCCCACGACCATTTCCAAGGCGGCGGCGAACTGCTGCCGATGCACAAGGCCCCGGCGTGGGCCACGCTGCGGCTGCCCGCATACCCCGATGCGCTCGTCGAGATCCTGGACTGGCCCGGAACGGCCGTGCGCGTCGTCTCCGACTCCCGCACGGCGATCGTCGAGATCAGCGACCTGATCCGCCGGGCCTGGATCGCATACGACGACCCGGCGGCGGACATCGCCAGCCATGATGCGGACGGCAACCGGCAATCGGCGCTCTCGCCGAGCGCCATCGTCACCGACCGCGGCTATGAGATGAGCCTGATCTTCCGCAACAACGCGGTCAGCGAGGCGTACCCCGACGGCATCTTCCACGCGCATCCGGAATACTATCCGGTCAAGCAGGAACCCATCGGCCTGATCGAGGCGCAGGGGCTGTTCATCCTGCCCGGGCGACTGGTCGAACAGCTGCGGACGATCGAGGATGCGCTGGCCGACGGGCATGATCTGCCGGAATCCGTGAGCGAGTTCTCGCTGATATGGGAGGAGCTCAACGCGGCGTTGCAGGGCGGGAACAGCCGCGAGGCGATCCGCGCGGCCATCCGTGACGAGCTCGGGAGCATATGCGAGCGGATCCTCGGCAACACCGCCGTGTTCAAAACCAAGGAACAGACCCTGGAGTTTATGAAAGGTTTGGGGTTTGGTCGGTAAGGGGCGTTCGCACTACCTCGGGGTTTGATTTCGGATTCGGCGGAATTCCTGCCTTCGGATTCGTAACCTTGAGGTAGTGCGAAGCCCATCCTCAGACAATCCGCCGATCCGCCGCCCAGCGGGTCAACTCGGTGCGGTTGGACAGCTGCAGCTTGCGCAGCACCGAACTCATATGCGTCTCCACCGTCTTGATGGAGATGAACAGCTCGGAGGCTACCTCCTTGTAGGTGTAGCCGCGGGCGATCAGCCGCATGACCTCCTGCTCGCGCGCCGACAGGCGGTCCAGCTCGTCGTCGTGTACGGGTGCGCCGCCCATCGGCGCACCCTGGAACGCCGAGAGCACGAACCCGGCCAGCTTGGGGGAGAAGACCGCATACCCCTCATGCACCTGACGGATCGAGGACACCAGGTCGTTCGCGGTGATCGTCTTGGTCACGTAGCCGCGTGCCCCGGCGCGGATCACCGCACCCACATCCTGCGGCGAATCGGACACCGACAGCGCCAGGAACGCCGACCGCGGGGACAACGGCAGCGACTTCGTCAGGATCTCGGCGCCGCCACCGCCCTCGCCGCCCGGCACATGCACGTCGAGCAGTACCACGTCCGGCTGCGTGTCGGCGATCATGGCGATCGAGCCCTCCACATCCGGCGCCTGCCCGACAATGCTGAGATACGGCTGCAACGTGGCGATCACGCCGGCACGGAACATCTCATGGTCATCGACCACGGCCACCCTGATCGACTGATCGGCGACGGGGGTGTGCCCCTCGTTGGTCGGGTTTCCTACATCACTCATGGCTGCCATCCGTTTCGTTGCTGTCCGTTGCGTCGTTGTCCGTCGTGTCGTTGCCGTTGGCCCGGTTCTCCGCGATATCGGCCACCGGCATATGCATCCGCACCTCGGTACCCCAATGCGGTCGCGACACGATCTCCACCGTACCGCCACGGCGTTTGATCCGGCCGACGATCGACTCGCGGATGCCCAGCCGATCCTCGGGGATGGTGTGCACATCGAATCCATTGCCGTGGTCGCGGACGAACACCTCCACGGTACCGCCCGAAGCCTCGCAATACACGGAGATCGGCTCGCCGCCGTGCGTGGCCGCGTTGACCAGCGCCTGCCGAGCGGCGTCCAGCAACGCGTCGGTCTGGGCGCTGGGCCGGGCGTCGCCCACCGTCACCACCTCGATCGGCTTGCCGTGCTCGTCCTCCACCTCGGCGGCGATCTGCTTCAACCCGGCGTTGACCGAGCGCTCCGAGGGGGTACGGTCCTGGTACAGCCAGTCGCGCAGCTCGCGCTCCTGCTGCCGGGCCAGGGAGAACACGGTCTGCGGCTCGTCGGAGTGCAGTTGGATCAACGTCAACGTCTGCAGCACGCCGTCGTGCAGATGCGCGGTCATGTCCGCGCGTTCCTCCTCACGCTCCTTCAACGCGCGCTCGGTGGCGAGCCCGCGGACCAGCGAGTTGATCCACGGCACGATCGCCAGCACCACGCCCACCATGGTGGCCAGCCCGCCGACGATGAGCGTACGCGGCGACGTCCATCCGTATCCGGACACGTTGCCCACAAACACCATATACGCCAGAACGATCAGCGCGATGCCGCCGAGCATGGCCCTGAACTGGCCCTCCTCCTGGTTGAACCACAGCCAGGCGACGGCCAGGCCGCCCAGACCCAGCATGACCGGCAGGATATACAGCGAATCGATGCCGGTGGCCGCCATCAGCGCACTGACCGTCAGCAGCACCAGGCCGGCCATGGCCACCAGCGCCGGCTTCGGCGCGCGGGCGAGGGCGGCGGCCAGGCTTTCCGACGAGCTGTCGCGCTCGCCGGCCGCTTCGACGTCGGCGTCATCCGCTGATGCCATGCCATACCCGGCGTTGCCGCGGGACAGGGGGGACTCGCGTACGACATTGAGTCGGGCGGCTGCGGCGGCGACCGGATCGCCCACCGGCATCGTCAGCCATAGGAACACATAGACCACAACCCCCGCCCCGAAGATGAACGCGGCGGCGGTGAACAGCAGCCGGACCAGCGCCACCGAGACCTGTAGATGCAGGCTGATGCCACGGCATACACCGCACAGCCAGCGCCCCTGCTTCGGGCGCATCAACGGCAGCGCGGCGGGGCGCAACGGTCGCGGGTCCGCAGGTGTCCGCGGATCATAGGGAATCGAGGAATCGGTCATGCTTCCATTGTGCCCGCGGCGGTGCCGACGCCGAGCGGATTCGGATGATGTTCAGGGAAGGTTCAGGGTGTTCCCGGATACGGTTCGGCTGTTCGGCTTGCTGTAATGGAACCATGAGCAAGAATCATGAATCATGGCAGGACACGGCATCCGAGCATGCCGGTCGCGAACGGCGCCAGGGCCGTTTCTTCCCGTGGGTGCGCGAAAGCGGATTGGTCCGCAGCGCCGAGGAACGATGGATCGGCGGCGTCTGCGGCGGCCTGGGCCGGTACCTGGGGTGGAGCCCGCTGCTGGTGCGGGCGCTGATGATCGGCGCCGCATTCGTGGCCGGCGTCGGTGTGGTGTTCTATGCGCTCGCGTGGTTCCTGCTGCCGGATGAACGCGACGGTCGGATCCTGTGCGAGGAGCTTTTGGCCGGACACTGGGATTGGTCCTGCCTGGGGGTGCTGCTGGGACTGGTGTGCATGATGTTCTGGCCGCCGGTCTGGCTGTTCGGACTCGCCGCGGGCGCGTTCGCGCTGTGGCTGGTCATCGAACAGGCCGGGCGTCGCAACCTGAGATACGCCGTGGCCCAATGGGCGAACCCGTCATCCCGTCCGCAGCCCGCGCCGTCCGCACGACCGGGGGCGACCGGCGGTATGCCCGCTGGCGAGGTCCCGGCAGGCGCGCCGACCGGGGCTGCCCCGGTCTCATCGGCGGCGGTGCCGCCGATGATGACCTCGCCCTATCGCGCCCCGCAGCCGGCCCCCAAGCCGCGTGTCGCCCGTCGCAAGCCGGCGGGGCCGCTGCTGGTGCTGATCGTGACCGGACTGATCTTCCTGTCGTTCGCCTGCATGTTGTTCTCGTGGGCCGACACGCGCGCGGATCTGGAGACGCTGCTCGGCGGGGGCATGATCTGGGTCGGCGGCGTCTGCGTGGCGATCGGCCTGATCATCGTGATCCTCGGCTGCATCGGACGGCGGGCCGGCGGCCTGCATCCGTTCGTCTGGCTGGCTGGGTTCCTAGCGGTCACTCTGGCGTTCGGCGGACTGGCCTATTCGGTGATGTTCCAGCGGATGATGCGCACGCGCACGGAATACGCCTACGCCGACGGTTCCGGGATGGATCCGGACATTCAGGTACACGGCTTCGACGCCATCGGCTCCGACAAGGCCACCATGCAGCGCCTTGAGGACGGCCTGTGGATGGAAGGCGACAACATCAACGACGTCCTGCACATCGACCTGAGCGACTACGCCGAGGACAACGGCAGCCACGAGGTCACACTCAACGACGGCACCACCGCCACCTCAAGCTGCCCCGCGGGCACCATCCGGGTGATGCCATACCGCACCAGCGTGGTGGTCACGATCCCGGATGGCTGCTCCTGGCAGCTGACCGGCGAGTCGTTCTGGTATGACGGCGTCGATTCCTTCGGCAGCCTGTGGGCGGCCGCGACATCGCCGTGGAATATGGTCGGGATATACCTGCCGAGCACCGTGAACGGGCAGTGGACAGGCGCCGCCAGCATGAGCCCGCCCTGGCTGAACGCGGATTATGACGGCGAAGCCCTGTACTGGCCATTCGACCAGGGCAACCCCAAGGCGGTGGCGTCCCCGGAACTGCGTATCGACCTCGACGCGGCCGTGATGGGACAGGTCGTGGTGCAGTACGACTACCAGAACACCCTGCCCACCTATCAGGAGTGGGCGGACAAGACCACGGAGGACGACCATGAGTGACGAGACCCGCAACGAACCCGAAACCCAGGTCATCCCGCAGACGGATGACGCGGTCACCCAGGCCATGCCGATGGCGGAGACCCGCGAACTGCCGGAAACCGTCGCACCCACGCAGGCGATGCCGGTGGCCCCCGCATCCACGCAGGCGATGTCGCAAGCCGAACCAACGCAGAACGGAACGGCCGACGCGCCGCAACCCGGACAGGTTCCGGAACCGGAGCCTGCCACAATGCCGCAGCAGGTGCCGCTGTACAGCACCGCGCCGCCATCGCAGACCACCGCCGGCGGCGTCCCGACCGCGCCCTCCTACGTGCAGGTGCCGGTGGAGGCCCGCCACGAGCGTCCGGTGATTCGCAAAACCGGTCCCAGCGCGGCCACCATCGTACTCGGCGTGCTGCTGGTCCTGATCGGCGCGATGGTCCTGGCGTTCGGCATCGGCTTCCCGGTGACGGCGCTGCCCGGTCTCGGCGCGGATCCGCGCGCCATCGTGGCGATCGTCTGCGGCATCGTCGGCGGCGTCCTGATCGTCGTCGCCATCATATGGGCGGTGGCGCGGATCATCGGCTCGATGCGGCACAAGGACGACGAGCCGCGGGAATAACCCCTACGCGGCCTGGGCGGCTTCGGCCTCCTCAAGATCGGCGAACCCACCCAGGCGCACGGTATTGGCCACCGTCTGCTCGGTCAGGTTGCGGCCGGCGGCTTGCAGATCCTCCACCATCGCCTCGTACAGGGCCATCGTGCGGTCGGAGTACGTACCCAGTTCGCCGCGCAGATAGGTTTCGAACGACGTATCCTCCGGCGTGTCCTCGGCCGTGGTCAGCACCCGCATCGCCGCGCCCAGTTTCGGGTAGCGCCCGCGGAAATCGCGCGCCCACGCCACCTGCACGGCGATCACCCGCTCCTGCCGGGCAACGCGCTCATCGGACAGGCGGGGGATGAACGGCTCGATGCGCTCGCGGTACTCGTCGGGCGCGGTGGAGGCCATCATCCGGGCGTATTTCTCCGTCACCAGATTGCGATCCACCCGGTTCGCCTCATCCAGATCATCGAGATAGCTGCGCAGCAGATCCTCGGGCCAGGTCATGAACTGGCTGGCCCGCATCTGATGGAACATCGGCCAATTGCCCTGGCAGGAGGCGCGGCCTCCCTCGTTCTCGGTGCGTTGGAACTGATCCCATTCGCGGCGGATGACCTCTTCGACAAGATCCATGACTGCTCCTTTCGTACGGAATCCACTGCTGGTGCGCCACAGGCTGCGGGCGGCCCGCCACAGGCCTGCTACAGGCTCACCAGGCAGGCGTTCCGGTGCTCGATATGCTCCTCCACATAGGGGCGTTGCCATTCCAGGAACGTCTCATCGGAGTCGGTCAGCCCCTCGCGCCTGAGCTCGGCCACGATCTCGTCGCAGATCGATTCCACAACCGAGACGACCTGCTCCGCGGCCGGCGCGGCGCCCTTGCCGCCCTCGCCGAACCCGACGCCGCCGAAACACGCCGCCGACGCCAGTCGCAGGACATCCTCCAGCTGCGCGCACACGTCCGGCAGGCGGGCGGCCATGCGGCGCGAGAGGCGGCGCAGCGCGGCGAACCGCCACTTGTAGTACGGCATGTACCCTGCGGAAACCGGCGTATTGATCAGGAACACCAGGGATGCCACGGCCTCGGCGAACTCGTTGATCGCGCACCAGGCGGCCGCGCCATCACCCCGCTGCAGCATCCGCGGCAGGTTGTACTGGCCCGCCTGCGCGATCATCCCCAGACGCCGGGAGATCAGCGAGAGGCGCACATCCTCCGGCATGAGCTTGAAGCCCTGACGGGTTTTGGAGAACGCGCCCAACGGATCGGCGAACACCTCGCCGTTCGTGGCCGCGGCCAATGTGGGTTCGTCCAGCATCAGCCACTCGTGCGGCCGGTCGGCGGGCGGGGCCTGACGGTAGCCGGTGATCGACTCGAAGAAATCGCCGATGCGGAACACGCCGACACGGCGGCCGGCGCCCTGCGCGCGGGCGGTCTGGGATTTCGGGCCGAAGCCCATGAACGTGTCCGGCAGCGACTCGTAATCGGCCTGCAACCGCTCGCCGATCGCCGCATAATCCTCGTCGGTCAGCCACAGGCAGAAGCCGGGGCCGAAGTCGTGATCGTGGGAGAGTTCGTCGTCGAAGCCGTAGCATTCCGAACCGTGCCCCACCAGGCCGGCGGCGATGCGGCCCTGATACTCGGGATAGCGTTCGGCGATCAGCGGTTTGCCATACTCGTTCCAGTAGGCGCGAGCCAGCTTGAGTCCGGGGATGGTGTGCGCCGGCGTGTTGTCTGACTGCACGGTGCCTGATGACGCGGCGGCATCGGGCGTGGCGGTGCCGGGCGTGGCGATAACGCCGGAGAGTTCGCTTTCGGCGGCCTTCTCCTGCGCCTGGACCAGATTGGCCGCGGTGATGCGGTAGTAGTCGTTGTCTCGGCCGTAGTTCTCCTCAATCACCGACAGGGCCTGACGGTAGCGCCGGACGGCCTCGTCGGCGTGTCCGGCGGCCAGGCACACCTGGGCGTAGCCGGCCAGAGCCGAGGCGTAATGGCCGGCGTGCTCCTGGCCGGCGTTGCGGTAGATGTCCAGGGATTGCCGGGCGTGGCGCATCGCCTCGTCAAGGTGCGCGGCGGCGGGGGTGCTGTTGTCGGTTGGGGAGTCCGGGGACGTGGCAGGCGTCGTCATGCGATTGGACGGTGCCCCGGCATGCTCGGTCTCGCCGGAGGACCCCGTGTGTCGTTCGTCCACGGGCAGTTCGAGCAGGATCAGCGCGATGTTCGTATGTGTGGCGGCGATGTCGATGTCGTTCGACGGGTCCACGCTGGCGGCTTCCAGCACCCGCAGCGCCGCCTCCAGTTCGTGCAGGGCCTGCTCGGGGCGGCCGGTCTCGCTGTAGAGCATGGACAGGTTGTTGTGCAGGGCCGCCATGCGCCGGTCGGTGGGGGAGAGCGTGGTCTTGGCCGAGTCGATGGCCTGATGGTATAGGTCCTCGGCCTGGTCGTACCGGCCCGCGGCCCGCATGCTGGTGGCCGCGTTGATCAGCGTGGTGGTCCAGGCCTCGGTGCCTTCCAATCGCATGCGTAGCGCCAGTTCGATGGAGCGCTGCACAATCCACTGGTTGTCCTCATGTCGGCCCTGCGAGCGGTAGAACCCCATCGTCTCATTGAGCACGGTGAGCAGACCGGCGTCATCCCCCGCGTTCTCTGCATCATCCATGGCCTGCAGCAGATAGGGTTCGGCCTTGGTCGCGCCTTCGTGCGCCTCGAAGATCGCGTCCAGCCCCTTGAGGAAGGCCTCGGCGTCAAACGTGGCGGCGGCGGAGCGAGGGATCAAGTTGTCCGAATCGGCCGATTCGTGTGAATCGGTGGCTTGTGCATCGTTGTAGTCGGACGATTCCCCCGATTCGAGCAGCTCGGGCGTGGCGGAGACACCCGCGTCGTTATGTTCGCCTGCGGCCCACGCGGCCAACGCCGCCTGCAACGTGTCGTTATCCATGATCGCTCCTTGCCCGATATGGGTACTGACACCAGTGTACGGTCGGCGGCGGCTCCAGTGGGCGGATTTCGCGTTCAGTGGGCGGGCGGCTGCCGGGCATGCCGCCGGATAACGGCGATATACCAAGGCGGCCTGTGGCGGAGGTTCGCCACAGGCCGCCCAGTGAAGGTCTAACCCGCCCGCTGAATCATCGTGATTGCTGAGCGGAGGCTGCGCTGCCTTCGTAGCGGCGCGAGAACAGCACCAACAGCGCCACGGCGATCACCGCCAGCGGCAGACCGCCGAGTGCGGGGTAGTGGTAGTTCATGCCGGAGACGGTCAGCATGGCGCCGCCGATGATCGAGCCGACCGCATTGCCGAAGTTGAACGCCACCTGCACGGTGGCGCCGCCAAGCAGCTCGCCGCCGCCCTTGCCGGCCTCCGCCATCAGCAGCTGCTGCGGCGAGGAGACGAAGAACAACCCGAACGCGATCCAGAAGGTCAGGATGGCGCAGATCACCGGGGAGCCCGGAACAAGGAACACGAACAGCAGACCGATGCCGGAGACCGCCTGGCCGAGCGCGGCGGTGCCCGCATGACGCCAACGGTCGCAGATACGGCCGCCGACCAGACCGCCGACCACCATGCCGAAGCCTGCGAGCATCATCAGCAGCGGTACTACGCCCGACGCGTAGCCGCCCACCTCGGTCAGCCACGGGGACACATAGCTCCACCAGCAGAAGATGCCGGCGTTGCCGGTGAACACGGCGATCAGCACCATCCACGGGCCGGGCTTTTTGAGGAACCGGAACTGGCCGGCCAGGCCCGCATCCCGAATCGGCTCGACGCGCGGCACCCACGCCAGCACCAGCACAACCGTCATGGCGGTCCATGCCGCCAGAATGCCGAAGGCCAGACGCCAGGACATGAACTCGGCCATCATCGTGCCCGCCGGCACACCGAGCATATTCGCCACGGTCTGACCGGTCACCATCATCGAGACGGCCTGCGCCTCCTTGCCCTTGTCGGCCAGGGTCTTGGCGATCAGCGTGGCGGTGCCGAAGAATGCGCCATGCGGCAGCCCGGAGATGAAGCGCCCCACGATGAGCATCGGCGAGCTCAGCGCCACGGCACTCAGCAGGTTGCCGACCAGCGTGATCGCCATGAACAGCAGGATGAGCTTCTTCGGCGGCACGCGGCGGCCGAAGACCAGCATCAGCGTGCCGACGCACACGCCGATGGCATAGGAGGAGATGTAGTTGCCCGCGGTCGGGATGTCGACGCCCATCGCCGCGGCGGCCTGGGGCAGGATGCCCATCATCACGAATTCCGCGGCGCCGAGCACGAACGCGCCCGAGGCCAGGGCCAGGATGCTTCTTTTCATGGTGGTTCCCTTGATATTGCCGTAGTCATGGAAAAAGGGAATCACTGTAACCAGTGATTCCCTTTGAGTTGTCGGGCTGGCGGGATTTGAACCCGCGGCCTCTTCGTCCCGAACGAAGCGCGCTACCAAGCTGCGCTACAGCCCGTTTTGGCAACGCAGAAGATAATACAACGAAACCGGGGACAAATGCAACCGGCGTGTCTTACGGCGTGTATCGGCGTCTCGGTACACTGGACGCTTATGCGTGACATGACTGAAAACGTTGAGAATCAGAACGAGGAAGAGGCCGTTGCTCCCGCAATGACCACCATTGAGCGTGCCGAGATGCTGATGGCGCAGGACGCCGCCATCGCCGCGCGCGTGGATGAGGGCGCGACGCTGGACGAGGCCGTGGACCCGGGCAACAAGGAGTTCGGTCCGCTGGCGCACCCCGAGCAGGTGCAGATGCGCGTGGCCAAGCGCGCGATGATGATCAGGGACGGCATCAACCCGTACCCGGTCGAGGTGGGCGTGACCCACACCATCGAACAGGTGCGCGCCGACTATGACGGCAAGCTTGAGGCCGGGCAGGAGACCGAGGACGTGGTCGGCATCGCCGGTCGCGTGCTGTTCCTGCGCAACGCGGGCGGCCTGTGCTTCGTGCAGCTGTCCGCCGGCGACGGCACCACCATCCAGGGCATGATCTCCAAGAAGGAGATCGGCGCGGATTCGCTGAAGCAGTTCAAGCAGCTGGTGGATCTGGGCGACCACCTGTTCATCAAGGGCCGCGTGATCGCCTCCAAGACCGGCGAGCTGTCCGTGTTCGCCTCCGAGTGGGCCATCGCCGCCAAGGCGCTGCAGCCGCTGCCCGCCCTGCACAAGGAGCTCAACGACGACACGCGTACGCGCAAGCCGTACCTCGGCATGATCGCCGACGAGCGCATCCGCAACATGGTGCGCAACCGCTCCAAGGCCGTGGCCTCGCTGCGCCGCACCTTCGACAGCCATGACTTCATCGAGGTCGAGACCCCGATGCTGCAGACCGTGCACGGCGGTGCCGCGGCCCGTCCGTTCACCACGCATATGAACGCCTTCGACATCGACCTGTTCATGCGCATCGCCCCGGAGCTGTTCCTCAAGCGCTGCCTGGTCGGCGGCATCGACCGCGTCTTCGAGATCAACCGCGACTTCCGCAACGAGGGCGTCGACGCCACGCACGCCCCCGAGTTCACGATGGTGGAGGCCTACCAGGCCTACGGCAACTACGACACCATCGGCCAGCTGACCAAGGAGCTTGTGCAGCAGACCGCGATGGACGTGTTCGGCTCGCTGAAGGTCACGCTGCTGGACGGCACCGAATACGACTTCGGCGGCGAATGGAAGACCATCAGCATGTACGAGTCGCTCTCCGAGGCCCTCGGCGAGGAGATCATCCCGAACGGCGGCCCGGATGCCCCCGGCACCAGCGTGGAGCATCTGGGCGCGATCGCCGACAAGCTCGGTGTGGAGCGCGATGACGTGGAGAACCACGGCAAGCTCGTCGAACACCTGTGGGAGCACTTCTACGAGGACAAGCTCTACGAGCCGGTGTTCGTGCGCGACTTCCCGGTCGAGACCTCGCCGCTGGTCAAGTCGCACCGCACCAAGCCCGGCGTGGTGGAGAAGTGGGATCTGTACGTGCGCGGCTTCGAGCTGGCCACCGGATACTCCGAGCTCAACGATCCGGTCGTGCAGCGCGAACGCTTCGTGGCCCAGGCCAAGGACGCGCTCGCCGGCGACGCCGAGGCGATGGACATCGACGAGGACTTCCTTGAGGCCCTGGGCGTAGGCATGCCGCCGGCCGGCGGCATGGGCATGGGCATCGACCGTCTGCTCATCGCCCTGACCGGCGCCACGATCCGCGAGACCATCACCTTCCCGCTGGTCAAGCCGCTCAACCTGCAGTAGGAACGACGGGAATCGCGGCCGCATCGCCGTGATGGTGCTCTCAACCCCCGCGGTTGCGCCATAGACATTGATTCGAGCCTTCCCGTCCCATGCGGACGGGAAGGCCTTGTTGTTGATTAGGGCCCCTGTCATGGACTCATTCGCGCCGCAAGTCATCGGTCACGTGCCGGCCGTCGGCACGGGTCGCAGGGCCCCGACGTCGGCGATATCCATCCTCTGCGAGAGCATGGCGGTATGGGAATCGCGATCTGGTTGAAGGGGATGCGGCCGCAGACGCTGCCGGCCAGCGTGGCGCCGGTGGCCATCGGCGCGGCCGCGGCATGGACTTCCGTCCGACAGCTCGGCGTATGCGCACTGATCTACCCCGCGCCGGAATCCTGCGCAATCAATCGTGCCACGCAGGCCACGTTGGAATCGCGGTTCTGGCCGTTGGCGATCCTGTGCACGCTGGTCGCCCTGTTCCTGCAGATCGCCGTCAACTTTGCCAACGACTACTCCGACGGCGTCCGCGGCGTGGACGAGGGACGCGGAGCGGCGTCGCCCGCGTTGCCCGCGTCGCCG
>JABLTT010002859.1_pt1 | contig 23955 bp, 17 predicted proteins | sample 7160061 | NCBI WGS metagenome assembly JABLTT01 (sample SAMN14651232, study PRJNA627086) | human gut metagenome | isolation source: feces | host: Homo sapiens
AGTTCCGACACTTCCGCATATCGCATTCATAGAGGAAAAACCTCTGCGCGATAAAATATGAAATTGTGACTATTAAATAGTCATGCGGAAGATGGGACTTGAACCCACACGAGCGCAATGCTCACAAGATCCTTAGTCTTGCTCGTCTGCCAGTTCCGACACTTCCGCATATCGCGTTTCTCGGAGAAAGATTTCTTTCTCGCTGCGACGGATATTAGTATAACAAAGGGGTATATGATTGTCAACACATTTTTTAAAAAAAATTAAAAATTTTCAAGTTTTTTTTGAAAAAAAGAGGAATTTGAAATTTTGTGTAGAATATAATTAATAGGAGGAAGATTATCGGCGTACCTGTCAGTCTTTGGAGGATAGAAGATATATGAATATCAGAGAGAGCATGGAAGAAAGAGAACTGGAACTGCTGAGTCCTTATGCCGCATACAGTGGACGTTCCAGAGGAAGAGACCGGGAGGAAGAAGAGTGTGACGTCCGGACGGTTTACCAGAGAGACCGGGACAGGATCCTGCATAGCAAAGCTTTTCGCAGGATGAAGGATAAGACTCAGGTTTTTCTGGCTCCGGAAGGAGATCATTACAGGAACCGGCTGACGCACACTCTGGAGGTATCCCAGATCGCACGTACTATAGCTAAGGCACTTCGCCTGAATGAGGATCTTGTGGAGGCGATTGCACTGGGACACGACCTTGGTCACACGCCTTTCGGACATTCAGGAGAGACCGCACTTAATACCGTTCATCCTGAGGGCTTTGCCCACTACCGTCAGAGCGTCCGCGTGGTGGAAGTACTGGAGAAGAATGGAGACGGACTGAATCTTACCTGGGAGACAAGAGACGGAATCCTGAATCACCGTACCAGCGGTCATCCGTCCACTTTGGAGGGACAGGTAGTCCGCTTTTCTGATAAGATTGCCTATGTTCATCATGATATGGACGATGCCCAGAGAGCTGGGATCATTACAGAGAATGATATTTCTGCCAGTCTCAGGGAGTTTCTTGGACAGACCACAAGAGAAAGGTTGAATACCTTTGTACATGATGTGATTGAGCACAGCATTGACCAGCCTTCCATTCAGATGTCTGCTCCTGTAGAGCAGGCACTCATGGATCTTCGATCAGAGATGTTCCAGAAAGTATATCTGAATCCCATTGCGAAGCGTGAGGAATCCAAGGCAATCAAAATGCTGACAGAATTATACGCCTATTACATAGATCACCCGGAAGCAATGTCCAGGGAGTACGTTGCTCTTATTGAGAAAAAGGGAGTTCCCAAAGACCGGGCGGTATGTGACTGGCTGTCAGGAATGACGGATCAGTATTCCATGAAGAAATTCAAGGAGATTTTCATACCAAGAGCTTGGGAGGTTTATTAGAACGTGGACAAAACTCTTGCAATGAGATATAATATTTATTTACGCGAAAGATGTCGCATTTTCTTGGATATGCGGCATATCAAATCAAAGGAGGATAAGCATGCGCTATTCCGACGATATCATTGAAGAAGTGCGAATGAAAAATGATATTGTAGACGTGATATCCCAGTATGTAAGACTGACCAGAAGAGGAAGCTCCTATTTTGGTCTGTGTCCTTTTCATAATGAGAAGACCCCTTCCTTTTCCGTAACGCCGTCCAAGCAGATGTATTACTGCTTCGGCTGCGGAGCTGGAGGAAATGTATACAATTTTGTAATGCAATATGAGAATTATTCATTTGGAGAAGCACTTTCCCATCTGGCAGAGCGTGCCGGTGTGGAACTTCCCAAGATCGAATATTCCAAGGAGGCAAGGGCGAAAGCGGAGAAGCGCGCAGCCTTGCTTGAGATCAATAAGAAAGCGGCTCAGTATTTTTATTACCAGCTGCGCCGTGAAGGTGGAAAAAATGCCCACGATTATCTTACAGGCAGAGGTCTCAGCGAAGAGACGATCAGGAAATTTGGTCTGGGGTATTCAGACAAGTACAGTGATGACCTGTATAAATATCTGAAATCCCAGAATTACAGTGATGAACTTCTTCGGGAATCCGGCCTTTTCAATGTGGATGAACGCCAGGGCATGTATGACAAATTCTGGAATCGTGTTATTTTTCCAATCATGGATGTCAATAACAGGGTGATTGGATTTGGCGGGCGAGTGATGGGAGACGGCAAGCCCAAGTACCTGAATTCGCCAGAGACCCGTATTTTTGACAAGAGCCGTAATCTGTACGGATTGAATATAGCCAGAACCACCAGGAAAAATTACCTGATCCTGTGCGAGGGCTACATGGATGTAATCTCCATGCACCAGGCAGGATTTACCAATGCAGTGGCTTCTCTGGGAACGGCGCTTACATCCGGACATGCCAGTCTGGTGAAGAGGTATACACAGGAAGTGCTTCTTCTTTACGATAGTGATGAAGCTGGTGTAAAAGCCGCCTTGCGAGCCATTCCCATTCTACGGGAAGCCGGCGTGAATTCCAGAGTGGTGAATTTACGGCCTCACAAGGACCCTGATGAATTTATCAAAGCAGAAGGCGCAGAGGCTTTTGAGAAAAGGCTGGAGGCAGCTACGGACAGCTTTATGTTCCGGGTAAGTATTGCTTCCGGTGATTTTCCTATGGATGAGCCACAGGGACAGAACCGGTTTTTTGAGCGGTGTGCCCAGTATCTTCTGGAACTTTCTGATGAACTGGAGCGGAATCTGTATATTGAAGCAATTGTAAAAGAATACCGCAGATATGGAATCAGTGTGGAAGACCTTCGGAAGCGTGTAAACACCCTTGCTCTGAAGGGTACGCCTGCAGAGAAGCGTATCCAGCCAAAATCCGGCGGCTCTCCAATGAGAAAAAAGGAGAGCGCGGCAGATAAATCCCAGAAGCTGATGCTTACCTGGCTGGTTACCTATCCGGCAATTTTTGATACTGTGGAAAAATATCTTTCCCCTTCAGATTTTGTAGTTCCTCTTTATAAAGAGGTGGCAGAAATGCTCTGGAAGCAGCACGAAGAGGGAGATGTGAATCCGGCCAGACTTCTGAATGCTTTTACAGACAGTGAAGAGCAGAAAGAGGTGGCCTCTCTCTTTAATGCCACGATCCACCTTGAGACAAAGGAGGAACAGCAGAGAGCATTTTCCGATGCTTTGATCCGCATTAAACAGGAGAGTCTGGCGGAGAAAAATAAAAACTGGGATCCTGCAGATATGGGGGCTTTACAGGAGCTTGTAAAGGCCAAGAAGGATCTGGAGGAGCTTGGAAGAAAAAGGCAGCAATTGCATATTTCTTTTGAATAAGGATAAAATATTAACACTATATGGAGGTTAGAGTACCTATGGAAATGAATATGGGCAAATTCAGTGAGAAACTGGTGGGACTTCTGGAGCTTGCAAAAAAGAAGAAAAACGTACTGGAATATCAGGAAATCAGTGATTATTTCAAAGACCAGCCACTGGATGCGGAACAGATGGACAAGATCTTCGATTTCCTTGAGGCAAGTGGGGTAGATGTGCTGCGTATCACAGAGAACAGTGCAGATGACCTTATGCTGGACGATGACATGGATATTGATGGCCTGGACGATGAGGAAGAAGTAGAGCTGGACAAGATCGATCTTTCTGTTCCGGAAGGTGTGAGCATTGAGGATCCGGTTCGTATGTATCTGAAAGAAATTGGTAAAGTTCCGCTTCTTTCAGCAGAAGAAGAAATCGAGCTTGCAAAGAAAATGGAACAGGGCGACGAAAATGCCAAGAAGCGTCTGGCAGAAGCCAACCTTCGTCTTGTTGTCAGCATTGCAAAGCGTTATGTAGGACGTGGAATGCTTTTTCTGGATCTGATTCAGGAAGGTAACCTTGGTCTTATCAAGGCTGTCGAAAAATTTGATTACCGAAAGGGTTACAAGTTCAGTACCTATGCTACCTGGTGGATCCGTCAGGCTATCACAAGAGCCATTGCAGACCAGGCGCGTACCATTCGTATTCCGGTTCATATGGTTGAGACGATCAACAAGCTGATCCGCGTTTCCAGACAGTTACTCCAGGAGCTTGGACGTGAACCTACTCCGGAGGAAATCGCGGAAGAGATGGACATGCCGGTTGACCGCGTGCGTGAGATCCTGAAGATTTCCCAGGAGCCGGTTTCTCTGGAGACCCCTATTGGTGAAGAGGAGGACAGCCATCTTGGAGATTTCATCCAGGATGACAATGTTCCGGTTCCGGCTGATGCTGCAGCATTTACTCTTTTGAAGGAACAGCTGGTAGAAGTTCTTGGCACTCTTACTGAGAGAGAACAGAAGGTTCTTCGCCTTCGTTTCGGGCTTGATGATGGACGTGCAAGAACACTTGAGGAAGTTGGCAAGGAGTTTAATGTTACCAGAGAGCGTATCCGTCAGATTGAGGCAAAGGCTCTTCGTAAGCTCCGTCACCCAAGCCGCAGCCGCAAGCTGAAGGATTATCTGGATTAAGGAGAGGACTATGCAGTTATCCTTACGACTGTCTGCAATCGCAGACCTGGTGACAGAAGGAAACCGGCTGGTAGATGTGGGATGCGATCATGGATATCTGCCGGTATACCTGATACAGCAGAAAAAAATTCCATCCGCCATTGCAATGGATGTGCGAAAAGGGCCACTTTCCAGGGCACAGGAACATATCCGGCAGTATGGACTGGAGGAATACATACAGACCCGGCTCTCAGACGGACTTGAAGGCTTGAAAGCCGGAGAGGGTGACACCCTTGTGATCGCAGGTATGGGCGGTCCCCTTATGGAAAGGATTCTCACAGATGGCAGGTCTGTGAGAAATTCTTTCTCTGAGCTGATTTTACAGCCACAGTCCGACATTCCCCATTTTCGCAGATTTATCCAGTCTGAAGGCTGGGAGATCACAGAAGAGAAAATGGTGGAAGAGGATGGGAAATTTTATCCCATGATGCGGGTGGTGCCTGGGGAAAATGTTCACAGCAGTTTGAAACTTAACGTGGATTCTTTCCCAAAAAATACGTCTGTGAAAGCTGCTTCTTCTGAGAACCTACATGCTGATGAATGGGCAGAAATGCCGGAAAATCCAGCTGCTTACACCTTGGAGGAAGCCTTTGGCAAATATCTTCTTCAGGAAAAGAACCAGGTGCTTTACCATTATCTTCAGCGGGAATCCCGGATCCGCTCCCAGATTCTGGACCAATTGGAAACGGCACCGAAGGCAGAGGCAGTTACTGCCCGCATTTTGGAAGTAAAGGAGGAGGCGCAGCTGATCGCTGCTGCGCTGGCAGAATATGAAGGTTAAAGAACTGACAGAATGGCTGGGAGGAAATTTTCCGGCAGCAGTTGCAGAGGACTGGGATAATGTGGGACTTCTTACAGGAGATGACGAGAGTGAGGTAAAACATGTCTTTCTGGCCCTTGATCTTACCGAAGCGGTGTTAGACGAGGCTATCCAGGCTGGCGCTGACATGATCGTTACCCATCATCCTATGATCTTTTCCGGTATTAAGAAGATTAACAATCATAGCTTTACAGGACGGAAGATTATCAGTCTGGTGCGCCATGGAATATCTTATTATGCGATGCATACCAACTATGATATTCTGGGAATGGCAGATTTAAGTGCCGGATATCTGGAACTGTCAGATACGAAGGTACTTTGTGCCACCGGGGAAAAAGACGGAGAGCCCATTGGCTTTGGGCGTGTGGGAAATCTGCCTTGTGAGATGACATTAAAGGAGTACGCCCTTCTTGTAAAAAAGAACCTGAAGCTTTCAGATGTGAAAGTGTACGGAAATCTGGAACAGACTGTGAAAACGGCTGCCGTATGTACCGGCTCTGGTAAAAGTATGATCCAGGATGTGCTTGCTGCCGGGGCAGATGTATATGTGACAGGTGATATTGACCACCATACCGGAATTGACACCGTAGCCCAGGGACTTGCAATCATTGACGCAGGTCATTACGGTACGGAATATATTTTTATGGAAGATATGAAGGAAAGACTGGCAAAAGCGTTTCCGGAGCTTACAGTCAGCTGTGCAAAGATGAGAAGCCCGTATACGATATTATAAGGTTAAGACCTGGTGTGGATGGGCGTGATGGTGTTCGCCCGCCCGGAGATAAAATGAGTTGTCAGAATAACATTGTCTGGTTTTGGAAAATGTGATTTATGTTTAGCCTAATTGATCTTTCAGATCAGAAAAGGAGATTTTATGGATCATGCAGTGAAACTTACAATCAATGGGGAAACCAGAGAGTTTCCCATGGGAATTACCTATAAAGAAGTTGTAAAAGCGTACGAAAAGACCAGTCCGGTCCCTGTTATTCTTGTAATTGCAGGAGGCAAGATCTGTGAGCTTCATAAAAAAGCAGAACGGGACGGCGAAGTCCGGCTGGTCACCACAAAAGACAGCATTGGAAATAAAACCTATAAGCGAACTGCATGTCTGGTGCTTTTAAAGGCAATTTACGATCTTGCAGGCAAAGAAAAAGTAGATAAAGTGGTGCTTCATTATTCTGTAGGAAGCGGTTTTTACTTTACTATGGCGGGAGAACAGAAGCTGGATCAGGCATTTCTTGACCAGGTAAAGAAGCGGATGACAGAGCTGGTGGAGCAGAAAATCCCGGTGAAGAAACGAAGTGTAGGAACGGATGAAGCAATTGCACTTTTTCATCATCACAGAATGTATGATAAAGAGAAGCTGTTCCGCTATCGCAGGGTTTCCAGGGTGAATATTTACAGCATAGAGAATTTTGAGGACTATTTTTATGGGGCAATGGCTTACGATACCGGCTATGTGCCATATTTTGACCTGAAGCTGTATGATGAAGGCTTTGTGCTGATTCTGCCGGAGGCTAAGGCTCCGGATGTGCTTCCGGAATTCCAGCCCCAGGAGAAAATCTTCCAGGTGCAGAAGGATTCTGAAGAGTGGGGCAGAAAGCTGGAAATCTCCACAGTAGGTGAGCTGAATGACCAGATCGTTTCCCAGGGGATACAGAAGATCCTTCTTATGCAGGAGGCCATCCAGGAGTCTGGAATTGCCAGAATTGCAGAGCAGATCGTGGAGGCTGGAAACAAGAAGTTCGTCATGATCGCTGGTCCGTCTTCCTCCGGCAAGACTACCTTTTCCCACAGGCTGTCTATTCAGCTGGCGGCACATGGAATGAAGCCACATCCCATTGCTGTTGACAATTATTTTGTAAACAGAGAGCATACCCCGCTGGATGAATTCGGGGAAAAGGATTATGAGTGTCTGGAAGCCATTGATGTGGAGCAGTTCAACAAAGATATGCTGGCACTTCTTAATGGAGAGAGAGTAGAACTTCCGGTGTTTAACTTCAAGACTGGGCAGAGAGAATATAAAGGCGATTTTCTCCAGCTGGGGAAGGAAGACATCCTTGTTATTGAGGGAATTCATGGTCTGAACGACAAATTAAGCTACGCGCTTCCGAAGGAGAGCAAGTTCAAAATCTATATCAGTGCCCTCACCCAGCTGAACATTGATGAACACAACCGGATTCCTACCACAGACGGAAGGCTGATCCGCAGAATCGTCCGGGATGCAAGAACCAGAGGAACCTCTGCCAAGGATACCATTGCAAGGTGGCCATCTGTAAGAAGAGGGGAAGAGAAGAATATTTTTCCATACCAGGAAGAAGCGGATGTTATGTTTAACTCGGCACTGATCTATGAACTGGCATGTCTGAAGGTATACGCAGAGCCTCTTCTCTTCGGAATTTCCAAAGAGGAGCCGGAATATCTGGAGGCAAACAGGCTGCTGAAATTTTTTGATTATTTTGTAGCGGTGCCAAGCGAGGAAGTGCCTAATAATTCCCTGTTAAGAGAATTTATAGGGGGAAGCTGTTTTAACACCTGATGATGCAGATGTGCTTGTAAGAAGTTGAGGAGTATTTTATGAAAATAAGTCGCAAAGGCTTTACATTGGCAGAGCTTTTGATCGTGGTTGCAATTATTGCGGTACTGGTGGCTGTTGCAATACCTATTTTCGGAAGTCAGTTGGAAAAAAGCAGGGAAGCAGCAGACCTTGCAAATGTACGCGCTGCTTATGCAGAAGTGCTGACTGAGGCAAACATGGGAATCTATAATAAAGAGGTTATTGTCAATCTGAAACAGAAACAGTATGACTGGCAGTCAGCGGATGTAATTACAATTGGGGGGATCAGCCATTCGGTAAAAGAAGGCGATACGGATAACTGGATTGGAAAACCAGGAGCAGGTGGAACCTGTAAGGTTTCGTTTGACCAGAAAACGGGAACCAAATTTGTGTGGAGCGGGGATGGGACTTCTGCGTCAAATAGCTATGACATGAGTGAGGATTTCTTTGATGTATTAGAGAAGAGTGGCTGTCTGAAGGATGAGAAAATAAGCTCAAACAATGATTTTGAAATTGATTCGAAAGCAGCGGAGTTTTCAACTTTTGTCCCGAAAATTGAAAAAGTATTGGGCGAACAAAGCCTATTGAAGAATGGTACATGGGCGTTTCTGGGAAATGGAAATTCAGACAAAGCATCTGAAAGATATTTGTTCTGGACTTCATTTGATACCAATAAGGTGGGAGTTGGTAAGAAAATACCAATATTGATTCAAAGAGGAGATGGAAAATATTACGTCTCGAAATCTCTAACGGCAGAGAGAAAAAAAGGAAATGTAACATATGTGGCAATCTCCGATCACCTTTTTAATAAATGGGGGTATGAACGCGTTATTAAAGCAGGGGATGGTAAAGTGTATAACTCTCTGTCAGAAGCCTATGCTGCATATGAGAAGGTACTTGAAGGGTATAAAGACTTACCCCAGTAATTATTTACCGGGTTACTGCTTACTCCGTTTACCGTAATCTTAACAGGTTATACGACAGGGAGAAATGAGAAATAGTGCTTTACATCTTACCACAATAATGTTAAAATAGCACTTGCGCAAGCAGGCCAGGTGATCGCGGCTGGACAGACGAAAGGGTTCAGACGAGGAAAGTCCGGGCTTCACAGGGCAGGATGCCGGATAACGTCCGGTGGAGGCGACTCCCAGACCAGTGCAACAGAAATAAACCGCCATGGCTTGCCATGGTAAGGGTGGAAAGGCAGTGTAAGAGACTACCGCCGTCCTGGTAACAGGCCGGGCACATGTAAACTCCATTCGAAGCAAGACCGAGCAGAAAGCGATACGGCGGCCCGTCGTGCTTTCAGGTAGGTCGCTTGAGCCTTTCGGCAACGGAAGGCCTAGACAGATGATCACTCAACGACATAACCCGGCTTATCGGTCTGCTTGCGTATTTAAGAATCAAATTGTATGATACATATAATATGATATTTAACCTGAGAAGGTTCAGTTCTGCTGGATTTTCCCAGGTTTTTGCTTTATTGGAAATTACTCCGTAATGTTCCGATAAAGCAAAAAACGCTCCGCGAGGATGCGACCAGATGGACAGGAAATTTTACCGGAAATTTCTGTTACAAAAAAAGTGGAAGCTGTATTCAGCTTCCACAATAAAATATCAATATTGTTATAAAAACAATGATTTGCAGAGACGAATTATTTATTTCTGTGACCGGAGTATTTCTCCTCACAATATTTACATCTGTAAACCTCATTCTCCTCATCTGCCAGAACAAACACCTGATCCAGTCCCTGCTCGATGGAAGTGATACAGCGGGGATTCTTACATCTGATCACGTTTACAACCTGCTTCGGAAGACGAAGGTCTTTTTTCTCAACGATCTTCTCATCCTTAATAATATTTACGGTGATATTGTGATCAATGAAACCAAGGATATCCAGATCCAGATCTTCAATCGGGCACTCAACCTTGATGATGTCCTTTTTGCCCATCTTATTGCTCTTTGCGTTCTTGATGATCGCAACAGTACAGTCAAGCTTGTCAAGCTTCAGGTCATGATAAATAGTCATAGCCTTGCCGGCCTTGATATGGTCTAATACGAAACCTTCACGAAGTGCTCCAACATTTAACATGGCAGTTCCACCTCCAATAATGTAAGAATCAGGGCCATACGAACATATACACCGTACTGGGCCTGTTTAAAGTATGCAGCTCTCGGATCGCTGTCCACTTCAACAGAAATTTCGTTAACACGTGGAAGCGGATGAAGAATGTACATGTCATCCTTTGCAAGGGAAAGTTTCTGCTTGTCCAGTATGTAGAAATCTTTCATACGAACATAGTCTTCCTCGTTGAAGAAACGCTCCTTCTGAACACGTGTCATGTAAAGAATATCAAGCTCCGGAATAGCATCCTCCAGACGTTCTACTTCTAGGAACTCGATGTTGTTCTTTTTCAGTACGTCTTCACGGATATAGCTGGGAATACGAAGCTCTTCCGGAGAGATCAGTACAAATTTAACATTGTTGTAACGAACCAGCGCCTCGATCAGAGAGTGAACGGTACGTCCGAATTTCAGATCTCCGCACAGACCGATGGTAATGTTGTCAAGACGCCCCTTTAAGGAACGGATGGTAAGTAAGTCTGTAAGAGTCTGGGTTGGATGCTGATGACCACCGTCACCGGCATTGATAACAGGAATATTAGAAACCATAGAAGCTACCAGCGGAGCACCTTCTTTGGGATGACGCATAGCACAGATATCTGCATAGCAGGAAACAACACGAATGGTATCGGCAACAGTTTCCCCCTTCGCTGCGGAACTGGAATCTGCAGATGAGAAACCAAGAACCTTACCGCCAAGGTTCATCATAGCAGCTTCAAAACTGAGACGGGTGCGGGTACTTGGCTCATAGAAAAGTGTGGCAAGTCGTTTATCGTCACAGGTATGTGCGTATTTTTTGGGGTTTTTCTCAATATCGCTGGCAAGATCCAGAAGCTTCTCAAGCTCCGGAACACTAAGGTCCAGCGGACTCATTAAGTGTCTCATGATATACCTCCGTTATGAGTGTGTGGTTTTGGGGTAGAGTGTTACGGTTCACGAAAACTCTTTCAAAAAGGTTCTTCTGTGAGTGGTAACGCAAAATCTCTTCGACCTATCATATACTACTTGGAATGATTTTTCAAGAAGATTTTGTAAGTATTTTTTCGAAAAACAATCCAGTGAGAAACCAGACCGGGAGATAGTCCAGACGGATGACTCCTTTGTACTGATGGGGCACTCCGGAATAGTCCCAGGGGCACATGTGAAAAGCCTGCAGGATAGAACCGCTGGTAAATTCTGCCAGGTAAAATCCGGCAGTATAAAGGGAGCCTCGCAGAAGTGCCGGAAGGCTTTTCAGCTTTTTGTATACAGGCAGAATCAGGGATGCACAGCCATAAATGGGAAACATAAGAAGAGAGGTAGTCCCTTTCATGGACGCATCTCCCCGGAGCAGGGAATGGAGCCCGGTCCAGAGAATCTCCAGACACAAGCCGGTAAAACCACAGAAGAGAAAAGGGTATTTTTTCATATGCTTGGTCTCCTTGGGTAAAATGATAAAAATAACATTCCCATTCTTGCTAAATTTATGCTGCAAGGTTATAATGGAGAGAAAAAGATATTTGATAAACGAGGAGCTTTTATTATGAACTATCAGGAATGCCGTGCATATATCGATGATTCGGCGAAATACGGTTCCGTGCTGGGACTTGATAATATGCGTGAAATGCTGGACAGGCTTGGAAATCCTCAGGATGCAGTTCCTTATGTCCACGTAGCCGGAACCAATGGAAAGGGTTCCGTGATTGCTTATTTATACACCACCCTTACCCGGGTAGGCTATAAAGTGGGCAGATACATATCCCCAACTCTTTATTCTTACAGAGAACGTCTTGAGATTGCCGGCGAGAAGATCTCACAGGAAGATTTTGCAAAGTATGTGACAGAAATTTCCAGGTCAATTGACCAGATGACAGCGGTTGGCATGAATCATCCTACCCCTTTTGAGATTGAGACTGCAGCAGCGTTTTTGTATTTTAAGGAAGAAAATTGTGATCTGGTCCTTCTGGAGACCGGAATGGGCGGCAATCTGGATGCCACCAATATTGTGAAGAATACCAAACTGGCTGTGCTGGTTTCCATCAGCATGGATCATATGTCATTTCTTGGAAATACCCTTGGAGAAATCGCAGAGAAGAAGGCTGGAATTATCAAACCTGGCTGCCGGGTTGTGACCACAAAGCAGAAGCCGGAAGCGGCACAGGTGATTGCAGATACCTGCAACAAGCTTCATGTACCCTGTGTGGTATCTGACCCTGATGAGGCTGTTTTGGAAAAAGAGAGCGTATTCGGTCAGACCTTTTCTTATAAAGGAGAGGAATTTGCAATTTCCCTTGCCGGTGTTTACCAGAAAGAAAATGCAGTGCTGGCATTAAACGCCCTTGAAGAACTGGACAGACTTGGCTGGACTACTACCATGGAACAGCGGAAGGACGGTCTTCTCCACACAAGCTGGAAGGGAAGATTTACGGTTATCAATAAAAAGCCTCTTTTTATTGTAGACGGCGCCCACAATGCCGGAGCAGCCGACAAGATGGCAGAATCTATCCGACACTATTTTAATGGAAAAAAACTGATCTACATTATGGGTGTTTTTGCAGACAAGGAATATAAGATTGTCCTTGAAAAAACAGCTCATTTTGCGGAAAAAATCTATACCATAGAGACACCGGATAATCCCCGTGCACTGCCGGCAGAGGAACTGGCGAAGGCGGCAAGGGTATATAATTCCAGTGCCGAAAGTACAAAGAGCATAAAAGATGCTGTAGAAAAGGCGTTTTCCTGTGCAGGAGATGACGAGAACAGTGTGATTCTGGCATTTGGTTCACTTTCCTTTATTGGAGCGCTTACAGATGCGGTGGAAGAATATGTCGGATAAGTGTCAGGTACTGAAATGGCAGCGTGTTACTGGTCACGGAGTGAACAGTAATGGCAGTACATTGTGGAAATTGAAGTGTGCAGCAGCTGAATTTGCATGATTAAATACAAAAACTGGAGAGAAAACAATATGACAGATTTGCAGGAATGCAGACGAAAAATAGATGAAATTGACAATCAGATGGTGGAACTTTTTGAGAAGCGGATGAAGGTCTGCGAAGAGGTTGCAGAGTATAAGATCCATACCGGAAAGAAAGTGCTGGATCCGGAGAGAGAGCATGCCAAACTGGAAGAGATCAGGAAAAAAGCGCACGGTGAGTTCAACGAACTTGGAGCCCAGGAGCTTTTTCAGCAGATCATGGCCATCAGCAGAAAGCGTCAGTATCAGCTTCTCACCGAATATGGTCCGAAAGAAAAGGAAGACTTCCAAATGGTGGAGCAGCTTCCCAGAAATAATGTGACTGTTGTTTTCCAGGGGGTAGAGGGCGCCTACAGCTATGGAGCCATGCGCGCCTACTTTCAGGAAGACATTAAGAGCTATCATGTGAAGCTGTTCCGGGATGCCATGGAAGAAGTTGCAGCAGGAAGAGCAGATTACGCAGTCCTTCCTATTGAAAATTCCACAGCTGGGATTGTGACAGATATTTATGACCTTTTGACAGAATATAATCTGTTTATCGTGGGAGAGCAGATCCTGAAGGTTGAGCATGTGCTGCTTGGCCTGCAGGAGGCTGAGCTTTCCGATATTGCCGGGGTATATTCCCATCCTCAGGGGCTCGCCCAGTGTAAGGAATATCTGGAAGAGCATAGAGATTGGAAAACCACAGCAGTAACCAACACCGCCGCAGCGGCCAAAAAGGTCAGCGCAGATCAGGATAAGACTCACGCAGCGATTGCCAGCAGGGCTGCCGGAGAGATTTACAATCTGAAGGTTCTGGCAGAGAATATCTGCAAAAATGACAGCAATGTGACCAGATTTATTATTCTGGCAAAGAAACCGGTTTATGAGAATAACAGCTCCAGGATCAGTGTATGCTTCGAGGCACGTCATGCAAGCGGAACTCTTTACAATGTACTTTCCCATATGATCTATAATGGTCTGAATATGACCAAGATCGAGTCCCGGCCTATTCCGGGAAAAACCTGGGAATACCGTTTCTTCGTGGACTTCGAGGGAAATCTGCGGGACAGCGCGGTAAAGAATGCATTGCGGGGCATGGAAGCAGAGACTAGCTATTTGAAAATTCTGGGTAATTATTAAGATTATAGCTGCGAAGGCAGAGAGTGGCGGCAATTTCATTTATTGTTAAAATTAACCAAAGAATTTAAGAAGATTTTATCTGTTTTTAATATAAGAAAAGTAGAATGAAAAACGGTGCGAGTGCGTGAGCTTGTATATCCGAAAGTGTGCTGTTATGAATTGTGCGGACGGCAAAAAGGAGAAGAGACACGTAAATGCGTCATGGAATTGAGAGGAAACAAAAATGGCAAGAACAGAAGAATGTATCCTTTACCGCAATTTCGACAACGGTGAGGTACTGGACATAATGACATCACTGATGAACAACTATGAGGCTGGTGAAGAAGGCTTTGAGAATCGTAAAGAGGAATTTTTCCATATGGCAGGAAGCCTGGTGGAAATGGCAGGAATGTATGGGTTTTCCGGGAATCTGTGGCACACTTATCTGACGCAGCTTCTGGTCAATCACGAGAATGCATTCAGTACCGCTTCCGAGATCAGAGGGGCAGTGGAGGGAAGCATTAACCATCTGGCTCTTCATGATTTTGGAATTTTCAAAGAACTTTATGACTTTGATCTTGCTGTTTTTGACAGTGCGTTTGGAACAGACTGTGCTGATTTTCTCTGTAATTATGTGAATACAGGATGCAACAGCAAGGTATACAACCAGCGTATCTGCGACAGAATCTGTGATATGAGCAAAACACTGGCAGAGGCTTCTACAGTGGAAGAGTTTATGGCAGATATGGTGCAGTTCTACAAAGATTTCGGCGTAGGTAAGCTGGGATTGAACAAGGCATTTCGTATTGAGCATGGCAAGGATGGCAAGCCGGTGATCGCACCGATTACCAGAATCGCCCATGTGAATCTGGATGATCTGGTTGGATATGAAATCCCCAAGCAGAAGCTGATCGAGAACACGGAGGCTTTTGTAAGAGGAAGAAAGGCCAATAACTGCCTGCTTTTTGGTGATGCAGGAACTGGCAAATCTTCCAGCATCAAAGGTATCCTGAACCGTTATTATGACGAAGGACTTCGCATTATCGAGGTGTACAAGCACCAGTTTCAGGATCTGAATGATGTGATCGCACAGATCAAAAACCGTAATTACAAATTTATTCTTTATATGGATGATCTTTCCTTTGAGGAATTTGAAATCGAATATAAATATCTGAAAGCAGTGATCGAGGGCGGTCTTGAGAAAAAGCCGGACAACATCCTGATCTATGCAACCAGCAACAGACGTCATCTTGTTCGGGAGAAATCCGGGGATAAGCTGGAGGTGGCAGACGATGAAGATCTGCATTCCTCCGATACTGTGCAGGAGAAGCTTTCTCTGGTTTACCGTTTTGGCGTGCGGATTTATTTCGGTGCACCCAACAAGAAGGAATTCCAGAATATTGTTACTACACTTGCAGAGCGCTATGGTGTTACAATGCCTGCAGAGGAGCTTCTGACGAAGGCAAACGCCTGGGAGCTTTCTCACGGCGGTCTCACTGGAAGAACGGCGCAGCAGTTTATTGATCATGTTCTGGGAACAAGTGAGGAACAGTAAAAGATTACCAGAGATTATCTGAAATTTATGTCTGGAATGAAATAATCCTTGGCAGGAGGGAAAAACGTATGGCAGTGACCACATTTGCGGCAATTGATATCAGTTCTTATGAGATCACCATGAAAATTTTTGAATTTTCCAAAAAGGGTGGTTTCCGGACTGTGGACGATATCCGGTATCGTCTGAATCTTGGAGTAGGGGTATATTCCGGCGGAACCATGGAAGTGGATAAGGTAGATACTATTTGTGAAGTACTTAACGACTTTAAGAGGATCATGGCAGAGTACGGTGTGAAAGACTACCGCGCCTGTACCACAAGTGTTTTCCGTGAGATGAAGAATCCGCTGATTATCATTGAACAGATTTTCAGAAGAACCGGAATTCATGTGGAGGTTTTAAGCAATGCCGAGCAGCATTTTCTGGGCTATAAATCTATTGCGGCCATTGAGAATGGCTTTAAGAAAATGATCCAGAAAGGAACCGCTATTCTGGATGTGGGCGGTGGAAACCTGCAGATTTCCCTGTTTGACAAAGATGCGCTTGTAACCACCCAGAGCCTGAAAATGGGAAGCGTGCGTATCCGCCAACGTCTGAAGGAGCTGGAGAAAACCAATACGAATTATGCACAGCTGGTGGAGGAGTTTATCCGTAATGACCTGACCGGGTTTAAGCGTCTTTATCTGAAAGACCGCGAGATAAAGAATTTGATCCTTATGGGGGATTTTCTTACTGAGACTATTTTCCGTGAGGAGAGACAGGATAACATTATTACACGGGCTGAATTCGAGAAGCGGTATGAGAATACGGTTTATAAGACCGAGACTTCACTGTCAGAGGAAATGGATATTGATCCGGAGTATGCCGCTTTGATCGTGCCAACTATGGTTATCTGTAAAGATTTTATGGATCTTTTCAATGCAGAAGCGCTTTGGATGCCAGGTGTATCTCTTCTTGATGGCATTGCCTATGATTTCGGGGAAAAGAAGAATTTTATTAAGAGCGCACATAATTTTGAAAATGATATTCTGGTGGCAGCCAGAAACATTGCCAAACGTTATTCTACTGGAAAGGATCATATTAAGGGTACTACCGACCTTGCCCTGGCGATTTTTGACAGCATGAAGAAAGTTCACGGAATGGGAGACAGAGAGCGTCTGCTTCTTCAGATCGCAGTGCAGCTTCATGACTGTGGCAAATATATCAGTATGGGAGATGTGGCAGAGTGCTCCTATCAGATCATTATGGCTACGGAGATCATCGGACTTTCCACAGAAGAACGTCAGATCATTGCAAATGCGGTGCGCTACAATACCACAGAATTTGTTTATTACAGCGAGATCGCAGGAGAAGTCGGAATGGATCGTTCCGTATATCTTCTGATCGCCAAGCTGACTGCAATCCTTCGTATTGCAAATGCCATGGATCGCAGCCATTATCAGAAGGTAAAGAATATGAAGGCTATGCTGAAGGACAGAACTCTGCTTCTTACAGTTGATTCTGAGCAGGATATCTCCCTGGAACTTGGACTTCTTATGGATAAAGTTGAATTTTTTGAAGAGGTATTTGGTATCCGTCTGGTATTCAGACGTAAGAGAAAAGTGTGAGGAGGGGCACAATGGATCTGAAAAATTTTGAAAAACCGGAGTATTTTGTGAACAGGGAGTTGAGCTGGCTGAAGTTTGACGACCGTGTTCTTTCAGAAGCAAGAGATAAAAGTCTGCCATTGTTTGAAAGACTGAAATTTACCAGCATTGTATCTTCCAATCTGGATGAGTTTTACATGGTTCGTGTGGCTTCTCTGAAGGACCAGGTTCATGCCGGCTATGAGAAAACAGATATTGCAGGAATGGGACCAAAAGAGCAGCTGAAGGAGATCAGTGTCCAGACACATGAACTCGTCCGTTCCCAGTACAGCACTCTGAACCGTTCCCTTCTTCCGGCGCTGGAGAAGGTAGGACTTCACCTGGTGATGGAGCATGAGAAATTAAACGAAGAACAGCAGGAGTATGTGGACCGTTATTTCGAGGATAATGTTTATCCGGTTCTTACTCCTATGGCAATGGATTCTTCCAGACCTTTCCCGTTGATTCGAAATAAGACATTGAATATTGGCGCCTTGATTTCCAAGAAGGATAAGAAAAAGGGCAAGGATGTACTGGTATTTGCCACTGTCCAGGTGCCGTCTGTACTGCCGCGTGTGGTTGTCATTCCATCCGGGAATAAAGAGGACACTACTGTGATCCTTCTGGAGGAGATTATCGAGCGCAATATTGACAAGCTTTTCCTTGGATATGATGTGGTTTGTGCACATCCTTACCGTATTATGAGAAATGCGGATCTTTCCATAGATGAGGATGGGGCGGAGGATCTTCTGGTGGAAATCCAGAAGCAGCTGAAGAAGCGCCAGTGGGGTGAGGTGATCCGCCTGGAAGTGGAGGATAAAACGGACTCCAGACTTCTTGGCATTCTGAAAAAGGAATTTGACATTAAAGAAGAGGATATTTTCTATATTAACGGACCACTGGATCTTACCATGCTGATGAAGGTTTATGGACAGGATGGCTTTGATCAGTACAAAGAGCCGAAATATACCCCTGCTGTAGTGCCTGCATTTGCAGATACCAGTAAGGATATTTTCCAGGTGATCCGTGAGGGTGATGTGTTCTTACACCATCCATACATGAGCTTTGACCCGGTTGTAAATTTTGTACGCCAGGCGGCAAAGGATCCGGATGTACTTGCGATTAAGCAGACGTTGTACCGTGTCAGTGGAAATTCCCCGATCATTGCAGCACTTGCCCAGGCAGCGGAGAATGGCAAACAGGTTTCGGTTCTGGTAGAGCTGAAGGCACGTTTTGATGAGGAACACAATATTGTGTGGGCAAAAATGCTGGAAAAAGCAGGCTGTCATGTTATTTATGGTCTGGTTGGCCTGAAAACACACAGTAAGATTACTTTGGTGGTTCGCCGTGAGGACACCGGAATCCGCCGTTATGTCCATCTGGCAACTGGTAACTATAACGACTCTACTGCAAAGCTTTATACGGACTGCGGCATTTTTACCTGTGATGAGCGCTTCGGCGAGGATGCAACTGCAGTGTTTAACATGCTTTCCGGATATTCTGAGCCGAAGAACTGGAATCGTCTGATCGTGGCACCAATCTGGATGAAGGATCGTTTCCTGAAGCTGATCGAGAGAGAGGCAGAGCACGCGAAGAAAGGAATGCCGGCTATGATCGTAGCGAAGATGAACTCTCTTTGTGATCCGAAGATCATTGCAGCTCTTTATCATGCATCTTCCTGTGGCGTGCAGATTTACCTGCTGATCCGAGGTATCTGCTGTCTGAGAGTGGGAATCCCGGGTGTGAGCGAGAATATCCATGTACGTTCCATTGTAGGAAACTTCCTGGAGCACAGCCGTATTTTCTATTTCCACAATAATGGCAGTGACGAGATTTATATGGGAAGTGCGGACTGGATGCCTCGTAATCTGGACCGCCGTGTGGAGATTGTTTTCCCGGTCGAGGACGAGCAGATCAAGAATGAGATCAAGCATGTTCTGGATCTGGAGTTCCGTGATAATGTAAAAGCCCATATTCTTCAGCCTGATGGAACTTACGAGAAGCAGGACAAGAGAGGCAAGCTTCTGATCAATTCCCAGATGGAATTCTGCAGGGAGGCCACTGAGAAAGCAGAAGCGTTAAAGAAAAAAGAAAAACATGAAAATTCCAGAGTCTTCATCCCGGCAGAACCGGCGGAGGATGTGGAAGAATAAGAAGTTGAAGTGAATTAGGAAAAATAAGGAAAGCCGCTGTATTGTGATGTGAGATTATAATACGGAGGCTTCCTTCGTTTGTTTGCAAAATTTAACCAAAATGTACTTGAAATAGAAGAAAGAATATTTTATTATTAAATTAGTCCAGTTTATCACGGTAAACCGGAAAAATATTTTAACGAAGGAGGAGCATTATGAGTAAGAAAATGTGGAAAAAGCTTTCTACACTTTTGCTTATGGTTGTTATGGTGTTGACTATGAGCCTTTCGGTCCAGGCAGCAGCCGTAAAAATGAATAAGGCAAAAGCAACCCTGTATCCAGGCCAAAAAGTTACACTCAAGGTTACAGGAACCAGTAAAAAAGCAAAATGGTCCAGCTCAAATGCAAAAGTAGCAAAAGTAAGCAAAGGTAAAGTTACCGCAGTGAAAAAAGGTAAGGCTACGATCAAAGCCAAAGTAGGAAAGAAGACCTACACCTGTAAGATTACGGTAAAAGCACCGGCTCTGAGCCAGAAAAAGCTGAATGTAACAGTTGGCTCAAAAGCAACTGTAAAGCTGCATGGAACAAAGATCAAATCTGTATCCAGCAGTAATAAGAAAGTTGCGACTGTTACCAAAAAAGGTGTGATCACAGGTAAAAAGACAGGAAAATGTACCGTTACATTTAAGGGTGCGAATGGAAAAAGCTACAAATGCACAGTAACTGTCAACGTAGCCCCAACTGCAACCCCGGCACCAACCGCAACTCCAGTGCCAATTGCGACTCCGGCACCAACCGCAACTCCGGTGCCAACTGCAACTCCGGCACCAACCGCGACTCCAGTGCCGACTGCAACCCCGGCACCAACTGCAACTCCAACCCCTACTCCAATTACTCAGCAGGTGGTTTCCACTCAGGCTGAACTGAATGCAGCACTCGCTTCTTCTAATCCGGATCTGAAAGAAGTAGTAATTGAGCAGAGTGGAGCAAGCAGCTTCGAAATTCCAAAGGAAGACAAGTCTGATTTAACACTTGTAGTAAATGCACCAAACGGCGAAGTTGTCAACAATGGTAATTTCAAAGAAATTGTAATCAAAGCAATTGCATCCAATACCTTTATTGAGAAAGCAACTGGCAATAACATTATATTCCAGGCAGCAACCGGACGTGTGGCAATTGATGAAGGCGCAAGCGCAAACATCGAAGTAAACAAAGGTGAGTCCGAAGCACCAAAGCTTGATCTGGTAAATAACGGAACTGTATCCGAACTTACCCTGTCCACAAAGGCAGATGTAAATGTATCCGGCAAAATTACTGCAACGGCAATTCCTGTTACCAGTACGGCTTCAGCAGGGGGAAGTACCATTTCCACCAGTCAGAACCTGAATCTGAAAGCAGAGAGTAAGGTAGAACTGACACTGAACGCAGGTGCAGAAAGCACAACAGCTGCTGTATCTGACGTAGCTAATATTCCAGATGTAAAAGGTCTTGGAAAAGTTCAGGTAAAAGATTCTGATTCAGGTAAAATTCTGGATACAGTAGTGGCAGAGAAAGATGAAAATGTGGCAGTTAATAAGGTTTCTGTAACCGGTAACGTAAAAAATGCAGGGGATAACACTGCATTTTCCGGTGCTTCTGTATATCTGTTAAACTATGTTGCAGGAATCAATGCAGGAAATGTTTCCCAGTATCTGACTGCAGAAAATAAAGTGGCAGATACAGCTGAAGACGGAAGTTATGCGTTTGAAGCAGAATGGGGAAATTATTATCTGGTAGTTGTTGCAGACGGATACCGCACTGCATTACAGACTGTAGAGATCACAAGTGCAAATGAAAACTCATTCAGCTGTGAGCCAATCAGCCTTGTAGCTGGCGGCGAAGATGAGACAGGCAGCGTGGATCTTACATTTGTAGATGCTGCAACAGGAAGCGTTATTGATTATGCAGTTGCCCTTGAAATTCGTGAAGGAGCAAACAATGTTTCTGGAAAAGTATTAAAAGAGATTGCAGTAGATGCGTCTGAAAATGGAAAATGCACAATAGAAGAGCTTCCGATCGGAACGTACACCATTCAGGTAGTATCAGCAGATGCAAAGTCTGAAATTGTTGCTGCGCCGTTCAGTGTAACAGTAGTAAGCGGACAGACAGTAACCAAGACCTTCTCTGTAACGAGGATTATCAATGATGACCAGATTCGTTTCGTTCTGAGATGGGGCGATGAGGAGTCTGACGCACCTTCTGACCTTGATTCTCATCTGGTTGGTCCAAAAGCAAGCGGAAATGGTAAATTCCATACCTATTATTCGGATAAGACATATGGAGATACAGACACACAGGAGAATTATGTGACCTATGCAGATCTGGATGTAGATGATACAGATTGGGAAGGACCAGAGACAACCACAATTTACAAACAGACGGCAGGAACTTATAGTTTCTATATTTATGATTTTACAGATCAGTCTGATGAAGAAAGCACCAACATGTCTAACAAGTCTGGTGCAATTGTCACAGTTTACAGAGGAAGTACCCTTCTGAATACATTTAGTGTACCGACTGGTCAGGCTGGAAATCTGTGGCATGTGTGCGATTATGATTCTGTTACTGGCAGGGTAACCGGTATTAATACAGTTGGTTACTGGCCAAATGGTGGAAGCGATACTGTTGGTATGTCTGAGACTGATGTTTTGAAAGCAGAATTGGACAGAAAAATCAGCGAAGTATCAAAACAGAAAGCGGCTCTTGTAGATAATGCATTTAAGGCTGACCTTGATATCCTCCTTTCTGAAGCAAAGAGTGTGAATAGTACTTCAGATAATATAGATGACATTAAGGCAATGATTCAGAAGCTGAATGATATTATAGATGCCATTGACAGTGTTTCAAATGTGGAAAATGTTATAATAGACGGTGAGTACGCTGACTATGAGAAAGTGTATAATGATGAAGAAGACTGTGATGGAATCCTAATCCGCGGCAAAGGTGAAAATATTGGAAATCTGGAAATAACTTTTGCAAACGAAAATGGAGAAAAGGCAGATGTTCAAGTAGCAGATGTATCTGGTCAAGATTATGTAAAAATGGTTACGGCTACTAATGCTAAATATGGTATCTCTAGAGTTTGGAAAATCTTTTATGAAATGGATTTAAGAGAAATATTCAGCCTCAATGAAGATGATATTGTAGGTAGTATGATTACGCGGGTTGATATTGAAACCTATGATACCAGTGGATGGATGGCAATTTATGGAGTTTCAGAGTCCTTGCCAGAATTTACAGTAAATACAGCTGAGGGTATTGAATATACAATTAGCGAGGATGATGGAAGTCATGAATGTGATGTAGTAATTACATTAACATCCGGAGAAAAAACTTTTAAATATTATGTTGAATATGAAAGAGACTTTAAACTTGTACGTCCGGACAGAATTTCTGGAAAAGGTATTGTTTCATATTCTGTAAGTAATATTAACAATATTATTAGTGTAACAGGAACGGAAGCAACGTTGACAGACTTGTCTGTAACAAATGATGACGAAAATAAATCTGTACAGATTAACAAGGATGAACAGGGCGTTGTAAAAGAAATTGTAGTAACAAACAGCAAATATAATATTACTGTTACATATTCGGTTAAATACACAATGTTAGAAGCTTCTGCAATTGAGTGTGACACTGAGTATGAAGTATCTCTGGAGGAAGGCGAATATGCGGATTATACGTTTGTACCGGAGAAAACAGGTTGGTACAATATTAAAAATATAACTTCTGATTATAGTGATGTATATATTGAACTGTACAAGAATGGAATAAGAGTTGATTATTCTAGTGACGGTTTCGTTGAAGATGCATATCTGCTGGCTGGTGAAACTTATTATTGCAGAATAAGACAATTTGAGAATGAGAACGGTGTTTATACGTTTACGTTCAAAGTGATTTTTGCAGGGGATGACGTGGATATGCTCTCTTTACCAGAATCTGACGGATTCACTGATGAAGCAGTAGTAGCAGATACCGAAGGAACCGCATTTGGTGACGAGAGTTTCGTAGAAGAGGGCGAAAGCACACCAGAGGCTGACGGATTTACAGCTGGTTCCGGTGATTTCACAGAAAATGCTGGAGAAAGCATTGAGGCAGATGCAGACGACTTCGCTTCCGAAGATTTCCAGTAAAAACTAAAATCCTGACTTTATACTTGTAAAGCCGGATCAAGGGTGCCGCAGGGCAGACTGATATAGCAGTCGCGCTGCGGCACCTTTTTGAAAAAAAAGAATTTAACAATATTTATGGGAACTTGTTTTTCCATAAGAGTGAATGGAGTTGGTTTCTTGTTTAAACTATAGAAAAATGCAACAATATACAAAAAAACTTTCATAAAATCTGGTAAACAAAAAAACTTCCGAATCACTTCGGAAGTTTCTAGCAGCCAGTACGAGAATCGAACTCGTGTTTTCGCCGTGAGAGGGCGACGTCTTAACCCCTTGACCAACTGGCCATGTAAGCGGTTCGCTTAACATATGTATTCAATTTGTCGGAAAATAAAGCAGCCAGTACGAGAATCGAACTCGTGTTTTCGCCGTGAGAGGGCGACGTCTTAACCC
>JABLTT010014842.1_pt1 | contig 23797 bp, 17 predicted proteins | sample 7160061 | NCBI WGS metagenome assembly JABLTT01 (sample SAMN14651232, study PRJNA627086) | human gut metagenome | isolation source: feces | host: Homo sapiens
ATTCCCATCTCGATATGGCTTATTTTTTTATTTTTCTTACATATATTTAACGCATCTTCTAAATTAAATTTTAATGCTGAAATTCCTATTTTCATGTATATTGTCCTCCATAAAATTTTAAATCATTTTTTCATATAGTATATATAATATCAAAAAAATTTCAAATAAAAAAATACCCAAAATCAGTTCAAATGTATTTTGGATATTTTTAATTAGTAAAGCATATTTTTATCTTATTCATTCAAAGCAGTGTATATTCTTTATAAATTATTTAATAGTATATAAATATTCCTCTGACTTTAAGGCTAAATGTAATGGTAGCGGTAAAATGGTCTCTCTTGAATCAAATTGAATTGAACTTGATTTTAATTTTTTTACAATAGAAACAACTTCTAACTCTTTTTCCTCACTCTTATTTGAAATGTACATAGGAAAAACCTCCATCATATTTCTATGACTAAATGATCGGGTACTATCTACTTTAGTTTCATTGCTTTCATAAACCTTCCCTTCATGCTTTGGTCTACTTTCTATTAAATAAAATAAATCTTCATATTTATATATTCCACTTGTTTGTAAATAATTTTCACCATTTTTTATTGGTATATATGATGGCACCTCATTATTATGTCTAATTCTAATTAATGATATATTACTTAAATCATTTAACTCTATAATTTGATCTTCTTTTATTAATAATTTATAACTTTCTTTTTTTATATCTCTATTTGCTTTTTCTATCTCTGTATTAGCTATTCCTTTTATAAAACTTCTACTTGTACCGTTAGCATCTATAATTATTATAGCTTCTTTTTTAGACTTATTAACTATTCTATCTAATCTTCTAGATAAACTAGTATACGACATATTTTGTTTTATCAAGTCAGAAATATTTTTATTTGCACCTAATGCTGCTAATTCCAAATTAAGCTTCCAATAAGGTACTTCAACTTTATCTACTAAGTCACAGTAAGCATATATCTTAGAATTTTCCACATTATACCTAACAATAATTGGAAATTGCCCTATTATATTATTGTAAATAGTCTTTTTATAATTTGATATGTGAATACCAACAATATCTTTATCTTTTAATCGTTTATTATTTGAATAATCATATACTACCCCTAATTGCCTAAATCCATCTAATATGCTTGATTTAATAATCTTATTTTCTTTAGAGCCTTCTTCTTTTTTATTATCTATTCCTTCATTGAAATTATTTAAACGTTTATACTCTTTATAATAGCTTTCTATTGTTATAAATTGAGTTAATCTTCCCATTTGTGCAAATCCACATCTTATTGCATATTTAGGATCTAGCAAAATATCTTTATCTAATTTTTTATAGTATTCTTTATCATTAATAATTACAAATGCTAATGTTGGACCTTTAACTTTATTCAATTCTTTATTAATCTCATTTATTCTATTTTCAAATCCTATTAAATTATTTTTCTTACTCTGTTCTGTTTTATTTAATCTTTTAGTTATATTACATTTTGATTGAAATACAATTCTATGTTTACTATTACCTATATATTTATTTAAGTATTGACTTATTTCAGATTTAAACTCATCTATTATATTAATATTAGCATCTATTGTTTGTATTATTTCTTCATCTATATATATTTCAACAGTTAATACATTATTATCAATTGATTTATCTAATTGCTTTAAAAATAATTCTTTATCAAATTCATCCTCTTTCTCTTTATTTTTAAATGTATGAAGATTCGTAAATCTAACTGTCTTAACTGCTTTAGCTTCTACTAAATTATTTGAATATCCATTTTCACCTAAATAATCACTTATATATTTAAATATAACATCTCTATCACTAAAAGTAACCCCTGCATCATACTTAGTTGTTAGCCAAGTTATATCATCTTTATAAGGAACTAAAACATCATTAATTCGTGCATTATTATATTTATCTAAATCCGATAATACATCCATAAACTCCGGTATTTCACATGATATATGACATTCTTTAAAACATCTATAGTCCATATCGTTCCATATTAGTTTTTTACTTTGATAGTTATATCCTCCTGCTAGCATTTGCATTCTATCACTAGCAACTCTTATATAGCAATTTTTATTTGTTGGTAAATATCCTACACTTATATTTTTTATATTATTTGACCATCTTCTAATAGATAAATCTATATTTAAGTAAGCCTGATTTTTAGGTGATAATGTTTGTACTGATAATTTAATAACAAAAGATATAAAACTCTTTTTAGAATATATGTCTCTTGTATCTGTTATTAATTCATTTTTACTACTATAAAGTAATTTAGTATTTACACCATTTATATTTATTTTTTTACCCATTAAATCATGGATTATTTTTAATGGGTATAGTGTAAAACCTTCATTGTTGACTGATTTACCATTTTCAAATAAAATTACTCTTGTTTTTTTACATTTTTCAAAATTTTCTTCTTTTAGTAAACTTATAAGTTCATTTGCTAATTTATTTACACTCTTATCTATTCCATTTTTTCTTTTTTTATTATTATCCAAGCCCCCCTTAATATAAAATTCTTCAATCCATATACTAAAACATACTAAAATACGCTTTAAATTTATTTCTTTAAATGATTTTATCCACTTGGTATCATTAGAATAAGTTGATACTTTATCCATATCAATAATTCCATCTAAATGAGTATTTAGCATTTTTCTTAATGTATTTATCGGTAAATTAAACTCTGATAAATTTATAAATTTTGAAGCTTTCTCTAATTCTATCCATTTATCCTTTATTATTTTAGGTAGCTGTAAATAATATATATCTTCTTCTATTTTATTCTCAATTTTAAACATCATCGGATATATAATTTTATCTTTTTTTAGTTCCATAAATATTCTTCCCCTTTTTCAATGATTGATTAAATGGCATATATAGTGATTTAGAAATTTCACCAATATATCCTTCTGTATTCATTAATTTTTCTAAATAATCTACTAACATATTTAGAAAATCAAATCCATTTTCTGATTCAGATTTAAAGGAGCTATCTAAAAAATATACTTCTAATGGCTCTTTTTTTATATTTTCCTTACTCCCAACTCTGCAAAGTCTACCGAAAATTTGTAATATCATAGTAAATAAAGTAACCATTATATCCATTTGATAATCTTCTGGTAAATCTGATAGCTTTGCATATTTAAACTCTAATTCATTATGCATTTTATATCCCTCGCTCATCATTTGTGTAAATTGTTCTAAATTTATATAATCAGCAGTATTTGAATACTTACTCATTATATAACCATTTACTTTACAAATATGATTTGTGTAATCTCTTGGATTACTCATAGGTCTTGTAAGATACATTAATACATCAAATGATGAATTCCCATATATATCTACTATATTGTGCCCTCTTTCTATAAGTATAGCTGGAGCTATAAATATTTTATAATTAGTTTTATCAAAATCACATATATCACTATACTTTATAGCATTTTGTACGTTATCATTATTTCTATCTGGTACTAAATATGATACCCACTCATTAAACTCAGTATCTTTTAATAAAAAATCTAATTTTTTATATACATTTTCTGCATCATCATAACTATTTACTATCATTAATATTTTCTTATTTTCATATAGTTTATCTAATATTAATTCTTTACAATTAGTAACTAATTTTTTTAGATTACTATTCCTTTCTAATTCTGTAGAACCAGATACATTGATTCCACAATCATAAAATTCAAAATATGAATTACTAATAAATTCTGTTTTATAATTTTCTGCTTCTAGTATATAATCAACCTTTTCATTTATATGATTCGAAAAAGACCCTGGTGCAAAACTTGAACCCGATAAAAATAATACATTTGGTCCTGCTGAATTTCCAGATGAATCTAGCTTTAAATATGGAAATTTTATATACATAGACCTACCAAGTGCAAATTGTTTAACTATTAATAAGTCACTCTTATTTCCATCTTCCTTATATTGAAGTTTAAATATATTCCCTCTTGGATCCATAGGAATATATCTTTGTTGAAATTCAAAACGTTGGCTTAATATGGTACTTGTACTTAGTGGTAATTTTTCATTTCCTTGTACAAAATTAGATATTTCTCTGTAATTATATTCAAAATATAAAACTGCAATAATAAAAATAATCATATTCATCTTTTCTTTTTCTAAATTTATTTTTATAAGATTATTTTTTTTTAAATACCTACCCAATTCTTTACTACTCATGTCAAACATATTCTTTAACATAAATTTGTCAGTATTTTTTCCTATAAATTCATTTAAATATTTGATTATGTTTTCTGATAATAATTTCTCAGATTTCTTTGAATATATAAGACTACGTGCTGAAAATGGATTTTTTAACTGTGAAATACTAAACCCTTGTGTATTTGATTTTATATGTTCATATATTTGATAAAAAGCTTTTTCTAGTTCAAAATAATAATCTTTATATTTACTATTTTCTGTTTGTAATAATCTATCTTCTATACTATGACAATAATATTCACCTATTAAGTTCCCATTAGATGTTACATACTCATCACAGGATATTATAGGAGCAAAAATTTGATCTAGCTTATTTAATTCACTCTCAGCTTCATCAATTATAATTAAATCAATATAATCTAAAGCAAATTGAAATAAACTCATACTGGATATGCCTATATTCATTGAAGAAAGCCCAGCTGATGTAGTAATTATGATATCTGCTTCAAATATATCTTTATATATTTTTGTTCTAGGACATTTATAATAATAAGGACATATATATCTAGTAAATTTATTTAATGTATTCCCATTTTCATAAAATTTATATATTTTTTTACACGGTTCTTCTCCATACCTAATACTTATTCCTGACTCTTTTATTAACCCTCCTAATGGACATGCAGGTGTAAGTATCTTTGACTCATTTCCTTTTAAATAATCTTTTCCATCAATAGCTTTTTCTATATGAGATTGCCACATACTTGTTCCTATCATTGGAACAACATTTTTTCCTAATGATTCATATTCTCTATATTTTTCAAAAATATTATTCACTGACGAACATATTATCATTACTCTTTTTTTTTCTTTCGTTAAACAATTAGTAAGTGCATCTGCAAATGTTGATTTACCAGAACCTACTTGTCCAACAATATTAGTAATTCCTTTTAATTCTAAAGCTTCTATATCTGATGGTTTTCTATTGTCTACTTTTTTAAATTTATTATTTTTAATAATATGCTCTCTATACCTGTTTTTATCTTTAGAAAGTACATCATCTAGTTCTTGTGCACTTTTTTTAATCTCATCTATCTTAACTTTTAAATTTTTATTTTTTCTTTTTGGGGGCATATTAATTTTTATAGGAGATTCTTTTGCTAACAATTCAATTTCAATTGGTATCTCATTTATACTTATTCCATATCGTGAATCATCCCCAAATGCATATTTATTTTTTTTCTCTTTATTTTTTATTTCTAAATTTAATAGTTTATGGTATAACTTTTCTTTCATTTTTAGCTGATTACTTAAATTTTCTTTAATAACATATTGATTACCCTTCTTAACATATATATTTGTACCCTCAATATCTTCATCATATTCTTGTATTGCCTCATTGTAAACTTTTTTTTGGTTTAATGTTTTTAATATTTTACGAGCATTTTCAATCATATAATCACTATTATCAAAAGAAAGTTTTGTTATCAATTCTCTTCCTCCTAATAGCAAATAATATTTATCTATATCTTCTATTATTCCTATATATTTTGCCAAATAAATTAATATCTCAACTTTTTCATTTTCATAGAAATCTATTTCATCCAAAATAATTGATTTTATATTTTTATCTAATTCTAAATCTTTTAAATTCATTATATATCTCCTTTATTTTTTATAATTTCCTCTAATCGATTAACTGTTATACATTTGTATTTAAAATCCCTTATGTTCTTATTTATAGTTTCTAAATAATATTTAGGTTTATAATTTGGAACTACATAAAATATATTGTCATACTCGTTTTTTAATTTACTCATTTCATTTATATCATCTATGATATATTTATAATTTTTTACATTTTTAGCATCTATTGCCCATTTTTTATTACCAATACTTATTTCAAAGTCATATTTGTCAAATTCTGGCCATAGTTTATATTCAATATCATATTTTTCTAATATATTTTTAATCTCTTGCTCTAATTGACCAAAATAATATATTGAATATGCGACACTATCTTTTAAAGTAAAAATCTCTTCAGCTATTTCTATTTCTTTTATTTTTGCAAACCCTTTAGTTTGTTTAGAACATCTTTCTGAAATACAATATAAATCTCCATTATCTTTTTCCTTCAAAACTAGATTACAATGAGAACATATTTTTATCTTCTTTTTTGAGTAAGGCAATCTTTCGTATGCATTATTCATAATATCTTTATAATTTCTATTAAAGTTCTAATATCTTCATCATCTAATAGCATTGAATTAGTTAGATATGTATGATTTCTCTGTTCTAAAAAATTCCTTATTTCTATATATTCTTCTTGAGTTTTTTGAATAATCAAATCAAAAAACTTTTGACACTCTAATTCAAACTCTGGATTTTTAATATTATTTATAGATTTTCTAAACTTTCTATTTCCAAAAATTAAATCATTTAAATCTTCTTCTATGTAATAGTTACAATCCATAGTAGTTGATATAAATTCACTATTTAAATCCCATTCGGATTTATTTTTTATTAATTCTTTATACTCATATGGTAATTTCTCTATTAAATTAATAATTGGTTTATTCATTATTTCTATTAATTCATTTTCATTAGTTGGTAAAATATCTTTATTTTCAAAATAAGCTAAATTTATTAATGCAAATTTATCTAACCCCTTTTTCAATAAAGGAGAATATCTATAATTTAAGTTTTTATCTATTTGTTTCTTCTCATATAAACCTAATACTATTAATTCCATTGCATTATTAAACATCATTAAAAACGTTTTCAAATAACCACCTCCAAAAAGTAAAAAACTTTACGCATTAGACGTAAAGTGACAAAATCATAATTTTATAAATATTTTGATCAAAAAATACCTACAGATTTTAATTAATATTACGTTTTGTCTAATACACTTTTATTATAGCATATCGCCCTCTCGTTTTCCATTAAATCCCATAAACCAAATCTTAAAATAAAGACTCTAAAAAATATAAAAATTTTATAAAAAGCTGTTCGTAAAAAAAGGATATAAAGCAAATTATTTGCCTTATATCCTTTTATTTTTATAAATTAATATTAAATTTTATCTATATTTAAATTAAGCTAATTGTTCTTCTTTTTCTCCATAGAACATATCTTTATCAAAGTCATTTTCACTATTTGCAATTATAAGTGTACAGATATTGTCACCCATTACATTTACAGTAGTTCTAAACATATCTATTATTCTTTCAACACCCATTATAAGCCCTATTCCTTCAAGTGGAAGATTTACAGATGTTAATACCATAGATAACATTATCATTCCGACACCTGGAACACCTGCTGTTCCGATTGATGCTAAAGTCGCTGTTAAAATTATTGTAATCATTTGATTTATACTTAAGTCAATTCCGTATATTTGAGCTATAAATAATGCTGCAACACCTTGCATTATAGCAGTTCCATCCATATTTATAGTTGCTCCCATTGGTATAGTAAATGATCTAGTAGTTTTACCTACCCCTAATTCTTCAAGTATTTCCATACTTGCTGGTACTGATGCATTACTTGATGCTGTTGAGAATGTTATAGCTGCTACTGATGTAAATTTCTTTAAAAATGGCATTATTTTTTCTTTTGTAAATAATTTAAACATTCCTCCATATACACAAGTTATATGTATTCCCATACCTAATAAAACTACTGCTACATATTTAATAAGTACAAGGATTGCATCTTGTCCTACTGATGAGAATGTATCACAAACTAAAGCAAATACACCGTATGGAGCAAATAACATTATTATTCCTACCATTTTCATGCATATTTCGTTTAAACTTTCAAATATCACTCTAACAGGTTCAGCTTTTTTCCCAACAATACTCATTGCTATCCCTGTAATCATTGCAAAGAATATTATCTGTAACATTTCTCCATCCGCAAATGCTTTTATTGGATTCGATGGAACTATCCCTAATATTATATCTACTAGTGATTTAGATTCACCAATTGATACTTCGCCACTTACCATATGGCTCATATCAAGCCCTGCGCCTGGTTTTAATACACTTCCTAAAAATAAAGCTATTATTATTGCTACTGCTGTTGTAGATAAGTAAAACGCCATTGTCTTTGTACCTATTCTACCTAATTTTTTTATATCTCCCATAGATGATGTCCCACATACTAATGATACAAATACAAGTGGCACAACCATCATTTTAATGGCTGTTGTAAATCCTGTTCCGAATATTTTTAATATTCCACCTATAATTATAGTATCTTTTATATAACTATCTGGTATAGATTTTAATATAAGTCCACATATAAATCCTAAAAATAAACCTATTAAAATTTTTGTTGTCAAACTAATTTTTTTCTTCATCTAATACTGTCTCCCTTTGCATATAAATATTTTTTGTTATTTTTTGTCACTTCTTAATTATACAATATAAAAAATATTTTTGCATTATTTTTTTAAGCATAGACATATTTTTTAATGCTTTTTCTTTGTTTTTTAAAGTTTTAATAGTTTTTTATTTATTTTATTAATATTAATTTATTTTTAGTTATATTTTATAAAGATAAACTGCTTAAATTTGTTAATTCGATATATTTTCCAGAATATTTAAATAAATACAATTTGCTATGTGATATAAAAAAATACATTCTCAACTATAAAGTATTTTCCATAGTATTAGAGAATGTATTTCAAAATCAATTTAAATATTTTTATAATTCAAATTGCTATATATATTTTAATATTTCATTTGTAAATTCATCAGTTGTAGCATTTCCACCTAAATCTCCAGTTAAATTTTCTCCTTTTTCGAAAACTTTTACTAAAGCATTTTCTATTTTAGCAGCTGCTTCTTGTTCTCCTAAATATCTAAGCATCATTACAGATGATTGAATTATTGCTGTTGGATTAGCTATATTTTTTCCAGCTATATCTGGTGCACTACCATGGACTGCTTCAAATACTGCATAATCCTTTCCTATATTAGCTCCTGGTATCATTCCAAGACCACCAACAAGACCTGAGCATAAATCAGATACTATATCGCCGTATAAGTTAGGCATAACCATAACATCGTATTTTTCTGGATTTATAACTAAATTCATACAAGCAGCATCTACTATTAAATCATCACTTTTTATATCTGGATATTTAGATGCTATATCTCTAAATGTATTTAAGAATAGTCCATCGCTAAGTTTCATTATATTAGCTTTATGCACTCCTGTTACTTTTTTTCTATTATTATCTTTTGCATAGTTAAATGCAAATTCACATATTCTTTCGCAAGCTGGTTTAGTTATTATTTTTATTGTCTCTGCACCGTAATCGCCTATTTTGTGTTCTATTCCTGAATATAATCCTTCTGTATTTTCTCTCACTATAACTAAGTCGATATCTTCATATCTAGATTTAATACCTTTAAAACTTTTTACTGGTCTTAAATTTACATATAAATCTAAAGTTTGTCTCAGTGTTACATTTACACTTTTAAATCCTTTCCCTACTGGTGTAGTTACAGGTCCTTTTATAGCTATTTTATTTCTTTTTATTGCATCTATTACATGTTCTGGAAGTGGTGTACCATATTCGTCTATGACGCCTGCTCCTGCATCTACTTTTTCCCATTCTATATCTACGCCTGTTGATTCTACAACTTTCACCATAGCAGCTGCAACTTCTGGTCCTATTCCATCTCCTGGTATTAGTGTTACTTTATACATTTTTTGTCCCCCTATTAAATTACAGTATCTAATTTCAACCAAAAACTATCGCCTTTAGTTATATTTATTTTCATAAAACTTCTCATAAATTTAAGATTTTAATTTTAATAAACCTAAAATTAGAATATTTTATAATCATTTTTTATATCGTGATATATTTGAACTAATTCTTTATCAAATAATTCTCTCTTTAATCCTACAGATACTTTACGTACTTCTTCTAATATTTGATTAGCTTCTTCATTTGTAAGTTCTATAGAGTATTCTTTAAATTTATTTACTATTGCAGCCTTACCAGAGTGTTTACCTATTACTATTTGTCTTTGAAGTCCAACTTCTGCTGGGTCAAATGCTTCATAGTTTTTAGGATCTTTAAGTGCTCCATCTGCATGTATTCCTGATTCATGTCTAAACATATTAGTACCAACTATTGCTTTCCATGGTGGTAGACGTCTACCTGATGCTTGTGATACATATTTACATATTTCAACAAATTTAGTAGTATCTACATCAGTATCATATCCGTATACAAATTTAAGTGCCATTAAAACTTCTTCAAGTGCTGCATTTCCTGCTCTTTCACCTAATCCATTTACTGTACATCCTATATAATTTGCTCCACCTATAACACCTGCTATAGCATTTGCAGTAGCCATACCAAAGTCATTATGAGTATGCATTTCTATATCAAAGTTAGTAGCTTTGTGTATTTTTTCTATTTTTTCTCTAGTAGCAAATGGTTCCATAACACCTACTGTATCACAGAATCTAAATCTATTTGCACCAGCTTGTTTTGCAACGTTTATAAATTCGATTAAAAAGTCTGTATCTGCTCTTGAAGCATCTTCACCATTAACTGAAATATACAATCCATTTTTGTTGGCAAAAGAAACTGCATTAAACATATTTTCTAAAACCCATTCTCTAGATTTTTTCAATTTATGTTGAATATGAATATCTGATACTGATAAAGAAATTGCAACAGCATCAACACCACAGTCTATAGATTGTTCTATATCAGAAACAACTGCTCTATTCCATGCCATTATACTTGCTTTTAGATTTCTTTTGCATATTGCTTTTATTGTAGCTTTTTCATCCCCACCCATTGTAGGTATACCAACTTCTAGTTGGTCTATTCCTATATCACTTAGAGCTTGAGCTATTGCTATTTTTTCATGGTTTGCAAAAGCGACGCCCGCTGTTTGTTCACCATCTCTTAAAGTTGTATCAACTATTTTTATTTCTTTATTTTTAATCTTATCTTTTACGCACATTTTTTCGTCCCCCTAAATAAATATTCTTTGTTTAAAAATTAAAGGTGTATACACAATGTTTAACTTTTTTAAAATGAATGAATTTTTTTTAAAGTTTCATTCATTTTTCATATTATATACTTTTTTTAGTATCTAATTTCATTTCTAACTCTTTATATATCTTATTATATAACCATTTATAGGAAATTGCACTATAATTTTAAGTATTTTTAAAACTTATTAATTTTGAAAGTTTTTTTATTTAAATTGCAATTTTCACCATATAAATTTTATTATATTTGATTTTTTCTATATTTTTTTAGTAAGGAATGGTACTTTTAAACTTAAATTTTTTCAAAAATATTCTATATTTTTTTAATTTAATAATTTATTTATCTAAAAAGAACCTATATCAATATTAAAAATTAATATAGGCCCTTTAATTTACTTATTATTTATAAGTTTTAATAATAAATAATAAATGCACCTTTTTCTTTTATTATTCATTAAAAACTTTATTATTTATGATTTATGATTTACACTTATGTCTACATCTGCTAAAGTTGCAACCATAACTGCTTTTATTGTGTGCATTCTGTTTTCAGCTTCATCAAATACTTTTGAATATTTAGATCTAAATACTTCGTCAGTTACTTCTAATTCATCTAGATTGTATTTTTCATATATTTCTTTTCCAACTTCAGTTTCTAAATCGTGGAATGCTGGTAAACAGTGTAAGAATATTACATTTTCATTTTTAGTTTTCTTTATCATATCCATATTTACTTGATAATCTTTTAATAGATTTATTCTTTGTTCGTATTGATCTTCTTCACCCATTGAAACCCAAACATCAGTGTATATAACGTCTGCATCTTCTACATCATTTATATCTTCTGTTAGATGAATGCTTCCTTTAGTCACTTTTGCTACTTCTTCCATTTCTTTAACTAATTCTTCATTAGGCCATAATTCTTTTGGCGCAAGTGATACAAATTTCATACCCATTTTTACACATCCTATCATAAGCGAATTTCCCATATTATTTCTTGCATCACCTACATATACAAATTTTATTTTATCAAATGGTTTATCTACATGTTCTGAAACAGTTAATAAATCAGCTAATATTTGAGTTGGATGGTATTCATCTGTAAGACCATTCCAAACAGGTACTCCTGAATATTTAGATAAGCACTCAACTGTTTCTTGTTTGTAACCTCTAAATTCTATCCCATCGAAGAATCTTCCTAATACTTTCGCTGTATCTTCCATAGATTCTTTTTTCCCCATATGACAATCCTTTGGTCCTAAATAAGTAACTTGAGCCCCTTCATCATGTGCTGCAACTTCAAATGAGCATCTAGTTCTTGTAGAAGCTTTTTCAAACAATAAAGCTATATTTTTTCCTTCTAATAAATCCCCTTTTATATCTATTTTCTTTTTAGTTTTTAAATAGCTTGCAAGTGATAAGAAATATTTTATTTCTTCTTTTGTAAAATCTTTTAATGTTAAAAAACTTTTCCCTTTTAATTCTATTTTTTGTGCCATAGTATTATCTCCTTTATATTATTTACTCTTAAAAAATCTCATTTTAAAGATACCTTATATAAAAAAAGTCTCTTAGTTATAAAACTAAGAGACGACATTGCGCGTTACCACTCTAATTGATAAGATACCTTATCCACTCTGACCTTTAAGGCAGGTTTACCGACTATCGTACTAAAATTCAGATAGCCTTCTCAAAAACTCTTTTCACAATGGATGTAATTATTAGGCTTCCACCAACCCCAACTCTCTATAAATAAAATCCATGCTACTCCTCTTTATCAATGAATTTAAAATGATTTTTCTTTTGTTAATAAAATAATAGATAATTTTACATATATTGTCAATTATAATTTTGTTAATTTTTTATATTTTTCAAAAAAAAGTCGTAATTAGATTTTTTATAAATCAATTACGACTTTTTTAATTTATTCATATACTACATATTGTTCCCATATTTGTTCTAAATCATGGAAATATTTTTTAATATCATCAGTTTCTTTCATTGCAACTGATATAATAAGTGCATTTGCAACACTCATAGGCGCTACTAAAGAATCTACAAATGATGCCATATTACTTTTTACTAATAATATATTATCTGATAGTGGCGCTACTGGTGCAAATGAACTATCTGTTATAGATACTATATAAGCACCTTTGCTTTTAGCGTATTTTGCAACTTGATGTGATTGTTTTGAGTATCTTGGGAAACTAAACACTATAAGGATATCATCTTCATTCATTCTTACTATTTGTTGATAAGGATCCCCCATATCTATTCTAATTAATTGGACATTATCTAATATAACATTTAAATAAAATGCCAAGTATTGAGCTACTGTGAATGAACTTCTCATACCTAATATATATATTTTTCTAGATTTTAAAATTCTATTTGAAGCCTCTTCAAATGCTTTTTCATCTAAGTCTTCAGATGTTGTTTTTATATTATCTATATCACTTTTTAAAACTTTACTAAGTATTGTAGAATCATCTGAATAATCTTCATTTGCCATTTCTACCCTTTGAACTGTAGTCAATTTATTTTTTATTAATTCTTGTAGACCTTCTTGTAATTTAGGGTATCCTGCATATCCTAGAGCATTTGCAAATCTCACTACTGTCGATTCACTTACGCCTACAGCTTCTCCTAATTTACTTGCAGTCATAAAAGCAACTTTATCGTAATTATTTATTATATATTGCGCTATTAGTTTTTGACCTTTACTTAGCCTCGAATATTGTGCTTGTATTATATTTATTAATTGTTTATTGTCATTTTTCGACTTTTTATCATCCATACATTTCCCTCTTTCCTATTAATACTTCAAACTCTCAAAAATATTATATCACTATTCTTTCTTTTATTATCTGTATTCTAAAATTTATATATATTTATCCTTTTTTCTCTATTAACAATAATTCTGGCGGATTATTTATTTGGTTTATAAATTTAGTGCATAATACATTAAAGTAATTTTGATCTAAAGTTTCTGTATATTTATATACTTCATTTTTTTCTTCCATTCCACCTTCATGACCGCTATAAATAGCTATACTCATAACACCATTTGGTTTTAATAATTCAAGTCCTTTTTTAATAGCCTCTAGCGTTGTATCTGCCTTTGTTATTATTTGATGTTTAGCTCTTGGAAGATACCCTAAATTAAACACTATGCAAGATACTTCTTCTTTTACGTATTTATCCATATTTTGATGTCCATCTAGGATAAGCTCTACGTTATTTAATTCTTCTTTATTTACTTTTTTTGTAGTTGATTTTAATGCCTCTTCTTGTACATCAAATGCATATACCTTGCCATTTTCTCCTACTTTTTTTGCAAGGTATACAGTGTCATATCCGTTTCCCATAGTAGCATCTACTACTACATCACCTTCTTGTATTATATTTTCTAAGTAAATTTTATTTACTTCTGTTACTTTATTTATAAATTTAGCTCTTAACATATACTTCCTCTTTTTTATTATTTTAAAGATTTTTTAAATATTTTATCTCATCTTCTGTTAAATATCTGTATTTTCCGATTTCACAATCTCCAATTTTTATTTTACCCATAGCGCTTCTTCTAAGTCTAAGAACAGGATGGTTTATAGCTTTACACATTTTTCTAACTTGACGGTTTTTACCTTCATGTATTTTTATCTCTAAAAGCGATGAATCTCTTTGTTCATCGTATTTTATAACTTTTAATTTAGCTGGTGCAGTTGTGTAATCTTCTATTTTAAGACCACCTTTAAATCTTTCTATTTCTTCTTTTGTAAGTTTTCCTTTTACTCTTGCAACATAAGTTTTGTCTATTTCGTGTTTTGGATGAGTTAATTTATAAGTTAAATCTCCATCATTTGTTAAAAGTAAAAGACCGCTTGTCTCATAATCTAGTCTTCCTATTGGATATACTCTTTCTTTTATATCACTTACTAAATCAAGTACACTTGGTCTGTCAAATTGATCTTTTACAGTTGTTATATATCCTTCTGGTTTGTTTAAAAGTATATATACAAGTTTGTTCTCTTCTTTTATTAATTTATCGTCAACTTTTACTATATCATTTTCTTCATCTACTTTATAAGAAAGTTCAGTCATAACTTCATCGTTTACTGTCACTCTTCCTGCAAGTATTAATTCTTCTGCTTTTCTTCTAGATGCAACTCCGCAAAGTGCAATATATTTATTAATCCTCATTGTTTCTCCTTTAAATCTATCTAAACATAGTTCATTTTTTCTATGGCTTTAGCAAACTTATTGTAATATAAGTTTAGCTAATTAACAAGGTGTAATCAAAAAAAAGTTGCCGTAAGCGGCAACTTTTCATAGGTTTATTTAATTTCTAACTTTTTAGAAATTAAATAAACCTCCTAATGCATTTTTTATATTATCTATTATATTTGTATCAGAAGAATCTCCATCTTGATTTTTGTCATCATCTTCTGTATTAGAGTTGTTTTCTTGATTCTTTTGCCAAATATAAAGTTCTTCTTCTGATTTTTCTACAGCTTTTTTTGCTACTTCTTTTGCATTTGCTTTTCTTATATTTGAAGCTTCTTCTTCTTCACTTTTAAGTTTTTCTACTTCCTTTTTTAATTCTTGAGATTCAACTTTTATCTTTTGTGAGCCATTTTCTAAATTTACTAACCCATCTAAATTATCTAGTGATTTATTGTAAAGTCCTTTATTTTTATAATACTCTGCTTTAGACATTTTGGTAGCTTGTATGTACATACATCTTGCACTTTCATTTTTTGAATCTTGTTCTAAAACATCAGATAAGTATTTTTTAGCCTTATCATATTCATGATTTTCAAGTGCCGTTTGCCCTTCTTTAAAAGCAGTTGATTCTTTGTTGTTGCATCCAACAGCAAATATCATCAATACAATTACTATAATTAGATATTTTTTCTTCATAATTATACCTCCATAAGCGCTAGAAAACTTAATTAAACTTTCTAAGTGTTAAATTAATTATATAACTACATAATACAAAATATCAATCGTCATAATTGTAACTTAAAATATCATAATTGTAACTTTTATACTTCTAATGCTAGTAAATCTTCATAACTTTGTCTTTTACAAGCCAATTTATCTTCACCATTTTGTACAAATACTACAGGATTTTTGGGTATTTTATTATAGTTTGAAGCCATAGAATATCCATAAGCTCCAGTTGTTGTAGTTATAAGAATATCTCCACTGTTTATATCGCCTATTTCTGTGTCTGATATCAAGATATCTCCACTTTCACAGCATTTTCCAGCTATTGTTACTTTATGATTATGTCCAGTTTTATTAATTTTATTCACTATACCACATTCATAATCAGCTTGATATAGAGATGGTCTTATATTATCAGTCATACCTCCATCTACACTTACATAAGTTCTTACATTTTTGATTTCTTTTATAGAACCCACTGTATAGATTGTGCTTCCTGCATTTGCTACAAGCGATCTACCTGGTTCAATAAGCAGTGTAGGTCGTTTTATATTTAATTCTTCACAAACTTCATCTGCTTTATTTATTATAGCTTCACAGAATTCACTTATAGTTTTAGGTTTATCTTCTTCTGTATAATAAACACCTATTCCTCCACCTAAATCTACTTCTGTAAGATTTATATCGTCGTTATTTTCATTTACTTCTTTTAATAATTTAAGCATTATTTCTACTTCATCTAAGAATGGTTTTATTTCGAAAATTTGTGAACCTATATGAGCGTGTATTCCTACAAGTTCTATATTTTTATATTGTTTTACTTTTTCTACTGCTTTATAAAAATCTCCATTTATAAGTGCAAAGCCGAACTTAGAATCAATTTGACCTGTTCTTATATATTTATGAGTATGGGCATCTATTCCTGGAGTTACTCTAAAATAGATTTTTTGAGTTTTATTGTTTTCTAAACAAAATTTTTCTATTAAATCAAGTTCATAGAAATTATCTACTACAAATCTTCCTACTCCTAATTCTATTCCAAGTTTTACTTCATCTACAGTTTTGTTATTTCCATGGAATAATATATTTTCCATTGGCATCCCAGCTTTATATGCAGTATATAGTTCCCCTCCTGAGACAACGTCTAAGCAAAGTCCCTCTTCACAAACTAATTTACACATATATTTAGTTAAAAACGCCTTACCTGCATAAGCTACTTTATTTCCATTTTCTTTTACTTTAAAGGATTTTATATATTCTCTACATTTATTTCTTATTAATTCTTCATCAAATACATATAGAGGAGTTTTATATTTTTTAACAAGATCTAGTGTATTTACCCCACCTATATGAAGTACATTGTCTTTTATTTCCATGGTTCCTTGAAGTTTCATAATTGTCCTCCTAAATTTCAAAAGCTTTTCTATATATTAAATTCTCTTGCTATTCCTTGTACAGCTGCATGTGTATCTTTAGAGTTTATAGCACAAGTTATTCTTATTTCTGATGTAGTTATTAATTTTACTTTTATTCCGTTTTTTCTAAGGATGTTGAATACTTTTGATGCTACACCGCTAGTGTGTTTCATTCCTAATCCTACTAAAGATAATTTTGTTATATTTTCATCGATTATAATTTTATTTTTTAAAACATATTTTGAAACTATTTCTTTTGCTTTAACTAAGTCTTCTTTTGGTATTGTAAATGAAACAGTTATATTTGAACTATTAATTGGAGCAGTTTGACTTATCATATCCATGCTTATATTTTCATTTGCTATACTTTCAAATAAATCAACTATTTTTTCTTCATCTATATCTATAGTTATAGCAACATCGTCATCACTTGTTGCAAGTCCTGTTATTACTTTATCTTCTAATTTCATATTTTTCATCCCCCTTATATATGTTCCTTTTATATCACTACATGATAAACCTACATATAATTCTATTTGATATTTTTGAGCAAGCTCTATGCTTCTTGAATGCATTACTTGTGCACCTAAACTAGCAAGTTCTAGCATTTCTTCATATTCTATCTCTTCTAATTTTTTAGCATCTTTAAATTTTCTAGGATCTGTGAAATAAATTCCATCTACATCTGTATATATTTCACATTTACCATTTAATTTTACTGCAAGAGCTACTGCTGATGTATCAGAGCCACCTCTACCCAAAGTAGTTATATCACCTATATCGTCTAACCCTTGGAATCCTGTTACTACTACTATTTTGCCTTCATCTAAACTTTTTTCAATTTTACTAACATCTATATCATCTATTAAAGATTTTCCATGAGTACCACTTGTTTGAATGTCTAATTGATAAGCATTGTAGCTTATTGCATCACAGCCCATAGATTTTAAACTCATTGCTAAAAGTGATGCAGAAATCATTTCTCCTGTAGACATAAGTACATCTAGTTCTCTTTTATCTGGAGTATCTGTTATTTCTTTAGCAAGACTTATATAATCATCTGTAGTATCTCCCATAGCTGAAACTACAACTACTATTTTAGGATTTGTCTTTTTTCTTTCTATCAATCTTTTTGCAATTGTTATTATTTTTTCAGTTGTTGCAACTGAGCTTCCACCATATTTTTGTACAATTATATCACCCATTATTTTTCCCCCTTAATCCTTTTGGGTATTAAAAAACGTCCAAAGGTATACTTTGGACGTTTAAGTATCAAAGTAAACCTTGTAGCTCATCACAAAAGTGACAGCCTTATACATCTTATGCATAAGTCCAGCAGTAAACTTCGCCAAGTTTACAACTTCGGCTCTAAAATCCTTTCTTTATAAATCTAAACTTGCCAGCTCCTTATAAATACTCTTATTTTAAAGCACCTCTACCCTAGGTTTGTAATCTTTTATTTAAATTATAAATATAATTTAATCATATTATTGTATATTTTGCAACCATTATTTTCCATAACGTGGTTATTTTTAAATAACAGGTCTAATTTTTCTATATATTATAAATATTTAAATAAGTTTTGTAAAGACGTGTCTGTGAAAAAAACATTCTTTGGCACGTATTCCAAATTTGAATATTCCTTTAAATTATTTGTAACTACAATTACATTTGGCATCATAAAAAAAGGAATTGTCGTCTTTTGAATATCAAATTTTAAAGTTTCATATTTAGAAAGGTCGATTTTATCATTAAAAACTATATCAAATAAGACTTGCTTTCTCCTATAAAAAGTATCTATATATTCAATATATAAATTATAGTTATGTTCTCCAATATTTATATTTCTATAGAACCTAACCATTTCAAAATTTGCTAATTTCAACCTGACTGCTACATCTGAGCCAATTAAAGTTTTTATCAAATCATCTCCTTCATAATATTCACAACTCCCATTAATATAATACAAATAAGAATTTTCTTTATACCCCCTGTAATTTATATTGCATGGAAATTTAACTAATATATAATCATTACACATTCTTCTTAATGTTTTTCTAAGAGTCTTTCTTTTTGATTCTCTTTTATAATTGTATATCTTGTTAAATTGACTTTCTGTCAAACATCGTAGTCTACTAACCATAAAAAGTATCTCTTTTTCAAGTAAATTCATGTTAATCTCTCCATAAGATGTTATTTTTTCTTAATATATTATATTAATTACATAAAAAAAGAGGACTAATTATTAGCCCTCTTTTTTTATTCTTAATGTATTATTAACTTGTTAATTATTTTTATTTTCTTTATCTTGTGTGCTATTTGAATCATTTTGTTTTGTGTCTTCTGATTTAGAAGAATTATTTTCTTTTATAGTTTTATCATTATTTTCATCTGATGATTTTTGATCTTTTTTAGACTCAGTTTTTGTAGATAACTTACCTAAAATACTGTTATTTTCAAATTTAGTTATATTTATTGTAGTAGCATCAGTTTTTGTATAAGTGACAACTACATTATCGCCTACATTTGTTAAAGGAAGTTCATTAGATACTTTTGAAGTCCCTTTAAATATAAATTTGCTGTTGTCTTGTAAAGTGAAGTAATAAGTTGTAGCTCCGCCTTGAACATCTGCACTTATTCTTTGTATTTTATCATTAAGCACAACATCATCTGTATCAGTTTCAAATTTTAAGTCCTCACCATCAGACTCTAATGCATCTTTATAAGCTGCTAGAGCATCTTTTTTATTATCTCCAACACCTAACACACTATAGTCTTCTACTGATATAAATGCAACACTCTTAACAAGCCCCGCTTTATCTTTTAGTGCACATACATATGTAGGTGTTCCATAGATATTATACATTACTGGGAATGTAGCTTCGTAATTCTTTTCTTGTACCTTACCTTCTGCAGATGTCATAGCTGCAGTTTCTGTTGCACCTGTTTGCATATAAAGTTTTGCTTCTTTTGTTCTAGAATCTACTAACATAAATCCTACTGTAGATTCATCTCCACCTGAAGATGTTATACCTGTATACCAATATGATTTTCCATCATTACCATATACTAATGATGCTCCTTCTGTTGGAACTAATACACCTTCTTCTGAAAATACTGAGTTTATAAATCCTTTTACATATAATCCCCAGTCTTTTATTTGGTTTATTACTAGAGATTCTGGTTGAATTCTATCTACCCATTTTGGAGTATTTTCTATATCATATACGTTTAAGTCACCAGTTTGTGCATCTAGTATTGCAACTCCTACTGCATCAGAACCTGAAAAACCGACTTTGTGATCGTATAAAGTTACAACCCAATATGGTCTGCCATTGTCGTCTATTTCAAGTGTAAATTCTGTCATACCGTAATTTACAATACCTTTTAAATAAAGATATCTATGTAAATCTTGTAAGAAATATGCTTCTGGCTGATATTTTATTTTTATTGGTTTGCCGTCTAGTGATTGAACTAGTCTTACATCTTGAGGGTCTGTAGCTGATACCATTACATATCCGTCAGTACCGTCTAAGTTAGTAATCCATTTTATTATGTCTCTATGTACTAGTGGTGCAACCCAGTAAAGCTCTCCATTTACACTTTGTATGTGGAAAGTTCCAAGTTGTGAAACACTACCTATTGCTGGTATTTCTCCGATTTTCTTTTCACCAAGTTTCATCGCCATACCTTCATCTACAATACGTATATCATTTACATTTACTGGACTCACATCTTCTGTAAATTCACTTTCAGTTACTTCTCCAATTAAGTTTTTATATGCGCTTGCATGTAATATAGGTGTAGTTATAAAAAATGGAACAACTATAACTAAAACTAATAATATTAATGCGATTATAAAGTTGTTTTTTGCAAGTTTTGATGCTTTTGCGCCTCTATCAAGCATCATATCGATTATTCCAGCTAATACGAAAAATAGTATTAAAGTTGTAAAACCTGATGTGAAATCTAGTCTAAGTACTGGTAATTTTACAAATGAGTATATTGCAACTATTATAAAAGCAATTCCATACGATTTTAAATATTTTTTCATTTTTTCTCCTTCCAAATAAATTTTATTTTTTTTTAATTTGTGATATACTAGACAAGCATATATATCAGAATAATTTTCTAATATTAGACAATTATATTATATAATCATATATTTTTAAATACAATTTGTACTTATATATATAATTTTACTTAAAAAGTTAATGAACCTTTAACTTCATTAATTATTTTTTCCAAATATATAATTTTAAAACTATTTTTTCCAAAATAGTTTATATTTTTATATAAAATCTAGATATCTTATATTTAGTAGACTTTGTTAGAATTTATAAAAAAAAATTTATTTAATTCGTTATTTTACTTAATTTAATTAAATATACTTTATTTTTTTTCAATATTGAATTAAAATTAATAATATGAATTATAATAAATTTATACATATTAAAATTAAAAATTGAAAATGAGAGGTAATTATTATGTCAAGCGAAAATAATCGTACTAACTTTATAAAAAACATAATTAAAGACGACTTAGCTTCTGGTAAACACGATTCTATAATAACTCGTTTCCCACCAGAGCCAAACGGATATTTACATATAGGGCATGCTAAGTCAATTTGCTTAAACTTTGGATTAGCTAACGAATTTAACGGAAAAGTAAATATGAGATTTGATGATACTAATCCTTTAAAAGAAGATGAAGAGTATGTAAACTCAATTAAAGAAGATGTTAAGTGGTTAGGATTTAACTGGGATAACTTATTCTTTGCATCTGACTATTTCGATGAAATGTACAAAAGAGCTATCGTATTAATCAAAAAAGGTAAAGCATATGTATGTGATTTATCTCAAGAAGAAATAAGAGAAACTCGTGGTACTTTAACTGAACCAGGTAAAGAAAGTCCATACAGAAATAGATCTGTAGAAGAAAACTTAGATTTATTCGAAAGAATGAAAAATGGTGAATTTAAAGATGGAGAAAAAGTTTTAAGAGCTAAAATAGATATGTCTTCTCCAAACTTAAACTTCAGAGACCCTGTTATATACAGAATCTCTCACAGCACTCACCACAATACTGGTGATAAATGGTGCATATATCCAATGTATTCATTTGCTCATCCTCTAGAAGATGCTATAGAAGGAATAACTCACTCTATCTGTACTCTAGAATTTGAAGATCAAAGACCACTTTATGATTGGGTTGTTAGAGAATGCGAAATGGAAAGTGTTCCAAGACAAATTGAGTTTGCTAGACTTAACTTAACAAACACAGTTATGAGTAAAAGAAAATTAAAATTATTAGTTGACGAAGGTGTAACTGATGGATGGGATGATCCTCGTATGCCTACTATATCAGGTGTTAGACGTAGAGGTTTCACTCCAGAAGCTATAAGAGCATTCTGTAATGAAATAGGTGTTGCTAAAGCTGACTCTACAGTTGACTCTAGACTTTTAGACCACTTCTTAAGAGAAGACTTACAACAAAAAGCTCCTCTTGCTATGGCAGTTTTAAAACCTTTAAAATTAGTTATAACTAACTATCCAGAAGGTCAAACTGAAATGTTAGAAGTTGAAAACATGGCTAAAAATGAAGAAGCTGGTACAAGAATGGTTCCATTCAGTAGAGAACTTTACATCGAAAGAGATGACTTCATGGAAGAACCAGTTAAAAAATACAGACGTTTCTTCGTTGGAAATGAAGTTAGATTAAAAGGTGCTTACTTCGTTAAATGTACAGACTTTGTAAAAGATGAAAATGGAGAAATAGTTGAAATCCACGGTACTTATGACCCTGAAACTAAGAGTGGTTCTGGATTTACTGGAAGAAAAGTAAAAGGAACTGTTCACTGGGTAGATGCAAACAACTGTGTACCTTGTGAATTTAGATTATTCGAGCCATTAATATTAGATAATGATCCAGAAAATGAAGGTAAACACTTCTTAGATCAAATAAACCCTAATTCACTTGAAGTTTTACAAGGTTATGTTGAACCAACTCAAATAAAAGACGCTAAACCACTTGACAAATTCCAATTTGTTAGAAATGGATTCTACAGTGTTGATACTAAATACACTACTGATGATAAATTAGTATTCAATAGAATAGTTCCATTAAAAAGCTCTTTTAAATTAGAAAGTAAATAAGCTTAAATAAATATAAAAAA
>JABLTT010018615.1_pt1 | contig 23779 bp, 38 predicted proteins | sample 7160061 | NCBI WGS metagenome assembly JABLTT01 (sample SAMN14651232, study PRJNA627086) | human gut metagenome | isolation source: feces | host: Homo sapiens
ATCTTTTCTAAGTTGTTCGGCTTTCACTCTATTAGCTTCTTGCTCTATTCTATTAGCTTCATTTTCAAGCCTTACATTTTCACTAGATATTCTAGTTTCTTCATTGATTTTTCTTATATTCTCATTACTTTCTCTTATTGCATCGTATTTAGTTCTGTCTGCTTCCTCGTGTTGTCTAATTAGTTCAACTTCTACCCTTTTAGCTTCTTCTATTTTTCTATTTTCTTCTGATAGTATTCTTTCAGCTTCATTTATCACTCTTTGCTCTTCTGATATTTCTATAGTAGATAAACGATTTATCATGTCTGTAAGAAGAGTAAATCTTTCTTCTGTTACAACCTTTTGATTAAGTTGCCTTAAAAATTTATTTTCAGTAACTTCATAGATTATAGGATTATCAATACCAGTATTAACTGTTTCGCCATCTACAGTTATACTAGCTATAGCTTCATACTTTCCTACTAAATTTTTCATAGTTGGCTTCAAGTCGCAATAAGCTCTATTACTATCTATATCTACAAATTGAGCATCTACACTGTTATCTGGCTTAATTACAACTAAAGTTACTATAGCCTTAGAGATATCTATTAGTTCACCTGCTCTAGTTACTCGTATAAAAAAATCAGATGTATTATTATCAAACTCATCAAACTTCATAGTTGAGTTATTACATCTGAATTGTAAATCTAATTTTAAGTTGTATTTTTTATTCATTTATACACCTGCTTTCTGTTTAAGTTCTTTTACTTCTTCTTTCAAGTTTTTTATTTCTAATAGTGCTAAATGTAACATTGACTTCATATCTATATTTTCAACTATCTCACTCTCTCCAGTTTCTGAATTAACCGTATCATGTTTCTTGATAAACATATCTGCATTTTCAGATTCTCTCAATTCCGTTACATCAATTTCAAGACTTCTTTCAGAGTTAGTTTTGTAAGTTGCTTGAGTAGGATAGATATTAATCTTATCTAATATTCCATCAAGATTTACATCACCATTGAAAGTTTTAACATTGCTATAAGTATCAGTATTTGGTGTTATACTATATCCATAGCTACCACCGATTATAACTGGATCAAGTAAGTTATTGTTATTCCAAGCCCAACCAACTCTATTACTGCATGTACTAGCTGAAGTAAAAAGTGTCGTTCCATTAGATCCTTTATATGTATAAGTACTAATAGAACCCACGCTACAATCTTGACTTGTACTAAGTGAAGCATTGGATAAATGAACATTTGATAGTGTGTAATAATTAAAATTCCAACTTTTATTACTAGTTATAGAACTTCCGTTTGTTGTTAAAATAGTTGAACCACTAGTATCTTTAATTGTACCTGCGTATAAATCCAAACACTTGATATTTGTAAAGTTTTCAATGTCATATCCCATACCATTTATACCACCACTTGTATAAAGCTTATAATATGTATGGCAACCTTGCTTTTGAGATAAATCACTTCCTCTATCTCTGTAATTAATTATAAAATATTCATCAATAGCGCCGGGGTTAGCTTGAGTATCTGCTTCCCAAGAGTTCGCCCTAGCTATCGAATAATAATAAGAGTTTGCCCCTGCTAATACTCCAAACCCTGCATTATATAAGCCTTGATTCCATCTAGGAATTAATCCAGCACCCATAAACACACTAGAATTGGGCTCATAAGCATACAAAGAACCTCTCATAAAGCTAAGACTTTGGTTACCTGCACTATCTTTGAATTGCATTTTATTTGGATCTATTAATATTGAATCATTAATTCCATTAAACCCAACTTTAATTACAGTAGGATCTAAATTAATATTCCCAAAACTATCAATATCTAATGTCCTTTTACCGTTTCCATCAGTTACGCTTAATTGTCTAGCATCAATATAATTCCCTTTCAGAGTGCCTATCCAACCTCTATCAAGGGATAGTGTACCTATTAAAGCTTCACTTATTGCCATATTTTCAACGTAATTTGATAAATCTTCTATTTTAGTAGTATTGACAGTTGCTTGATTTGAAAACTCTGTACGTTCTCCATGTGTGTTTATAGCACAAACCCTAAAATACCATGTTTCGTTAGGTTTAGCTTGGAACATATAAGTTGATGCTTGACCTTCGAATATTAAATCAAAAGTATTAGGCTTAAAATCTTTTGTTTTACTTCCATAAAGTTCATAGGAATAATAAACTTTATTCTCAAAAGTCCAACTCAACTCTATATTGGAAAAACCATACACAAAACTTTCTAATACTGGTGTGCTAGGTAAGGTATTAGGAAAATCCCCAATACTTCCATCTTGCCCTGGTGGACCTTGTGGACCTGGAGGACCAACTACAGGATCATTACTTCCTCCACCTATAACATCACCTAAAGAAGTTCTAGGCTCTCCTAATTCCATGCTTTCATATCTATTTTTAAGCACATTGAAAACTGTTTTAATAACTTTAGATTGAGTTTTAATATTATATCTAGTATCAATTATAGTAACTATGTCGCAAAGGCTTATTTTGTCCCTTAAACCTTCATAACCTACACATTTAGATAATGGTATAAATTCTATCTTAAAATTTTGTTTAGGTATATCTACTTTATTATTTTTATATTCTTTTCTTGCTAAATCTTGAAGTTTGGAAACCGTAGGAATTTCACTATCTTTAAACTTATCAGAATAATCAATGCTTTTTATATAAGGGTGTGAATAGTTAGCTATCAATGTAGAGTCTACATAATCAGCTTTTACTATAATCTCTTCATTAGTTTCACTATCATTATATTTTGCATAAGGTGATATTCTTGTTACTAAATCAGTCGTATCTTCTTCTAACTCAAATCCAGTTAAATTTTTCTTATACTCAATAGTAACTTCGTTATCATATCCTCTTTTATTTAAGACAGATATATTTTCGTTATCTCTAAGTATTTCAGCCCCAGTTCCAAAAGTGTCAATTATAGATCCTTTTTTCCCTCCTATAGCTTCTAATACATTAGCCATACTCATACTATAATTTTGAGCGTTTACAATATCAGAATAACCCTTATAATGCGTTGAAAAATTAGAATTTCTAAATAGTTGATTTAGTGCATATTCACAAGATTGATTAGTAAAAGATACATTATCTATATAGTCATACATTAAATCAAAAGATATATGTCTAGCGTAAACCTCAACCCTATTATTCATTAGTTTCCTAGTCATATAAATTCTGAATTTCTGATTTAATAAAGTATCATTAGCATTTACAACTACTATATTTTCTTCTTTTACATAATTAAAAAGACTATCTGTATTAAGCATTATAAAACTTAATTCAAATAGCCCATTTCTTTCCTCTTCTACAAAAGCTTCACAAAGAGAACTTATAGCACCATATTCAGTTGTAAAATCTTTACTATATAAAGTTATCACTATAAATCACTCTCCCTATAAGCTTTAAATTGTAAAAGTATTTCATTAAAGTTTTTAACTATTTCATTAAAATCAATTTGACCTACAAATATAGCTTTTAAAATAGTCCCATCATCAAATATTAAATCTTGATAACCATTAGTACTATTTAGCCAATTATCAAGTCTTAAAGCATAATTTTTAGTGTCTAAATCTCTGCAATCTATATATGCTTCTATTGATATATCAAGCATTTCCCTACAACCTTCATCAACTATCAGATTATCAGTCCTTCCTTGAACTTCTATAAATTCAAGTTTTTTTCTAGGTATAGAAAGGTGATTAGACTGTTTTATTTTTATATTAAAATCTCTGCTACTTATACCATTAAAAGTAAATTTCATCTAAAAAGCACCTCCCATTCCTATTTTTTTTCTACTTAGATAGAAAGCTAATTCATTAGCTAGATATTCTATATCTTTATCTGTGTTATTAGTAAAGTTTTCTATATTAAGATTTATCATATTATCTTTCGATTGTTTTGTATATTGTGCACTATTAATAGTAGTTTTAATTCCTTTTAAATTAGCATTATATCCTCCTATAACACTATTAGAAAGACCCTTACTAGCCTTAGTTACCCTGGTATTTTCGCTATCTATACCTATCGCAAGTCCTTCTCCAGTCCATTTACCAAATTGAGTAAAAACCTTAGAAGGAGAATTTATACCAAGTGCTTTTTTAGCTGCATTAACTGCTCCACTTACTACTCCCTTTATAGCTCCTACAACATTACTAGCCATACCTTTAATACCATTAATTAGTCCTTGTATCATATCTCTACCAACCTGAACTAAGTTAATATTTTTAATAACATTTACAGCTTGTGTCATAAAGTTTTTTACAGTTGTAGGTACTTGTCTTATATTTGAAGTAACAGCACTTAATAAGTTAGACATCATAGTCTTTGCTACACTCCACAACGCTTGAAATGCATTAGCTCCAAAAGTTCTAAGAGTATTAAAATTACTAGTACCTGTTGATACTAAATTCTTAATAAAATTTATACATGTAGAAATACCACCACTAAAGAAACCTTTAATCGAAGTCCACATATTAGTTATCATCATAGGAATATTCTTAGCAAAGTTCTTTATCATATTAGGAATATTTACAGCAAATTGTACTTGCATCCAGTTCCAAATGAATGAAATTGCATTACTAAATATTTGCTTTATACTTTCCCAACACCCTTGAAAATTACCCTGGAATAAATTTTGGAAAAAGTTAATTATTCCATCTATTATTGCTAATCCACTTTGAACAACATTACCTATAGCTGTTATCGTAGACATAATAAATCCAGCTATAAAATTCCAAGCAAAACTTACTACTGTGGTAATTAATGCTCCATGTTCATCCCAAAACGCTGTCATAGATTGAATTATAACTCCTACAGTATCTCCCATAGTTTGGAATATAGCTATAGCAGTTTGTACAAACGGTTCTATCCCTGGTGCAAACCTTTGTATAGTTCCCATTAAACCATTTTCAGATAAAGAACTTATTACATTTTCAACATAAGGTAATACATTTTCTAGGCCCTGCTTTAATTTATCAAATATCGGTTGAGCTAGTATACCTGCAGCTTGACTCATATTATCTTTTAATGTACTTACCATACCGCTAAAAGACTTAGATTGCTTTTGCATCCCACCTTCTACACCTTTAGCTAAATTATCTAATGCAGCTTGATATATGTCTGCTGATATTTTACCTTCACTGGCCCATTTTTTAACTTCTGATGTATTTATTCCTAACTCTTCTGCTATGGCTTTAAAAATCGGGATACCTCTATCTTGAAGTATATTTAAGTCTTCTGTATATGCTACTCCAGCCTGTTTAACTTGAGCATATTGTCTAACCATTTCTTGAAGTGAATCAGCCTGAATACCAAATGCTCCAGATAAATCTCCAAACTTAGTTAACTGATCAAATAGTGATTGCCCTTCAAATCCTGCGTTATGAAGTTGAGTAGCCATAGCTTCAACTCCCATTTTTTCAAATGGTGTAGTTGCTGCAAATTTTTCTATATCTTTAAGCATTTTATTTGCTTTTTCTTGAGATCCTAAAAGTGTTTCCCATTTTATAGATGAAGTTTCAAGAGTTGCATTGTAATCTATACCTGCTTTAGTTGCATTTACAAACCCAGTTACAAGATTTTTACCAACATCATAAATCATAAAAGACACTATATTTGCACTGACTTTTTTTATCACACCATTTAAGCTATTAAGCTCTCCTTTTACCTTCCGTGAATTACTAGTACCTTTGTGACCTACTTCATCCCAAGCTTTGGCCATAGCCTCTTTTTGTGTCATTCCAGTTTTTCTGTATTCGGCAGCTAGACTCATAACTTGAGATTTTATGCTTTTAGTTGTAGTATTAGCCTTAGAAGTAGCACTACTCATACCTTTATCAAAGTTTGATGTATCAGCCTTTAGTTTTACAAATAACTCACCTATAGTAGCCATTATCTCACCTCACTTTCTACTTGAGGTAATAAAAAAGTGCCTATTTCTAAGCACTTATCTTAATTCCTGTATTTGTAATCTTATATTTAAGACCATTTTGTTTAGCAAATTCTATTAATTCTAAATCATCTTGGGTTAATTCTCTTTTATTCTGTAAAGTAGGGTATTCTCCAATTAGGCTTTCAATATCATCAACATCTCCACCTAAGCACTGTATGATCCATAACCCTAACTTAGCAAATTTACTCATATCTTCGTAATAATTAACTTGCTTAAAATAAACTGCTATATCTGAATTAAACATTTCAAACTTTTCTCTAACAGTTAATTCTTCTATATCAATTTTATTATATCCATATTCTTTAGCAAAGAAAATTAACTCCTCTATGCTAATTTCATAACTTGAGAAATAACCTTCTTTGCTCCTATAAAATTTACCTCTATAAATGCTACTAATAGCTCCTCTACTTCAGATATATATGCATTTTCTATATCTTCTACAGTTAACTGAGGGAATATAATAGTTATCTTATCCTCTAATTGTTCAAATATGATATTAAATATATCATCAGTTGTTCTATTATCTAAATCTATTTTTAATAAATCATTAAAACTAACTGAAATATCTTTAGCTAATTGTTTTAATTCTTTTATTTTTTTCTCAACAACTAATATTTCTTTATTTCCAAATTTAACAACTTTATTTCTCATATTAACATTCTCCCTTTATATAATTAATCATCAAGTCCATTTAATTTTCCATTACCTTTTGCTTTTATAGATATTTTTAATTTATCCTTAACAGTTGTATCTATATCAAGTCCTGTTATTTTTATATTTCCACTAAAATCTTCTTTCTCAGCAGTCTTATCTACATATAGCTTTATAGGTAAATTTTCTCCGCTAACTAAAGCTGCCATCACTGCCTTTTGGCCTGTAGTATCTGCTTTATTAAAAGTACCTTCCATAGATACTTCCCAAGATTTTGTTGTAACTTCAGTTTCTTCCCATCCGTCAGAATCAAAACTAGTTGTATCTACTTCATTAGCTTTTATGCTAAGTTTCCAGTTTTCCATTTTAGTAATAGAGTTTTCTCCAGTTTTTATTGCTCCTTTTTCTCCGGTAAATGCCATTACTTAACACCTTCTTTCGATATTATATAATTCACACTAAACTCACTTCTTCCCTTTTCATCCTTACCTATAGAAAAAGGGCTCTGTTGTGGTTTATAGCCTTCCAATTTATTTAATAGACTAAATATATCTTTAATTACCTGCTCTCCTTTAGGATAGCTTTTATTTCTAGATATAATTTGAAGTCCAATATATTCAATAGTAGTATCATCAAAATAAAAAGTAGGTTCTAATCCAGTTGTACTGAATAAACCTACTCCATCTCCATCAACTATACTTCCTATAGTTATAGTTTCATTTATTCCATTTTGTTCTAGGTATTGTTTTATATATCTAAACATTTAATGCTCCTTTCAGAACATCTTTTATTCTTTTAATATATACTGACTGATTTTCTCTAAAAGGCCTTTCTAAGAATTTAGCACCTCCACCTCTTTTAAAGTTAAAGTGTATTCCTTCATGTTGCCTTCTTGTATAAGGTAAACTAGATCCAACTTGCCAATGCATAGGGCCTTTTCTTCTAGGTCTTGCTAACTCACCTCGTAAATCTCCACTTTCTACTGGTGCAGCTTTACTACTTTTACTTCCTAAATCTAAAGCTATATCTGCTAATTCTTCCTCTGCTACATCTGGGATTTCTTTAGCTAACTTATTTAGATTTTTAAGTAACTCATCTAGTCCTTCTATTTCTATATTGCTCATAGTAAATAACCTTTATAGCCTATAATACCTTCTAAATCAACTATAGAGTTTACAGCTATAACCTTTCGATTATCTATATAGTCACCTACTTTTATACTCTCATAGCACTGTATAATACCATCAGATACAACTTCCTCACCTTTGTCATTGACAATACGTTTAAATCTATCTATTAACCTACATTTAACTTCTTTTGCTTCACCAAATATAGGTTCATTATACTCATCCATACCTATCAATGATTTTAATATAACCACCTGATTTAAATAATCTCTTAGCATATGGAAGCACATCCTATCAAATAAGGTTTTAAATATTCTATAGCTTCAGTGCAGACCTTCTTCCTAGCTTTAGAAATATCATAACTTTCACTAAGTCCCTCTACATTAAAACTAGTAACTCCTTGTTCTATTAATCTAGATCTTTGAGTATTTTGAGTTTTAATAAGGTATAAAGCTTGCTCACATATAGCTTTCTTTAAATTATCTTCCTTATATTCATCAGTATATTTACTAAATCTAAGTCTATTAATTTGATTACTAGCCATTTTAAGTGATTGCTCTTGTTTATTATTTTCAGCCATTAGCCAGTCATCTGAAAATAGCCTTTCATTATAAAAATAACTATAAGCATCTTCTATTGTTATCATATAATCACCTACTTCAATAAAAAAGAAGCTAGGTTTTATCCTAACTTCTCTATCAATTCAGCTTTCTTTATTTTAGAATCAAATTCTATTCCTTTTTCTATTGCTATATCTTTTAGTTCAGCAACCGTTAAAGTCTCATAATCTAATTCTTGACCTTGTGGTTCTTCCACATCTTCGACTAACTCAGCTTCATCATCATTTAATTCTGTAGCTGGTATTGAAGCACTTCGTGTGCTAGAGTTCTTTAGGCTTTAAAACAGCGAACGCATCATCTTTTATAGGTAAGTAAGCTATTCTCATTGTAGCTTTTATCGCTATCATATCATTCTCTGCTAAAGATAATGGCTTCCCATCACCCATTGTAACTGATTGTAAAGTAGCTTCTTTTAGTATCTCAAACTCTATACCTTGTCTTATGCCTACTATAGACTTTGACCAGTCAGCAGCTATTAATTCAGCTTTCGTAGTATCAAAAGAACCATTTCTTACAAATGACAAAGGTAAATCATATAAAGAATTTTCTTTCATACCTAAAACAGCTAATTGATTTCCATTAGCATCTCTTAAATTTCTTAACTTCCTTTTTAATCCATAATGACCTGCAAATCCATTCGGATCCAGGTTTTTATCTTCTATAGCTCCCATTAAATCAGATATATCTAAATCTAATGATTGAGTATCTATAGTGACTGTATTTTCTGCATCTGTAGCAGATTTGTATACGTTTTTATCAAATGGTGAATTTGTTCCAAATAAACAAGCTTTATCTATTGTTGTATAAAATGCTTCTGCTATTTGAGGCTTTAATTCATTAAATACATCTATTGTTGTATCATTTAATTTTTCTCTGGTTACAGGTATTATTACAGCTATTTTTTTAGCAACCATTTCAGGGAATATCCAAGAAGCTTTTGAAGTATTTATTCTTTCACTTTCACCTACCCAATAAGCTCCTGGCTTATCTGCCCAAACTTGAAATTTCATTGTATCAGATTTCATTTGTTTTACATCTGATAATTGTAATATTGATGAACCTCTAGCTATTTCATCCATTATACCTGGAGCAACCTCCGTTGGTACAAATCCTTTTAAATTGTCTTTTAAATATTTTTCATCTGCCATACTAAGCACCATCCTTTTATAATTATTTTCTTAATTGATTATTAAAAATTGCATCCATAAATTGCTTTGCTGAATCTCCTTTTTCTTGAGGAGGTTCTCCTCCTGGATTAAATCCACTCCCTCCTGGAGCTTCTTCTATAAATGACTTAGGATCATTTTTTTTCATTTCATCTAAAAATTCCTTACCCCCAATCCAACCATCATTTTCAAATTTAAGCCCTGCCTTTTCAAACTGTGTCAAAGCCCCTATTCTAGCATTTTCAGAACTAAATTCATATTCACTAAATAACTTATCCATTGCTTTAGATTGTTTAAATCGTAAAGCTTGAGCCTCTATTTTCGCATCATTCTCTTTTACAAGAGCCTCAGCTTGTTCTTTAGTAAAGCCACCTTCAAAACTCTTGATAGTATCACCTTGAATTTTAATTTGTTCTTCTAGCTCTAACTTTTGAGTTTTAAGCTTATTATATCTTTCATCTGCATTTTCTAATGAAGTTTCATAAACTTTATTTTCCTTCATAGAAGTTTGTATTGCGTTTATTTGATCATCTGTAAGTCCTTGTGCTTTTAATATTTCTAATAACTTCATAATATCCTCCTACGCTTTTTACGTGTTTGCATCACTAGAGTTTTTCTATATCCTGTTCTTTTACATCTTCCAGCAATAGAATAAAAGATGATTTATTGCATAATAAAAACACCTACATAAGTAAGTGTTAGTTATACTTTTCTATATAAACACTAATTCTGTGTCTACAACGTGGATGTATATTGTTATATCCCTTATTAAATCCTGGTATAGTATTTAGTTTAGGATATCTTTTATCATCTCCACTTATAGAATATATCTTGCCTTCGTACTTTTGACATACTGGGCATGCACTTTTATGTTCTGACATTATAACTAAATCCTTTTTATACTCCTTTGCTACATTTAAAATACTTGTATTTTGAGTTTCTGCAACAATGGATCTAGCTAATAATTCAGCATAAACAGTAAAAGGAATAACTCGACCTCTTTTATCAGTTATTCCTCCAATACCTTCATTAATTAAAGCTTCTCTAAGCTCTTTTTGTAACTCTTTAATAGTTTGGCCTGTTGCAAATTTAAGTTGAGCATTAGTTAGACCTATATCTCGTATAGTGTCCTCTATTTTTCTACCAACTTGATTATTAACCTCTGAAAAGTTATTTACTAAATTCTCAGTTAATATATCTATTGCATCAGCATGTAATGATGTAAATCCATCTTTTATATTAGCTATTTCTAATAACTCTAAAGATTTTTCATAAGCTTCTAGATATAATTCCTTAACTATATCTTTAGATAGCTTTGATGTTTTGACTTGTAATTTCATTAATTCAAGCTTAACTTGCTTCAATAAAGACTCATAAAAATCAGTTACTTGACCTTTTACAGTCTTAGTACTAATTATATTTATAAGTCTTTTTTCTGCTCTTATATATAATTTAATGAGTTGTTTTATCTTTTTATCATAATTACTCATCTAAATCATCTTCTTTACCATAATCAAAGTTCATATTTGATAATGGATTATTATTTACTTCATCTTGTTTTATAGCTTCTATTTCCTTAGCAGTATCTTCATCTGATAAACCATCTAATCTTTGTATAGCACTATATTGACTTAGAGTTGATTTATTTCCAGTTCTTATAGCCATTACCTCAGCTTCTTCTTTTGGATCACCTGGTAAACCATCATTCCAGAATATATTAATCTTCTCTTTAGATAAATCAATGATACCATCTCCACCAAGTTGGCTACAAAGTTTTATAGCTTTTTTAATACCTGCATCAAACCTCATTCTAACTCTATTTGTCTTAGCTAAAGGACTTATCATCATTCTTCTAAGTGCTGTCCCACTAGCTATTTGACCAGCTTTAGCTTCATTATCAAATATAGCACTTCCCATTTCAGATACTACAGATAATATATTTATGAGCTTTTCTATTATTTTGAAGTTTGCTTCTAGTTGTGCATCCCATGTAATATATTCAACTGGTGGATCTTCTACTGTATCCCTAGGGAAATAGTTCCCCATCTTTAATTGCCACTCTCCAGTATGAGGATTTCTTACTAATGCACTAGATGGTCCTTGTACACTAGGTTCTGCATGTTTATCTAATATCTTAGATATTTGGCTTATTCTAACTTCTAATTCAGATATGATACTGTCTAAATCTGAATAATCATCAATTCCATATACTCTATCACTTGTAAGTAAATTATGTATTGGTACTATAGCAAAGTCATTTAATCCAGTATTAACTTTTTTTAATTCTTCATGTACTTTGCCTATTGTATCTTCATTATCATTAAGCTTATATGTTATAGTCTCATAAAATCCTTTAGAGTGTATCTCCACATATAGATAATGATCATACTCTTGCTTAGTTCTTCCAAAGAAGCTAGAATTAGGTTTTAAAACCTTATATGTATGAGCTAGTACATGATGTTTTATTTTTCTGATATTTCTAGGTTCTACAACTTTAAAATAAAAAGAAGGTTGAGTTATATCAATTACTCCTTTGCCTTCTTCATCTTTGTAAACATTTAAAATACTATCTCCGTATCTAGATAAATCTATTGCACTAGCATAACAAGTATTAATTAAGTCACTATTTTCTGATATATTATCTAAACATATTTGTTCCTTACTATCATCGTCACCACAAGTTATTTTAGGAGGTTCTCCTAGTAAGAAGTCAGCTATCTTTAAGCTAATTAACTTCTGAAAATTAACTATAACATGATAGCTAACTACATTCTCAAAGTTTCCTATAACTCTAGTGATTCTTTTAAAGCTTTCTTTATATACTTCTTCATGCTCACATTCAAATATACGTTTATGCCTCATATATTTTTCAAGTCTTTTTTCTTCTCCTGGAGGTGGCCAAGGTTGTCCTACCTTCAAGAATTCTAAACTAGTTAACATATTACCACCTCCTTAATAGTTAATATTAATAGGACCTTTACTTTTATTATTTATAATATGCTCTAATGCATATCTAACAGCATCTATGTGATGATTCTCTTTATCTGGATATCCAGATATAACTTCTCCATCTTTAGTTCTTTCATATTCATATTCTAAAAATTCTGTAGCAGTATAAGGGCATCTAATATTATCTATTACTATCTCATTTAAAGAAACTAACCATTTCATAGAATAGTCCACACTTCCAGGACCTTTTCTAGCTCCTCTAGCTGATAACCCATAATTCTTATAATCTTGTATTGATTTCTTTTCAGCGCTATCACAAGTTATTATATCTGCTGGAGTTACACCTTTCTCATTAACTAATATTTCATAAGTATCTTTATTTGATTTTTTATTTTCTCTAGCTTCATCATATATATATAACTTATTTTGACTCGGATTATAATACATTTTATTCCATGTCCAAGGATCAGGAAACCATCCCCAGTCAACACCCATATATATTCTATCAAACACATCTATTTCATCATCGGTAATTTCTCTAATAATAACATTGTCAAATACATTCCCACCATTACCATTAGCAATACCTAAATATTCATGTTCATATGATTTCGGGTTAATTTCTTTTAAGTGTTCTGCTTCTTCTATAAATGCTTTACCTAGCCATTTCTTAGGCACTTGAGTATAATTACTATGATTAAAATATCTATTCTTTTTCGGCACTTTAACATATTTATTAGCCCAATTATTAGCAGTCTTAGGAGGGTTAAAACTTTTAAATATATAGGCTTTATCTCCACCTCTTACTACAGATTGCTCTATAGTTCTAACAGCTTCTGGTCCTTTAAATTGGTCTAACTCCTCAAACCATAATATTCCTAAATACCCACTCTTAACTTTAATACCTTTTAACTTAGTAGGTTCATCAGCACCTCTAAAGTAAATCTTTTGTCCTGTAGGTTTATATGTTATTTCTAAAGGAGAATAGGTGCACTTAAATTCTTCTGTCAATTCTAATGATTCTATAGCCCATTGTATTTGAGCAAATACTGAATCTCTTAAAGTATTTGCTACTTGCCTTACTATTACTGCATTAAGCTCTGGATTATTTTTTATAAGCTCAATTATTTTAAGTGATATAAAAGAAGATTTAGTTGACCCTCTACCTCCACTAAATACATACTCAGTAAAAATATTTTCTTCAAATTTATGTAAAGCTTCAACAAAAGCTGGAGAAATTACATTCCAAGGTAAAGCAAAAGATTTATCATCAACTTTAATATCTTCTTCAGTAGCCTTCTTTATTTCCAAATCCATTTTCATTTCTTTTAATCTTATTTCTCTATCATTAAATAAGTAATATCTTTTAGCTAATAATTCAGAAGCTTTTATCTTGTCTTTAGCATCTAGCTTTTTATCCACTATTTCAACTTCAGTTATAAAATCACCAGTATTTTTAGTAATAATTACTTGTTCGGTTTCTTCATCTCTTATAACCCTAGTAAGATATTGTAAAACTTCTTCGGCCTTAGCTATTCTATCACTTTCTATTTCCTGCATCTTTTCATCTATATAAGATTTAATGTGAGGTTTTGTGAGGTTTTCATAACCTACCTCTTTAGCTGTCTTTTTACTATATCCCGCCCTTATAGCAGCTTCTGTGGCGTTGCCTAACTCTATATAGTAATCTGCAAACGCCTTCTGTTTTGGTGTAAGCTTCACAACGCCCCCTCCTTTTCTATAATAAAAAAGAACCCTATCTCTAGAGTTCTATCTGCTTTTTATATACTTTGATAATGATTGTAATTTATATAATAAAATATTCAAGATTTACTCAAATATTCCTTTTTCTATTTATTTCTTTTTGATCATATTCCCGACGTCGGTAATATGTTCAAACTTAGGTTTCTTTCTCATTTCTATATCTAATTCTCTTAACTTACTATCTTCTATATCATGTATCATTTTTATAGCTTCATTTGCATCTTTCCAAACCTTAGCCATATCCCTCACCCTTGTTTTCAATAAAAAATACTCACACATGATATAAATGTATGAGCTTGCTGATTTGTTGAAATAAAAATACATCAAACAGTAACTTAAAAATAATAAACGTAAAATTTAAGATACTTGTTGCCCTTATTACAAAAAGGCTACCTCCTATCTTATCAATTAGACAATTTATTATTTTAGTTTATAGTCTGCTTTACCTTAACAGACTTGATTCTCTTTTTTTTCGTTAAGTTTTTTTATTAAAATTTGTGCAAGTTGTAGGAGTTGCACCTACCAATACTTTTACTTGCATATTAGGTAGGAGGGGAGTCCTACCTTTTAGAGAAATATACATATTAGGGGAATAACTGAAATTATATAAATTTCTATATTAATATAATAACATATATAAAATTATATTTTGTCCTAACTTTGTCCTTAAAATGTCCCTCAATTTGAATTTGTAAAATTATTAAATAATTCTCGCTCTAGTATATCTGGATATATAGAGTTTATAGCACTTCTTACTAATGATTCTCTTAATTCATAGTATGTAGTTTTGGATATATGCATTTTATCTAATATTTCATATCTAGGAACTCTCTTTCTATTACTCATATATAAAATATCAAATAATTCTTTTTGTTCTAACGTAAAATTATTTATAGCTATTTCTATCTTCCTTTTTTCTATTTCTTTTTGTCTTTTTCTATATTCTAAGTAATTTATTCTTTGTTCTTTTTTTATAACTTCATTTTCTACTAATCTACTTATATTATATGTCGGACCTGTTCTTTCTTCATAGCCTATTGCTCCACATCCTATATACTCATTTTTTATTTCCTCTATATCTAATTCAATTTTTTCTATTGCACTTTTTATCCTCTTATAATCGAATAATTTACCTTCTGTTTTTCTAAATAATTCACTATATTCTTCTTTAGTCATACTAATCCCCCTCTACATTTTCTATACTTACTTCTATACAAGCCTCTTCTGAATATTCTTTTTCAGCTAATATTGCATAAATATATCTATCATCTTTAAAAGCCTTTCCATTAAGTCCATCAAGTACACTTTTAATATAATTATCAATATCAGCTTTAGTCGGTCTTATTTTACCTTCTAAAGCGTCTATTCTTTTCTTTTTGCTGTAGCTCTTTGGTACTTCAAATTTAAACTTCATTCTTATTCTTATATAATTATCATCAAAGTAATGTCTAGCTCCATATGCCAAACTTACTAAGCTTTCAAATATCCTCGTCTTATCATCTGTAAAAGCTCGTCCTGTATTTGTGTTAAATCGAGGACGCGACTTAGGTACTGGTGCTGACGGAATTGTAAAATCAACTCTCATACTCATTCTCCTATTTCATTAATTAATTTCTGAAATTTATTCTTCAAATGTAGTCTAAAATTCAAATCCTTTTTCTATATTAAACTTATTTGTTCTGTAAGCTCACTTTTACTTAACAACTGATTAAATACTTCATATCCTACCCAATTTTTATTCTCCCATATTCTGCATGAATATAAATCTAATGCATATTTGTGAGCTTCCTCCTCCGTATTAATCCAAGCTAAATAATCTAAACTATATTTCTTTAATCTATTAAGTATATCAGTTTCTAGTTTTACCTTAACTTGTTGTAATACTTTATCTTTCCAAACATCATAATCATAGTACTTGTGATCTGTTACTACTGTTGTATGATATGTATGTGTAACCTTGTCTTTACCTGCACCTATTTCTACATGCCTTTCAGACCTGCCTATTGTATATTTACATCTTAAATTCATATTTAACCTCTTTATCATTCAGTTATCATTATCAATATATCAACCGAGAATGACCGTTAATCGAACTCGGTCGATACTAAATTATTGTCCAATAAATGAATTATTTTGTTTAATCTTTTCTATTTCTCTTTTGAAATAGCAAGATTTGCATAAGTATTCATTGTCTTTTACCCAAAACATATTATCATCTCTATCTTCTTTTCCGCATTCTTCACATTCATAATAATTTATTTCATGTGCCGAAAAAGAAGGTGTCCATTCTCTTATAACTTTAAATTCCTTTGTGCAATCTTCATTTTCGCACTCCATATCTATTTCATTCTCACAGTCAAAATCATAATCACCTATTAAATGTTTATGTCCACAGTAAGGACACTCTAATTCTTCAAGCCAAGCCATATACTTTACCTCCTATTTAAATTCATCACCTGTTACATAAAAATAACTTTTATCTTTATATCTAAGATTTATTTCAAATTCTTTACTAGTGCTTATGACTAATAAATCCCTTATTTCTTGATCACGTTCTTCAAATACCTCTAATGCTGCATCTCTAGTAACTGTTATATTAAACTCATGTCCATGCTCTATTATTCGTTTTAGAAGTTCGGTTGCAACATAAAACTTATCTTGTATTTCTTTATTTTTAAATTCCTTATTCTTAGGAAACTCTATAATATTTCCTAAAAGTTTTAATTGCTCTGTTTTCATAAATTAAAACTCCTCTTTTAACCTAATAACTCTGGATTTTCATATATATTTCCAATTACATAATATACATAACTTTCTAAATCTAAAGTCATTTGAAAATAATTTCTTTCATTACCTTTATGAAACACATATCCTGCTGTTGCTTCGTCATATATAACTCTGCCGATAATATCCTCACCAAAATAATCTTCTATTTTAACTATATCTCCTTCGTATATTTCATTCTTGTTACTATCCTTTAATCCAATATATTGCATTACTTCAACATCTGAATTTAAAGGTAAAAATATTCCTGCTATATACTCTATCTTTGTTAAATTTTTTAAAGTTTTATTTAAATCCTCATGACTTAACATTTTATTTAATAATTTGCTCCAAGCCCTAAACTTAATTTCTCTCATAATATCCTCCTCTGCTCCCGACATTAATGTCGGTACCAAATTATTTTATATATTAAATTCTTTCTTAATATCTAACATTACTTCTATAACATTGTGATATCTTTGTTCTATCAAATTAGGATTTTCTATTATCAATTCTCTAATCTTAAATTTAAAGTTATCAGTCTTTTCTATTTTTTCTTGAATATCTTGCTCGAATCTATCAATATTACTAAAATATTTACTATCAACTGCTCCACTTTTAGCAACTTTACTCATTTGTGAATACCTGCTCATACTCTACACCTAAATTTTTATTTCTTATATTTTCTAGCTGCAATAGCTAGAGCATCTAGTGCTCTAACTACTACAACTGAAACTACTATAATTACAATTAATATTATTAAATCTTTCATAGTTGCTCCTATCTACCTTAATATGTAGCACTACATCTACACTTCAAAATCCTCATTCAATTTTATATCTATTGGTATTCCTCCACCCATGTACTTAGTTATATCTAGTAAATATGATGCTACTTCATTTTTATTTATCTTATCTGCTTCTAGCATATCTTCTGCCAACTTTTTTATTTGTCTTTTACTTTCTTCATTACACCAATTAATTCTATTTGCATTATTAAATCCTTTTATAAGCACTCTATTAGCTTTATCTAAATCTTTATTAACCTTATCTAACTTTTTTAACTCTGTATCCTTAGCTATTAACTTAGTATTTAAACTACAATTTCTAAGGGTTTTATGCTCTGAAACCTTCTCTAATTTTTCTATATACTCTTCTAGCTTTTTTAATTTACATTCTGCTATTGTAAGAGCTTGGTGTAAACTATCATTTCTATCTTGTAGATTAGCTTTAATTCTTTTTTCTACTTCTAGTTCATCTTTTTTAACTGCTATAACTCTATTCTTTTCAACTATTATATTTGTAGCTCTATTTATCTCTTCTTCATGTGTTTTTCTTAACATTAATGGTAACTTCATATTTAGTTCCCCCTTAATTATTCTTTAATTTATGTCTTTGTTCTTCAGATACATATCTATCTAGTATTTGGCTTAAATCTACTACTATTTCATGATTTCCATGTTTTAGATATAGCTCTGCAAGTGCATTTCTTAATTCCTCCATATGCCTTGCTCCAACTCTAAGATATTCTTATCCATCTTTTTATGATAAGCTTCTTCCAGGTCATTTAAATCAAATCCTAGACTATATATCAACTCTGTAAACAACGGTAATATTTTACCTGTCAACGTATATCTAGCGGTTCTTTTATTCCAAGTAAGTCTATTTATTTTGTCATTTAAGCTGACTACTATAACCTCTGGAGCTGTTATTTGCATTTCTTGAACTTCTGCAATTAATTTAATCTCTAGAAAATTTGCAGTATTTCCTATCCAACTAAGTAAGTCTGCACATTCTTCTATAACGTGTTCTCTATCAATTTTTTCTTTACTGTAACTTTTATGCATCTTCGCTGCATTAACTATTTCATATAGCTCGCTATTTAAGCCTAATATAAAGCTATATGGCACGTTATATATATCACTTGGTTGTTTTATACCTTTCTTATCTTCTAATAGCTTAGAGAACGTTTTTTGTTTCTCTAGTACATATGTAAAATCAATTACTTTATTATTCATTTTCTAATTCCCCCATTTTCATTTGTTTTTCAAATTCTTGTTCTGCCCATTTAATCGCTTCAAATACAGTAAATGAGTATTTATTCATTAAGTAGTTTGCTCGGTCTATAAGAGCTTGTCTGTCCTCTAATTTAACTATCATATCTCCCACCTAATCTATAAATTCTACTTTCCAACCTCTAGCTGGTTGATTTCTTTTCATATTATAGGAAACAGAACTTGGAGCTATATTTATAAACTTAGCCGCTAATTTTAGACTTTCAAATTTCTTAACTTCATTAGTTTTAACATTTGTAATTTTAACTGCTCTAATATTAAATATCTTGCTTGCTTCACCAACTCTATATATTTTATAAGTCTTTTTATATACAGCCCCTTTGCTTATATAGCCAGATATATTATCATATGTTATTCCTATTAAGCTGCTTACACCTATTAACCCTGCACATTCTGTTTTCTCACCTGTTTTTATATTCTCAACAATGTATTTTAAGTTTTTATTACTTCTTACATTTAAACCAAGCCTTTTCATTTCTTTAGCTTCATCTTTTAACTTTTCTTTTAGCATCAGATTAACTTTTTCTTCATTTGGATCGAATAATCCGAAAGCTCTACATATATTATTTACACTTGCATATCGTCTCTTATTATTAATCTTGCATCCTGCTATGCAATAAGCTAATGCTTTATAATTAAGTGCTGTTTTATCATCACTATAAACATTAGGTCCTAGTGAATTATTAAAACTTCTATCTGATCTTTTTAACATTTTCATTCCCCCTTGAAAATTGTTATTTCTAGGGAGCATTAGCTCCCATATATTCTATAATTCAATTTATCTCCTACCATTTCAGCTAAATAATTTTTCGACATTTCATATAATCTACTTCCTATAGCTTCATCTATCTCTAACAAATCACCTATAGATTTTTCAGTAGTAACTATCACAGGTAAGTTTTTAAAGTATCTATAATCAAGTATTTCATAAATGATATTTACATCTGATTCAGTGATCCTTCCTTTAAATAAATCATCTATCATTAATACTTGAGCATTTTTGTATATATTAATTTCTCTTTGATAATTTTCTTCATCTGTTATAGATTGCTTCAAATTGGTTATACTACTTCTGTAGGGCATATATATTACTCCGGCCCCAGTGTCTAATAATACATTCCCTATGCTCATTGCTAAGTGGGTCTTTCCTGACCCAACTTGACCACAAAATATTATAGAATTTTGCCTAGCTACTCTTAACTCTTCAAATTTTTTAGAGTAGCTTTTTGCTTTACTATAAGCTAACATCGTTTCTTTACTTTTAGAGTAATCAAAGTTTTCAAATCTCATTTTTCTAAACTCTTCAGATACTCCACTAGCTTTTAGCTTATCTTCAGCTATTCTAATAGATCTACACTCACATGCTTTAGCAGTTCCATCTCCTTGTATGGTAAACATCATATCTCTGCATTTATTACATCTATAATTACTCTCTTGATAATCGTTCACATTCTGCGAGCAATCTGTAGTATTCTTCATCTTTTTCATCATCATTTGATATCTGTTGTTCAAATTGTTTAGTACGCTTTGTGCTGCTTCCATTAGTTTTCACACCCTTTTGTTTAGACTGTTCTTGTTGTAACTTATATGCTTCTAGTTGCTCCAAAGTTTTTATATTTTCATCTGTCCATCGTTTTATAATTCCTTTTATGTATCTCAACTCTCTTACATTTGACTCAATAGAAATTTCCATCGCTCTTATAACTAAGTCATATGATACTTTATTTCCTATTTCTAAAAAGAAATCTTGTTCTAACTTAGTTAATACATGTCTATTTACTATCTCTCTTCTATAATAAGCAATTACATCTTCTAGGCTCGTTTTATTACTACTACTATTATTATTAAATGTATTATTAAATATTGTATTATTATCTTCACAGTTTTCCGAATACCCTCTGTCGAGATTTCGAATACCCTCTTCGGAATCTCGAATACCTATATTCGAAATTTCGAATACCTTTATTATTCTTTTTTCTATTAACTTTGTATTAGGCTTATATTTATAAGATATCTTTACTAATCCTTTTTTCTCTAAAGACTTTATAATTTCTGAACATCTATTCTTAGATAGTTTAAAGAAACTTGAAAAGTAATCATTACTTGCATAGCAACCATCTTCATTATCTAAGCTATCTATTTCAACTAAAAATACTTTTTCTAGCAAGGTTAAGTTTTCGTTTAACCAAATCTCTTTAGGTATCCATATCCCTTTAAAAGCTCTTTCCACTGTTGCTCACCTACTTATCTTCTGTATAATTTAATCGCTTGGAATACTCCAGCTAAAACTAGAGCATCCCATATAAGTACCATTATTATTAAATTCATGTCTAAACCTCTAATGTTACTTGCTCATCTATATCTGCAAATTTATCTTCATCTACTGGAGTAAAATCTGCATCTATAAATTCTTCTTTTTTAGGCTCATATTTAGTAAGTAAGTCCAATACCTGTTCAACTTCATCAAACTTAAGTTCTTTTAAACAATATCCATTACTCTCACAAAACTCTTGCATTTTAGATATATCCTTTGGATTATCATAATCATATAATCCTTTCATAGATGCTAACTTCATGATTCCTTGTTTTTGTCCTGGTGTAGCATATCCAACCTTTACTTCTTTTTCTGGTAACTTATCAGGTACATTTTGTATTTCTGCCGCATCGTACATTCCTTGTAAATCTTCTGGGAATGCTTCTCTTAAAGCTGTTACCATAGCACATTTTCTAATCATCACACATGGCATTTGCTTCCAAGTACTTTGACCTTTTGAGTATTCTTCCATACTAACTTCGGATCTAATAGGGAACTTCATATCTTTTACATATACTTCGCACCATCCACCTACTAAAATCTCTTTAGGAGCTTTTAAGCTACCTTCTCGATAATCCATACTTCCATCAGGTTTTAAAATTACTATCCCAGCTTTCATACCTTCAAAGTTAGGGTTTCTATAAGCTCTTTTAACAAATACATCTTTACCAACTACGATATTTGCTGGTGAATTTCCAAACTTAATTAAGTAAGCTTCTCTTATAAACGGATTAAGCTTTTGAGCTTTACATAATTCTATAAACATTAATGTTTCTTGATCCGTAACTGCTCCATTTCCACTTACTAAGTAATTCTTAACTGTTTCTGCAGTTAATACTTGTCCTGTTTCTGTTTTAAACTCTGCTAAACTTAATGCACTTTGATTTACTACAGTATTATTCATTTGTTAATCCTCCTATAAACCTTGAACATCTGAAATAGTTTCTTCACATTCATTAAATAAATCATCTAAAGAACTTTCTAAATCTTCAAATGCCTCTGTTATCTCTATATTATCAAGCTCCATTACTTCATCCCTCAATGCACTTAAACATTTCCTAACCCACTTCATTTCACTTTCTATTCCTGCTATTGACATTTATCTATCCTCCTATTTAATCATTAAAGCTGTACCTGGTTCAGTCATATATGCTCCGTCTATTTCTATTCCTGCTTTTAAATCTGCTTTAAGTAAATCTTTATTTACCTTATATGTCTGAACTATCTCTAAGTACTTATCTGGTAACTTAGTTTCATCATTTATCCTTAATGTAGAAGTACCTTTTCTAACAGTAATATTCCCTACTGGTGTTTCTATCTTCTTCATATTCATTTGCTCCATACAAGACTTTGTGTATTCTCTAAGCCTTTTTATATGATTTTCTTTAGCTCTTTTTATCTTTGTCAGTCTATCTATTTCATTTTTTACTGCGTCTACATCTGCTTCTATACTTCTAACTACTTGTATAATCCCTTTGCCTTTATTAGCTATCTCATTTTGCACTATAGCTATAATTTCACTAGCTTCAACTTCTTCTAAATCTCTTAATACAACTAAATCTGCGCTTAATTCATATAAATTCATTGATATTTCCTCCTAAGTTTCATATAATATAATCAGTTTAATTTTTTAATTTCGGCCTTTTTTAAGGCTCTTTTTTTATTAAAATGGTAATTCTTCTGCTCCAACTGCTTTATAATAGTCATAAGCTATTACATCCATTTCTAACTTGTCCCTTTCTTCTTTATCAGAGATAAGTTTTAACATTCTTTCAATTGCTCCTAATTGACCATAGTAAAGCCATTTTTCTTGACTTTTGATATCATGTTCTACCTTTACTTTTAAATATTCATCTGTTCCTGGTAATGCATCTAACATAGTATTAAAACATTTATCTATAACTGCTTGTGTTTCTACTATACTTTGATTTAAAGCTCTTACATCACATTGTAAGGTTCTCTTAATTGCTTCCATTTTAAGCACCTACCTTTATTTTTTTATACATTCTTAAAGCATAGAATTTTTTATCTATATCTTTATTTTTGAATTCTTCTATAAAGTCTTGAAGTATCTTTATATTCATTTAATTCACCCCCTCCCAATTATCTAGCCAATTTAAAAATGGTTGAGTAGGTATTTTATATAACCTTCCTACTTTTATGACTTTAAACATATTATCAGTTGCTAATGCTTGTCTTATTAGACCGTATGCAGTCTTTTCGCATACTCCTAATAACTCAGCTATATCTGTTGCGGTTAATACCTTTTTCATTGTTATTCCTCCTATTTTAATAATTCATCTACTGTTACTCCTAAATAATCTGCTATCTTTTTTACAACTTTTATTGTTGGGTTTGAGTTCTTGCCATTTAAAA
>JABLTT010020599.1_pt1 | contig 23694 bp, 17 predicted proteins | sample 7160061 | NCBI WGS metagenome assembly JABLTT01 (sample SAMN14651232, study PRJNA627086) | human gut metagenome | isolation source: feces | host: Homo sapiens
GTACGAAAACATGGGCCAGCAGGCAAAAATCCCATTGCCGTAGGCAATTTTTAATGGATTTTTGCGCGTGACTGTGAAGGTACTGAACAGTTACACGAACCCATAAAATAGCCTCTGTCATTTGAAAGGACAAATGGCAGAAAAATAGCTTCGAATTAAATAGCTTTGAGCAACCATTATTTGGTAAGACACTCAAAAATAAGGAGGATTTCACCGTGGCAAAAGCAATCATGATACAGGGAACGATGTCCAATGCGGGAAAAAGCCTGCTGGCGGCGGGACTCTGCCGGATTTTCAAGCAGGACGGCTACCGCGTGGCGCCGTTTAAATCGCAGAATATGGCGCTGAACTCCTATATTACCAGCGAGGGATTAGAAATGGGACGCGCACAGGTAGTGCAGGCGCAGGCGGCGGGCTGTGAGCCATCGGTGGACATGAATCCGATTCTCTTAAAGCCATCCAGCGATGTCGGTTCTCAGGTGATCGTGCGCGGTGTCCCGATCGGCACAATGCCCGCGAAGGAATATTTCAAGTATAAAAAGCAGCTAATCCCGGAAATCAAGAAAGCGTTTCAGCACTTGTCCGAACAGTACGATATCATCGTGATCGAGGGCGCCGGCAGCCCGGCGGAGATCAACTTAAAATCGGATGATATCGTGAACATGGGAATGGCGCGCATGGCAGGTGCGCCGGTGCTGCTTGCCGGGGACATCGACCGGGGCGGCGTGTTTGCACAGCTTTATGGAACGGTAGCGCTTCTGGAACCGGATGAACAGGCGATGGTAAAGGGGCTTATCATCAACAAATTCCGTGGCGATAAGACGATCCTGGATCCAGGTGTTGAGATGATTGAGAAATTATGCAAGATTCCGGTGGTCGGCGTCGTTCCGTACATGGATGTGGATATCGAGGACGAGGATAGCTTAAGCAGCCGCCTTTCATCCACAGGGCGGAATAATACCCTTAAACAGGAAAACGAGTCATCTGAAAAACATGTAGAGGCATGGATCGACATTGCAGCCATCCGCTTTCCGCGTTTATCCAATTTCACTGACCTGAACGTTTTTGACCCGATCCCCGGCGTTTCGGTGCGTTATGTGAGCCGTCTGTCTGAGCTGGGACGACCGGATCTGATTGTTCTTCCGGGAACGAAGAATACGATCGAGGATCTGCTCTGGATGCGGCAGAATGGTCTGGAAGCGGCAGTTTTAAAGAAAGCAGCCGGAGGAACGCCGATCTGGGGCATCTGCGGCGGCTATCAGATGATGGGACAGACGCTGTCAGATCAGGAAGGAACCGAGGCGGGTGTGCCTGGGCGTACGATCTCCGGTATGGGACTTCTGCCGTTACAGACACAGTTTCAGGAAGAAAAGACCAGGACGCAGGTCAAGGGATGTTTCGGGACGGTCAGCGGTATCTTTTCCGGGCTTTCGGGGATGGAGGCGGAAGGATATGAAATACATATGGGAGAGACATCATCTGTCGGCGGTGATATTGTTAAGAATGTGATCAAGGAGCAGGAAAAAGCCGTAAATTATAGTTTATTGAAACTCAGGGAAGAACAGGCGGGAAACCACACTGAAAAACAGGATGGCTGCTGCCGGGACAACCTCTACGGCACTTACGTTCACGGCATTTTTGACAAGGCAGAGGTGGCGGAGACGATTATCCGTGCGCTGATGAAAGAAAAAGGAATGGAGCCGGAAGTCGGTGGATTGTCGTTTGATTATGAGAAATACCGGGAAGAGCAGTACAACCGGCTGGCAGACACGATGCGGAAGTACTTGGATATGGAAGCAATTTACCGGATTCTGGAAAAGGGAGTGTAGATAGATGGATGAAAAAATGAAAGAACTCAGTCAGGTATTGCCGTCGGAGATCGAGGCGAGAAGTTTTGAGATTATCACCGAGGAGCTGGGGGAACGGACATTTCCGGAGAAAGAAGCACCAATTGTGAAACGCGTGATTCACACGACAGCCGACTTTGAGTACGCAGATTCGCTTGTATTTTCACCGGGCGCAGTCGATAAGGCGTTAGAAGCCCTGAAAAATGGGGCGTGCATCGTGACTGATACGAATATGGGAAAATCCGGCATCAACAAGCGCGCGCTTGCGTCGCTGGGCGGTGAGGTCTACTGTTTTATGGCGGACGAGGATGTCGCGAAGAAAGCGGCAGCGTCCGGGACCACCCGTGCGGTTGCCAGCATGGACAAGGCGGCAGAAATGGGAAAAGACTGTATTTTTGCAGTTGGGAATGCACCGACCGCGCTGGTGCGTCTGTACGAGTTGATTCAGGAGGGAAAAATCCACCCGAAGCTCATCATCGGCGTGCCGGTCGGCTTTGTCAATGTCGTGCCGTCCAAGGAATTGATTATATCCCTGCCGGACACTCCTTATATTGTGGCAAGAGGCAGAAAGGGCGGCAGCAATGTAGCCGCCGCGATCTGCAATGCATTGATTTATCAGTTGACGCGCAAATAAGATGTGATGGTGTTAAATCTGCGGTATTAAAATGTACATGGATGCATTCTCAAAAGATATGCTGGATATGGGCGGATGTTTATCAGCAGCCAAAGCCACCGCCGCCACAGCAGCAGCACAGAAGCAGGATCCAGATCAGGCAGTCGCAGTTGTTGCCGCCGCATCCGTGATCAAAGCATCCGCCGCCACATCCGCCGCAGCACAGCAGAATCAGAATCAGGAAGAGACAGTTGTTGTTGCCGAAACCGCCGCATCCACAGCCACAATTACAGCCGCAGCTTCCTCCGTTGTTATCACATCCGCAACCGCAGTTGGTAGCCGCTAAATCACTCATGGTTATGTCCTCCGAGATTTTCTATACACTTCATCATATGAGGGGCAGCTTGCCATAGTTTCCATAAATCAGGAAAATTAGGACGGAAATATTTTACTATAAATTTTTTGTTGAAATAATCGAGATAACCGGGCGGATCGACATGGATGTTTATCCATAACGATTTGTCACAGAACATTGTACAACGAAATGAAAAGAGGAATGAAAATGGAACCGTTATATTATCAGACACCGTATGTAAAAGAATTTGATGCCATCGTCACCGCCTGCCGTCCGGCAAAGCACGGATTTGAGGTGGAACTTTCCCAGACCGGATTTTACCCGGAGGGCGGCGGACAGCCGTCGGACACCGGACGGATCGGGGAAGTGCACGTGACACATGTGGAGGAGAAACATGGCGTGGTTGTTCATGAGACGGACGCGCCGCTGGAGGTGGGAAGCACCGTTCACGCGGCCATCGACTGGGAACAGCGTTTTTCCAACATGCAGCAACATACGGGAGAACATATCATATCGGGGCTGATTCATGCCGCATACGGATATGATAATGTCGGATTTCATATGGGACACGATGAAGTGACGGTCGATCTGAATGGTCCGCTTAACTGGGAACAGTTAAAGGAAATCGAGAAGAAGGCAAATGCGGTTGTCTGGGCGAATCTTCCGGTACAGGTGACATATCCGGGTGAGGAGGAATTGAAAACGATCGATTACCGCAGCAAGAAAGAGCTGACCGGTCAGGTCCGCATCGTAGAGATTCCGGGGGCGGATATCTGTGCCTGCTGCGGCACACACGTGGATTACACGGGAGAGATCGGTGTGATCAAGGTGCTTTCCCTGATGAATTACAAGGGCGGCGTGCGTTTCTCCATGCTCTGTGGTGACCGTGCGCTGGAGAATTTTGAGGCGAAGACGGAGCAGATGCAGACGATCTCTAACCTGCTTTCTGCAAAACCGGAGAAGGCGGCGGAGGCGGTCAGCCATCTGAAAGAGGAGAGCGGGCGCAAGGACGGTGAGATCAACCGCCTCTGGCAGCGCATTCTCACCATGCAGGCAGACGTCTATCCGCAGGGTCAGAAAGCGCTGCCTGTATTTGTGCAGGGCATGACGCCAGTTCTGGTGCGTCAGTTTGCAAATCTGCTATTGGAACAGGAAAAAGGAGAGACCGTGCTGGTGTGCTCTGGCGATGACGCGTCAGGTTATAACTACACAGCTGGAAGCCTCGGCCGTGATATGCGTGCATTCGGAAAAGAATTAAACGCCCGTCTGCAGGGACGCGGCGGCGGGAGCACCCAGATGGTGCAGGGAACATTCCGGGCGTCGCGGGAAAAAATTGAAAAAGTCTTTCAAGAGCTGGCGCGGATAGAAGCGTAGCTGTTTAGAAGGTTTGCGTGTTTACTGCGTGAAGTATGAGAAACGGTTTGACTTAGATTCATAAAACGGAAAAAAGCTTTCTGTGCAGCAGAGCCAATCTGCCATGCAGCCAGAAAGCTTTTTTATACAGTTTCTATCGCATCATTCAAACATTTTTTATACAACGGCAAGGTACATACCGTGTACACCTCAGAAGAGAGCTTACTCCCCCTGATACATAAATTTAATCAGTCGGTCTAAGTCCTCTTTCTCATAAGCGACCAGCTCCAGCTCTTTGATATAGCCATTGGAAAAAATATTTGCCATCGACAGATACTGGGACAGCTTGGATTTCAGGTTGATGCGGTCGCCCTCCGGGGAAACCAGCTCGACGGTTCCTTTGCAGGAATCAATTACTTTAAAAAATGTGTTTACATCGGAAATGTTCTGGATTTTCATATTTAGCCCTCCTTCATGGATTGGCACACAACCCTGTGTGCAGTTTATATTTCGTCAATCTTTTAACAATGATAATTATAACAGACCTCTATAAAGGGCGCAATGCTCACATTTTCCAAAAAAATCCTTAAAAAAATATCCCCGTATGTCAAAAATACAGGGATGTCCAAGAAAAGATTGTCTATTAATTGTCAAAATCAATATGAAACGTGTCGTTATTTGCGGTAATATGAACATAGGAGAGATTGAAGGACTCATCCAGAATGTCTACCTTGTATTCAAATACGACGCCATTGTCTTTTTTGGAGAGAAACAGATAGGTTCCATTTTCTTTTTCCTCCATCTGATCGCAGATGTCGTTGTAGATATCCTCGCCGTTTACCTCGCCCGGATAGCCGGAAGCTTTGATCTTGTCTTCGATTGCTTTGTAGAATTCTTCCATCGTTGTAACTCCTTTATTGGTATTAGTCAATCTTTTTATACTCATTGTATTGAATTTAAATGTGTTATAAGTATACAAAATCTGCACCGTTCTGGCAAGATAAAACAAGGATTACTTTTTACATATACGGGTATCAATAAAAGAGGGTTACTGTACACGCATACGTAAAAAGTAACGGAATTTGCCGTGGCTTCGCATTTCAATACGGCAAATTCCTGCTGCCACCACGTTTTCTTACGGCACTTTCGGTTCCCAAAGTGCCTACCCGTGAACAGAAACAAAAGAGGTTCTAAAATGAAAAATAGATCTGCCTCACGCTTGATTTATAAAATGCGACACTTTATAATAATACAGAAATGCAGTCTGGAAGAGATGAAATCAATTCCGGCGGTATAGAAACAAACGAAGTAACTGTTCAATAGGTCTGCGCGTGACTGTGAAGGCACTGAACAGTTACCAAACGAAAATAGTGGGAGAAGAGAAATGTCCTATTTTCCGATTTTTATAGATATGACAGATCGGCAGGTGCTGGTTGTGGGAGCTGGAGGTGTGGCATCGAGGCGGGTCGGCGTGCTGGAAAAATTTGGCGCAGCGATCACGGTGATTGCACCGAACACTTCGGAAGAGATACGGAAGCTGGCGGATTCACGGAAAATCCGTCTGATTGAACAAACCTATGAGGAAGTTCGAGATACGATCTGGCAGGAAAAAAACTTTTTTATGGTGCTGGCAGCGACCGGGCAGACGGGGACGGACGCACGGATCAAGGAGGATGCGTCGAGCCATTCCGTCTGGTTTAATATGGCTTCCGATAAAAGTCAGTCAGAGTTTTATTTCCCGGCGATCGCCCAGGGCAGAGAATTGACAGCCGGATTGATTTCTGGCGGAGCGGATCCGGGATTGACGCATCGTGTGGCAAAAGAAGTACGCCGCGTGCTGGCGGAGGCAGAGGTAGAAGATACTTAATATATTTTATAGAGGAGATTAAAAATTGACAGATAAAAATAGGATCCGCGTAGGCAGCCGCGACAGTGCGCTGGCAGTTGTTCAGTCAAAGATGGCGATCGCAGCGATGCAGAATGTCTGCCCGGAGACAAGATTTGAATTGATCACGATGAAAACGACGGGAGACAAGGTGCTTGATCGTCCGCTCGATGCGGTTGGCGGCAGGGGATTGTTTGTAAAAGAGCTGGATCAGGCGCTTTATGAAGGGCGGTGCGAGCTGACAGTTCATTCCTTAAAAGATATGCCGCTCTGTCCGCCGGAGGAGCTGCCGGTGCTGGCGCTTTTAGAGCGCGAAGATTGCCGCGATGTGCTGGTCCTGCGTGAAGGCTTATCCGAGCTTCCGGCACACCCGGTAATCGGAACTTCCAGCCGCCGCCGCGTCCTACAGGGGCAGAGATTATTCCCGGATGCAGAATTTAAGGGGATCCGCGGCAACCTGAACACGCGTTTGCGAAAGCTCGATTCTGGCGAATATGATGCGCTGATTCTGGCAGCGGCGGGGCTGATTCGTCTGGGATTTGCAGATCGCATCAGCCGTTATTTTTCTGTGGAGGAAATGATCCCGTCAGCAGGACAGGGCATTCTGGCAATCCAGGGACGGCGTGACCGGGAGATCCCTTTTGTGAAAATGGTTCACTCTGAGGAGTCTGCGGTTTTAACCAGGGCAGAACAGGGCTTTGTCGCCACGCTTGGAGGCGGATGTTCGTCGCCGACGGCAGCTTCGGCGGTGCTTGAAAATGGAAAAATCAAGCTGCGAGGTCTTTATTATGAAGAAACGGGAGAAGTCCGTATTGGTTCCATTGAGGGGGAGGCAGAGAAAGCAGCGGAGCTTGGAAGAAAATTGGCGGAACAGTTATCGGGAAAGCCTGCACTGTCTCCGCTGGGGAAAGTCTACCTTATCGGCTCGGGTCCTGGCGATGCAGGGCTTTTTACCCTGCGCGGCAGAGAACTTCTGGAGCAGGCGGATGCCGTCGTCTACGACGCTTTGGCAGGCGACGCGGTACTGGGCTGGATTCCGGAGCACACGCGGAAAATTGACGTTGGTAAACGGAGTGGACGCCATTCGAAGAAGCAGGAAGAAATCTTAGAAATTTTATTAGAGGAAGCGAAAAAGGGCGGAACGATCGTGCGCCTCAAGGGCGGGGATCCGTTCGTCTTTGGACGCGGCGGCGAAGAAGCTGAATTTTTAAAGAAACATCAGATCCCGTTTGAGGTGGTTCCGGGTATCAGCTCCAGCCTGGCAGTTCCGGCATATTTTGGCATCCCGGTGACGCACCGAGGATTGGCGGGATCGTTTCATGTGATTACCGGACATCGTATGGAGGGCATGCCGGCTCTGGATTTTGAGGCACTTGCTCGGGTCGGCGGCACCTTAATTTTTCTGATGAGTGTTGCGAATGCGCCGAGGATCTGTGAGGGGCTTCTGAATGCGGGAATGAAACCGGAGACGCCGGCGGCATTTCTGATGAACGGAACCCTTGCGTCCCAGAGAATGATCCGCGCAACCCTGCAGACACTTCCGGAAGAGGGTGTGCGTCAGGGCGTCAAGGCGCCTGCCATTCTTGTGATCGGGGAAGTCTGTGCGCTTGCTGATACGTGTGCATGGAGAGAAGAAAAGCCGTTGGCAGGAAAAAGGATCGTGATTACCCGCCCGAAGGAGCGCAGCCAGAAGCTGGCGGAACATCTGCGCGATGCCGGAGCGGAGGTGCTGGAATTTCCGACGATTGAGTTAAAACCGGTCTGGAAAAAATCAGAAAAAGCGGATGCTGGCACAGCGGATAAAGAAAAACTGTATGAACTGGTTCGGAATCTGGAATCGTATCACTGGCTGGTGCTCACGAGTCCGGCAGGGGCGCAATATTTCTTTGAGCTTTTGAACCGGATGCAGAAAGATTTCAGGAGCCTTTCCCATCTGCGTTTTGCTGTGATCGGCGAGGGAACCGCGTCCGTCTGCCGGGAACACGGCATTTACCCAGATTATATTCCGGAGCGCTTTTATGCGGCAGATCTCGGAAAAGGGCTGGCAAAACAGGTGAAGCAGAACGAACGCGTATGCATCCTGCGCGCCAGACATGGTTCGCCGGAACTGACGCAGGCATTTGAAGCTGCCGGAATATCCTATATGGATGTGACACTTTACGATACGATCACGCCGGAGGAATCGCCGCTTGCAGAGCGCATCCGTGAACTCCTAAAAGAGGGCGCGATCGATGCGGTCACGTTTACGAGCGGATCGACAGTACAGGGATTCCTGGATATTTTACAGCCGGATAAGGAGACATTGAACGGATTTACAGCCGTCTGTATCGGAGAAAAGACAGAAAAAACCGCCAGCGCGGCGGGAATGAAAGCCGTACTGGCGGAGTCCGTCTCGGAAGAAGGAATTGAGCAGGCGCTCTATCATATGTAAACATATAAACAGACGTCTGTTCAGCAGGTTCATGAAGAAGTTTTCATATAGATTGTAAATGCCTGAACATACGGAACCGATAGAAGCGTGAGCGGGTAAATCAGCATTTTAGCTGTTTTTCTGCTGTAACCGGGCTTTTATGTTGTCCAGCAACAGTGCAGAAACCCGCAGACCGCCGTAGCCGCTTCCAAGATGGATATCTGGTTTGTTGGCACCGTGGAAATCGGAACCGCCGGTGGAGACCAGACCGAGACGGGAAGCTATTTCACGTAAATGAAGACTGTCGGATTGAGAGTGTGAGGAATAATAAACCTCGATGCCCATCATTCCGGCTTCTTTTAAATAGGAGAGAAGCTGCTCGGTCTTTTTCCAGCCAAGTTTATACTGGAGAGGATGTGCGAGCGCTGGTAAACCGCCAGCTACACGGATCAGGCGGATCGCTTCCTCCGGCTCAATCATCTGCTTCGGGCGGTAATATTTTTTGTCGTCCCCGAGGTATTTATCAAATGCCTGGCTGACCGAAGTGACACAGCCTTTTTCAAGCAGTGCGCGTGCAAAATGGGCACGGGTGATGACAGTGTGTTCATTTCCGTGAATTAAATCTTCATATTTAATGGGAAATCCATCTGCCTGAAATGAAGCGAGAAGCTCTTCATTGCGCCGGTTGCGGATCTCGCGGACCTGCCGCAGTGCAGATAAAAGTTCTGGGCAGTGCGGGTTCAGATAGAGCCCCAGAATATGGATTTCTTTTCCTTCATAAGGACTGGAAAATTCGGCACCGGGAATGACAGTCAGGGAGGTGTTCTCGGCTGCCTGCATGGCTTCCGCAACGCCGTCAACTGTATCATGATCCGTCAGCGCATAGGCGGTCAGACCGCATTGGAGCGCCAGATTTGTCACTTCGGTGGGCGTGAGTGTGCCGTCCGAAGCAGTAGAATGAACGTGTAAATCAATTAACTGCATAGATGCAGACCTCCTTCTGCTGTAAGACTACCCGCATTAGATGGAAAAGTCAAGTATGTGGCAGATACCCGCTGCAGTTTGCCAGTGTGTAAACGGGAACAAAAATGATTGTTTACATCAGATATATTTGAAAGAAGAAGCGTTATACAAAAAACAGAGCGGCTGTGGAAATATGTACCAGGAAAAGGTTGTGGGGATCAAAAAAATTTATAAGTTAATTTAAGAATTATGTTATTTTCTTTTCCTGGAATTGTGCTATACTGTAGCAGAGATATTTTCAAATAAACACATATAATAAAATTTCATGGAAAAGACGGACAGGTGATGGAAAATGAGTGAGTACAACAGAAATTCTTCAGGAGGAAGGAATTTTGAACATAGAGGATTGGAGGGCGGAACGCTGAGTTCGTACAGCCGTGCCGGACATAGCAGTACCGGGCATCGTTCGTCGTCCGGAACATCCAGCCATACAAAAAGTACAGCTGCGCACACAAGCACGGGACGCCGGGATACTGCGATGAACCGGGCGGCAGCCGGTCGGAGTGGGCATACTTCCGGGCGTTATAAAAAGAAGAGAAGAAACCGTCTGGATATTACACAGATCCTTTTGATCGTGATCGGTGTCCTGGCGGTTATCCTGATAGCGGCGATTGCCTCCCGCGGGTGCGGTGGGGGCAGCGCGGCAGGCGGGGCGACCGAATCGGATATCGTACAGGAGAGTACCGTGGCAGATGGAGCGGTGACCGTCAACGGCGTCAATATTTACGGAATGACGCAGGAGGAGGCGCGCAAGGCGATCCTTGATTCATTTGACTGGAAGATGAAGGCCAAATACGAGGACAAAGAGACCGACGTCACCAATCTGATGGCGGATAAAGTTGATCAGCTTCTCGAGGAGATCTATGCAAGTGATCTGAAACCGGGTGAGACATATGAAGTCAACACGGAAAATATGATCGAGGATGCCAAGGCAGAGGCAGCACTGATTGCCGGAAACTGGAACATGGCAGCCAAGAGCGGCGGTATCTCCGGTTACAATAAGGAAACGGGCAAGTTTGAGTTCAGCGAGGGCACCAAGGGACTTGTCATCGATCAGGATAAGCTGGCACAGGCGATGGTCGATGCGATTGACAAGAAGGAGTTTGATGCCGTCCTGACCGCAGAGACGAAGGAAGTCGCAGCGGATTCGTCGGTACAGGATAAGTACAAGACAATGTCCACCTACACAACCACGACGACCTCCAACAGCAACCGAAACGAGAATATCCGTCTGGCGGTCGCAGCGTTAAACGGAACGATTGTCAAACCAGGACAGGAATTTTCCTTTAACAATACGACCGGTGCGAGAACCGAAGAAAAAGGCTACAAGCCGGCAACCGCATACTTAAATGGCGAGGTTGTCCAGGAGCCAGGCGGCGGCGTCTGCCAGGTATCTTCGACCTTATACAATGCGGTTGTATTTGCGGGGCTTAAGAGTACGGAGCGCCACGCACACAGCTACGAGCCGTCCTACGTTACACCGGGCGAGGATGCGGCAGTCAGCTACGGCGGACCGGACTTCAAGTTCGTCAACAACTCGGAATATCCGCTGGCTATCAAGGCAAGCTTCAGCGCATCTGATCGAAAACTGACGATCGCACTGTATGGAGTTCCGATTCTGAAAGAGGGTGTCAAGATCCGTATGTCTTCTGAGAAGACAGGCGAGATTGATCCGCCGTCTGCGGTTTATACCGAGGATGGTTCCCTGCAGCCGAATCAGGAAGTGCAGACAAAGGCAGCGACTCCGGGCAGCCGCTGGTCCACGGATCTGGTTACCTATGAGAATGATAAAGAAGTGAGTCGTGAATTTTTTCACAATAGCAGCTATCGTGGAAAGGCAGCGCAGATCAAACGTAACAGTTCCGCTACTGTAGCGACCAACGCAACGGAGACAACGGCGGCAGCAGAGAGCACTGCGGCTGAGACAAATGCAGCTAATGAGAGCACAGCGGCACATGAGACAACCACAGCGGCACCGTCCAGTCCTAGCGGCGAGACAAAAGCTCCGACCACGACAGCGGCGGAATCCAACGAAGGACCACAGGAGACAACTCCAGAGCCAGAGGAAACGAACCCGGTTGTGGAAGCAAATGGACCTGGAAGCAATTAAAACCAAGGCAAAACGAAGGTGAAATATAGAAAGTGCTGTAAGATAGATTGCAAAAATGAATGATAAAAGGCATTCAAGCGGCATTTGAATGAAAAGCACCGCTGGGTGGAGAGTCTTTCTTCATCTGGCGGCGCTTTTTTTCATATTTTGTGGTTTTATCGACTATCTGAAAAAACAGTAGACAGGTTTTTTGTAATTGTTCGAAAAATAATACCGGATATAAATCAAATTTATTTGCATTTTGACGAGAATTTGTTATAATATTATCAGGTAAATTTCCAGGACAATCTATTTGGGGAGATTTATTACTGAATACATTCACTATCAATAGGAGGAATATTCATTATGGCAAGAAAGATGAAAACCATGGATGGAAACCACGCAGCAGCGCATGCTTCTTACGCATACACCGACGTGGCAGCTATCTATCCGATTACCCCTTCTTCTCCGATGGCTGAGGCTACCGATGAATGGGCAACAGACGGAAGAACCAATATTTTCGGCCACACAGTTCAGATTACAGAGATGCAGTCTGAGGCAGGTGCAGCAGGTGCAGTACACGGATCTCTGGCAGCAGGTGCGCTGACAACCACGTACACCGCTTCCCAGGGTCTGCTTCTGATGATCCCGAACTTATACAAGATTGCAGGTGAGCAGCTCCCGGGCGTATTTAATGTTTCTGCTCGTGCACTGGCCAGCCATGCGTTATCCATCTTTGGTGACCATTCTGATATTTATGCGTGCCGTCAGACAGGCTGCGCGATGCTGTGTGAATCCAGCGTACAGGAAGTTATGGATTTAACCCCGGTTGCACATCTGGCATCCATCAAGGGCAAGATTCCGTTCATTAACTTCTTTGATGGTTTCCGTACATCCCATGAGATTCAGAAGATCGAGACCTGGGATTACGAAGATCTGAAAGATATGGCAGATATGGATGCAATCGATGCATTCCGTAAGAATGCACTGAACCCGAACCACCCGTGTCAGCGCGGTTCTGCTCAGAACCCGGATATCTTCTTCCAGGTAAGAGAGGCTTGCAACCCGTACTACGATGCACTTCCGGCGATTGTTCAGGAATACATGGACAAGGTCAATGAGAAGATTGGCACAGACTACAAGCTGTTCAACTACTATGGCGCTCCGGATGCAGAGCACGTTATCATTGCAATGGGTTCTGTCAACGATACCATCGAGGAGACGATCGATTACCTCGTAGCAGCTGGAAAGAAAGTCGGCGTTGTAAAGGTTCGCCTGTACCGTCCGTTCGTAGCCAGCGCACTGGTAGACGCTATTCCGGATACAGTTAAGCAGATTTCCGTATTAGACCGCACCAAAGAGCCAGGTTCCCTTGGCGAGCCGCTTTACCTTGATGTAGTAGCAGCATTAAAGGGTACAAAATTCGATCAGACTCCGATCTTCACAGGTCGTTACGGACTTGGTTCCAAGGATACCACACCGGCTCAGATCGTAGCTGTATATGAGAACACAACCAAGAAACAGTTCACCATCGGTATCGTAGATGATGTTACCAACCTTTCACTGGAGCTTGGCGCACCGCTTGTTACCACTCCGGAAGGAACTGTAAACTGTAAGTTCTGGGGTCTTGGTGCCGACGGTACTGTAGGTGCAAACAAGAACTCTATCAAGATCATCGGCGATAATACCGATATGTACGCACAGGCTTACTTCGATTATGACTCCAAGAAATCTGGTGGTGTTACAATGTCCCACCTTCGTTTCGGTCATAAACCGATCAAATCCACCTACCTGATCCACAAGGCAAACTTTGTTGCCTGTCACAATCCAGCTTACATCCGTAAGTACAACATGGTTCAGGAACTGGTTGACGGCGGTACATTCCTGTTAAACTGCCCGTGGAACATGGAAGAGCTGGAGCAGCACTTACCGGGACAGGTTAAGAAGTTCATCGCTGACCACAAGATTAAATTCTACACCATCGACGGTGTTAAACTGGGTATCGAGACCGGTATGGGCCCGACCCGTATCAATACCATCCTTCAGTCCGCATTCTTCAAGCTGGCAAATATTATTCCGGAGGAGAGAGCGATCGAACTGATGAAGGCTGCTGCAAAGGCAACCTACGGTCGTAAGGGCGAAGATGTTGTTAAGAAAAACTGGGCTGCTATCGATGCAGGCGCTCAGAACGTTGTAGAGATTCAGGTTCCGGAAAGCTGGAAGAACGGCGAGGACGAGGGACTTGAGATGACTCACGCAACCGAGGGAAGAGCAGACGTTGTTAAGTTTGTCAACACCGTTCAGGCTGCTGTCAATGCTCAGGAGGGTAACAACCTGCCGGTATCTGCATTTACCGATTATGTAGATGGTACAACTCCGTCTGGTTCCGCTGCATACGAGAAACGTGGTATCGCAGTCAATGTACCGGTTTGGAATCCGGACAACTGTATCCAGTGTAACTTCTGTTCTTATGTGTGCCCGCACGCAGTTATCCGCCCGATCGCGATGACCGAGGAAGAGGCTGCTGCCGTTCCGGAAGGAACAAAGACACTGCCGCTTACAGGTATGCCGCAGTACAAGTTCGTGATGACTATTTCTTCCCTGGATTGTACCGGATGTGGTTCCTGTGCAAATGTCTGCCCGGGCAAGAAGGGTGAGAAAGCACTTACGATGGTAAGTCTTGACAAGAATCTGGAGGCTCAGAAGGGTTATGACTACGGTCAGACACTTCCGATCAAACAGGATGTCATTGATAAATATAAAGAGACAACCGTTAAGGGAAGCCAGTTCAAACAGCCGTTACTTGAGTTCTCCGGCGCTTGTGCAGGATGCGGCGAGACTCCGTACGCAAAACTGATTACTCAGCTGTTCGGCGATCGTATGTACATTGCCAACGCAACCGGATGCTCCTCTATCTGGGGCAACTCTTCACCGTCCACACCTTACACCATGAACAAGGCTGGCAAGGGTCCGGCTTGGGACAACTCCCTGTTCGAGGACAACGCAGAGTTCGGTTATGGTATGCTTCTGGCTCAGAACGCAATCCGTGACGGCTTAAAGGGTAAGGTTGAGGCTGTGATGGCGGCAGAACAGGCAACCGATGAAGTGAAAGCAGCTTGCAAAGAGTGGCTGGATACTTACGGAATCGGTGCATTGAACGGCGCAGCTACCGACAAGCTGGTAGCGGCTCTGGACGGCATCGACTGCCCGAACTGCAAGGATATTGTGAAGAATAAAGACTTCCTCGCTAAGAAATCCCAGTGGGTATTCGGTGGCGACGGTTGGGCTTACGATATCGGTTTCGGCGGTGTTGATCACGTACTTGCTTCCGGCAAGGATATCAACATCATGGTATATGATACCGAGGTTTACTCCAACACAGGCGGACAGTCCTCTAAGGCAACTCCGACCGGTGCAGTTGCACAGTTCGCAGCAGGTGGTAAAGATGTGAAGAAGAAAGATCTTGCTTCCATCGCTATGAGCTACGGCTATGTATACGTTGCCCAGATCTCCATGGGTGCTGATTATGCTCAGACTGTTAAGGCAATCGCTGAGGCAGAGGCATATCCGGGTCCGTCCTTAGTCATTGCATATGCTCCGTGTATCAACCACGGTATCAAGAAAGGTATGGACAAGGCTCAGACCGAGGAGAAACTGGCGGTAGAGTGCGGTTACTGGCACAACTTCCGTTACAATCCGGCTGCAGAGGACAAGAAGTTCTCTCTGGACAGCAAGGCACCGACAGGTGACTACCAGGCATTCTTAAAGGGTGAGGTTCGTTACGCATCTCTGGCTCTGAAGAATCCGGATAGAGCCGGCGCGCTGGATGCAAAGAACGAGGAAGAGGCAAAGGCTAGATACCAGTACCTGAACAAGCTCGTTACTCTGTATACAAACAACTAATGAATCACTGATTCATGAATATATGACATACGATATATAAAACGTATGACTGCAGAAGCTCCGTCGAAAGATGGAGCTTTTGTTGTGTAATAGGAAATTCCTTGGAATTCCCTATTACACAACAAGGCACATTCTTTTTTTAAGGGGGAAAATCGTATAATAGAGTGTTTTTGTGGTATCCTGTATATGAAAAGGATCTGAAAATTATATGCTTCAATAAAACAGGAAAATAAAAAATATTTCAGGCAATGTTGAGAGAGATAATTCGATATAGCATTTAGAAAGCGGGGAAATCAGGATGGCACAGGGCAAAGATTTTTATATTCCATTTCAGGATGGGAGCGGCAGAATCCATGGTATCTGCTGGGAGCCGGAGGAAACACCGTGGGCGGTCATTCAGGTGGCGCACGGTATGATCGAGCACATTGGCAGATACGAAGAATTTGCACAGGCGATGAACCGGGCGGGGATTGCGGTCATCGGGCACGATCATCCGGGACATGGACGGACAGCAAAACCAGGGGAATTAGGCGAGTTCGCGGAGAAAAATGGTGTCCGCCGCGTGAACGGTGCGATGGCGCAGGTGGCACGTTTTGCGAAACACAAGTTTCAGGGCATTCCGCATATTCTTCTGGGGCACAGCATGGGTTCGTTTTTTGGACGCCGTTTTATCACGCATTATGGAGAATGGCTGGACGGCGCAATTTTCATGGGAACCGGAAGCCAGCCGGAACCACTTTTGTGGCTGGGCGGAACCGTCGTGGCAGCGGCAGCGTGGCTGGAAGGAAGAAATGGACGAAATGAGCGGCTGCACCAGCTGGTTCTTGGAAGCTATAACCGCTATTTTGAAAAAGGAAAAACGGAACATCAATGGCTGTCGCGCGTGACGGAGGAGGATGAAAAATACGAGGCGGATCCATACTGCCAGTTTTTATTTACCGATGGGGCATTCGTCGATTTTTTCCAGGTCATGCTGGATTTGAAGCGGAAGAGAGGCTTTGATGGGATTCCGAAAAATCTGCCGATTCTGCTGATATCGGGAGAGGAGGACCCGGTCGGAGAAGGCGGACGCGGTGTGCGGCGTGCGATGGAAGATCTGCAAGAAACCGGATGTACCAATGTGGCGATGCAACTTTATCCGGGGGCAAGGCATGAACTGTTTCATGAGATCAACCGGGAAGAGGTATTTGGTGATATTGTGGACTGGGTAAGTAAATTATAAGCAACACTTATAACTTACTTAATGAAAAATAATATACAAATGAAAAAACAATCTTTACAGTTCATATGCTTTTTTTTATAATTGAGAATGTTTTGGAAACTGTGTAAAAAGGTAGTTTTAAATTGGGTACAGGGAGAGAAAATCTATGGAAAATGAAAAGAAATTTACGGGACCTGCCTATGAGTTTGAGGCGAAGATGCCGTTAAAACAGGCGATTCCGCTGGGACTGCAGCACGTGCTTGCGATGTTTGTCGGTAACTTGACACCACTTCTGATCATCACAGGCGCCTGTGGTATCACGGGCGGAAACGATCTGGCACAGCTGCAGATCGAGCTTCTGCAGAATGCGATGCTGGTGGCGGGACTGATCACGCTGCTGCAGTTATTTTCGGTTGGTCCGGTCGGTGGCAAGGTTCCGATTATCATGGGAACCAGCTCTGGTTTCATCGGTGTATTCAACAGCGTGGCGGCTACGATGGGCGGCGGTATTTTAGCGTACGGCGCCATTATGGGTGCTTCGATCATCGGCGGTCTGTTCGAGAGTGTGCTTGGATGCTTCTTAAAGCCGCTTCGCCGATTTTTCCCGTCGGTCGTAACAGGTACGGTCGTTCTTTCGATTGGTCTGTCATTGATCGGGGTCGGCGTCAATTCCTTCGGCGGCGGCAGCTCGGCGCAGGACTTTGGTTCCATGGAAAATATGCTGCTTGCTATTTTTGTCCTGATTGTGATTCTGGCAGTGAAGCACGGAACGAAGGGATATTTAAGTTCTTCCTCGATTCTGGTCGGAATTATTGCCGGTTATGCTGTAGCATTCATCATGGGTCTGGTGCTTCCGCACACGGGCATTGCAGCGGACGGAACCGAATATACCAAAGCATGGGTATTAAACTGGGATAAGGTAGCACGGGCGAGCTGGATCAGCATTCCGGCGATCGTCCCGGTTAAAATTGTCTTTGATATGCGCGCGATTTTGCCGGTTCTTATCATGTTTATTGTAACCGCTGTTGAGACGGTCGGAGATATTTCCGGTGTCGTTGAGGGCGGTATGGACCGTGAGGCGACCGATAAAGAGCTTTCCGGCGGCGTTATCTGCGATGGACTTGGTTCCAGTATTGCGGCGCTGTTCGGTGTTCTTCCGAACACTTCGTTCAGCCAGAACGTAGGTCTGGTTACGATGACAAAGGTAGTCAACCGCATGGCACTTGCAACCGGCGCGGTATTCCTGATTCTGTGCGGTCTGATTCCGAAGCTGGGTGCGATCGTTTCGATCATGCCGCAGTCGGTACTGGGAGGCGCAGCGGTTATGATGTTCTCTTCGATCGTAGTTAGCGGTATTCAGCTTATCACGAAAGAGAAGATGACTTCACGCAACCTGACCATCGTCTCTGTTGCACTGGGTGTTGGTTACGGCATGGGTGCACATGCAACCATCCTTTCCAAGATGCCGGAAGCAATTCAGCTTGTATTCGGCGGATCTGGTATCGTTCCGGCAGCTTTCATGGCGATTATCCTGAATGTGCTGCTGCCGAAGGATGAGGCGTAAGAAATAGGAAGATTAGAAAAAGGTTATAGGTACATAAAAATATAAGATCCATCTATAAAATATGGAATGTATGGCTGAAAGTGATACGTAGATTGATAAAAAGGGACTGGCATCATGCTGCATGTGTGATGTCAGTCCTTATAGTTTTATTCGATTGTTACCAGATTCTCCAGGCGTTTGAGCTCCTCCGGCGTGTCTACATCCATCAATTCCTCCGGCACTTCGGCAGTCACATACTGGACAATGTCCGGATGCTGGCGGAGAACATGGCTTCCGCCAGCTTTTTCCGGCAGATGGAGCAGTTCGTCAAAATATGCCCGGTCGAAGAGAATCGGGCTTCCGACGGTGGTTGAGACGGAAGGTTCGGGAGAAGCCGTCATTTGGACGCTGCAGAGCTGTACGATCGGTGATTTTTCTGCAATTCCTGAATTCTGAGGCAATTTTGATTCCAAAATGGAAAAATCAGAATCTGGGAAAACAGATTCAGAGTGACGTGGTGATATTTTGCATTCGAGATAGCGCCGGCATATCCGTTCCAGTGTCCGCGGACGCAGAAGCGGCTGATCGCCGAGTGCAAAGAGACAGCCTGATAAATCCGGGTGCCTTTTTAACATGTGTGTAAGTCCCAGGCAGAGCGCCTCGTTCCGATTGGGAAGTGTATGAATCAGCACCGGAATTCCCAGGGACTGACAGTAATCGTGAACCTCCCGGGAGCGCGTCACAACGAGACGATCGGCAAAGAGCGGAACAGAACCGGTCACATCCAGAACCGAGTGGATGAGCGGAGCACCGTGGAACGAAGCCATGAGCTTGTTCGAGCCGAAACGTTTTCCAAGACCGGAGGCCATGATGATGCAGGCGATCCGGACATCGTTTGAATTTTGCAAACAAGTGAAAGAGGGCGTTTGTGTTCCAGAAGAGTAAAAAACAGATTTCCGCCTGCAAAAAAATTCTTCATATAACTGTTGCCCACTCTCCGTACATGCATCCCGATATGCCTCATACTTAGCTAGAAACTCCCTCGCCTCCGCCGTCATCTGGCTGCCTCCGCCGCCTTTTCCGCCGGTGGTGCGGACGGTCAGTGGAAATCCAAGCGTGGCTTCGGCGGAGCGGATAATCCTAAGTGCTTTTGTATACGCCATATTCATGGACAGAGCGGCGGAGCGGAGCGAGCCGGTTTCATCGATGGCATGAAGAAGCTGACGAGGACCTTCGCCAAAGAAACGATGGTTTTCGTCGTTGCAGAGGTAGGTACGGATGGATGGTTTCATAGTTTTTGTCAAATCCTCCTAATCTTTTCTGGAAAAAGGGGTCTCGTTGTATTTTAAAAATAACAACGGAATTATACCATGTTTTATGCTATAATAAAAGATGGATAAGTTTGTTATTTAAGAAATAGATGAAAAAGAGGAAAAACCTATGATGACGATTCGAGAATATAAACGGGTAGAAAGCCTGGAGGAAGCCTGGGAGCTGAATCAGAAAAAAGCGAACCGGGTGATAGGCGGTATGATCTGGCTGAAGATGAGCCGGGGCAATGTAGGAACCGCGATTGATATTTCAGGGCTGGGGCTGGATCAGATAGAGGAGACAGAGGATGCGTTTGAGATTGGCGCGATGGTTACCCTGCGCCAGCTGGAAGAACATCCGGGATTGGCGGCATACACAGATGGTGCCATGCGCGAGTCGGTGCGCCATATCGTCGGCGTGCAGCTTCGGAACCTGGCGACAGTCGGAGGCAGTATCTATGGCAGATTTGGATTTTCAGATGTCCTGACGATGTTCCTGGCGATGGACACCGAAGTGGAACTTTACAAAGCTGGACGGATGCCGTTGGTGGAATTTGCAAAACAGATCGGCGGTCGGGACATTTTAGTCAAATTAATTGTCCATAAAGACAAAGCCGTATATCACTACCAGTCCGTGCGGAATACGCAGACTGATTTTCCAGTACTGACCTGTGCAGCGGCGAAACGGGCGGATGGAGCATATCGTTTTAGCATCGGTGCGCGTCCGGGGCGTGCAGTGTTGTTCGAGGCATCAGCGGAGACAATGCAGGCGCTTATAGAGGAAAAGCAAAAGGCTGAAACAAAAGCAGATGCGGATGCCGATACCAGAGAAAAGCAGGACAAGGCTCAGACCGGGAAGAAAGCAGCCTGTCTTGCAAAGTGGATCCGTGATCAGGTTCAGACGTCTTCCAATATGCGCGGTAGCGCTGAATACCGGAAACATTTAACCGGTGTTCTGATAAAGCGGGCGGTGCGTGTGCTGGAAGAGTGCTAAACGAAATAGGACAATAAAATGATCGTACAACAGTATGAATATTAGGAGATTCACATATGATGCAGATAACGATTACTCTAAATGGAACGAAGATTTCCCCGGAGATTGAACCGGATACGCTTCTGATTGATCTGGTACGCAGTCAGGGCTGTTACAGTGTCAAGCGCGGCTGCGAGACGGCAAACTGCGGACTCTGTACCGTATTTCTGGATGAAAAACCAGTGCTTTCCTGTTCCGTGCTGGCGGCGCGGGCGGACGGTCACAGCGTGACGACGCTGGAAGGACTCCAGGAGGAGGCAAAAGAATTTGGCGCATTCATTGCCGATCAGGGAGCCGAACAGTGCGGCTTCTGTAATCCGGGCTTTATCATGAATGCGCTGGCGCTGTTCCGGGAAAAAGAGTTCCCGGAGGAGGATGAAATCCGCGAATATCTGGCAGGAAACCTGTGCCGCTGTTCCGGTTATGAAGGACAGCTTCGCGGCATTCTGGCATTTTTAGACTGGAAGAGAGAAAAACAGAAGGAGGCGGCAGAATGAGAGTAGTCAATACTTCTGTACGAAAAAAAGATGCGATGCAGCTGGTAACCGGACAGCCGGTTTACGTGGATGATCTGGCGCCGCAGGACTGCCTGATCGTCAAACTTCTGCGTTCCCCGTATGCGAATGCGATGGTAAAAACGATCAACACCGCGATCGCAATGAAAGTTCCGGGCATCGAGGCAATTTATACCTGGGAGGATGTGCCGCAGGATGCAAAGCGCTACACACAGGCGGGGCAGACATACCCGGAGGCGAGCCCGTATGACCGTCTCCTGATCGACCGCCATGTCCGTTTTCAGGGCGATATCGTGGCGATTGTAGCAGGAAAAGATGAAAAATGTGTCGATAAAGCACTTCGCCTGATCAAGGTACAGTACGAAGTCTTAGAGCCGGTTCTGGATTTCCATACGTCAAAGGACAACCCGATCCTGGTTCACCCAGAGGACAACTGGGAGAGTCTTGCTCCGGTCGGCGCAGACAACAAGCGCAACCTCTGCGCGCACGATGAATGCGGCAACGGGGATGTCGAGGCGGTTTTAAAGGACTGCGACATCGTGATTGACCATGTATACCACACAAAGCCGTGCCAGCAGACGATGATGGAGACATTCCGTACCTATTGTTCGATCGATACCTACGGAAGATTAAATATTTTAAGTTCCACGCAGATCGTGTTCCACTGTCGCAGAATCGTGGCAAATGCGCTTCATATCCCGAAGTCGATGGTGCGCGTGAGCAAGCCGAGAATCGGCGGAGGGTTTGGTGCGAAGCAGACGGCGGTCTGTGAAGTGTATCCGGCATTCGTTACCTGGATGACGAAAAAACCGTCGAAGCTGATTTATAGCCGGATGGAGACACAGACGGCGTCTTCGCCGCGCCATGAGATGGAGATGCATGTGCGTCTGGGAGCGATGAAGGACGGCACGATCCGCGGCATCGATCTTTACACATTGTCCAATACCGGTGCTTACGGCGAGCATGGACCGACAACCGTTGGACTGTCAGGACACAAATCGATCCCGTTGTATGGAAGTGTTGAAGCATTCCGCTTTATCAGCGATGTTGTCTATACGAATATCATGTCGGCAGGCGCGTACCGTGGCTATGGTGCGACACAGGGACTTTTCGCGATCGAGTCGGCGGTCAATGAGCTGGCAGACCAGATTCAGATGGATCGCTTTGAGATCCGCCTGAAAAACATGGTTAAAGAGGGCGATCTGATGCCAGCATATTATAATCAGGTTAATACAAGCTGCGCACTCGACCGTTGTGTAAAAAAAGTGCGTGAGATGATCGGCTGGGAAGACAAATATCCGGTGCGTGACATGGGCAATGGCAAGATCCGCAGCGTCGGCATGGGTATGGCGATGCAGGGATCGGCAATCACGGCGATGGATGTCGGAAGTGCCCGTCTCAAAGTCAACGACGAAGGGTTCTATACATTGTCGCTCGGAGCGGCAGATATGGGAACCGGCTGTGACACGATTCTGGCGCAGATTGCGGCGGAAGTGCTGGAATGCCCAATCGACGCGATCACGGTGCTGGGCGCGGACACGGATTCATCCCCGTATGACTCAGGTTCTTATGCATCGAGTACGACCTATCTGACCGGAAAAGCGACCGAACGGTGTGCGCTGCGCCTGCGTGAGCAGATCTGTAAACTGGGTGCAGAGCTTCTGGGCGTCCCGGCGGATGCAGTGGAATTTGACGGAAAAGAGGTATTCACAACCGAAAAAGCCGGGGATGAGACGAAGAAGATCGCTCTGGCTGATATCGCAACGGCGTCCATGTACGGGCATGAAATTCCGCTGGAGGTAACCGAGTCGAGAACCGCCCACATTTCTCCGCCTCCGTTTATGGCAGGTGCGGTTGAGCTTGAGATTGATATGGAGACAGGCGAAACCAGCGTTATTAATTATGCGGCAGCGGTAGACTGCGGTACACCGATTAATCCGAATCTGTCCCGCCTGCAGGTTGAGGGCGGTCTGATGCAGGGAATCGGCATGGCGCTGACGGAAAATATTACCCGCAATGCACAGGGTGGTGTACGTGAAAATTCCCTGATGCAGTATAAGATTCCGACCCGGATTGACTATGGACATTTAAACGTCGAGTTTGAGAGCAGTTATGAGCCATCTGGTCCGTTCGGAGCAAAGTCGATCGGCGAGATTGTTATCAACACGCCGCTTCCGGCGATTGCTGATGCGGTGTACAATGCAGTCGGAAAACGATTCTATGAGCTTCCGATCACGCCGGAGCAGATTGCACGCGCGGCGGCAGAGAAGCTGGGAGAAGATTTTATTTAAAGAGATAGATTAAAAACAAAAAGCTGCAGCAGAATGTTATATGTTAGCATTTTGCGGCAGCGTTTTGTTTTTTTTGTGCGCACAATGTCAATTAATTAGTGTCATAGTTCTAATCTGTTTTGGCTTGCATTCTGCCGCAGGTCTATATATAATGAAAGAGTGAATATCTATTTTAGGACAATAAGCGGGAATCCTCGGCAATTCAATTACCGAGATGAAAACGCAGGCGTGTGCATATCTGCACAATGCAAATAGTATAATAATTCTCATCCTTTGATAGTAATGCCGTAACCGGCATACAATAAAAGCAAAAATATGTTCGA
>JABLTT010055115.1_pt1 | contig 23603 bp, 21 predicted proteins | sample 7160061 | NCBI WGS metagenome assembly JABLTT01 (sample SAMN14651232, study PRJNA627086) | human gut metagenome | isolation source: feces | host: Homo sapiens
CGGGAATTTAGCCGGGAATTTAGCCGGACTGGTCATTTGACGGTAGACATACCGTGAAACAAGTGATACAATGCAGTTCGTGGGAAGGATATCCATAAAATTGCCCTATTCCGCAAAAGGGTTAAGTGAGGGGAACATGAAAGAGAAGCTGTATGATTTAAAACAGAAGCATTTAAAAAAACATATATCACAGACACAATTCATCGCATATGGATTCTTCCTGATCATCATGACAGGAACCCTGCTGCTGATGCTGCCGGTATCCAGCCGGGACGGACAGGTGGAGCCCTTCCTCAACTGCCTGTTTACCGCCACCAGCGCCACCTGCGTGACCGGGCTGGTGGTGGCGGACACCTGGACCCAGTGGAGCCTCTTTGGTCAGGTGCTTTTGCTGATTATGATCCAGTTGGGCGGCCTGGGCTTTATCAGTATCGGTATATTCCTCTCCATTGTGCTGCGGCGCAAGATCGGGTTAAAGGAACGGGGCCTTATGGAAGAGAGCGTCAACACGCTGCAGATTGGCGGCATGGTGAAGCTGGCCAAACGGATTATCATAGGCACTGCCATTTTTGAGGGAACAGGCGCCATCATATTGTCCCTCCGTTTTATTCCGCAGTATGGCCTGTTCCAAGGCACCTGGTATGGCATATTCCATTCCATATCCGCGTTCTGTAATGCGGGGTTTGACCTGATGGGACATACGGAGCAGTACAGTTCCCTGTGTTCCTATGCCGGGGACTGGGTGGTGATTGGGACCATATCCACCCTGATCATCATTGGCGGTATCGGATTCATTGTGTGGGACGACCTGTACAGGAAAAGATGGGATTTCCGTCATTACCTGCTCCACACCAAGATTGTGCTGGTTACCACGGCCGTGCTGCTGGCAGGGGGAACCATCCTGTTTTATCTGATGGAGCGGGATAACATCCTGGTGGGGATGAACGGTTCCCAGAAGTTCCTGGCCTGCTTTTTCAGCGCGGTAACGCCGAGGACGGCCGGATTCAACAATGTGGATACGGCGGCCCTGACGGACGGAAGCAAATTCCTCTCAGCCATCCTGATGTTCATTGGCGGCAGCCCCGGCTCCACGGCCGGGGGCATCAAGACCAGCACGCTGGCCGTACTGCTGCTATATGTCCATTCCAATATCCGCCAGACCTATGGCGTGGAGATATTCGGCAGGAGGCTTCAGGATGAATCCATCCGGCAGTCAGCCTGCATCCTGACCATTAATCTGAGCCTGATGCTTACGGCAACCATCCTGATCATGGTGTTCCAGAACCTGCCTATGTCGGATGTGTTTTTTGAGACATGCTCGGCCATCGGCACCTCCGGCATGAGTACGGGCGTGACCAGAAGCCTGAATTCACTTTCCAGGATTGTCATTATCATCCTGATGTACTGCGGGCGTATCGGCAGCCTGTCCTTTGCGCTTGCATTCACCAGGTCCAGCCGCAAGCCGCACGTACAGCTGCCGGCTGAGCGGATTACCATTGGATAGATGGGTTTAAGAAAAAAGAGAGGGGTATCTTATACATGAAATCAATTCTTGTAATCGGAATCGGAAGGTTCGGGCAGCATCTGTGTGAGAATCTGGCAAAGCATGACAACCAAATCATGGCAGTGGATATATCGGAAGAAAAGCTGGAGCCTATCCTTCCCTATGTGGTCAGCGCCAAGATTGGTGACTGTACCAATGAAGCTGTGCTGAAAAGCCTTGGGGTTGGGAATTTTGATATCTGCTTCATCTGCATTGGAAATAATTTCCAAAACAGTCTGGAGGTCACCAGCATGATTAAGGAGATGGGGGCCAGGTTCGTTGTCAGCAAGGCAAACCGCAACATCCATGCCCGGCTTCTGCTGAAGAACGGGGCGGACCAGGTGGTTTATCCTGACCGGGACGTGGCGGAAAAGGCAGCGGTTCGCTACAGCGGCAACAATGTATTTGATTATACGGAGCTGGCTGACGGCATTTCCATTTTTGAAATCCGTCCCCTGGATTCCTGGGTGGGGAAATCCATCAAGGACCTGAATATCCGCCGGGTATACGGCATTTCCATCATTGCCCTTAAAAACAAGGGCGGGCATATGAAGTTCATGCCGGGCGCGGATTATGTGGTAGAGCGGGATATCCACCTGATGGTAATCGGCAATCAGGAGGATGCGGAGAAAATTGTGAAGAAGCTGAGCTGAACCATGGAGGGAAAAGCCTGGGGCACACGCCGGACCTGGACACCTATCTAAGGTGCTGGACCAAAGGCGTGTGCCCCAGGCTTTCTGTTTGATAAATATTATACAGGAAATAAAGTGGGAGGGGCAAAACCTTATTGCTGGTATAAGGTTTTTTTGGTATAATTATTCCATATTTAGAGCGGATACAGGCATACGGTTATATAAAATACATAATATTCGGGAGGGGTGTGCTGTGAAAAAACTGTCAATCGGACAGATGGCAAGGCTGAACGGTGTGTCGGAACAGGCGCTGCGCCTTTATGATAAGGAGGGCCTGTTTTCACCCCTGCACCGCGATGCGGAGAATGGCTACCGGTATTATGATATACGCCAAAGCGCACAGCTGGATATGATCCAGCGCATGAAGGCCCTGGGGATGTCCCTTAAGGATATCAAGAAACAGTTAAAACATTTTGACCCTGACATGCTAAAGGATATCCTGTACCGCAACCTGGATGAGATTGACAAACGGTCAAGGGAACTGATGTACCAGAGAAAGGCCATTGAGCGCACGCTGGAAAGTTACGAGTGGTATGAGAATGCGCCGCCGGACGGCACCATTGTGCTGGAGTATATTCCGGGGCGCCTGACCTATATGACGGACTCCGGTGTGAATTTCTATGATTATGGGATTGACGTGTACGAACAGATTCTGCGCGATTTAAAGAAGAACCTGATTGCCAACCAGCTGTCCCCCATATATTTCTACAATGCGGGAACCATCATGAAGAAGGAGTCACTGGTCAAAGGGGAGTTCTGTTCCACCCAGATATTCGTGCTGGTGGATAAGGGGTTTGTGAAGGAAAGCCTGATAACTCCCATACCGGCCAGCACCTACCTGTGCATTTACTGCAACAGTTTTGACAAGGAGAAGGAATATATCGGCCGCCTTCTGGAGGAAATCCGGGAAAAGCGCTACAGGATCACAGGCGATTATATCTGTGAGGTGGTGGCGGAGGTACCTATGGACATGCAGGAGAGGGGCATGTTCCTCCGGCTTCAGATACCCGTCTCCCTGCGGGGAAATGCATAAAAAAAGCCCTTGACTCCATACCTTGTATAAGCCTTATACTTATATCAGGAACCATCAATGTATAAAGCAAAGATACAGGAAAGGGGTTAAAAATCATGATGAATTGCGAAAAAATCCGTGTGGTACAGTATGGCTGTGGAAAGATGGGCAAATATATCCTGCGCTATCTGTATGAAAAAGGTGCTGAAATCGTAGGCGCGATTGATGTGAATCCTGCCGTGGTGGGAATGGACGTGGGAGAGTTTGCGGGTCTGGGATTTAAGATCGGCGTGACGATCCGCGATGATGCAGATGCTGTTTTAGATGAATGTGACGCAGATATTGCAGTGGTAACCCTGTTCAGTTTTATGGAGGATGTATATCCCCAATTTGAAAAGTGCGTATCCAGGGGAATCAATGTGGTGACTACCTGTGAGGAGGCAATCTATCCGTGGACCACGGCAAGCGCCATTACCAATAAGCTGGATAAGCTGGCAAAAGATAATAACTGCACCATCGTAGGCGCAGGCATGCAGGATATTTACTGGGTAAACATGATTGGCTGTGTGGCGGGAGGCGTACACCGCATTGACCGGATTGAGGGAGCCACCAGCTACAATGTGGAGGATTACGGACTGGCCCTGGCAGAAGCCCATGGGGTTGGACTTACACCTGAGGAATTTGAGGCAAAGATTGCCCATCCCGAGACACTGGAGCCGTGTTATGTGTGGAATTCCAACGAGGCCCTGTGCAATAAGATGGGCTGGACCATTAAGTCCCAGACACAGAAGTGCGTTCCATATTTCTATGATTCAGACTTGTATTCCGAAACCATGGGGTATACCATACCCAAGGGCAACTGCATCGGCATGAGCGCGGTGGTGACCACCGAGACCTTCCAGGGGCCGGTGATTGAAACCCAGTGTATCGGCAAGGTTTATGGGCCGGATGACGGTGATTTATGCGACTGGAAGATCATCGGTGAGCCGGATACCACCTTCTTTGTCAAGAAACCGGCAACTGTGGAGCATACATGTGCAACCATTGTGAACCGCATCCCGACCATCCTCAATGCGCCGGCCGGATACATTACGGTTGAGAAGCTGGATGACGTGGAATATCTTTCCTATCCAATGCACATGTATCTGGATTTCTGATGGCTGGACAGGGACAAAACCGTAAAATAATGATATTTGCCTGATCTGAAGGTGTGTATCATTGTGCAATGAGACAGGGCAGATGAAGCTTTGAGTAAGCTTTATCTGTCCTGTCCGTGTGTATGGAATGGTACGGGAATGGCTCGGGAAGGTTTTTAAGTGTCCCTGTCATCGGTCCTGGGCTGGCTGGCCAACGCCATTGGGATGATTTCTTCCATGATAAGCGCCGTAAGGCGGCTGCTGTCAGGGGACAGGGATGCCGTGGCTGCGATGACCACATCCTTTTCCGGCGAGCAGAATATGATGTTGCCGCCATCGCCCATGGCAGCGTAGCCGCCCCCAAACAGCCACCACAGATATCCGTAGTTATTGGGGGTCATGGCGGTTGATTCACCTACCCAGGTTTCGGGGACAATCCGTGCCTGACCCCAGAGGCCATGGTTCAGGTACAGATATCCAAAGCGGGCCATATCGCGGGGGGTCAGGGTAAGCCCCCAGCCGCCGGCACTGTTTCCAGCCGGGTCAGATACCCAGCCTTTTACATATCTTCCCTGGAAAAAGCCCATGGGGTTTGCGGCTGTTATTTTATAATCCGGAAGGGTTTTCATGCCGATTGGTCCAAACAGGTACTGGTTGGCAAACTCCCTTGCAGACATTCCCGTGGTCCGGGTTATGATGGCAGACAGCAGATGCGCGCCGGCCGTGGAGTACCGGACCGTCCCTGGCCCCATGGGACCGCCCAGCAGATCCAGGGCAAACCTGGCCCAGTCAGGACTCATGCACATTTCCTGAAACGGTTCATCATCACAGGCATAGGGCGCGGTCATGGTGAGCAGATGTTTTATGCGGATTTCACGCTTCCCAAGTTCATCAGGGCCAGGGTCATATTCAGGGAAAAATTCCAGTACGCCTTGATTGACGCTGTCTATGAATCCCTTGTCAAGTGCAATCCCAATCAGGGCAGACAGGATGCTTTTTGTGACAGACGCAACATGGACCGTATCATCGGGACCATAACCGTTATAATAATGTTCGTAGGCCAGATATCCATGGTGTACAATAACCAGTCCGCATAAATTCCAGTGCCGGCTGTCCAGGATTTGATTAAGCCCTGCAATCGTCTGCGCATCCATGTCCGGCCCTTCCGGGCCAAGGGTACGCCAGTTTTCCTTTGGCCAGTATTTGTTTTTCATTTTCAATCCTCCTGAGTCAATTATTTGATTGAATCTAAGAGGTGGCGCCATCTCATGGGTTCAGTATAGAGGAATCAATTTTTAATGTAAAGAAAATTTTTAAAATATGTGACGGGCGCTGGCGGGGAAAGATAAAGGCGCCTATGTCTTGACTTTATGTGGCTGATGTGCCAAAATAGTCAATTGACAGGTTATGATGATGCCCTGATCCGGAAAGATGGTACAGGGAGTCGGATATTCAGAAAGAAGGAAAGAGTAAAATGACGAAAATTGATATTATTTCCGGTTTTCTTGGTGCGGGGAAGACAACGTTCATCAAAAAGCTTTTGGAAGAGGCGATTGCCGGAGAACAGGTTGTACTGATTGAAAATGAATTTGGTGAGATTGGAATTGACGGAGGTTTCTTAAAGGATGCAGGCATTGAAATCCGCGAGATGAACTCCGGCTGTATCTGCTGTTCTCTGGTTGGGGATTTTGGCGCTTCCCTGGCAGAGGTCATCACTAAGTACAGACCGGAGCGTATTATCATTGAACCATCAGGCGTGGGCAAGCTGTCAGATGTGGTGAAGGCAGTGGTGGATGTATCCGCAGACATGGAAGTGGAGCTGAACAGTGCCGTGACCATTGTAGATGCTGCAAAGTGCAAGATGTATATGAAGAATTTCGGTGAGTTTTTCAATAACCAGATTGAAAATGCCGGCACCATTGTGCTCAGCCGTACCGATATCACAGATGCTGCAAAGGTGCAGAAGGATGTGGACATGCTCCGTGAGAAGAACCGTGATGCAGTCATCATAACAACACCGCTGGCAGAACTGTCCGGGGCTCAGCTGCTTGAAATCATTGAGAAGCATGACACCATGCTGGATGACCTTCTGGCAGAGGTGCGGGAAAGCCGCCAGCATCACGATGGGGAATGCCATGAGCATCATCACCATGAAGGGGAAGAGTGCCATGGGCACCACCACGATGGGGAAGAGTGCCATGAGCACCATCACGATGGGGAAGAGTGCTATGAGCACCATCACGATGGGGAATGCCATGAGCACCACCATGACGGGGAGGAATGCCATGACCATCACCACGGCCATGGATGCTGCGGCCATGACCATGACCACCATCATGCAGATGAGGTATTCACAAGCTGGGGCATGGAGACAATCGTCCCGGTAACCCATGACCAGCTGGAGGATATACTGAAACGGCTGGCTCATACGGAGGAATTCGGCCAGGTATTAAGGGCAAAGGGCATGCTGCCCACAGAGAATCCAGGGGAATGGCTGTACTTTGATCTGGTGCCTGAGCAGTATGAAATCCGTGAAGGAAGGCCTGATTATACCGGCAAGGTGTGTGTAATCGGTGCAAGCCTTGAAGAAGAAGCATTAAACAGCGTATTTGGAAGAAGCTGAGGATAAGATTATGGCATATGAGATTGAAGACGATATCATGCCGTTGTTTTTAATCAACGGTTTCCTGGAAGCAGGTAAGACCCAGTTCCTGGATTTTACCATGCAGCAGGACTATTTTAAGGCTGACGGCAAGACCCTCCTGATTGTGTGTGAGGAAGGGGATACGGAATATGATGAGAAAAAGCTTAAGAAGAACCGGACGGCTGTGGTATATGTGGATTCATTTGACAAGCTGACGCCCCAGTATCTGAATGAACTGGAGGTGGTATACCGCCCGGAACGCGTCCTCATGGAATGGAACGGCATGTGGAACCAGGATGAACTCAAGCTGCCGGACGACTGGACCATATACCAGCAGATAACCATCATAGACGGCTCCACCTTTGACCTTTACGTGCAGAACATGAAGCCCCTTTTAGGCGCCATGCTGCGCGGGTCTGAGCTTGTCATCATGAACCGGTGCGACGGCATCCCGGATGAGAAGCTGACAGCCTACCGCCGCACCATCCGGGCCATGAGCCGGGACAGCGAGATTGTGCTGGAAGATAAAGACGGGGAGATTGAACAGGCCACCCTGGAGGAGGACCTTCCCTATGACCTCAGCGCAGATGTGATTGAAATCAAACCAGAGGATTATGGCATCTGGTATATTGACTGTATGGACCAGCCGGAACGCTACAAGGACAAAGTGGTGGAATTTACCGCCATGGTGTTAAAGTCCCCTAAATTCCCCAAGGGGCAGTTCGTGCCCGGCCGTATGGCCATGACCTGCTGTGAAGCCGATATGACCTTCCTTGGCTTTATGTGCAAATGGGAAGGCGCAGAAGAGTACAAGACAAAGCAGTGGGTCAAGGTCCGTGCCAAAATCGGGATTGAGTACCAGAAGGATTACCACGGCGAAGGACCTGTGCTGTATGCAGAGAACGTGGAGCGGGCAAAAGAGATAAAGGATGTTGTACAGTTTTAACCGGTATTGCTTAAGACAGGATGAAGGGGCATGGATTCCATGCCCCTTTGGCGTACAGATATCAGGCACTGACCTTACTGCTATTTACCCAAGACCGTACGGATGCATCTGCCATCAGGTTGTTTTGTGATGGGAGGATTCTGAACGCCGGATTAAGGCATCCCGGTCCAGGATAAGATAGCCATATCCGTGTTTCTCCAATATTCCTTGTGCACAGAGCTGGTTTAAGAGCCGGAACATATGGCGGTAGCTCATTCCCACGGAACAGGAGACATCGGACAGGATATCACTGAACATGTTGTTGTGGGATGTCTGCAGGATATAAGCACAAAGCCGCTCCTCCCCGGAGTACAGGGAGGAGGACACAAAACTGGCTGAGCTTCGCAGCAGTTTAAAGGCCAGTTCATTTCCAACCTTGTTTAAAAATGCGGTGTTGGATTTAAGGGCCGCGCTATGGATGCTGAGGGATATGGTGATACATTCAAAATCCGTGATTGCGGCTATGGTGGTTGTGGCGGTCTTCAGTCCGGTCATAAGTTCCAGGTCACCAATGATGCCCTCGGATATATAATAGCAGAGGACCAGGTTCCTGCCATTGGGGGCAGTGGAGCATATTTTGGCTTTGCCGAACACAATGATGCCAAGCCAGGTAAGGGGCATCCCTTCCCGGAGAAGGATTTCCCCGGCCTTATAAGACACGGTGCAGCAGGATTCAGGATACATATCCCCAAGGCCATATTCCAATAGCTTTTCCCTGTGTTTATCTGACATGGGCAGTTGTTTCATCTCATCATCTCCTCTGTTTCCATTATAACAGGTAAAGTCCCAAAATAGTAGGACAAATGTCCTATGCCCTGTTGAGGGAATACCGTTATAATCAGTGTATGAATCAGGACTGGAGGTGGAAGGATGTATGAAATGCTGGCCCTATTGACGGGTTTGATATTATCTGTCATGGTTTCGGTGAATGGGAACCTGTCGGAATCATTCGGCGTATTCCGGGCATCTGTCATCATACATGTGGTGGGTATCCTGTTTGCGTTCCTGCTGTGTACCGTGAGAAGGGAAAACAGGAAGCTGTCAGGACACGCGCCAGCCTGGATTTATCTGGGCGGTGTCATTGGCGCATTTACCACTGTGTTTAATAATCTGGCTTTTGGCCATATAAGCATGACCAGCATTGTGGCATTAGGGCTTTTGGGGCAGACCCTCATGTCCCTTGTGATTGACTGGCTCGGGCTGTTTGGGATGAAGAGGTGTCCGTTCTGCAGATACAGCCTGGTGGGGCTGGCGTTTTCCCTGACAGGGATTTTTATCATGCTGGATGCCACGGTTGGTCAGGCAGCCTGCGCTGTCTTACTGTCCCTGGGCGCAGGTGTCACGGTAGTCCTGTCAAGGACGGTCAATGCACGGCTGTCCGGAAAAGTGGGCGCGCTTCCGGGATCATTGGTCAATCATATGGCAGGTCTTCCGGTTACAGTGGTATTCTGCGTGCTGGCCGGGGAAACCATGCTGCCGGTATCCGGCAGCGGGCTGGCCTCCCATCCCTGGATATACACAGGCGGTATGATGGGCGTCATTGTGGTACTGCTGTGTAACCTTACGGTTCCCAGGCTTCCGGCCTTCCGGCTTACCATGCTCACATTCGTGGGTCAGATATTTACCGGCGTTATCCTGGATGTGGCGTCAGGAAAGGGCAGGCTGGACCCATCATTTGCAGGCGGATTGGTCATCGCGGCAGGAATTGCTGTCAATATGGGGCTGGAGAAAATCTCCGCTGCCAGGAAAAACATGAACTGAATACCTGGATATGGAACAGGCGTACGCGGGCATCATTGGCGTATGCCTGTTTTTGTGCGGAAAAAAGAAATGATTTAAATCCTTGTCATTGGAATTTATGTAAGGTGGTGTTGGGGTAAGAGATTTTATTTGTGATGCGTTCCCCTGCCCGCTGTAACTCCGCAACCATCCGGTTCAGGTTTGACCGGAGCATTTCAGTGGAGCCTACCAGGCTGATGGTTGCCCGGAGCGTTCCCCTCAAATCAAAAATCGGCACCGCAATACTTCCAATGCCCACACTTAATTCACTTAACTCAACCGCATATCCCTGGCGGGTGATTTCTTTGATGCAGTTCCAAAGCTCTTCTTTTTTGGTAATGGTGTACTGGGTTAAAGCTTGTAAATCACTGTTTTCAATTAACTTCTTCTGCTCTTTGGGGGACATGTGTGCAATCAAAAGCTTGCCAGATGCAGAGGCGTGCAGAGGAAGGTTGGTGGCGGAGTTGGGCACATAGGCATAGGGACTCTGGGGAGGGACCACTGTCTCCAGGGTATAGATGTCGCTGTAGAAACTGATCTGCAGGCAGGTGGTTGCCTTGAATTTTTTGGCAATGTTCAGCATCTCCGCATAGGATGCATCACGGATGCTTTTAAGCTGAAACTCATAAAGCTGTGTGGACTTTGTATAGAACTGATATCCCAATGAATAAGTCCCGCGTTCCACGTCTTTTGCCAGATATCCGTTTAACACCAAGGTCTGGGCCAGTCCCCTGGCTGTGTTGATATTCAGCCCCAGCAGCTCCATGATTTCTTTTAGCGTTATCCTGGAATTGGAATTGGCAACACAATTAATGATATCAAGTGCCCTCTGCACTGATTGGATTTTTTTAATATCCCCGTCCATTCTTAGAACCCCCTTCGTATGATATGCACAAAACATATTCTGATATTTTGAGTAAAATGTAAAAAAAAAGCATTATCACGATAATATCGTTTATATCGTTGCATTATCGTTTATATATGCTATTATAATTAATAATCGTTGATATTTCAATATAAAACGGTGGAAAATATAAAATTAGAAGGGAGGACATATTTGGGAGGACGGATTCAGGGAAAAAGAGAAGGAAATGAAACACTTGTTTATATGACGTATTAAGGTGAATTTTGTATGAAAGGGATGGGTATTAGAATGAAGAGAAAAATGTATGCAAGAATATTGGCAGGTATAATGGCGCTTTCACTGTTAACCGGGTGCCAGGACACGTCGGGAACAAAAGCAGACAGCACGGCTGCCGGTTCCCCGTCGCCGGCAGCAGATACCTCGGCTGCCGGGGATAAGACAGAAGAAAAGGGACTTAAGGTTGCCCTTCTGATTAACGGTGTTTTAGGCGACCAGTCATATTATGATTCAGCGGCCGCCGGAATGGAAGCAATTAAGGAAAATTACGGGTGTGAGACAAAGATTGTTGAGATGGGAAGCGATGCGACAAAATACGAACCAACCATCACTGAATATTCTGAGTCCGGGGACTGGGACGTCATCATACTCTGTACCAACACATTAAAGGAAATCCTCCAGGAAATCGCACAGGATTATCCGGACCAGAAATACATATTATTTGGGGCAAGGGCTGATTATGAGAACTTCAATATGTCCAATGTGTATACCGTTGATTATCTTGCCAACGAAGGCGCCTATCTGGCCGGCGTAGTGGCAGCCGGACTGACAACCTCGGATGTAGAGGGGATGAATGAAGAAAAGGTAATCGGGTTTGTTGGGGGCCAGGATGTGACGGTAATCAATGATTTCCTGATTGGATTCATAGAGGGTGCAAAGTCCGTGGACAGTGACATCAAGGTCATAACCTCCTATGTAGGTGATTATGTTAATACCGGTAAGGGAAAAGAGCTTGCCCTGACACAGATACAGCAGGGCGCGGATGTTATCTTCCAGTGCGCCGGCGGCGCGGGGACCGGTGTGTTTGAAGCTGCTTCCGAGAAAGGGGTGCTTGCAATCGGCTGTGACGCGGACCAATATGAGGTGCTTAAGTCAATGGATGATCCGTTGGCGGATGTGATTGTGACTTCTGTCATGAAGCGCGTGGGGATATCCATTGAGCGTGCGGTTGGGATGGCGATTGACGGAACCCTTCCTTATGGTTCTTTTGAACTGGTAGGGGTAAAGGAAAATGTAACCGGGATAGCGGTGAATGATAATTATAAAGCCATTGTGCCGGATGCCATTGTGACCAGCGAGGAACAGGCTGAAAAGGCCATTGTGGATGGGACCATAAAGGTGTCAACCGCATTGGGAATGACGACGGAGGAAGTAAGCGGGATCCGTAATTCCGTAAAGCCGTGATTGCTGTAAGACATGAACCATTTTTCAGGAGAAGGTAGAAACGTGGATAATACGAATATTTTGGAAATGAGGAATATCACAAAGGTTTACCCTACCGGACTTGTGGCCAACAATCATGTGGATTTCTCCCTCAGAAAGGGGGAAATCCATGCGCTGGCAGGGGAAAACGGCGCGGGTAAGACCACCCTGATGAAGGTGCTGTTCGGTTTGGAAAAACCGGACGAAGGGGAAATCATCCTTAACGGCTCCCCCGTATCCATCCATAATCCCATTGATGCCATCCACAAGGGAATCGGTATGGTGCACCAGCATTTTATGCTGATTCCGTCCCTGACCGTGGCAGAAAACATCGTGCTGGGGGATGAGCCGGGTAAATACGGCGTGCTGGATAACCGCAGGGCCATGGAGATGGCAAGGACAATCGGACAAAAATACAACATGGACGTGAACCCGGCAGACGTGGTGGCTGATCTGCCGGTGGGCATCCGCCAGAAAGTAGAGATTTTAAAAGCCCTGCATAAAGGGGCGGACATACTGATTCTGGATGAACCCACGGCCGTCCTTACCCCTCAGGAGACAAAGGAATTATTTGCAGAACTGAAGGGGCTGAGGGACAATGGGCATACAATCGTATTCATATCCCACAAACTGAATGAAGTCAAGGAACTGTGCGACCGCATTACCATATTAAGGGATGGGAAGGACGTAGGTGTCTATGATGTAAAGGATGTTTCCGAACAAAAGATTTCCAGCCTTATGGTGGGCAGGAATCTGGAGGTGAACACACAAAAGGATCCGGTTGAACCCGGCAGGGTGGTCCTGGATGTGAGGAATCTGAATAAGGAAAATGAATCAGGAAAACAGGTTTTACACAATATCAATTTTCAGATCATGGCAGGCGAGATTGTTGGGATTGCTGCCGTGGAAGGCAATGGGCAGAAGGAACTGTCCGAGACAGCCGCAGGGCTGGAAGGCTTTTCAGAAGGTGATATCACTGTTTCGGGAACCTCGATTAAAAATAAGTCAATAAAGGAAATCCGCCTCATGGGGGTCGCCCATGTGCCGGAAGACAGGGTGGCTGTGGGGCTGGTGGGGGATGCCAGTGTCAGTGATAACCTTATCACATATGTTTATGACAAAAAAGAATTTTCCTCCCACGGTCTGTTAGACCGGAAGAAAATTGCAGGTTATGCCAAAGCGTTACGGGAAAAGTTCCTGGTAAAATCCAAGGACGGGACAGAGGCGGTCCGTATGCTCAGCGGAGGAAATATGCAGAAAGTAGTGGTGGCAAGGGAGTTTTCCACCAATCCCCAGCTTATCATACTGAACCAGCCCACCAGGGGCATTGACGTGGGCGCTACCGAGTTTGTGCGGCAGAAGGTTTTAGAACTTAGAAGCAGGGGAAGCGCCGTGCTGCTGGTATCGGCGGATTTAAATGAACTGTTCGAACTCAGCGACCGCCTGATGGTCATGTTTGACGGCAGGATTACGGCAGATATAAAAGACGTGGGCCGGATAACGGAAAATGAACTGGGCGAGTATATGCTCGGCCTGAAGAAACAGGAGGGAATGTAATGGAGATTAAAAAGATTGAAAAAACATTTGACGGTCTGCGTCTGCTGGTTGCCATTGCCATCTCCATCCTTTTCATGCTGCTTGTGATTACGGCTGTAAGCGGCAGTCCCATGGCTTCCCTGGGAACTTTCCTGCTGGGACCCTTCCAGAGCGTGTCCAGAATTGGCAATATCATTGAATTGGCCATTCCTCTTACCTTTACTGGACTGGCAATCTGCATCATGTTTGAGGCGAACCAGATAAACTGTGCGGTAGAGGGAAGCTTCTTTATGGGCGCCGTGATTGCAACGGCTGTTTCCGTGTTCCTCCCGCTGCCTTTTGGCATCCACCAGATTGTCATATTCCTGGCCAGCGGGGTAATCGGCGGCCTCATATGTCTGGTTCCGGCAGTGCTGAAGGTGAAATTCCAGGCAAATGAACTGGTATCCTCCCTGATGTTAAACTATATCGTACTGTATTCAGGACTGTTTATTGTGAACCGGTTCCTGGTGGATTCCCAGGCAGGATACTTTGCATCCTATTCAATCAGCAGATCCTCCAAGCTGCCTCCCATTGTGCCGCATACAAGAATCCATTTCGGTATTGTGGTTGCAGTCCTCTGCGTCATATCCGTTTATCTTATCATGTACCGGACCAGGCTGGGGTATGCCATACGGATGGCGGGTAAGAATGAGAACTTTGCCAGATACACGGGAATCAGCGTCCTGACCGTTATCTTTGCATCCCAGGCCATCGGCGGATTTATCGGGGGCATGGCGGGAAGCATTGAAATCCTTGGCATGTATCGGAGATTCCAGTACACGGCATCGCCGCAATATGGTTTTGACGGCATCATCATAGCAACCCTGGCAGATTACAAGCCCCAGATGATCCCGGTGGCCGCCCTGTTTCTGGCGTATATAAGGATTGGGTCGGATATCCTGTCCAGGACAACGGATGTACCGGTGGAGATTGTCAGCGTGGTACAGGCAATTGCTGTCTTATTCGTGGCATCCAAATTGTTCCTGAACAAATACAAACAGTGGGCCATTGTTAAAGCAGCAGGGATAAAGGAGGCATAGGTATGGAAGCAGTAATCCGTGGAGTTTTTTCAGCTGCATTTTTATATTCCGCACTGCGGGTGACAACGCCTATCCTGTTTGCGGCCCTTGGAGGAGCGGTGGCGAAAAAAGCAGGGGTAACCAATATCGGACTTGAGGGCACCATGCTTGCCAGCGCCCTTGCGGGTGTGGTGGGAAGCGCCTATACCCAGAGCCTGTTCATAGGCGCTTTGTGCGGCGTTGCAACAGGACTTTTGATTTCAGGCCTGCTGGCGTATTTTGCCATTAAGCTGAAAGCAGAAATATTCCTTACCGGGCTGATGATGAATATGATTGCCTCCGGTGCAACTGTGTTCATCATGTATATGCTCACAAAAGATAAAGGCACGACCACCAAACTCAAAAGCCTGGTTTTCCCCCAGGTCCAGCTTCCGGTAATCAAGGACATCCCCTTTGTGGGTGAAGTGGTATCCAACCATAACATCCTGACCTATCTGGCATTCCTGTCAGTTGCCCTGGTGTGGTTTTTCATAAACAGGACCAAGCTGGGAATCCGGATACGGGCAGTGGGAGAGAATCCAAAGGCGGCAGAGAGCGTTGGCATAAACATCATCAGGACCCAGGTAACGGCGCTGCTCATATGCGGATTCCTGGCATCCCTGGGCGGTATGTATCTTTCCATGGGATATGTGTCCTGGTTTTCCAGGGATATGACGGCCGGACGGGGATTCACAGCCGTTGCGGCCCAATATCTGGGCAGGGCCAATGCCGGCGGGACGCTGATGGCTTCCATGGTGTTCGGCACAGCGGACGCGCTGGCCAATGTGCTCCAAAGCCTGCGGGTCCCGGCTGAATTCGTCCAGATGATACCCTATGCAGCTACCCTGCTGGGGCTGGTTTTCTACTCCGTGAATGCAAAAAGGACAAGGCGGCTTAAAAAGCTGGCAAAATAACAGAAAGGATAAATGGAATGTTTGTTGTGATGGATTATGGGGACAAGATCTGCCCTGACTTTACGTCTGCCCATGTAAAGACAGCAAATTACAGGCAGGAGGATTCCATTTTCATGGGGCCATGGAAACCCCTTGTGAAGCGGCGGGGGTTTCCGGAAGAAAAAGGCAGGAATGTACTGGACCTGTTGTATGATAAGATAAAAACGGCTGGTGAGAAGGTGGATTATGTCTGTCTGGGCCAGATGACCACACTGGGGTGCCTGATGTTCACGCATCCGGATGTAAAGGAGGACATGGCAAGGATCCTGATCTGTCCAGGGGAACAGAATAAGGACAGGGATTACCCTGTATCGGAAGAACACATCCTGTCCGACCCCGTTGCTGCCAGGATTGTCATGAATGCGGATGTTAAAAAGATCATAATGGCTGAGAAAACACTCCAGTCCCAATATGAAACCCTCAAGCGCTGTATATCCGGGCTGGAACCCATGGACGCGGGTCCGGCTGTGTTTGCCTCGGTCATCCTGGACTTGGGATGCACCTATGGGTCCCTGTATATTGACAGGCTGGATATCTGTAAGAAGAAACCGAACGCAGTCTTGATTGGAGGATATTATGATGGAAAAAATCCCGGTAATCATTGATACGGATCCTGGCAGCGATGACATTTTCGCAATTTTCCTTGCAAACAGCAGCAGCCGGCTGGACATCAGGGGATTGTCCGTGGTTGCAGGTAATATGAAGGCAGAACTGACATTTGAAAATGGACTTGCCATCAATGAGTTTGCAGGAATCAATACCAAGGTTGCCTTTGGGGCTGAGGGACCGATGTGCATTGACCAGCGGGTGGGCTCCTTCCTCCACGGTGACAGGGGGCTTGGGAAATTTGACATCCCAAGGCCTTCAGGCAGCGCCCTGAAGCAGCCATCCTGGAACTTTATTCATGATGAGGCTGTCAGATGCAGGGGGGAACTTGTTATTATTGCTTTGGGACCGCTTACGAACCTGGCGGCAGCTATCTTGAAATATCCGGACATGGGGACCCTTATAAAAGAAATCGTGCTGATGGGAGGGTCGGCCGGTTATGGCAACCGTTCGGCATATGCCGAGTTTAATATCTGGGCAGATCCCCACAGTGCCGGGATCGTGTTTGATTCCGGCATCCCGGTGCGCATGCTGGGCCTGAATGTGACAAACCGCTCGGCCATTCCGTTTGACAGGATGGGAGAGCTTTACAAGATAGAAAGCAGGATAAGCAGGGCCATTGAAGAGGTATTTTACTTTTATGAGGAATATTTCAGGAAAATGAATATTCCTGGAATTGTAATCCATGATGCGGTGGCAGTGGCGGCTGTCATTGACCCCTCCATGTTCACTTGGATGAAAGCCAGCGTTCAAGTGGAAACCCAGGGGACCCTGGAAGACGGCAGGACCCTTGTGTACCATGGGGATGAGGACCGGGTCCTGATAGGTATGGATATTGACATGGACCGTTATGTTGCCCTTTGTACGGACATGATGGAATATTACCAGAAAGAGGAAAAGATACGTGTATAAGGTAAGCGCGGAAAGGATACGAAAGGATATTGAAACCCTAAGCCGGATTTCATCCACTCCTCCTGAGCAGGGAATTACCAGGATCAGCTGGACCAGGGAATACGCAAGAGGCACCGATTATATCAAACAGCGTATGGAGGAAACCGGACTTCAGATATGGGAAGATGATCTGGGCAATGTGTGCGGGCTTATGAAGGGAAATCCCGGTAAGGGTGTCATTGTAACCGGGTCCCATCTGGATACGGTCATCTGCTCAGGGGCATACGACGGGATACAGGGGGTTGCCTGTGCAATGGAGGCAGCCAGGTACCTGATGGAGAACCGGATAAAGCTAAACCATTCATTGGAAATCATAGGCATGGTGGAGGAGGAAGGCACCCGCACCGGCAATGTGCTCACTGGGAGTGCCTACCTATGCAGGTCATTGGCAGATGGGACGGTTCCATATTATAAGGACCCGGACGGCGTATCCCTGGATGAGATGCTCAGACAGTACAGGAAGGAAGAAACAAGAAAGGTGGACCGCCGCAGGGCGCTGGAGGAACCTCCTGCCGCATTCATAGAGGTCCACGATGAACAGGGACCTGTGCTGGAACAAAAGGGGATTGAAATCGGCATTGTCCGAAAGATACGGGGAATCATCAATTTTGAAGTAAGGATGAAGGGAAAAGGAGGGCACCCCGGCACGGTGCCCATGAACTTAAGGAGGGACAGCAGTCTTTCTGCCTATGAGGTCTGTCTGAAGGCCAGCCGTTTTGTGGAACAGGAATATAATGACAAGGCCACCATCACGGTAGGGAAAATGAAACTGCTTCCCGGGTCCGGCAACAGCATTGTACAGGAAACCGTCTTTTCAGTGGACATACGTTTCAGCAGCCAGGACATTGGGGAAAGGATTGAACAGCAGGTCCATAGGTATCTGGAGGAGGCTGCCCGTCAAAGAGGGCTATCCGTTGAAATAAAATCATTTACAAGAAAACCTCCATGCCCGCTGGATGAAAAGATGATTGATGCGGTCAGGCAGTCCTGCCTGGATATGGGCGCGGCCTGCCTGCTGATGGACAGCGGCGCGGGACCCGATTCCATGAATTTTGCGTCCATATGTCCAACGGTCATGATATTTTCCCAGTGTGCCGGAGGCATCAGCCATCATGTGGAGGAATATGTATCTGAAAAAGCCCTGGAGAAGGTAACGGAGGCCTTGATACGTACGATTATAAGATTGGATAAGGAGATTTAAGGAAATGGGATCAGATAAGAAAAAAACAGAAGGAGCGCAGGACCACGGCCAGGAAATAGATGAACCGGTGTCCATGTATATCCTGTTTGCAAGAATGTTTTCCATTATAGCCAGGCGCATAGAAGAGAGGCTGGGGGATGAGGGACGTGAAATCATGGTCCGGTCCGTACAGGAGTTTGGCGAAGAGCGGGGAAAGGATATTGCCAGAAGGGCGCGGCAGAAGGGAAATGAAAACGACCTTCAGAATTACCTGGTGAACTATGACATGGAGCGCAGCGGTCTGTTCGGCTATGAGAATACATACGGGGAAGATGAGGTCAGGCAGGAATTTGACAGGTGCATCTTTGCAGAGACCTGGATGAAAGAAGGGCAGGAGCGTTACGGCCGTATTTACTGTGAAAATATTGACCCTTCCATTGCCCGCGGATACAATGAAAGGCTTGTGTGCGAACATGACAAGATGATGTATGATGACCATAAATGCACCTTCTGCTTTAAGATGAAATGATCTGCGCAGGGCTGCCCTATGTACCCCATCAGGAAAAAGTAAGTAAAAATATTGACAGAAGCATGAATATCTGTTATAGTTAATTACCGTAGGAAGCGAGAGGATGAAAGGCCGCGACGTGCCTGTATTACCTCTCGTTTTTTGTGTGAAAAGGATGTTCGTTTCGTGAAGGAACGCTCTTAATATTGCGGTGCATCACATGTCATATTTCCTGAGCAGGGGTGCGGGTATGGGGCTGTATAAGGTTATACGGCGCCACACCGGGAAATATGGTTCTGGCGGTAATGTGGGGGAAATGCACAAGGCGGCCTGTCTCATGCCCATGAGGGGAAGAGGCGGAGGAAGAAAGGACATAATCAGTTATATGGAGACAGTTAAGTTTGACGAGTTACAATTAGATGAAAGAATTATCCGTGCGATTACGGAAATGGGATTTGAGGAGGCTTCACCGATCCAGGCCCAGGCCATCCCGGTGGCCATGGAAGGCCGTGACATGATTGGCCAGGCCCAGACCGGTACAGGCAAGACAGCGGCCTTTGGAATCCCCCTTCTTCAGAAGGTGGATCCAAAGGTGAAAAAGCTTCAGGCCATCATACTGCTTCCCACAAGGGAGCTGGCAATCCAGGTGGCAGAGGAAATGCGCCGTCTGGCCAAGTTCATGCATGGCACAAAGGTGCTTCCCATTTACGGAGGACAGGATATTGTAAAGCAGATACGTTCCTTAAAGGACGGCACACAGATTGTGGTGGGGACCCCGGGACGTGTGATGGACCATATGCGCCGCAAGACGGTAAAGATGGACCATGTGCACACCGTTGTGCTGGACGAAGCGGACGAGATGCTGAATATGGGATTTTTAGAGGATATGGAAACCATCTTAAGCCAGCTTCCCGAAGAGAGGCAGACCCTGATGTTTTCAGCAACCATGCCTCAGGCCATTGCGGATATTGCCAGGAAGTTCCAGGATAATCCCGTAACGGTCCGGGTCATCAAAAAGGAACTGACCGTTCCCAAGGTGACCCAGTATTATTATGAAGTGAAGCCAAAGAACAAGGTGGAGGTTATGTGCAGGCTGTTAGACATGTATGCCCCAAAGCTTTCCATTGTGTTCTGCAACACAAAGAGGCAGGTGGATGAACTGGTGCAGGCGCTTCAGGGCAGGGGATACTTTGCAGAAGGCCTTCACGGGGATCTGAAGCAGGTACAGCGTGACCGGGTCATGGGCAGCTTCCGCAACGGACGTACGGAAATCCTGGTGGCTACGGATGTGGCGGCCCGCGGCATTGACGTAGGCGATGTGGAAGCAGTATTTAACTACGATGTGCCCCAGGATGACGAGTACTATGTACACAGGATCGGCCGTACCGGAAGGGCTGGCCGCGAAGGCAAGGCCTTCAGCCTGGTTGTGGGCAAGGAAGTGTATAAACTGCGCGACATCCAGCGCTACTGCAAGACCAAGATCCTTCCCCAGGCCATCCCATCCCTGAACGATATTACGGAAATTAAGGTGGAGAAGGTTCTGGACCAGGTGATGGATATACTGAATGACAATGACCTGACCAAGATGGTGAACATCATTGAGAAAAAGCTCATAGAAGAAGATTATACTTCCATGGACCTGGCTGCGGCTCTTCTCAAGATGAACATGGGCGATGAGAATGAAGATGTCATTGACTGTACAATGCCAACCCGTTCCCTGGATGACCTGGACAGCTTCGGAAGAGGCGCGGGCCGCGGGCGCGGACGTGAGAGAGGCGCTTCCTCTGCTTACGGACGGAGCCGCAGGGGCGCCACCGACAGGGCTGCTGTCGACTATGTCCTGGGCGAGGGAGATGAGAAGATGGCAAGGCTTTTCATCAACATCGGCAAGGCCCAGAGGGTCACGCCAGGAGATATCCTGGGCGCTGTTGCAGGGGAGTCAGGAATCCCCGGACGTATGGTTGGAAGCATTGACATGTACGACGGATACACATTTGTGGATGTACCCGGACAGTATGCGGATGAGGTGCTGAAGGCAATGTCACATGCCAAGATCAAAGGAAAGAACGTGCATGTGGAAAAGGCAAACAGTAATAGAAGATAGACCATGAGATAAAGGCGGGGCGCTGTGTGAAGTTACACGGCGCCTGCCTTGTTTGCTTTATGCAATTTCCAAACACATACGGGCATGTCAGGGCTCAATGGAAGATAGGAGGTCATGCAGATGAAGGAAGGTTACGCGGACAACCACTTTGCTTCATTATATTATAAGGAACTGGGGCAGGGAGTGCCCCTTGTGATGCTTCATGGAAATGGCGAGAGCCACCAGATATTCGGACGGCTGTCAGAACTTATGAGCAGGCACTACCGGGTCATCCTCATGGACAGCCGCGGGCATGGTGCTTCAAAACTAAGGGATACGGTGCGCGCCCAGGAGCTTACCACTTCCAGTATGGCAGATGACGTGGTACAGGTAATGGACGTCCTCCATGTGCCAAAGGCGGTAATCCTGGGCTTCAGCGACGGCGCCAACGTGGCCCTGGAGGCAGCCAGCCGCTATCCGGATAAGGTGCTGGCCGTGGTGGCTGTCAGCGGCAATGCGCTGCCAAGGGGCATGACGGCTGTTTCCTATGCCCAGGTCAAGTCCGGTTATGGGTTCTGGCGCGTGATGGAGAAGCTGCCCCTGCCTCAGGGAATGAAGGAACGGGCGGTATCAGGCCGCCAGTTAAATGGGCTGATGGCCAACTGGCCCCATCTCACGGCAGAAAAACTGTCCCTGATCCAGGCGCCGGTGCTGCTTCTTACCGGCCGCCGCGATATGATACGCCCCCGTCATTCCCTGTGGATGGGGGAGCAGATCCCGGATGCAAAGGTGGTGTTTGTCAAGGGGGCGGACCATTTTACGCTGCTGAAAAAGGAAAGGGCCTATGCGGGCCATATCGTCAGATGGCTGCGGGAAAAGGGGCTGTAGGATAGGGGGTATGCGTTCCGGTCCTTTTATCCGGCCTTATTTCCAGTTTTCACTTAAAAAGTCCACGATATCAGCTGCCTTTGGCGGACATCCGCCCAGGGTTTTTGCAAAGCAGGAGGTGCATTGGCCGATGCCGATGTGGCCTTCTTTTCCTTTGTAGCCCTGGCCGATGCAGATGTGGCCAAGGCCCTTTCTCAGGTATCCGCTGTCATTCAGACGGTCCAGGGCATAAATCAGGGAGCCGTAACAGGCGCTGCAGGCATCGGAGGGCATGGTGTAAGAAGCCAGGTTTTGAACCCGTCTGGTCATGGGGAACCTGCTGTCCGCCTCAGACGCCTGGTTTAAGTAAATCATGTTGGCATGGGCAACATCCGTGCTTCCCACGCCCAGGCGCTCCGCCAGGGTGATATAAGGAACATCCTCAGCGGAATAACCCATACAGCTGCACACAAATGCATCGCAGAGCACCGGGTCCTTCAGTCCAAGCACGCGGTTCATCACCACCGGATTGCCGCCTTCCTCAAAATCCAGGTCCCCGCAGATATTGTCCACCAGAATGAAGCCGCCTGGTACGATGGTGTTCAGATGGGCAATGGGCTTATGAAGGCCCAGGGTGTGGAAGCGGCGTTTTTCTGAATTGGGGATGATTCCTTTGTTGTTCTTAAGGGCGCAGGTAACCGTTGTCTGGCAGTGTCCCTTGAGGACCGGCATGTTAATCATATAGTCCACGGCAGCCGCCTTGTCACAGAGCTTGATCTTCATTCCGGCAGCGTCATATTCCTTCCATGTATCTTTTTGCAGGTCCTCAAAGGGAATGCCATAACGGCGGCAGACCCGGTCATATCCCGCTGCCCGAAAGGCCTCCCCGGTCCGGTCGCCCACCCAGGAACCTTCCATCACGGTGATATCCTTAAATCCATGCTCCTGAAGGTATTCAATGACCCCGGCCAGCAGTTCGCCGTGGGTGGTGGCCCCGCTGGACGGGTCCTTGGCCGTGACCAGGTTGGGCTTTAAGGCCACCTTCTTATCCCTGCTGCCGATATCCCCGGCCACATTAGCCTGTTCCAGCACCTTTTTTGCCATATTTTTATAATCCCTGCCGTGAATGATGATGATATCGTTTTTTTCCATATGTAAAGGTTCCTCCTGTTGTTTTTCTGTTTTAATACAGATGTTTTTTCCTATTATATATGTTAAATCCCATTTTGTGAATAGGCGGGACGTGATTGGGTGCATATGCTTTTAATATGTCTGTCCCGCATTGACGGATACACAAAAAAGGGTTATGATGTGGTGGAATGTAAAGGAAGGACAGGAGTGGGCTTGATGGTTAAGACAAATGTGATGAGGCTTTTGGATGCGGCAGGGATTGCCTATGGGACAGGAACCTATGAGGTGGATGAAAATGACCTGTCGGGCAGCCATGCAGCGGACCTTTTGGGAGTGGAGCATGACAGGATGTACAAAACCCTGGTACTGAAGGGCGGGAAAAAGGGATATTTTGTGTGCTGCATCCCTGTGGATGAGGAACTGGACCTTAAAAAGGCGGCCAGGGCGGCAGGGGAAAAGAAGGTGGAAATGATCCACGTCAAGGATATGCTGGCAGTGACCGGTTATATCAGGGGCGGCTGTTCCCCCATTGGGATGAAGAAGCATTACCCCA
>JABLTT010077019.1_pt1 | contig 23394 bp, 25 predicted proteins | sample 7160061 | NCBI WGS metagenome assembly JABLTT01 (sample SAMN14651232, study PRJNA627086) | human gut metagenome | isolation source: feces | host: Homo sapiens
AAAGCAATCCATCTTTTACAGTCCGCTATTATAAACGCAAAGATTTTTTGACAAGGAAATTTTTATTAGTTTATAGCCTTCAGTCCTGCAAATTACGATTTATTTTTATCCTTTATGAAACCTGTTATTATTAGTGCGATTCCAATTACCGCTATTGGAATATATGCATAAACAGGTATTTTAAATACAAATCTATCAATAGCGGTCAAAATAATGTAGATTATTATACCCAAACTAATAAGCCAGCTTCTTTCTTTCATTTTTACCTCATTTTCAAATCATGCTTTACCGCTCATATTTCATAGGGGTATATCTCATACCATCCGATACTTGTTCAATGTCCAAGTCCACAAAGCCCAACTTATGATAGATGGGAACTGCATATGGAGAAGAATTTACTGTAATGACTTTACTTTGGCTGTTTTCGAGAAGATGCTCCCATAGTTTTCTGCCAATGCCTTGTCTATGATACCGGGCTTTAACGAAAAAACAGCAAATATGTTTTCGGTTATCATTTGCAGCGATAACGCCTTTTAGCTCTTTATTATCGTATGCTCCCCAAAATTCCAAAGTTTTAATTATTTCTATATTATCTATAAAGTCTTTGAATGACTGAATGCCTTCCTCTGAATAATCGGGGGCTTCAAATTGTAAAAATGTTGACCAAATCAGATCAATAGCATAAGTAAATTGAGTTTCATCCAGTTTTTTAATTTCCATACAAAGCACCTTACTCCATTGAGATTTATATCTTCTTCTCCATAACATCGTAACATAAGAAATCGCTGCTTCCCACGGTTATGATATTAAACTTCACATCCCTATATCCTCTTTTCAGATAAATCTGTTTCGCCGGTAATGAAGCATCCAGTACAACCCTTGAATACTGTTCAGAAATGATTCTTTCCGCAAAATCAAGCATTTCTGTGCCAAATCCCTTGCTCTGATAATCAGGCAGAACAAAAAGACGGCATATTTCATTGCCCTTAACAGTAATAGTCCCTATGATGTTCTGTGATGTATCAAGGCAAAGGAATACACGATTCTTTTTTATATCATCTAAAATATTTTCTTCGCTGTGATGTTCAAGGAAGAAATCCACTGCACCTTTCGGATAATAGTGTGGATAAATCTCTGAAATCGTGAGTTCTGAAATATTTTTTACTGTATTTAAATCCGTTAAAACAGCTTGCCGTATACTCATTTTCCTGTCTCCGTAAATCAGGAATTTGATGTTCTCAAGCAATCATATTTCAGATGGATAGAGCATCACTTTTTCTATCTTTTCTGCTTCAAAGAATGTTACTTTAAGCGTCATACAATATGGGAATGTCTGGTCTTTCCCGTTCAAATAAAACAAATTCTCTCCACTCTTTAAAAAGATACCCGTAGTCAGCCATGTTTCTTTATAGCTTTCTTCTGAAGATTGTGCCAGATATGTAGCAGATAACGGTTCTAATTTGATTTCCGTTCCGTCTTCTTCTTTCAGATCGCAACAAAACATTGCGCCTTCTTTACCATAAGTATTATAGGTGTATTGCACAGAAATATCGGTGTCTTCTTTCGCCTTAACTGCAAGAAAAAAGGATTTTTCATTTGGAGGGGTTTTGTCTGGTTTTGCAAGATTTTCTACTTCCAGTGTAACCTCTCCATTTTTAGAAAGATCTAATTCGGTCGGCTCTTTGATATCCTTTTGCGTATATACAAACTCCTCATTTACGCTTCCCTCCGCAGGTCTCTTTTCATCAACATTTGAATTTTCATTTTGGCACCCTGTGAAGGCAAAAGCAACTATCAAAACTACTGCAAATATACCAGCTTTTATAACGTTCTTCTTCATTATGAATCTTTCCTTTCCCGTGAATATAAATGGTTATCTATGTATTTACCTTTTCAAATTTTCCAAAGCAGCCGGATTGTTTTCGAGAATCGCACGGGCAGTCGGGCAGCTTTCTAATTCCGGGCAGTCGCCGCAGGTGGAAACACCTTTATTTAACGCACACTTCCGAATCCCGCACAGACTGTCGCAGAATATCGTTTTCGCTCCGTTCATACGGCAGCCCTCGCAGTTAATATGTTCCGGCAGAATCGGGGCGTTGTTTAGCTCTGCCCACAGCTTCGCAGTTTTCTCCCGCAAAGCCGGATCGTCATTGACGGTCGCTATGTATGCGTCGCATTTTTCGCAGTTCAATCCGCAGTATCCGATCAGATCTTTCATAGGTTATACGCCTCCTGTCTCTTATTCTTCATCAGCAATTTCACGCTCAAAGATCGAATACTTCCAGTCATCAGTTCCGGAAATCAAACGCCAGCCCTGTTTTCCATATTCATTGAGCTTCTCAATATACCGATCCAGCTTAATATGAACATTAAATGATGGCTCTGCGCTTAAATCAACTGCCATATACTCATACTTCTTCATAACAAACTGCCTTCCTATGTATAAGTCTTTATGAAAAATTTTTCATTATATCCGCAACAAACTGTGCCTGCTGCTTTTTCAAATACGATTTCACAAAGGGCTTCAGCAACCATTTCTTCGCTTCCACTTGTTCCGTAAAATCAATTTCTGTTTCATCGCCTTTTGCAGTGAAAATGCCAGTCCAATGACCTGTCATATTGCTGTTTTCCATATCAAATTCCCATCGTCTGTATGGCTCAACAAGCGTCACAGTAAAGGTCGTCGGGTAGCCATCTTTGGTATATTCGATAAATTGCTTATCACTGATAACTTCTGTTTTACTCAAATCACTTCTCCAAGCAGCGTAATTCTCAATGTCTAAAACAAAATCCCACACATGCCGAAGCTCGCTCGGAATCAACGCTTTTATATTTGAAGTCGCCATTTTCACACTCTCCCTAATTCCCATTGCCCTAAGCCATACTTTATACAGGTCTGATTAAATGATGTTCTAAAAAAGTTTCAAAGGTGTTTGCAGCTCCGCTATGTTCGGTAATTTTCCCACTTGTAACCTTATCTATATCAATCCCTGTAATTTCCAGAATTTTATTTGTGGGCGTTATTCCAACGAATTCACCTTTATGAGTGCCTCTCATAATATACTCTGAAATAACATAGTCATACTCCTCATATTGGCGGAGAATCTTCATTGTGTAGTCAGGATAGGTTTTTTTCAAAGCTATCAGATGCTGTCTCATTCCGTCCACGCCCACGAAAGTAGTTTTTTCTCCTATTCTGAATACACAGTCCTCCGATATATACTCAGACAGTTTATCAAGCATATTTTCAGAAACAATCACTTCATAAAAATCTTTTACGATCTTCTTATTATCCATTTTGTTCCTCCAGAGTTTTCTGCCTTGACCGCATTAGGTAGTGCTGTCCTGTTAAGCGTTTTTATATTTGTAGTTACTATTTTCACACTTCCTTCCCCAAATCAGTCGTATTTCTCAATATGCACGGTGGCAATCGCCGACTGATTCGGCTCTCCGGTAACAAGGTCTTGCGGCGCAGGCACAAGCAGCATAAATCCGTCCTTGCCATATCTTAATTCATACCCTTGTGCATACGCTTCTTCCACAGAGATGTGCTGTACCTGTCCGATGACCATAGCCGTAATACCTGCACCGCTTAAATCCTGTATTTCTTTCAGGGTACATTCCATCGTGAGAAACGCTTCGCTGATCGCAGGTGCGTGAATGGTTTTGGCGTTGGAAACAGTAAAGCCTCCTGCTGCAAATTCGTCATCGTCCCATTCATTCTGATGAATAGTATTTACCAGCTTATCATAACAGCTTATCGGAAGGAAGTTAATGCAAAAGCATTTTTCCCTTTGGATATTGGCATAGGTGTGGGTATGCTGATACAGGTTGCCCATCACGGCAAAGAAAGCGCTTTTATCTCCGTGAAAGCAGCTCCACGAATGAAAGCACACATTCGGTTTTCCGTTTTCTTTCCAAGTCGTGACAGCAAAGAGAACGGTTGGTATGCCCGCCGTTACTTCAAAGTGCGAAAACAAGTCAAATTCCTCCGGATATGCAGGCTTAAAATACTGAGGGAAATCCTTTTCTATCTCTATCTTCATAGCTGTACCTTTCACATATTACAGCTTCTCTACATCTTCCACATAGATGGAGACTTCGCCGCACTTCGGACAGATTGCTACCTTCGGCTTGCCGATCCTGCCGCCGAACAGTTTACTCTCGTCAGAAGACATCACAATGCCGTAACCAGCGCCTTCCACCTTTATTGTACAGTTTTCTTTCATCTCAGTTCCGCATCTTACACATATTCTCATAATTATGTTTCCTCCGTTTCATAACCTCTTGTCTCTGACTATATGATCATACACTATGGATATACAACCGGAAAGAGTTTTACTGAAAAAATTACAAATAAAGCAGCTCATATTTCAAATATGATATGGCTCGTTCCTCTTGTCTTTTGTTAGTATAGCTTGTTTCACATTCTGTAAACCCATTTACGGTCAAAAGAATAATTGCTATAATAGCTCGTATAAATAGTTGCCAATAGAATCTCTGTAATTAAATCAATTTTTCTGATATAAGGAGATAAATGAAAAATGAGAAAAACAATTTTGATTTTAGAAGATGATGTTGATTTAGCAGAGGGAATAGAATTATCTTTGCAATGCGAAGAATTGAATTTTATAATATGTTCTACGATTGCAGATGCAAGAAAGGCTATACCTGAACAAAAAATCGATTTAATGATTTTTGACATCAATCTTCCTGACGGTAATGGGTTGGAATTTTGTCGTGAAATTAAGCAGAAAGTGTCAATTCCCATTGCCTTGCTTACCGCAAAAGATATGGAACTAGATATTGTAAAAGGACTTGAAAGTGGTGCAGATGATTATATTACAAAACCATTTAGTTTAATGATTCTTCGTGCCAGAATCAGAGCCTTGCTTAGAAGAAATCCAATAAAAGATGAGCCAGAATACAACGATTCTATCTTTCTGTTCCGCTTTGAAACGATGGAATTTTATAAAAACGGCATACCAGTAGAGTTAAGCAGAACAGAACAACGAATACTATACCTTTTAATATCAAATCCAAATATAATTATAACTAGAGACCGTTTGTTGGAATGGGTATGGCCTGAAGGAACAGAATATGTGGAAGATAATGCTCTATCCGTTGCTATAAGACGGCTAAGAGACAAACTGGAAGATGAATCTTCCAAGCCCAAATATATTAAAACAGTATACGGAAAGGGTTATATGTGGGAGAACTTATAAATGAATATATATGCTCTTATAGTCTTAGCTATCATTATAAATATTATACTTTTATATCTGATAACTCGCTGGTATAGAAACAAATTATTTACTCAATATCAAAATTTTCTTGATAAAACAGACGAAATATTAAGTGGAAAAAAGATAGACCTTTCATATGATGAATCACTGGATTCTGCAATTTCTGAACGTCTCAATCGGATCATGGAAATATCCCATATGCAAAAAGAAATTGCTGAGGAAGAAAGGGATACTATAAAATCTTTGATTACGAATATTAGCCATCAGATTAAGACGCCCCTTGCGAATATTATTTTATATACAGGTCTGCTCAAAGAACGAATAAGTGATTCAAAATCTGCTCGATTGGTAGACAAAATAGAAAATAATGCAGGAAAATTAAATTTTTTTATGAAAGAGTTGCTTAAATCTTCTTATGCTGAGCAAGAGATTATCTCCGTGTCTCCTAAAATTGTTGACTTAGATACTGTAATTAAAAAAAGCTGTCAATCTGTAGAATTTGACGCAATAAAAAAAGACATTCAGCTTATTTCAGAATACCATACCTACAAAGTATATGCTGATTTAAAATGGACAGAAGAGGTTTTTACAAACATCCTTGAAAATGCGATAAAATACTCTCCTAATGGGGCAACTGTAACTATTCGATCTATCTTATATGAATCTTTTGTTTGTGTTCAGATTGTTGATAATGGTATCGGTATTCCAGAGGAAGAGCAGGGAAAAATATTCCAAAGATTTTACAGAGGCTCAAATGTAACAGACAAGCAGGGATTTGGAATCGGATTATATTTAGCCAGAGAAGTATTAAGAAAACAGCAGGGATATATAAAAGTAAAATCCACATTGAATAAAGGAACAACTGTCGAGGTTTTCTTATCACGTGAAGATTTCTAATCAAACGAAGCAAGGCTTTTTTCTCAATCTTGAATTGTGTCAGAAATGTCACTTTTGAGAAAGATTTGAGAAAGAAGTCTTTGTTATTCTGTGAAAAAACAAAGAAAGGAAGACCAAAAATGAATATTCTATCAGTTAGAAATCTGAAAAAATATTATCAGATGGGAGAAAACACGGTAAAAGCATTAGACGGTATAGACCTGGATATTAAAGAGGGTGAATTTCTGGCAATTGTAGGAACGTCAGGAAGTGGAAAATCCACATTGTTGCATATGCTTGGAGGTTTGGATAATCCTACTTCTGGCGAAGTATTGATTGATGGGAAAGATATTTCCCAATTGTCCCGTGACAAATTAACAATTTACAGAAGAAGAAAAATCGGATTTGTTTTTCAAAATTATAATCTTCTTCCGCTTATGAATGTATATGAAAATATTGTACTTCCGATAAAACTGGACGGAGTTAAGCCGGACGAAGATTATATTGAAGAAATACTTCGATTATTAAAATTAGAGAGTAAGAAGTATTCTATGCCTAATCAATTATCCGGCGGACAGCAACAAAGAGTAGCATTAGCAAGAGCATTAGCAACTAAACCAGCAATTATTCTTGCTGATGAACCGACTGGAAATCTTGACAGTCGAACAAGTCAAGACGTTTTAGGTTTGATGAAAATATCTAGCCAAAAGCTGGCACAAACAATTGTGATGATAACACACAATGATGAAATTGCTCAAATGGCAGACAGGATTATCCGTCTGGAAGATGGAAAAATCGTGAGAGGTGGTGAGTAAAGTGCTCAAAGTCAATAATAAAAAAGTAATAAACGATCTTGCAAAGACAACATACTCGGCACATAAAAAACGAAATGTCTTGATAATTTTGGCTATCTTCCTGACGACTTTCTTAATATGCACAATAATATCTATTGGATTAAGTTATTGGGATACAGTAGCACTCCGTCAACAAAGAATGCAGGGCATGGATTATGATATAGAATTAACGGAGCCCAGGAACGATCAAGTGTCTGCTATCCGTGAAATGGAAAATGTGAAGTATGCAGGACTTAGCGTAAAATGTGCAGTTTTGTCTAAATATAAAGACAAAGAATTAGATAAAATAAGATTATTTTGGCTAGACAATACTTGTTGGGAAAAACAGACAATTCCTGCTTTGGATTATTATAAAGGGGAATATCCACAAAAAGAAAATGAAATTATGCTTTCTAAAACCGCCTTAAATTCTATGGGGATTGAAAATCCAGCTGTAGGAATGGAATTGCCTTTGGTGTATCAAACCTTATCAGAAAATAGTGATTCCGGAGAGATAACAAAGACGTTTATATTAAGTGGCTGGTTCCTAGATTATTCTTCAGGAACAGATAAAGGGTATGTTTCAGAGGATTTTTATCGAACAACAGGAGTTTTACAAACAGATTTTACGCAGGGAGAATTAAAAATCTCTCTTAAAAATCCTCTTTATTCCGAACGTGATATTACAGAAATGCAGAACCAGATAAACATATCAGGGAAGCAGATTATTGAAGCGGATTATGATACGATTTCAAATTTCTGTAAAACAATTATCGGACTATGCGTATTATTGTTGCTTATTTTTATGAGTGGATATCTGTTTATTTATAATACGTTGTATATTTCTGTTAATAAAGATATCCGTTATTATGGACAACTTAAAACAATCGGTACTACTTCTATTCAGATTAGAAGAATGATAAATAAGCAGGTATTGTGGAATACAGTAATTGGAATCCCGTTAGGATTGATTTGTTCTGCTGTAGTAGGGAAAATTGTAATACCACAGTTATTACACGCCCTTAATCCGACAATTATGCCAAATGATGTTGAAGCAGTATCAGTGTGGGTATTTATCATAGCTACTGTGTTTTCTTTTGCGACAACAGTAATCAGCAGTCAGAAACCTGCAAAAATAGCTATGAATTGCTCTCCTGTCGAAGCGATCAAATACATTGGAGCTTCTTCTTCAAACAGGAAAAGTAAAATTAGAAATGGTGGCAATATACGCTCAATGGTAAGGACAAATTTGTTCCGTGATAAGAAACAATTTGGGGTTATCATGTGTTCTTTGAGCTTGGCATTGTCTTTGTTTTTGATAATCAACACTGTTATTTATGCGAATAATGCAACGAACATCTTAAATCATTCCTATGATTATGATTTGATGATTTTAAATCAAACTTTACTTTCTGATAATGAAGAACAAGCGATCACAAATGATTTAATTGAAAATGTAAAGAATTTAAATGGCGTGAAAGATGTTAGAACTTTGGAATCTACAACGGCAACTGTGCCTTATCAGGAAGATGTTTACGGAGAATATTATAAAGAATTATATCAATCCAGATATACTCCCGGTAATTATGATAAAGACATAAATATGTATAAGCAACAGGCGGATTATAGCAATAATATGTTTAGTTGTAGAATTGTAGGAATTGATGATTTAGAATTTGAACAGTTAAATCAAGAGTTAGAGACTCCACTTGATAAGGAAGCTTTTGATAATGGAGAAATAGCCTTTGCTTCTAAAATATTTACTGAAGGAGATAATGGCATGGTAGGTAAAAAGGTCAGCTTTTCTGTTCCAAATTCTGATAATTTAAGTAAGAAAGGAACGATTGAGATAGGAGCTTTGACAGATTTTCCAGCTTATTATTCCGCCGGTTACAATCCAGATTTGATTGTCAGTGATGATTATTTTGAGAAAATAGTGCAACAGCCATTGATTGAAATGATTAAAATTGATTACAAAGAGGCATTTTCTAAAAATACAGAAGATTCAATAATGGATTTGATAAAAGACAGTAAAGTCTTATCTGTCGATTCAAAATTGAGCAGATATTCAGATATGAAAAATTCAGAGAATCAGATTACTGTGTTAGGAGGAAGTATCGGATTAATTGTTATGTTGCTTGCAATTTCCAATTATTTGAATATGATGTCTGCAAGCATACAAAACCGCTCAAAAGAATTTGCCATTTTAGAAAGTGTTGGTATGACTAGAAAACAAATAAAAAAGATGGTTGTTTCTGAAAGCTTATGCTATACGATTTTATCTATTGCTATTGCAATGATAATAGGATTACCAGCAAGTTACTTCGTATTTGAAAATCTTAATATATATGCGATTCCATTTGCTTTTCCGATGATAAAAAATTTGATTTTGTTCTTAGTCATTATTACAATTTGCGTGGTATCGACTTTATTGATTTTGAGAAAAACGAAAAATGAAAGCATAATAGAATTATTACGACAAGATGAAATGTAATCGAACTACACCCAGACAATCCACGATATATTATTACTGTCTGGGGTGTGGGATATAAATTCAGCGGAGAAGAAAAACCGTAGCTGTATTTCACAATTCATTGTGATCTGCACGCTACGGTTTTATTTGTCCTCATTTAATTTTGCTTCAAACACTTTTACGGTTCGCATGCAAGTTTTGGTTGCTTTCAAAACATCTACCAGCACACGGATTTCATACATATAACAGCAAGCGATATCTCTACATAGAATGTATCCTCTTTCAATCAGCCAGATTTCAAAACATATCGAATTTCCCGGACATTTTTGCCGCCGATTTTTTCCTCTATCACATCTTCTGCCTTCAAAAATCCATAGCGCTCATAAAAACATCTTGCCCGATTGTTTTCTTCCAGCACCCATAAAAAAATTTCTTGAAATCCCTGCGCTGATAATTCCGCGGTCACGAATTTCAATAATTCTTTTCCATATCCTTTTCCCATATATTCCGGGAGCAGATACAGAGAAATGATCTCTCCGCAACCTTCAAATTGCGGAAAACGAGATTGGCAAAAGCTGCTGGTTCCAACCATTTTTCCCCGGTCAAACAAAATCAGTGTATTCCAGCCGGGGCTATCTATCACGGAAGCCCAGTGACCTCGTGGTATCGCATTCAGATAACTATCCGGTAAAATGTCTTTATACGCATGTTTCCAGCTTCGCTCATATATTTCACTGATAGACATACGATCATCTTCTGGTCTTATATGTCGAATATACATTTGTCTGCTCCTTAATTCGCTGCTTTCATCTTTTTAAATTCATCTACCGCTTTCTCCGGTGACAGTATCCTCATCTTTCCGGCAAACTGGAACACCCAGCCGTAAAAAGCCGGACTAAGTTCTACAGAGACACATGCGGTAAAAGTGCCGTCGCTGTGCGTTTGCGTCTCTACTTCTGTGCCAAACTGGTCAATGATGTACTTCATCAATTCGTCCTTACACAAAAGTTTCACTATCGTTTCTTCTCCGCCAAACATGCGGAAAACCTTGTTGCCAAAATCCGATATATTAAAGTCTTTCGGTTCTGAGATAGCTGCTTCTTCTAAAATTTCCGGCAAGCATAAGCGGTCTACTCGAAAAGTAATCACCTTCTGCCGTTTCTCAGAAAATCCCACCAGATAGTAATTGTCCTCATTCCAATAGAGCGCATATGGGCTTAGGATATATTCTTCTCCATCATGGCGGAGTACCTTATGCTTTTGCCCGTCGTATTCGTAATACTGAAATTTAATCTTTTTCTTCTGATTGATTGCATCGTTTAAGATATCTACAATATAGTACAGCCTGCGGTTATCCGCCTTCATTTTCCCAGTGCCATGTACATTACGAATCAGCTCGTGGCGCTGGCTCTTTCCTGCCAGAGCAATGAGCTTTTTGATCAGATCATCGCTCTTATCCTGACTGATAAAACGAGCTGCGGAAACTGCGTCAATCAATAGCTTTAGTTCCGGAATTTCAAACACACGCTCACCCCAGAAATATTTATTGGGAGAGCTTTTAATCCTGATTATATCAAGATCCTCTGACTGGATCAAAAAGTTCATGTCTTCTCTAAAGGTTTTCCTGTCTACAGTAATTCCATTCTGTGCAAGAAAATCCATAATTTCATTTGTTGCTAAAGGATGATTTTCATCACTTTTCTCATAAAGCATCTTCATAATGAGAAAGATACGATCCCTTGTGTGTACTGCGTTCATGTAATCTCCGTTTTTTTCTTTCTGTTACATTTATCTCTTGCTCAATGCTATGTTTTTATTATACCTCACACTTACAGCATTCAGCAATCGGTATGTAAAGAGATAATATCGAGCAAGATTCCTACAATAGTTTCTATTTTTTCACTTATAATCTTTCTTGCCATAATAAAAAGGTTCTATAATAAATGTTGGGGTATGATGCCTCAACATTTTTTATGCAATAAAAAATTGAGCATAATATCAAGCTCATTTAAAATGAAATCACCACAATAACATAGAAAGGAGTTTTCAATTATGCTCATGTCAAATTATATAGAAGAATTATTTGAATTAAAAGGTGCAATTTTAGAAAATATTAAAAGTACTGAGGAATCTCTCAACATTTTTATCTCAATGAAAAAAGAACCTCATACCTGCCCCTGCTGCAACTTCCCTACTGAAAGGGTTCATGACTACCGTACTCAGATAATCAAAGATGTCCCTTTTCTGCATAAAGCAACTTTCATTCATCTTAGAAAAAGAAGATATGTATGTCCTCATTGTGGTAAAAGATTTTTTGAGAAAATACCTTTCTTACCTAAATATCAAAGAACAACCAATAGGCTCTGGGCTTTTATTCTATCTAGATTTACTGAAGTTTCTTCACTAAAATCTATTGCTAAATTAACATCTCTTTCTCAGGCAACTATTGGCAGAATCCTTGATAAGATAGATTATGGCTTACCTAGTCTTCCCAAGGTGATTGCCTTTGATGAGTTTAAAGGAAATGCTAACGGAGAGAAATTCCAATTTATCCTTACTAATCCTAAAGCAAAGAAGGTTTTAGATATACTTCCTTCAAGAAAAGCTGACTACCTTTACTCTTACTTTTCCAAGTTTAAGGATAGAAACAATGTGCAATATGTTGTAATCGATATGAGCACTGCATTTAAAGCGGTTTCTAAACATTGTTTTCCTAATGCAAAAATCATAGCTGACAAATATCATGTTATCAGACAAGTCACATGGGCATTTGAAAGAACAAGAAAAAAGGTCCAACAAAACTTTGAGCCTAGCCGAAGGAAATATTTTAAAAGATCAAGAACACTGCTTCTTAAATCGCAGGACAAACTTAAAGACTATGAATGGCAACAAGTATTAAACATGCTATCTTTATCAAAGGAATTATCTCAAGCCTACTATCTTAAGAATGAATTTTATTCTCTTATGAAGGAAAAAGATAGCTACAAATTTACTAAAAGGATGAACAACTGGATTATGATGGCACAAAGTTTTGAATGTAAAGAGTTTAATAATTGCTGTAAAACTTTTATAGATTGGTTTGATGAGATAAGGAATGGAATAATTACAGGATACACTAATGGATATACAGAGGGCTGTAACAACAAGATAAAAGTAATCAAGAGAGTATCTTATGGAGTCAGAAATTTTAAGAGATTCAGAGCAAGAATCATGCATTCATTAACATAAAGAAACTGACAGAGTGAATATACACTCTGCCAGCCTATGATCTCATTTTATGAGTTCTACCCCAACATTTGACATAGAACCAATAAAAAGGGCGGCTCTGTAAAATACTCAGGGCCGCCTAAGAATCTATTTATTTTCCCTTCTTCGTATTAGGATTAGCTACAGCCTTTATCTTTTCAAAAGTTTCTGAACTAATCACATGCTCCATCCGGCAGGCTTCCCTTTCAGCCGTTTCCGGATCTACTCCGACTTCGATCAGCCGATCGGTAAAGAAACGGTGCTTTTCATAAATATGCTCCGCCACTTCACGACCCACATTGGTCAGATGGAGAAAGTGATCCTCGTCCATCGTGAGAAAGCCGCCGTCCCGCAAGGCAGCCACCGCATGGCACACACTGGGCTTTGATACCTCCATATAGCGAGCTACATCCACAGAGCGTACCATGCCTTTTTCTCTATAAATAACAAAGATTGCTTCTAGATAGTCTTCCCCGGACGCATGAAGTTTCATGTTGCAGTTCTCCCTCAAATTATCAGGCAATGCTCCAGCCCTCTGCCTGCTCACGGATTGTAATGAAACGGCGATAAAGTCCTTCCTGCTGAACAAGCTGCTGATGTGTTCCTTTCTGAACAACTTGACCTTTATCCACCACTAAAATCTGGTCAGCGTGTTCAATCGTTGCCAGACGGTGAGCGATAACGATAACCGTTTTTCCAATGGTCAATTCACTGATTGCCTGCTGGATCAGGTGCTCATTTTCCGGGTCAATACTTGCAGTTGCCTCATCAAGAATTACGATATTAGCGTTTTTCAATATGGCGCGAGCAATAGAAATGCGCTGTTTTTCTCCGCCAGACAGCGTAGAGCCACCCTCGCCGATCACCGTTTCATATCCATCGGGAAGAGCCATAATGAAGTCGTGGCACCGAGCCTTTTTCGCGGCCTCTATAATTTCTTCTTTTGTTGCACCTGGATTACCGAAACGGATGTTGTTTTCAATGGTATCGTGGAACAGGTAGACCTTTTGAAGGACCATCGAGATATTGCGGAGCAAACTGTCACAGGTCATGTTCCGTACATCCTCACCGCCTACTGTGACCTCGCCGCTGTCCACATCATAGAAACGGGCAATCAGGTTACAAATCGTGGTCTTGCCGCTGCCAGATGGCCCTACAATGGCCGTAGTGCTGCCCTGCGGGATGGAAAAGCTGATATTCCGTAAAACAGGAACTTTATCGTAGGAGAATGTCACATCACGGAAAGCAATGTCCGTGTTCTGCAAAGAAATATCTTTCCCGTCTTTGTCTATAATGTCAGCGTGTTCAATGCCGTCCAGTTTGTCCAGCGTAGCATCAATGACCTCCAATACATGGGCGGCGTTGTTCATGGCTTCCACACTTCCAAAGATCATAAAAGAGAACATATCCAGCATGAGCATGGTAGGAAGTTCCATACTGCCGTTATAGGTCAGCAGAGCGGCCACAGCTACTATGGCGATGGAGGCAGCTTTCAGCGAAAACAGGTGCAGACAGTTGAAGGGCATATATTCCACTTCAATTTTGATGTTGATTTTCTTGCTGTCGCTGTATGCTTTGCGAATACCGGCAATAGACACACCTTCCTGCTTAAAGGCTTTCACCACCTGCATCCCTCGCAGATACTCGATGGAATTTTCCACCATATCGTCCTGTGCCTTTTGATGGATAGGAGCGTTTTGGTGGCTGCGCGCCTCCAGCAGGTGAAGAAACAGGGCAGACAGAAGGACACCAGCCAGAGCAATTCCTCCCGCCAGAGGGCTGTAAAATGCAAGGAACAATATCAGGACAACAACGGTGATATATCCATTCACAACGGTGTTGACCATATTCATGGCGAACATTTCCATAAACGAGAGGTCGGTTGTAGCGGCTGCGGAAAGTTCGCCCATATTGTTCTTGCTGAAAAAGCCCAGCGACACCCGTTTCAAAATATCTCCCAGCCGGATTCTCTCGTCAGCGGTTGCTTCATATCCGACACTTTCCTGTGTGATAGCTCGGAGATAAGAGAACAGGTATCGGCCCAATACAGCTAAAATCATAGCCGCCAGCATGATCCAGATGTCCTGGCTCTCCAATGGGTCAATGCCATTGAAGTCATCCAAAACAGCACTCAATCCCTTTGCAGCCAGCATAATAGGAATTGCAGTAAAAATGCTGTGAATGAAAGCATAGACAAACCCAATGTAAATACGCCGTTTATATTTCCCTGTCCATTGGATCAATCGATTTACAATGCGAAACATATTCAGTTACCCCCTTTCCCGGAACCAGCAGACCAGTTCTGCGCTCCGATATGCGCCTCCCACATATCCCGATAGAGGGCATCGCCATCTAAAAGCTGCTGATGCGTGCCCGTATTCTCAACCTGTCCGTTTTGTAGAACGATGATCTGATCGGCATTTTTGATGGTGGACAGACGATGAGCAATTACGAGTAAAGTTTTCCCTTTTGTTAATGCGGCGATGGATTGCTGGATCTTTTCTTCGTTCTCTTGGTCGGTGAACGCAGTTGCCTCGTCCAAAATCACGATGGGGGCATTTTTCAAAATCATACGGGCGATGGAAATACGCTGCTTTTCACCACCTGAAAGCCGGTTCCCCGCATCCCCGGCCATCGTGTCATAGCCATTGTCCAATTTCCGTATAAACTCATCACAGCAGGCGGCTTTTGCTGCCGCATATACTTCCTCGTCCGTAGCATCAGGGTTTCCCAGCCGGATATTTTCCTTGATGGAGCAGTTGAACAAGAAGTTATCCTGTGTAACAAAGCTGACAATATCGGCAAGCTGGGCCAGCGGCATACTGCGAATGTCCACACCGCCAATGGTGATTTTTCCATCGTTCACATCCCAAAAACGGGCAATCAAGCGGGCGATGGTGGATTTACCTCCACCGGACGGGCCGACAAGTGCCGTAAACTTTCCCTCCGGGATTTTCAGATTGATATGGGAAAGCACCTGTTTACCGCTCTCTTTATCATAAGAGAACGAAACATCCTGAAGCTGAATGTCTTTGGACTGCGCCTCCACTGGTTTTCCAGTATCGGGCAGTTCTTCCACATGGAGCAGCTTGTCTACATCGTGTACGGCATATTCAACCGTTTTCGTTTCATTGACATAGGTGGTAAAGTTCATCAGCGGACCTACAATCCCCAGCGAGAGGATCAGGCACATCACAAGATCCTGCGGGGCCAGGCTGCCGGTCCAATAGAGATACATACCAATCGGGAGCGTCCCCAAAAAGGTGGATGGTAACACCGCAGAAATAAAATTCATCAACTTCCAAGTGCTTTGATACCATTTGAGGGTGTAGTCCTTGAAAGATTGAACCGCCTTTGTGAATTTTTCATAGGAGCTGGAGGACTGGTTAAACGCCTTGATAACTTCAATGCCCTCCACATACTCTACAATCACGCCGTTCACATAGTTATTGGACTCCATGTAATCGGCATAGAGCTTATTAAAATTCTTCATCATCATGGCAAAAGCGATAAAAGCGAGAGGCACAGTCACCAGCATAGCCAGAGCCATACGCCAGTCAATGCAGGCCAGATAGACAAAGACTGCTACGGGGAGCAGCAGGTTGGAGATACACTCCGGGATCATGTGGGCCAGCGGCAGCTCAATCGTTTCTACCCGGTCTACCAATACACTTTTCAGCTTACCCACGGACTCTCCGATGACTGTCCCCAGCGGAGCTTTCATCAGCCGCTGGGCAAGGGTCAAACGAATATTCTCCAAAATGGTGTAGGCAGATATATGGGACAGGCTCGTTGAAATACCATAGAGCAAGAAGCGTATCGCATAAGCGCCAAGTCCGATCCAGCACCATTTCCAAACCTCTGCCATCACAGGTGAACCGTCGATAAAGAGTGTGATAATTTGGTAAACACTCCAATAAGGTATCAGTCCGGCAACCACACTGATGATTGCACATAAGACGGACAGGACAATCTTGCCCCGGCACTGTGAAGCAAAGGAAAACACAATAGAAATCCAGCTTTTCTGCTTCATTTCCTTTCCTCCTTTAGCAAAAAATTAGAGAGCACCAATCTCTTTGGTACTCTCTAAGTATTACAGGTATTCAATTTGTCTGCCACTCTGCGAAGCCTCGTTTTGCTCCATTTAGATTTTTATTTTTCGATATTCCAGCGGTGTTTTCCCTTTGACTTTTTTGAACGCTTCGGAGAATTTGCTGGTGTTCGTATAACCGACTTTTCCGGCAATCACTGTAATCGGTTCATCCGTTTGTGTGAGAAGGGACGCCGCCAGGTCCATCCGATAATTCCGCATATAGGTATAAATAGCGGTGCCGTAAACTCCCTTAAAGCACTGCTTTAGGGCAGAAGTAGAAATATCAAACTTTTCAGATAGTTCCTCCATTGTGAAGTGACGTTCCGGCTCCTCCGTCATAAATGCCATGATTGCTTTAACTTTCTCTACCTGTGTTTTATAAAAATAGGGGCGCTCCACACCTAAAACCGTAGGGTCTACTGTCTTGAGCGTGACCAACAGTTCTAATACCTTTACCCTGAGATATTCCAAGCGGATATTTTCCGGCACCTGGTAGAGTTCCGAAATCACATGGTCGGGAACGGAATTCCCGTGCATGATAAAAGGCCGAGCCTTTAAGGCAAATTGGTGTTCAATCTGTTCCAGATCGATAGAAAATAGGGACAGAAGCTCTCCGAGACTTTCCGCAGCTTCGGGAACAGAAATTGTAATTGTAATCCCGTGGTAATGACTTACGGGAAAGCTGCAATGGTTGTTTTCCGTAGCAGAACTGTCCAGCATAATATCGCCGGACGCAAGATAAAGATAAGCACCATTGCTGACTTCCCACTCAATGCGTCCCTCCCGGCAGTGATGGATAGAAATATAGTGAGTGTTGTCGAAGCGCCTCGGCGGGCAACTTGCCATGTGGAAGTCATTATATATAACTCCAATTCCGGGATACACCTCATAGTAGGTTGCTGTTCCATCTCCTGTTTCGTTTTTCATCTGATAAACGGAACAGGATTCGTCCCGGCAGAGCAAATTCATATTTTGCTGCGAAAAAAACAGGTCGCTTCTGTTCAAACTGTGATCACCTCGATTCAATAAAAAAGTTTTTGAGGAGCTGAAGCCCTGTGGCATCCAGCGCATATTGTTCCTGTACCACACCGTGTTCCAAATGTAGAACATGAGTGCAGCAACTGACGATCAGCTCATAATCGTGGGTGATAACAAGAGAGGTCTTTCCCATCTCCTGTATCGTTATGAGTTCATCGGCCACTTCCTTCATGTGCTGTAAATCCAAGCCGCTGGTAGGTTCATCCAGCACTAAAACCTTACGCTCGGAAACAAGGGCGGTAGCAATCGACACTCGCTTCTTCAGGCCGCCGGAGAGCGCCATCGGATGCCGCTCCTTAAACTGCAACAAATCCAATCGGTCAAGAATTGCATCCGCCTTATCCGAAGCTGGCTCCGCCATGCTGATGAGCATTTCTTCCTCTGTGCTTTCTGTAAACAACTGATGGTTGACATCCTGCATGACCATATAGCACAGGGACAGCCTCTGTTTTCTATTATACGTTTTCCCATCCACTTTCACAATGCCCTTACAGTGTTTCTCTAATCCGCAGAGGCACCGGGCCAAGGTTGATTTTCCAGCTCCGTTATGGCCGATCACCGCGATAATGCCCGCCTGCGGCAGCGAAAGACTGTCAATATCCAGCGCATCCCTTTGCTTTGTATAAGCAAAATGAAAGTTCTCACATTCGATAGTACCGCAGCTTACAGCAGAATGTGCTACCACCGGGAACGCCCCCAGGTCAAAAGGCCGCAATCCCATTTCTGCCTGTTGCGCTGCGGACAGTTTCAAGGCGTCCGAAGCCAGATAATCTTTTTCGATTTTTCCGTTTTTCAAATAAATAACACGGTCTATCAGCTCTTTCAAATAATAGAGCCGATGTTCCGCAATAATAACTGTTTTCCCTTGCTGTTTCCAAATCTGGATCATCCGGCGCAAATCTTTTGTGGCTGACATATCCAGATTAGAAGATGGTTCATCCAGGACAATGATGGGCGGATCACTGGCCGATACAGAGGCGCAGGCGATTTTCTGCTTTTCCCCACCGGAAAGAGAAAAGATATTTTTCCCCAGCAGGTTCTCCATCCCAAACTGCTCCGCAGTCGATTTCACCCGCTGAATGATTTTTTCTTCAGGCAAGCCCTGATTTTCACATCCAAAGGCCAGTTCGCTAGTAGAGTCCACCGTAAAAAACTGTGTGCGGGGATTTTGAAAAACGCTCCCCACATATTTTGCTGTTTCATAGAGTGGAAGTCTGCTGATGTTCTTTCCATCCAGCAGGACTTCACCGCTTAACTCGCCCTCATAATAATTTGGGATCAGCCCATTCACCAACCGGGTCAGGGTTGTTTTTCCGCAGCCAGATTGTCCACACAAAAGGATAACTTGCCCGTCCGGGATGATTAAGTTAATGTTTACAAGCCCGCCGGCATCCGTTCCCCCGGCATATCGAAAATTGATGTTGCGAAATTCAATCATAGGCGCCTTCCTCCTAACAGATAAAGAAACCGACCCAACAGGGTATCGCCAGCAGGAAGAAGAAAAAGTCCAAAGGCCCAAAGCTGATTTTACATATATTCGTCCGTTTCTGCAGCGCTCCAAGCCCTCGCGTAAGAGCAGCCGCAGACAGTTCTTCTCCGATTTTGGCAATCGAAATCATCAGAGGAACAATCCGGTATTCCAGCATCTTCATGGGACTGCGGAAGGTAGTGATGCCGCGCATCTTCATAGCGTCCCGAATGGCTGCATATTCCTCTTTGACTGTGGGGAAAAATCGGAATACCACCGACATAGGGATCACGATTTTTTGTGGAATGTGCATCTTCTCCATCGCAGCAACAAATTCGCTGACGGTTGTCGTACTCACCAGATAATATCCCATGATAAATCCGGGGAGCATATGCGTATAAATTCCGACTGCGGCTCCCAGGATAAAATTCCATGTGCCAGTGAGCAGCGGTAATACCGTTAATTCCAACGCAAACAAAACAGCGTATGTAACTGCAAATCTGGCTGCGGCTGTCCATTTTCTCGAAAGGAGCAGAAAAATAATCGGACAAGCCATGAGGCACGGACGGACGAAATTCATAAATCCGCCTGTACCTCCGGTAATCATAATGGTGCTGACAGTTACAGTCAAAAACAGTTTTGTCCTTGGATCGGTGGGAATAACAGCTTTGTTTTCAAATTTTAGCGTTGTAATCGCCGCATCCATCAGGCAATCCCCGCCTTTTCAAAATGTTTCTTCAACACGGCCTTGCCAAGAAGCGCCCCCAAAATGCCGCCGATAAAAGTGACAACAAACAGAACCGGATATGTCCAGCCAGGAGTATAGGACATAAGGGTATCTACATATTCCTGTCCATAGCTGCTTACAAGTGAAGCAAAAAAAGTGTCACGAGTTAAGAACATCCGGCTTACATATCCCATGATCCAAAGGGAGAACACGCCATTGCCAAGGAGCGTGCATTTCCAGCTTTGATACTTTCCGGCCCGCAAAATTACATCGCCCAGAACGCCAAAGATGATACCAAAAATCAGAACCAGCACGCCGCTACCCATAATTAAATTCAGCAAGCCAAGGATAATGCCAGTCAGAGATACCATGCCGAATTTTTTGACCTTCGTTAAGTACAGCATAAAGGGAATACCGCACAGGATGGGGCACACCAATCCTAACAGCGGGATAAAGATAGGGATATATCCCAGCATCATACCCGCAAAGAAAATGACAAAATAGATGGCGGTGAAAATGCCTACGTTGATAAGGTCTTTGGCTTGTAGTTTGTTACTTCTTGCTTCCATTCTCTACATACCTCCAGTATAGTTAGATGCTTCTAACCCATTGTGATTAAAAATAGCGAAACAGGATTTCGCATAATCAAATTTTACTATAACCCAAATAGACTGTGCCACTCTGGATAGTTTGAAAATACTCCAAATGGTTACGAATATTTGATTTCATATACCGTCAAGCAATGCAAACATATATATATGCTTTGCTCTTTTATCACCTTTTCGCCCTAATATATTTACCATTCGGCACATAATGATTTCTATTCATGTTGAACTCGGACTTCACTATTTACACTGAGCGCATATATGTAAAGAGACAGGAAAAACACCCTGTCTCGTCTTTCTATTTCCCCATGCTCAGCCATCCCTTTTCCGGATTCACATAACTGCCGTTTAGCCTGACTCCCAGATGCAGATGCGGTCCTGTTGAGTTACCTGTATTTCCAACTTCACCGATCACCTGACCTCTCACTACTTTCTGTCCTTTTGATACATTGATCTTGCTAAGATGTCCGTAAACAGTCTCAAGGCTGTTACTATGTCTGATGATAATGCATTTTCCAAGTCCTCCGTTCCAGCCTGCGGAAGTTACTGTCCCCGATTCACAGGCAAGTACTTTTGTCCCGGTTGGAAATCCGATATCCAGTCCCTGATGATTTGTTGAGCCGATCCCTCCCGGAGAAGATCTCGGTCCAAAATGGGAAGTTATATTTCCCTGTGTCATACCTGCTATCGGAAGTCCCAATTTTCCGCTTCCGTTAAAGATAACATCATAGGAATAGTTGCCATACGGATAATATCTAAGCACATGCTCCACGTAATCCGTGTCTCCATATGAAGACCATCCGTTTTTCTTCGCCTGCTGTTTGGAATATTCTACGGCTCCCGCCTTCGAATATCCACCGTGGTTTTCAAGCGCCCATGATATATATCCCACACCGAAGTTATACCCCTGCAGGGCAAGCTTTATCCTGTCCATATCCACCGGATTTTGGACTCCAGCAGCTGTAAGAGCGCTTTTAAGATATTGGATACCGCAGTTTATGGAGTACTCCGGATCGGTTATCCCGTTTGGCTTTTTCGGATACTTCGTATTAAAGCTGCACTCTGAAGCCTGCATGGGATCCGTACCCCTGCCGCCTGACTCCTGCATCATGACCGCCTTGATCAGCTCTACATATTCCGGTATCCCGTATTCCTTCGCATACTTTTCTATTACCGGAGTATAGCTTTCCACTTCTGCACTCACGGGGAGATAATCATTGGAACTGCTGTCGCCAAAAAAGTAAAGAGCCGCCCCAAAGAGACAGCATATTACAACAGCAAGCACCGCGATCCAACCTCCCGCAAACAGGAATACAAAAAGTGTTTTTAAACTTGCCGCGATCGCTCGCACTGCATGAGTTGCCCTGACAGCACCTTTTCTCATGCCTGAATATTTAACATGTTTTCCGGTAAGCCGTTTTTCCGCAAGTCGTTTCGACAAAGCATGTTTATTTGCCGAATACGATATTTCATTACTGCTTCGCCCTGCCTTTTTTATCTTTGTTCCCGGCCTTCTTACAGTGTATGACGATCTGCTTATGTCTGCTCCCCTGTCCTTTATTCCTTGCCTTCGCTGCCGGATCTCGTTTTTCAAAACAGTGACGCTCTTTCCTCCGGCTTCATTAAACTTCCCACCGCCTTTTCGCATAAGTGTATTCCCTGCGCCGGAAAGCCTGTTTACGGCATATTCTGCCGGCGAGCCTTCGGTGCTCTTTTGCTTTTCTTCTACCAGTTCCTTTGTTCTGGCATAGGAATGTTTCATCCTGCTTGCTGCTACTGAGGCTTTATCCAGAGTCTTTATCGTTCCCTTATCAGCACTCCTCGTCTTTATGTCAGCCATTAAGCAGCACCACCTAAGTTCTCACCCGGTTTTGTCGTCATGAGCCTGTAAAGCTTACTGTTTTTAGGGAAGTTGTTTTCAAACGGCACCAGCGCGCTTCCCACTTTAATAAGGCCGTGTCCTGCATCGACATTACGGATAAAGGAAAGCTGCTGTTCTGAAATGTGAAGAAGCTTCGCCAGCTCAAGCTGATCGCTCGCCGCCTGATTAAGCATGATGATAAACTCCGAATTCGCAAGCATTGTTCTCGCCGTATGCGAATGAAGCGCATCTTCTACATTCTGCATAATCCCGGTACAATTCGCTCCGTACTTCCTAACCCTTCTCCACAGCTTAAAAAGAAATTGTTCGGAATATTGGTGCATAAACAGCAGATAAATCTCATCGATGAATATGAATGTCCTTTTCCCTTTCATTCTGTTTGATGTTACCCGATTTAAAATGCTGTCCAATATAACCAGCATTCCCACCGTTCTAAGCTGCTCTCCCAGCTCTAAGATGTCGTAACAGATAAGTCTGTTGCTTGTATTGACATTGGTCTGCTTGGCAAAAGTATTCAGCGTTCCTCTCGTAAAAAGCTCAAGTTCAAGAGCAAGTGAAATCGCTTCCGGTTCCGGCTGTCTCAAAAGCTCATCTCTGAAGTCCGAAAGCGTTGGCGGCATGCCTTCATACCCGGCGTTCTGATAAGGGCGATATATATTCTCCGTACATCTGTCTATGATAGACTGCTGCCCTTTTGCAAAATGATGACCTGCTATGATCTGCTCGCAAAGAGACTGTATAAACTGTGATTTTTCAATAACAGGATCAACCTCTCCGTAATCTCTTCCCATATCCATGGCATTGATGTGATTCGGACTTGTCGCAGAAATCTCTATCACTTCTCCGTTCATTGCCTTGACAAGCGGCGCATACTCCCTCTCCGGATCGATGATGATAATATCCGCAT
>JABLTT010011409.1_pt1 | contig 23372 bp, 27 predicted proteins | sample 7160061 | NCBI WGS metagenome assembly JABLTT01 (sample SAMN14651232, study PRJNA627086) | human gut metagenome | isolation source: feces | host: Homo sapiens
AATCTCTTCTAGTTGACATTGAAGTGCTTCACATAGCCTTGCAAGTGCCTCCATAGAAACAGTCTCATCTTTAGATAATCTAGATAATGTCGAATTTGTAATCCCAGCCATATCTCTCAAAGATGTTTTGTTAATTCTCCTTTTCAACGTTAACTCCCACAGTCGTTCATAACTAAAACCCATGTAGTTCCTCCGTCCACAAAAGTGGAATATTATTCTATAAATATAGAATTGTTATATCACAGAATGCCACTTTATAATTAACCGTTTTAAACTTATTATGTACTTTTTTGGAGTTTTGAGTGATAAAAAGGCACTCTAGGGAATCATTCACCAGAGTGCACCCGTCATTATTTCCAATTAATTTTAGCTGAAATTCCTAGCTGCTTAGTTAACTTTTCAAGCTTATTTTTAGTATCTTTTCTTGAAAAATTTGTGAATAGCCATACACCTGGAGCCACTTCTGCTGAAATTGGTCTGCCATTATAAGTTGAAACTTTTCTACCTAAAACGACTCCAGCAGTTGGTGCATTTGGCGCTATTAACTCTTCTATCTGTTGTTTGTATTTATCGTCGACAAGCATTGATTTTACGAAATCAACAAACAGACCTCTTGCAGACTTTGATTGTAGTGTATGACCATCATATTGAATTTCAAACATATCTGATGGACTAACCTCATTCGTTAATTCACCCTCTGAAACACCAAACAGATCAATATTTGCAATATCATCAATGATCTCAAAAACAGTCTCATACAATTGATCTGACTGGGCTTTTGAAAGCTTCCCAATATAAGATTTGTTTCCAATAGTTGAATTCATCATTTGGTAATCTGATTTCTCAGTGAAATCTTGAATGAGTCGCTTCTCCAAATAATCGGTATCAGCTTTTGATAGTTTCCCATCTGTTCTGGAGAAAAATAAAACTGACTCAACCCATTTCTTATCTTCTTTAGAAAAGTGTTGATATAACCGTTGATAAATGGTTTGGCCTGCAGCTTGCCCCACGTAGCGTTTATTTCCACCAATTAAAACATAGATAGCTGTATGACTCGCAAAGTCTTGTTCTTTTAGATAAGGCAAGTCACTGCGATTCATGGAAACTAGCATTGCCGGCTCACGTTCAAAATATGAAATATTATCTTTTTGTGAATCTGAGAATATAAAAATCTGCTTCATAACCTTGTCTCCCATGGAATTTCGATAATATATTATATCACGTAACCGTTACCAAAATCATCTAAGCTATCAACTCTACGGTGTAAAACCCGTCAACTCAAGGCTCCATAACATTTCTGTCAACTCTACGGTTCGCCATGAAAAAGTCATTTTTACACGGAAAAAGGGCAATCCGAGGATTCCCCCGAGCTGCTCAAAACCTTATTATATCACCGTTCCACACGAGTGAGCAGACCTACACACTCGATGTGTGTTGTCTGGTCCTTGAGAATACATTTTTTTATCCTCGTCACTGTTTTGAGGACACAATTTATCTGTTTCTAGTTTAGCATTTTTACGTTTACTTTTAAATTGTTTACCATCCTTGTTTTGAGTTTCACCTGTTTTGAATATTATGGTTAACATTGCAGGATCAATTTCTCCGTCGGTACTAACTCCACCTACAATAATTTTCTCAACAATACTTTCAAAAACTGCACGATCAAACTCCGTAAGCATTTTCTGCGAAGATAGCAAGTGCTTAAACTCAGTTAGTCTTTTCTTTACATCGATTTCTGATTTTAAGGTTGTTTCAATATTTACCTTCTCTTCTGCTAGAAACTCTTTCTCTGAGGAAATTTCGTTATACTTTTCATTGTATATGGTATCGCTAATTTTCCCTTCGAGCCTTAGATTTACAAGATTTTCCTCTTTTTTTAGTAATGTTCGAAGTTTGTTTGTAATCCTTTTTAGTTCCTTGTTAAGGCTATTGTCATTCAATTCAGATTCAATCGTTTCAAGTAAGTCTGTCATTAAGTTTTCATTTGAATGATAAAGTTGTCTGTAAGCTTCCATGAAAGCCCCCTCAATAGCGAGCTCTTCTAATCCTTTACTATGCTTACAAAATTTCTTTCCTTTCTTTATCGATGTAACACAGTGCCACACAACCTTGCGATAATCTGAACGGCAGTGCCAACTTCTTCTAGATAATATTGAACCGCAAAAACCACATTCTAACATGCTACTAAAAGCATACATTTTTGAATAGCGTTCACGTTTTCCATTTACATTCGCAACTGTCTTTTTATTTCCTGCCCTACGCAACCTAATCTCCTGAGCTTTCTCAAAGTCTTCTTTAGATATTATAGGTTCATGATTATCTTTGATGTAGTACTTATCTTCTTCACCAAAATTACTTAAACGTCTCTTGCTTATTGGATCCACTGTAAAAGTTTTGCCCATTAGAATATCGCCTTTATATTTTTCATTCTTTATGATTCCTAAGACTGTTGTATCATTCCAATGATCTAATCCTCTCGGCGATTTGTAACCTAGTTCATCAAGTTCCCTTGCAATTACTTTTCCTCCAATACCTTCTAAGTACCTTTCAAAGATATAGCGAACTATTTTGGCTTCTTTTTTATTGATTGAAAGTTGCTTGGTTTCTACATCATAGTCATACCCCAAGCATCCTTGAAACCCTATCAATTCACCACGTTGCATCTTCATTTTTAATCCCTTTTTCACATGTGCAGATGTATTTTCTACTTCTTGCTGTGCAACGGAGCTTAGAATAGTCAAAAGCAATTCTCCATCCATTGTTAGGGTATCTATGTTTTCTTCCTCAAAATATACTCCAATTTGCATATCTTTTAACATTCTGACATATTTCAAAGTATCTAGGGTATTCCTGGCAAATCTAGCAATTGCCTTTGTGACAATGTAATCTATTTCTCCATTTACACAATCATTTATTAATCGTTGAAAATCTTGTCGCTTTCCTACTTGTGTTCCTGAAATCCCCTCATCTGCATAGATACCTGCCAGTTCCCAATCCGACCGCTGAGAGATATAATCTTTATAATGTCTCACCTGAGATTCATAGCTGTTCTTCTGATCTTCGCTATCAGAACTTACTCGGCAATAGGCAGCAACTCTTTTTAAATGTCTTTCTACATTGACACCTCTACGTCGAACTAAAGAATCAGCTTTTATTATTTCAACATTATTTGTTTTCATACTGAAACCCCTCCTTTTGATTCTATATTACCGCGTTCTAATAAAAAGGTCAGCTATTTTGTGTACTCAATACGCAGTCTGTTTCTAATTTTTTCATATTCATTTTTAGATAACAATTCTTTAGAGTATAAAAAATTAAGCATTGATAACTGCAGACTATATTTTACAACTGTTTGTTCCAAAATTTTTCCTCCTGATAACGTGATACTCAATTATTTCCTCCGTGGGTATGATTGGTTAAATCACTCATGGGCATCTCACCCGCTGTCCTTTCTCGATGGCAGCCTGAACGTTCAGAAGTATCATTATCCTCATTTGTCTCATGGCAGATAGGTAACCAACCTATTTTATAGCCGATAATTCTCGCTCATCTCACGGCGTACCAGGCTAAATTGCTCCACAAATGATTAAAGTCCCACTTCAGTCTATTCAGTTGTCAAAGGGCATTGAAGGAACTATAATTCCCCTTCACTATATAGAGTGAAAAAATGATAACTCTTTCCGTCCTACTGCAAGAGCTTTTTGAGATAGTTCAAAATTTTATCCCTCCGTCTTGCAACAGTTGAAATAGAAATTTGATTAGACAGAGAAATTTCACTCAATGTTTTTTCCTCAAAAAACAGGTTCTTGACAAGAGAAAATTCATCATCATTAAGCAAAAGGAGAGATTCATACAATAGCTGTAAGATTTCTTTAGTCTCAGTAATCTTTTCAACATTCATTTTCTCATCAGCCATAAAATTTGTTAATTGGTCATCAGCATAATCTGAAAATGGTCTAACACGATATTGGATTTCTAGTCGATTAAGATAATTTTCTCGATTTGTCAATCGCCAATATTCACTATAAACTTCTTTGGAAACAGGGACTCGTATCCCATTCACATAGATAAAATATGACATTCTAATCCTCCTTTTTATTCTTAAAAGGAGATTAGAGGGGGGTGAACGATTTTTCATAAAACACTCTCAATTTTTAGACTTCACTATTAAGAGTGAAAATTTTCATGGATTTTACCGCTGTTTTCACAAAAAAATATAAAAAAGGCGATAAAGCAAACTGCTCTATCGCCTAGATTGTAATAACCTTACATAATTTCAGCTGGTGGTAAAATGGGCTTTGGTATAGGAATCGGCTTTGGATATTTAATTGGTTTAACTGTTCCAATTCCATATAGGGGTGGTCGAAGGCTTCCGCCTGAAATATGGGACAGTTGAGAGAGATGTAGTTCTTTAAGCATATAATATACCTCCTTATATAAAATCATTATTAACCAAACATTAGAATAAGATAATTAACAACAGATATAATAACTAGTAATCCGTTATTCAGTAGATGCACAACAATCGAATCGACAATGTTTTTACGACGATCGTATGCCAAGTAAAAAATTGCTCCTAACAGGAAATACACAATAAACTCGATTGGATAGAACATATGTAACAATGCAAAAATGGAAGAGCTCACAGTCAATTTCAACAACTTACGATTGTTTTTGAAAAAATAACGACCAAAGAATCCTCTGAACACAAGTTCTTCCAAGATCGGAGCAAAGATACCAATAGCAAGATGAAAGGCAACAAAGTATAAAGGGAACATCTGGCTAAGCTGCTCATTGGTTGCCATCAAGGCGGCATCATTGGCTGAGGTTGCATTACCCGTGACCATTTGAATTAAAAAGGTTCCACCAATGGCTACCAGACGAGTAGCAAGATAAAAGAGAAGAGCAATTCCAAAGTCTTTCCAGGTAAAGGGTAATTTTTCCTTTTCATCCTTGTTTTTATATTTTTTCCAAACAAGAACAAGGACGATACCAGTAGCCAATAAATAACCTAGACTAGCAAGCCACTGCATATAAGTTGGCGTTGTCTCCTGAGTAGCAATTAATCTCATTGGAAAGATATTGACACTTAAGGTAAGAAAGATTAGCCCAATAAACTTCAGTATATTTTTAAAACGTTGCATTATCTAACCCTCCTGCTTAGTTCTCAAACGACTGATGCCTGTGAATCCCAAAGCCAGTAAGAAGGCTAGACCGATACGCACAAGATTAATCGAATTGACCTCTCCTGTTCTAGGCAAAGTTGAGGATCCAGAAACTCCAGTAACACGACTTGCTAGTGGTGTTACTGTTACCTGTGATGTGGAGCTTGCTGACTTAATCAAGGTTTCTTCTTTATTTTCTTGCTCTTTAACATCAACTTTGACACTCTCATCTCTGGCACTAACATCTTCGATAGACTTATCTGTAACCTCTTTGGATTGTTCTGAAGAATCAGCCTTGGTTTTATCAGAGGAAGAGACGGTTTCGGATAACTCTTGATTCGAAATTTCCTCAGTGTTAGCTTTATTATCTAACGCAGTGCCTGACTGTGTCCCTTCCTCTTGATTAGTTTTATTCAGTTCACTATTTTCAGCCTCGTCAGCAGGTTGTTCAGGTGATTTTCCAAGATAGAGGTAGTCGTAGAGTTGCTGAGCATTGACTCCTCCACCAACCCATCCAGAAACAGGTTGACCATTTTTTAGGTAGATAATGGTTGGTGTTCCAGGGATACCGACTGTTTTAAACAAGAACTCTTTAGCCTCATCATCTGCACTATCTGTATCGTAATACTCCAACTGACCAGCAATTAGCTGGTTAAACTCCTTCAAGTCTGGTGAAAATTGACGGCAATAATAACAGGTCCCACGACCGAAATACAAGGTGTGTTCCAAACCGTCAGCCGTAAAAGCTGTATGAACATTGTCAATAGTTACCTTCTTAAAATCAGCGACATTTGTAGCATACTCCTCGATGGTCACTTCTGCAAGTTCTTCACCGGTTGTAGCTTCGCCTGTCTGATCAGGTGTTGTTTGGCTAGATGGCTGTTCTGTCACCAGAGAAGGACTATGTTCTTCTAATGAGTTAGTTTCAGAACTGTCAGCCAAAACAGGACTAGTAACTAAAGCTGCCAAAGCCACTGTACTGAAAAGTAGTGATTTGAATAGTGTTTTCTTCATGATGAAACTCCTTTATTATTGATGATCTTATTCTATAATTTTCACAAGCAAAATTTCGTAAAATTCCTGAACAGTCATCGAAACGTCCTGAATGGGAAGTGTTAACCTTTGTGAGCAATAAATCTAACGCTCACAAATACTCTAACCATATAATCAACCCACTTAAAAACATGTACCGCCTACTTAATAACAATGCCATGAGAATCTAGGCTATGGCACTGCAAATGAAAAAATCACACAGCTTCCTTCTTGACGGTAATTAAAGCATCCTAAGGGGAAAAATAGCAGAACATAAAAATCACACTGATTCTAGTTTATCAGTGTGATCAACTTATGACTTACTTTTAAAATGAGATTAGTAATTCCAAAATATATAAGACCAGAGCTATTATGTACTGACCCCAAAAAGTTAGACAAAAAATATTAGTGAAAGGATTTAGTTCTGTACTGAACAGGACTAAGTCCTTTTAGTTTTGCTTTAATGCGTTTATTGTTGTAGTAAAAAATATAATCAGTGATAGCTTGCTCTAGTTGGTCCAGTGACTTGAAATTCTTCTCAAATCCGTAAAACATTTCTGTTTTCAAAATGCCAAAAAAGGACTCCATCATGCCATTATCCGTGCTAGTTCCCTTGCGAGACATGGACGTACGTATGCCTTTACTGGCAAGAAAACGATGATAAGCTTCATGTTGGTATTGCCAACCTTGGTCGCTATGGAGAATGGTATTTGGGTAAGTTTCCTCAGGAAAGGCTTTATCAAGCATAGTCTTGACTTGTATGAGGTTGGGAGAACGTGACAAGGCAAAAGCAATAATTTCGCTATTATAGCCATCCAGAACAGGTGATAGATAGAGTTTTTCAGAACAAATTGGCAGAGTGAACTCAGTCACATCTGTATAGCACTTCTCAAAAGGCTTAGCTCCTTCAAAGATTTTTTCAATGAGATTGGGAGATTTCTTGCCCACATCCCCCTTGTAAGACTTGTATTCTTACGTCGACGAATACGAGCAGTCAATCCTAGCTCCTTCATCAGCCGTTGTACTTTCTTATGATTGACAGAAAATCCACGATTTCTTAACTCAAGGTGAATGCGACGGTAACCATAGTTTCCCTTATGTTCATCGTAAATGGCTTGAATTTCAGCTTTTAACTCCTTATCTTTATCTGGTTTATCCAGTTGCTTGACTTGATAGTAATAAGTAGAAGGAGCTAATTGAGAAATAACCAGCAGTATATCTAGTCGGAATCCTTCTGCGACCATCTCTCTAACTGTTTGAGCCTTTCTTGCTCTCTGGCTTCGTCCCTTAAACGAAGCTCCCTCAACTTTTTTAGGTAAGCCACCTCAGTGCGTAAGCGCTCATTTTCCTCCTGAAGTCGCTCTAACTCCGTCATCTCTTCCCAGGTTTTCTTTGGTTTACGCCCCATCTTTGGTGGCCTCCCTCTTGTTTTCTCAACAATAGTATACCCGTTTTTCTTGTATTGTGCTATCCAGTTTGGAAGAGTTCCACGATTTGGCAGGGCGTAGTCAAGCGAGACGGAGAGGACTGACTGCTTATCAAGAAGTACTTTATCAATCATTTCCTGCTTGAGTTCTGGAGAATAATAGGTATTCTTTCCTTTCTTGACAATGTTTATTCCATACCTATCGATCAGTCGAAGCATATATTGGATAACAGATTCTGCAATATTAAACTGTTTTGACAAGTTCTTGATAGACTGACCACTTTGACGTAGTTCATAGATTTCGATTTTGTCTTCATAGCTCAATTTCATAAAAATAGCACCCCAAAAGTTAGATTTTTTCTGTCTAACTTTTGGGGTGCGGTTCATATTATAGTCAGTATTTTTAAATAATGGTATGTTTTAGAGTCTACTTTAACAATAAACTTTAAGAATATTAAAGAGAGAATTGCAATGCTTAGAAGCAGAAAAATCTTATTTCTAATCTCCAACATAATGAGCAAATACTGAACCCCCAATTTGGGTTTCCTCCTTGAATTTCTTCCAAGACGAAGGTATTTAATTCAATATGTTTATCAAAATTTCATATCAATATCAGCCTCCAAATTTATTTCCTATGTCTGTTTTTTATCATGAGATATCTTTTGTATAACTATTCAACCGTTCAAGATGAATACTTTGCTGTACTTGACTTGATAATTTTTGGGGAGGTTAAAAACATTTAGCATACTTTGAAAATCTACAAATAGACCAAAATCGAATTTCTCAATCAAAAATCCAGTCTAAAAGATAACTGCATAATAGATAGATAAGAGGAGCTACCCCAGCAATGATTAGTTTCTGATTATTCTTTCGAAGACCGATTAGTATAACTACAAGGGGAATTATGAATAATAAAAGCGATAAAAGACTTTTATAATCCATTTATGATTGCCTTTCCGCTCCCAACAAGGCATCCTACTCCAGCCGCTGCACCTCCTGAAAATGCACCTCCGATAATAGCTCCACCTATACAGTGTCCTACAACTGATCCCCAATTAATTTGACCGCCAGTTACATTTGCTAAGTCAAGTTCATGTAGAACCTCAAAACCATTATACTGCTTCATGATATAAACTCCTTCCTTAGTTAAACTTATTACCAATCATTCCACCCATACATGCAAAGCCTCCTGCAATTGCCCCAACATGAGCTCCGACAAATGCACCTGGAAGTGCTCCAACACCTCCTGCTGGAGCTCCCCACAGAGCTCCACTTCCAGCTCCTGCCAATGCATATCCTCCCATGTCTTTTAAACAATCCTTACCAGAGTATCCACCCTCAACTGTCGAAAGAAGTTCAGCATCTAAAACATCAAATTTACAAATAGTTATTGTATTCATTGTAAATATCTCCTACCTAATATTTTTATTTTGTCGGGTTGCAACCTTGACAAGTCTAGTATAGCACTACTTCAAAAAATAATTTCCCCATTTCTTGAACAGTCATTTAACTTTCCTAAATGGGAAAATTTACCGTTACTTATTTATATTAATAAACCAAATCAAAAGTCACACCAATAATTTATATTAGTGTGACGACAAACAATATTAGAAACACCAAGTTTTATCGGACCAGAAAAGCTTATCTAGCCAATACATTAGTAACAATGATAAAACCAAACTCAACCAGTATACCCAACTTTCTAAGCCATACTTATCCAATAAATAGACATTCAGATAGAGCTCTAAACTTCCATAAAGAGTCAATTTAAGAACTCGCTTCATTCGCACCCTTTCCTCTAGATTTTTTAATTTATTATGAGTTAAATTAACAAGCTGGTAAAACTTTCCTTGGATAGGCTGGGATATAATCTACACAATTAGATTGTGGAGGATGAACAATTGTCATCCGACTTTTGATATATCTCTTAAATGCTATCTTTTGTTTTTTCTATACGGAATAAGAAGTATCAAACAAAAAGTTAGTAACGATCCTAATAACAAGACGTAGTCTTTGAATGTTTTTGGAAAAATTGGAAAAATAATTACTATCAAAAAGCCAAATGCCATTATAAAAGCAGCTAAATTAAACTTTCTCACTTTTATGAACCTATTTGCATAAAGCAACTGCAGCACCTACTCCTGCCATTGCCCCGCCAAATACACCTAAGGGGCCAGTAAGTGCTGCCCCTGCGAGAAATCCTCCTCCCGCTGCTGCCATAACTCCCCAAACACAATTATTTTTTGAAGCTCCTGCAGAAATATTTACTAGTTCTACCTCTTTTAATGTATAATACATTTTTAATTAATTCCTCTCTTTTAGTCAGCAATATTAATGTTTATCTACAAGCAATAATTGCACCAGCCGCTGCCCCGACTGCTGTACCAATAGCACCGGCCAATAGACCTCCTGCTAGTCCTCTACTACCACCCCAAAATGCTCCTCCAGCTATTGTAGCAACACAACGCGTTGAAACTCCACCTTCAACAGTAGCAAGAGAATCAGTATTAAGCACGTTGAATTGTTCCATTGATTTTGTATTCATAACGAATACCTCCTTATATAATATTTTTATTTGTCCAGTTGCAACCTCGACAAGTCTAGCATAGCACTTCCTCAAAAAATAGTTCCCCCATTTCCTGAACAGTCATTTAACTTTCCTAAATGGCAAAATTTTGTCGTTGAAGATGATGTAATGACCATTCGAGAATTATTTTTAGTTTGAGTCAATATCTCTTTTTTTCCATCCTGGACGTTTCCATGACCATTTAAGATTTGGACGCTTTTTTCTTTATTTTGGATTGAAAGAAATTATCTATCTTCTTCGCACATAAAATAAGCATTAAAAATATACCGAATAGTAATAGATCAATTATTGTTGTATTGGGAAAAAAATAACTAGAAAAATCTTTACACTAAAAATATAACAATAATATAAATTTATGTTTTCAGAAAAACTTCATGATTACTTTTCTTACTAAATCTTTTATAGGGTAATTCCCCCTAAACCCGATCCAACAATTCCACACCAGGAACCACACACTTAAACCTGATGCTGCTCCATGTCTCGCACCTTCAACAGATCCAGTCCTTGCTAACGCCCAAAATTCCGTCATGACTTTATCCGAAATAGCTCAAATCCACTTCGCTCTCTTGATTCAGACTTTGAATCGGTTACACTAAACTAGACAGAATTTATAAAGTGTTCTACACTAAAGAAAACAGGAGAAACAATATGTCTAGAAAAATACGCCGTCATTTTACAGATGACTTTAAACAACAAATCGTTGACCTTCACACTGCAAGTATGAAACGAAGTGCGCTGATCAAAGAATATGATTTAACCCCTTCTACCTTTGATAAGTGGGTGAGACAAGCTAAAACAATGGGCTCCTTCAAATCAATTGATAATATTACCGATGAACAGCGGGAGCTGATAGCTCTTAGAAAGCGAAACAAAGAACTTGAAATGCAGATAGACATCCTAAAGCAAGCGGCGGTGATTATGGCACAAAAAGGGAACTAATCACTGCTAACAAGGATAAATACAGCATTTCAGCCATGTGTCGTTGGTTGAATCTCCCGCGCTCTAGCTACTACTATAAAACCTCAGAACCAGTATCTGAAGCTGATCTTGAAGAAAAGGTGAAACAAATTTTTCTCGAGAGCCAATCGAGATACGGTGCCAGAAAGTTCAAGCAATGTCTGGCTACAGATGGGATTATCTTATCTCGTCGCCGCATTCGTCGAATCATGAAGCGGTTAAATCTAGTATCTGTTTACCAGCAGGCTAGCTTCAAGCCATATGCTAAAGGGAAAAACGAAGCCCCTATTCCAAATCTCTTAGACAGACAGTTCCACCAAGAAAAACCACTGGAAGTGATTGTGACAGATTTGACCTATGTCCGTGTTGGTCAGCGTTGGGCTTATGTTTGCTTGATTATTGACCTCTTTAATCGTGAAATTATTGGCGTATCTGTTGGCTGGCAGAAGACTGCAGAGCTCGTCAAACAAGCCATTCAGAGTATCCCTTATGCTTTAACCAAGTCAATCTTTTCCATTCTGACCGTGGCAAGGAGTTTGACAATCAATTAATTGATGAGGTCTTAGAAGCCTTTGGTATCACCCGTTCGCTAAGTCAAGCTGGCTGTCCTTATGACAATGCAGTAGCTGAGAGTACCTACCGTTCCTTCAAACTGGAGTTTATTCATCAAGAAACCTTTCATTCACTTAAAGAACTAACCCTTAAAACCAAGAACTATGTCCACTGGTGGAATCATCATCGCATTCACGGTAGTCTCAATTATCAAACACCCATCGCTAAGCGAGTGACCGCTTAACAAAAAACACTTTATAAAAATTGTACAGAAAAGTGTTACCTTTTCAAATTATTATTCAAATCCTAAACAGTCACCGAAACGTCTTGAATGGTTTATCATAGACACAAAAAAGAGCAGTTCATTCTACTACTGCTCTTTCCATCTTTTTTCGCTGCAATCGCATTTGTAATTTTAGATCATTTTAGACATCCTTATTTCGTAACTTATTATCTAGGCAAGAGCGTACCTGAAGGATGATCTCACCATACGATTCGTCACGCCTTTCGTAATAAGCCATTGACAGAGAGAAACATTAATAAACATATGGCAAAGGTTCGTTATCGTATTGAACATGTTTTTGGTTCTATTGAAAATAACTTGAAAGGAAGTAATTTTAAAGGCATTGGGTTAGCAGGAGCTAGAACAAATGTGACCTTAACTAATTTGCTATATAACATCTGCCGTTTTGAACAAATTAAACGGCTATCTTTAAACTCTAGGGCGTAGTGCGTCCAAAAAAGGGGTAAAGCTGAGTAATCACCCAAATATGAAGGAACCCCTAGAGCAACATCATTTTTTAACTAAATTCTCTTAAGGGAGAAGTTGTTAGAGGTGCCCTAAAGAAAGTCCATATACAATGAATTTGTCATCCGATACAATCTATATTCCTTTTTGAGAATTGTTATAGGATGACACTCAGCGGCTAGACTGGGACTGGTTGGAGATCAAAATTAACCCATTCCCCTTGATGACATTGATTAGACTACCGCTACCAGTTATTTGCTATAAAGCTAGGATATCAATTCCTTTTTTCATTTATTCTTAAAAAGAAATTAATAACAATAAGTAAATATACTATCCAGATAAATACTAACTTTTTATAAATAAGAAATAAAATGATAAACACGTTGATAACTGACAAGTCTATCGATTTTTCTATTAGGTGTTTACTTTTCCAATCTGTATATACACTGTACAATTGTACAAAAATGACTGTAATAAAAAATAGTAACTTCATGGTTATCCAACAGCAGTATAGGCTAAATAGCCGCATACTACTGCACCTCCGACACCTCCGATAGCAGCGCCCCAAACTCCCAATTTGGAACCATATTTAATCCCAGTTGCTGCACATCCCATTCCTGCAACTACGGCAGCGCCTGCAGGGTTCCCACCTTCGATTTTTTGAAGGATACCTTCATCAAGTATTTTATAATTTGACATAACTTCATTCTCCTTTAAAATCCACCAGTTGCACCAGTTACACCTGCCCATAGAGCCACACCAAATTTAGCTCCTATATAGCCACAGGCTGGTGCTAGCGGTGCCCCTACACCAGTAACAGTACAGATAGTAGTCCCTAGCCCCCACCCAGCAGTAGCCGCACCAACACCTTCTAACACATTATTTTGCCAATTATTTTTTCCACCATCAACACTCGCAAGCATTTCTACGTCCATTTGTTTAAATTGTTCCATTGATTTTGTATTCATAACGAATACCTCCTTATATAATATTTTTATTTTTCCAGTTGCAACCTTGACAAGTCTAGTATAGCATTTCCTCAAAAAATATTTCTCCCATTTCCTGAACAGTCATCGAAACGTCCTAAACAGTAAAATTTTACCGTTTAAGACGATAATAGAACCATTCAGGAGTTCTTTTTAACTCCAAGATTTTTCTGTGCTTTGCCATTCAGGACGTTTCGATGACCATTTAAGATTGAGACGTTTTTTTCTTTAAATTTTTGTCATAATAGTCTTGTCACTAACAAGAAAGGATTTGACAAATGACCTCTTATAAACGAACCTTTGTTCCTCAAATTGATGCCAGAGACTGTGGTGTAGCTGCTTTAGCTTCTATTGCCAAGTTTTACGGTTCTGACTATTCTCTAGCTCATTTGAGAGAATTAGCCAAAACTAACAAGGAAGGAACAACCGCACTTGGTATCGTTAAAGCTGCCCAAGAAATAGGCTTTGAGACAAGAGCCATCCAAGCTGATATGAGCCTTTTTGATATGAATGATGTCCCTTACCCTTTCATCGTTCACGTCAATAAAGAAGGAAAGCTCCAACACTACTATGTAGTGTATCAAACCAAAAAAGATCATCTTATCATTGGTGATCCTGACCCTACAGTCAAGGTGACAAAGATGTCCAAGGAGCGATTTTCTTCTGAATGGACTGGTGTAGCCATTTTTCTAGCTCCAGAGCCTAGCTACAAACCTCATAAGGATAAAAAGAACGGCCTGATGAGTTTTCTCCCTCTGATTTTCAGGCAACGTGCGCTTATCTTTTATATCGTCTTGGCTAGCCTTTTGGTGACGCTTATCAATATTGGTGGTTCTTACTACCTGCAAGGGATTTTGGATGAATACATTCCTAATCAAATGAAGTCAACCTTGGGGATTATCTCCATCGGCTTGATTATCACCTACATCCTCCAGCAGATGATGAGTTTCTCACGAGATTACCTTTTGACTGTGCTCAGCCAGCGGCTAAGTATTGATGTGATTCTTTCCTATATCCGTCATATCTTTGAACTGCCCATGTCCTTCTTTGCGACGCGGCGGACTGGTGAGGTTATCTCTCGCTTTACAGATGCCAATTCAATCATTGATGCCCTGGCATCGACCATTTTGTCACTCTTCCTTGATGTCTCTATTTTGACCATCGTCGGTGGTGTGCTTTTGGTACAAAACACCAACCTCTTCCTGCTCTCCTTAATTTCAGTTCCCATTTACATCATCATTATTTTTGCTTTTATGAAGCCGTTTGAGAAGATGAATAACGATGTTATGCAGAGCAATTCCATGGTCAGCTCTGCCATTATCGAAGACATCAACGGCATTGAAACCATCAAATCCTTGACCAGCGAAGAAAGCCGCTACCAGAAGATTGATAGCGAGTTCGTAGATTACCTGGACAAATCCTTCAAACTCAGTAAATACTCTATCCTGCAAACTACCCTTAAACAGGGAGCTCAGCTCATTCTAAATATCGTCATCTTGTGGTTTGGGGCTCAACTAGTCATGAACGGACACATTTCAGTTGGACAACTGATCACCTTCAACACCCTTCTATCTTATTTTACCAATCCTTTAGAAAATATTATAAACCTCCAAACCAAGCTCCAGTCTGCCAAGGTGGCTAACAATCGCCTGAATGAAGTTTACCTGGTTGAATCTGAATTCAGTAATAGTCAGACCTTAACAGATTCACAGTTCCTGACTGGCGATATTCGCTTTAAAGACCTTTCCTATAAGTACGGTTTCGGACGTGACACCCTATCTGATATCAATCTGACCATCAAACAGGGCGATAAGGTCAGTCTAGTAGGAATTAGCGGCTCAGGAAAGACAACCTTGGCCAAGATGATTGTCAACTTCTTTGAGCCTTACAAGGGTCGAATCACCATCAACAACAATGACCTTAAACTGGTTGATAAAAAGACGCTTCGGCAACACATCAACTATCTTCCCCAACAAGCTTATATCTTTAATGGTTCAATCTTAGAAAACCTGACCTTGGGTGCCAATCAAATGATCAGCCAAGAAGATATTATCAAAGCTTGCGACATTGCCGAGATACGCCAAGACATCGAACAAATGCCTATGGGGTATCAGACAGAATTATCAGATGGAGCTGGTTTATCAGGTGGTCAAAAACAGCGTATTGCTTTAGCTAGAGCTTTACTGACAAAGGCTCCTGTTCTTATTCTTGATGAAGCAACCAGCGGTCTTGATGTTTTAACGGAGAAAAAGGTCATTGATAATCTGATGGCTATGACAGACAAGACTATTATCTTTGTCGCTCACCGCCTTAGTATTTCTGAACGAACCAATCAAGTCATTGTACTTGACCAAGGGAAGGTCATTGAGACTGGTTCACATCAGGAATTAATGCTCAAGCAAGGTTTCTACCATCATCTATTTAGCAAGTAAGGAGACTAGCCATGAACCCTAATTTATTCAAAAGTGCTGAATTTTATCAACGGCGCTATCATAATTTTGCGACACTCTTAATTGTCCCCTTGATATTATTAGTCGGCTTTCTTCTAACCTTCTCCCTTTTTGCCAAAAAGGAGGTTACCGTCACATCAAGAGGTGAAATTACTCCGACGACAATCATCGCTTCCATCCAATCCACCAGCAATAACCCTATCACAACCAATAATCTAGCCAATAACAAGCTGGTTAAAAAGAATGAGCTCATCATCCAATACGCTGAAACTATGGAGAGTTCCCAAAAACAAGCCCTTGAAACCCAGCTAGCCACTCTGAATAGACAGAAAACTGGACTTGAAACCCTCAAAGAAAGCCTGTCACAGGGAACAAACCTCTTTACAGGGGAGGACGAATTTGGTTATATCAATACTTTTAACAACTTTATCACCCAGTCACAGGACATCGAACTAGGAATTTCCAAAACCAATGCAGAGGTGAGTAACCAGGCCGCCCTAGCAGGTAATACCATTGCTGCGATTGACACGCAAATCAATCAAATCTATCACCAAATAGCAGAATACGAGGAGCTTCGCCAAGCCATTACCAATAGACAGACCAGTTTATCAGCTGACAATCCACACCAAGCCACCTTAAACAATTTCTTAGCCCAATCCCAACAAGACTCCCAGACAGGATTAACTGATCAATACCTTTCTCAAATCAACCAAAGTATCTCAGGGCTAGAATCATCCATAGCTAGTCTGAACATCCAACGAGCTGGAACTGGCTCTGTTGCAACCTATGATAACAGCTTTGTAACAAAGGTTGAGGTCCTAAGAACACAGTTTTTACAATCGGCCTCTCAGCAGCTGACCACCCTTGAAACGCAAATCACAGAGCTAGTGGCACAGCTAGAGCAAGCATCCGTCCGACTAGAAAACAATACCATTACAGCTCCTGAAACAGGGGTAATCCATCTCAATAGTGAGTTTGAAGGAAAGTCTTTGATTCCAAGCGGTAGTGAAATCGCTCAGATTTACCCCAATATCAATCAAACCAAAGAATTCCTCATTACTTACTACGTGACTTCAGAACATGTCGCCTTACTCAAAGAAAAACAAGACGTACGCCTGAGCTTAGAAAAAGTTGGCAACCAAAGCATCACTGTTGTTGGAAAAATTAAGTCTATCGATAAAACTGCTACTAAAACTGAGGAGGGGAATCTTTTCAAAGTTACTGCCTTGGCTCAACTATCCGACAAGCATAGCGACGTCATCCAGTACGGTCTCCAGGGTCGAGTCACAAGTATCATTGCCAAGAAGACTTACTTTGATTACTACAAGGATAAAATTATATCCAACCATGATTAACCATTTAGGAAAGTTAAATGACTGTTCAGGATTTGAATGTCAAAAACCGTCATATTTTGTGTACAATAAATTAAAACTTATATAAAGGAGGTCCTTATATGACCAAGCATCGAACTTCTCTCACTGCATTCACAGAGCTTTCTCCTTCAGAACTTCACCGCATCTCTGGTGGAGATTGGTGGAGTGATTGGATGAAATATTTTCCTAAGTCAAAGCAAGCCATAGACAGCAATAATAAACATAAACTGGGCTAACATCAAAAAATCTGGACCGAGGGATTAAATCCCATGGTCCAACTTTTTTATTTCGATGACAAGTCAATTTCTAGAGATTGGCCAAACAGATAAGATGCACTAGTCGTGTTAAGTGATACGTGTGGGTAACGCTCTAGAATTTTCATGACATTATATAGACCAATACCTCTGCCCTCGCCTTTAGAACTATGACCAAAGGCATAAAGCTCTGAAAGGTCAACTTTTTCTTCCTTGGTGTTATTTTCAATAATAAACATTTGCTTATTATCTACAGATAAGAAAGCAATGGTAATCTTTCCAAAGGTTCCTTTGGTAGCATCTATGGCATTATCACATAGAATCGAAACAATCGTGATAAAGTCCACTAACTTCATTCCTTGCGGTTTAATCGCTTCTGGCACCTCCAAGCTAACGGCTACATGATTATCATTAGCCTGTAAAAATTTGGATGCCAATAAACTTTTTAAGGCAGAATTATCAATATTGACCAAACGCCCAATATCATATTTACTAGCTCGCAACTGTTTATGCGAATCCTTTAACACAAATTGGTAAACATCCTTTATCTGCACCATGTCATTTTCTTCAATTCCCAATCGTAAGGTTGTTAATAAATTTGAATAATCATGCCGGAAGCCCATAACCTCTCGATAAAGCTCCTCAATTTGGTTACTATAGTCCTCCAAGTTTTTTAGTTGCAGGGCTTGTTGAAAATCAAACTGCTCTTGTATTTTTTCTCGCAAATGTAAATCCAGTTGTTTGATAATTCCCATGAAGATAACAAGATAAGTCACTAGAATAAATTGACGATAAGCCATTGTCGGCAATCCGATGTCATACTCTAAATAAGTCAATGTTTGCATTAAAAGATAGTATGCAAGCATTACCCAATTAGTCATATAGAGGATCCGTTTATCTTCAGCTACAAGATTGTCCGTTCTTAACTTGACAAAATCATATCTTAACCAACCTAAGAAAAATAGAACAGACAATGTAGACAGGAGATTAACGAAAACAAAAGTTGGAGTGTCTTCTATGATACCTGGGGTCTGACCAAATAAGGGGAAAATAAAATAAAGGACCATACGATAGAAAAGATTTTCCAGAATAAAAGGAAATAAACCACAGAAAATCAATAAGGTTTTAGACAGTGGTCTCAAAAACACAATAGCCAACAGTAAACCATACAAAGGGGTGTCAAAATAAGAGAAGAATTGACTTGAAAATAACTGACTTAAAGTCGCGAAAAGGGCTGCAACGGATACTCTGAGCAGAATGACCAAGAGGATTGAACGGATAGAATACTTTAAGCGGTTAACACTAAAAAAGAGAACAATGAGTGAACCCAATGAAACAATGGCTTCAATAATATAGTTTAAAACAGACATCCTTTCTCCTTTATCTATGCAGTCTATCAATAACAGCTAAAGTTGATTCTAGCTTTTGCCTTGAAATAAAACAGGTGGCTCCATTAGGAAAGTAGATCTGTTTTTCATTTCTATCCACTTTAACAACATTCCTCGGATTGATTGCAAACGAACGATGACATTGTACAAGTCGTTTATCTTGTTTCAAAATGTCTGACAAACTTGCTGTGAACTCCATTCGGTCTGTCTTGGTATAAAGGATAACACGATGAGGGCGGGGAGAAGTCTCGATGTAGTACACTTCATTGAATGGGTATTGTACTTGAGCATATTTGGACTTAAAATAGAATGAATCATCCGATACGGCGCTATTGTCCTTATTGTGAGTATGAAGTAAAGCTGCTTCTATTCGCGATTCAAATTCGGTAACTCCAAGCTCTTTGTCAATATAGTCCAAGGCAGATACCTGGTACCTGAAAGATAAGGGCATAAACTCGGAGTGTGTTGTCACAAAAACAATACTAGCATAAGGGTCAATCTCTCTAATTTGTTTAGCGACTTGAAGTCCTTTTAGTTCGTCTTCCTTAATCTCAATATCTAAAAAGAAGAGCTGATGTACTCCTTTTTCTTCTATTGCTTGAAGTAGCTGATGAGGTTTTCCTGAAATTTCAAATTTTTTCGGAACGATGTTGTGCTTTTCTAACAGCTTAGTAATAATCTTCTCAATTCTCGCTTGTTGCATAAAATCATCTTCTATTACAAAGATATTCATGCTACATCCCTCCTTTGTTAATCCACTGATGCAGTATGTCCTGATAACGACGTCTTGAAAAAGTAAGGCAATGTTCTCCTTTTTCTCCAAGAAAAATACGTTTTTCTCGAGAATTGATAACCTTAATTTTTGAACGGTTAACTAGACTAGACCGATGGCATCTAATAAAACATTCTGGATACAATTCCTCTATACTTTGTAGCTTTTGTAAGCAATCATAAATCTCTTTCTCAGTCACAATTTGAATATAATGTGGTTTAGATGGATGCGATATGATATATAGAATATCTGACAGCAGTACTTTCTTTGTTTCATCCTTGACTTTGATAATCATAAAGTTCATAGGCATATCCTCCTATGAACACTATACCATAAGAGCAACATCATATTCTTGTCAAATCCTAAATGGTTATCCAAACGTCTTGAATGGTAAGATTTTACCATTTAGGAAAGTTAGAAGTACATTCAAGAAATAAAGCTAACTGAATCATCAACAGATGATATAATCAAGTTCCAAAACCACTAAAAAGAAAGGATAAGTATGATCAAAATTTTTCCCCATTCCCTACTAAGTATTTTTGTATCATTAGTCATTCAACATTACTTGTTCATCAGTCAACTTCATTCAAAAATCAAACTTTCTTTCTCTTATTATCCTTACAAATCCTATATTCCTACCACCTATTTTATCATAAAATCAAACTTTTTGACATCAGAGCAGGTGACCTTCTTTTTGGAAGACATAAGAAGACATTCTCAACTGGCAAACATTATCCTTATTGGCAGTAACATTGATTATGAGGAGCTTTATCGCAATCATTATCGAGTCTTTGGTGTCATAGATACAACTGAAAACAAATCATTAACTTTTATTCGAGATCAAATTCATTTTTACCTGGACGGTCTCTATGGTTTGAAGAATCAAGAGAGTGATTAAGTGTCTGAAGCAGAACCTCAAGTTTCCTAACCTTATATTCGTAATCATCTATCCATTTCGTCATAGATTTTTGATTTTTTTCTATTTCTTCTTCCACCTGTTCAAGTGTAATTGCCGCAGTCAAATTCATCTTGGCGTAGTCGTATCGTGCCAGTCTTCGATTTTCTGAATCAGAATTGTTAAGGTTGATCAATACTTCAGCCACCTTATTGAGATAAGCAACCTTATCTTGCAAATCCGTAATGGTCAAATCCAGCTTGGCAATTTCGTTGATGAGTTCGTCTTTGACTTCTTGGTAGGACTGGTTGTTGAGGTCTATCTCGATAAGAAGATTGAGCTCTGCGATTTTATCTTTGAGGCTGGTCCTGGTCGGTCGTCTGCGTTTAGGGATATGCTTGCTGTCGTGAGTGAGCTGGCGGATTAACTCCCGTCCTCGCATGTAGCGGTTGAGGTCAGAGTTCTCTTTATTGTAGATAAAAAACTGAGCGGTCTCTCGGATAAAGACATGGTAGAACTTGCCTTGTTCATTATCATGAATATCCAAGTTGCGGTTTGGTATAAAGACCAAGCCGTCTTTTTTGATACCATAATTGATTCCGACAAAGAGACCGTCCTTGACCAACTTGTCAATCTGGTGCTCCGCTAATGCAACTTCAAACACCTGGACCTGGTCTCGTTTTTCTTTGAAATCCTTATAGGCCGCTAAGAGTTCCTCAATTGGGAGCTTATTCTGGTTCTGCTCTTCTTGGTAGGCTTCAAAGTCTGAGACCAGGTTAACCAAGTCATGTTCTGGTGTGATGCCTCTTTTATCAAAATAATCCTCCAAGAACTGAACATCGTAGAGGTGTTTGATGCTGACCTTTTTATTCTTGATAGAAATGGTTCGACCGTCCTCAGTCAAAGTAAAAGTCACATGCTTTTTCTTCGGGGAGATTTTCAGGTTTAACTGCTCTGCTATTTCCAAAAGATGAGAGAGGTTTCGTGCTCTGGGCAAGAGAAAATCCAGTCGCTGCTCAATAGCTCGTGTCGCAAAATACTCTCTGAAATAATCCTCGGTGTAGGGCTGGCGCTTATCCAGCTGATTGCCGCGAATGACCTGCTTCATGTCTCGGTCGGTCATGAAAAATCTGGCATGCTTGCGAGAGAAATCTATCTCCACGTTTAGAGCAGGAGCCTTGGCCAAAAAATCTTCAAAGCTCTTGCTGTTCTCCATCAGAAAATATAGCCGCTGCTTGAGTTCAAACTTGTGATTGGTCTTGCGGTAGGTTTCAAACCGATCATGCGAGTAGCGATTGGGCGGAATAATCTTTGCTCCTGCTTCCTTGGCCAAGCGGTCAGAAATCAGGCGAAGATTCCTCTCCTGGGCGTAGTCCCATTTAAGCTTCTTGTCGGAATGGAGGTCAATGGCATTTATTAGGATATGATTATGGATATGGTCCTTGTCTGTGTGTGTCGTGACGATGAAACGAAAGTTGCCTCCTGTTAATTCCTTGATGGTTTCGTAGCCAATGCGATTGATTTCCTCTGGTGTCAGCTTGTCTTCAGGAGAAAATGATTGAATCAAGTGGTGGGCATGGATTTTGGTCTGCTTGAGTTGCTGGCGGTCGTTTCTGGAATCATAGAGCCGATCATTATTGGTCAAGTTTGCCTGATACATCTCCACCAATTCCTCATAGCTGGGAAAGTCCAAGTAATTGCTCATGCCAAAATCAGAGACCAGTTTCAGCTTCTTCGTCTTTTCTGGATTGAGAATATACTTGATGAGGCTCTTACGATACTTGGTGCTATGCACCGCAAAGTGTTTAGTGACGACCATAAAACTCCTTCAGCTGCTGACACTTTATGTTAAAGTCCTTCTCCACTTCCTTGATGAGTTGGCCAATGCCTTGCACCAAAAATCCACGGTCGCTTGGTGTTAAGATGTGAGTCTGGTTGACGGTCCGTGCGATTTGATTGAGGTTGTTTCCGATTCGTCTCAACTCAAATACCAAGTCGTCATAGCTACTGGTGTCAATGGTCAGAAAGGTCATGTTGGGATTGAGCAGAACTTTTCTAGCATAAGCAGAGAAATTTTTACAGCCACTCTGACCGATACGGTTGTTCAGGGTTTCCAACTCCTGGTCTGTCAGAAAGACTTTCTTGAGGTTGGTGCGGTAACGATTTTCCATATCTAACCTCCCATGTACTTGTCACGAAAATCTGGGCTAAGTGGGATAGCCTTCTCCACTTCTGCCATCAACTCCTGCACACAGACCAAGATAATTCGCAGGTGCTCTGCCGTGACCTGCTGGGTCTGTTCAGCCAAGATAGTCACTTGTAAAATGTCTCGACTGATTTGTTCAATCTTCTGGGACTGCCAGAGGGCAAACCAATCCGTTACTGCCTGCTTCCTCTCAACCAAGTCCATCAGCTTTTGACGGACAAAGGGAGAGAATTGCTCTGCGTGTTCCTGCTTCATCAGCTCCTGAATCTGCTCCAGTTCTCCTGGTGTCAGATTGATTTCCTTACGGATAATACGATAGTGGTCTGTCATCTCGTTATACTCCTTCTCTACTTGCCTCTATCGGGTCAGCCCCGATACCGTATGGGATACGGGTGCTTCCTAAAAGCCTCAACGCTTCGCTTTTCGGCTTTTGCGAGCTCAGATATTGTGTCCACAATATCCCAAAAATCATATCGTCAGCTGATTAAAACCTTCCAGTTTTGACAGCTAACGATAAGATAACTTGGTGGCTTCGCCCCCAAACCCCCAGTGAAAAATCAAGGATTGATTTTCTTAGGAAT